>ENA-ORXD01001173-ORXD01001173.1-sediment-metagenome-genome-assembly--contig:-NODE-1173-length-23869-cov-3.938299_pt1 | contig 23869 bp, 23 predicted proteins | sample MGYA00237862_ERZ511471 | MGnify/ENA metagenome assembly ERZ511471
GGGATTGCCCTGCACGGCGTGGCCTACGGGGTCGTTCTCACCGTCATCCCGGCCTACGTCATCGGTTTCAGGCATTTTTCACAGGTTGCCGTGAACGTGTACTTTTCGCTCTTCTACATCACAGTCTGCGCGTCCCAGTTCCTGACGGGTCCCCTGTCCGACCGCAGGGGGCGGCGCCCCCTGATGGTGGGCGGGCTTGCCCTCACGGCGGCAGGGATGGTTTCGATCCCCCTGTTGCCCAGTCCCTGGATCTTCGGGGCTTTTGCCACCGTCAGCTTCGGCCTGGGAACCTTCTACCTGTCTTCCATGGCTTTCCTGAACGAAACGGTTCCCGACACCCTCAAGGGGACGATTTCAGGGGCCTACTTCCTCTTCTGGGGGATCGGCAACTTCGCGGGGCCTCCCCTGGTCGGCCTGGTTGCGCAAACCATTGGGCAGAACACCGGTTTTGCCCTTTTCGGGGCCTTGCTGGCCGGCCAGGCGATCCTGGTCGCCATGAATCCTAAAACGGGCAGCGGCCCGATAACGAACAAGGAGGCATGAAAGATGGAAAAATCCCTGAAAAAGCTTTTTGAGCCGGTCGAGGCCGGGGGCATCCTTTTCCGGAACCGGTTTTTGAGGTCGGCCACGTGGCTGGCCGCCTGCGAGGATGTTTCAGGGGCGGTGACCGATCCCCTCGTTTCGCGCTACGCGGAACTGGCCGCAGGGGGACTGGGGGGCATCATCACGGGCTACGCCAACGTTTCCGCGGATGGGCGGGCCCAGGTTCGCCAGATGAACGTCGACACGGACGAGCGCATCGGGGACGTGGCGAAGATCGCCAGGACCGTCCAGCCACTGGGAGCCCGCCTGATCGTCCAGGTCGCCCATGGCGGCGCGGTCAGCAATCCCGCCGCGGTGAGGCAGGGAAGCATCAAGGGGCCGTCGGCCATGAAGGATCCGCTCTTCGGCAACGAGGTCGAGGCGCTGACCGATTCGGACATCGGGAGGATCATCCGGGATTTCGGGGCCGCCGCGGCTCGCGTCAAGGCGGGAGGGGCCGACGGGGTCCAGCTCCACGGGGCCCATGGCTACCTGCTCATGCAGTTCCTGTCGACGGTTTTCAACCAGCGCACGGACAAGTGGGGCGGTGATTTCGAATCCCGGTCGTCCATCCTCCTGGCGGTCCAGGAAGAAGTGCGTGCCTCCGTGGGGCCCGATTTTCCCGTCTGGTGGAAACTGAGCGTTTCCGAGGAGAGGGAGGGCGGCTACACCGCCGAAGAGGGCGCAGCCCTGGCGGAGAGGCTTGTCGAGAGGGGCGCGGACGGGATCGAGGTCTCGGGCGGGGCCCGTTACGTGGGCGTCGAGCGGATGAACTCCCGCCTGGGAACGCGTGCAGGCGTGGACGAAGGCTATTTCGCGGCCCACGCGGCCCTGGTGAAGGCCCGCGTCGGAAACCGCGCGGCAGTGGCCCTGGTGGGCGGGATAAAGAGTCCCCAGGCGGCGGCGAAATTCCTGGAGGACGGGGTTGCCGACCTCTTTGCCCTGTGCCGCCCCCTCATTGCCGAATGCGACCTCGTGAATCGCTGGGCTGAAGGCGATCTTCGGCCGGCGGAGTGCATCTCCTGCAATGCCTGTTTCAAGACCGTTTCCGGGGGGATGATCCATTGCCCGGTGATGAAGTCGTTCCACGAAGGAACCTGGGAACCCCTGCCCGAATGTTAGAATGGGGGTCGGTTTGATCGATTCCGCCCTTTGGGGTGGTTAGGAGAGGAAGCCCTTGATTTCACATTTCTTCATCCCGTTGGTCAGCACGGCTTTCCTGTTCGGGATCGCCTACGTCCGGCTGCTGATCCCCGTCGTCAGGGCAGCGGAGGAAGCCTTTTCCCAGCCGGGAAGGGAAAAGCCCGTCCTACTGCAGAGGGTCGTCCAGGGACTCTTCATTGTCTCGGAAACCTACATCCAGGGGGCCTGGTCGGCCTATTGCGCGACGGTCACCATCCTGGCCATGCACAATTACGAGGCCGGCTACCGGTGGTTTTTCTACCTTTTCGCGTTTGCGCTCTGTGAGGGCGTGCTGGGTTTCATCGCCCGGCGGGAACCGGCCGAGCACTTCTTCATGACCCTCCGGTCCGTCATGCCGATGGGGGCTTTCGTGATCTTCATCATGCGGCCGCCGTTTTTGGTTTCGGTGTACGGCTGGCTCGCGCACGTGGTTTCAAAGGGGCTTCTCTAGGGGGCTTAACGGGTTCTTGCGGAGGCCGGCTCGCATTCCTGCGGGCCGGCCTTTTTGTTTCCCAGGCCGAGCAGGAGGACGGAGGCGATGATGAGCGCTCCCCCCCGGGCGACCTCCGGTGAGGGAATCTCCCGGAAAAGCAGCCAGGCCCAGGCGGCGGCGAAGGCGATCTCGCTCATCGAAACGATGGAGGCCACGCCCGGGGGAATGAACCGGAGGGAGGCCATGAGGAGCCCGTAGACGCCGACGGTGCAGACGACAGCCAGGATGACGAGGGAAACCCATCCCGGGCCGGCAACGTGCAGGAGGGTTTTCGCCTCCCCGGTGGCGAGGGCGGTCCCGCAGACCACCACGCTCCCCCAGATGAAGGCCTGGAGGTAGGTCTTGAAGGGATCCCGCCTGCCGATCCCGTACCGCCCGCTCAGGATGTAGCAGGCGTAGCCCATTCCTCCCGCGATGGCACAGAAGACCCCGGCCAGGTCGGGCCGGCTGCCCGAGATGCCGCCCACCGCGATCCAGGTCCCGGCTAGGGCCAGCACCAGGCAGGCTCCCTGCAGGGGGGTGACGGGTTCCTTCCAGAAAAGCCTGGCCGCGATCATGACCCAGAAGGGGGCCAGGTAGAACAGCATCATCGCCAGGCCCACGGGGATGCGGACGAAGGCGATGTTCGTGGCGACATAGGTCACCCCTAGTCCCACGGCCCCGTTCAGGAGATGCCAGGGCATCTCCTTCCGCCCGGGCAGCAGGGCTTCCTTTCGTGTAAAAGCTGCGTAAAGGCCGATGAGGAGGGTGGAGAGGAGGAGCCGGGCGGCGTTGATGGAAAGCGGCGTCAGGCCTGCATGGAAGGCAAACCGTTCGATGGGGCCGGTGGCTCCGCCGAACAGTCCCACCAGGACCACGAGGAAGAAGCCGAAAAGCGTGCGGTGCATCCAATCAGCCGTTTTCCGCGTCGAGCGGTTCCATGTCCTTGCGGCCCAGGTCCTCCGCAGACTTCCAGATGTGGTGGTTCATCAGGCTCACGGTTTCTTCCTCGTCGTGTGCCCGCAGGGCGGCCAGGATCGCCCGGTGTTCCTCCAGGCTGGGGTTCGTGTCGAAATCGAAGAAGCTTTCGAAAAAGACCATGTAGACGAAGGTCCGGGCAAGGAAGTTCTCGATCGTGTCCGCCAGGGCCAGGTTCCCGCTGGCCTCGGCGATGATCCGGTGAAAGGCGTTGTTGATCTCGATGTAGGCCTCGAGGTCCCTTTGGGCGAAGACTTCCACCTCTTCCTCGATCTTTTCCTCGAGGCGCGCGAGCTGGACCGGCGAGATTCGCCCCGAAGCCTTCCGGGCGGCCAGGCATTCCAGCTCGTTCCGGACCTCGTAGGCGTCCAGCATTTCCTGGCGGGTCGGCGTGACGATGCGGGCTCCCACGTTTGGCATCAGGACGACGAGCCCCTCGTTCGCCAGGCGCCTCAGGGCTTCCCGGACGGGAGTTCGGCTGACCTCGAGCTGCTCCGCCACGTTGACCTCGGGAAGGCGCTGCCCGGGCCTGAGCTGCTTTGAGAAAATCATGTGCAGGAGCTTGTGGTAAACCGCTTCGGCGGAGGTGGAGTAGACTTCAGGGCCCTTCACGTCGGGTTCCCCCTTCTGGTGGTATCGTATACCGTTTTATCTTACCCTAAAAAGCCCCTGGAGACGACAGGAGGGACCCCCGGGGGTCCCTCCTGTCGCGGTTTAGGAGGAGGTGGTTCTAGAAGCTCGACTGCGGAGCGAAGGTTTCGAGGTAGATGGCTTCCTTCTTGTCCTTCTTGAACTGGAGGATGGCGGCCGGCTTGTTCAGCGGGTTATGGGTCGCCTTGTCCAGCGTCAGGGTGAAGTGAAGCAGCTTCAGGTTCTTCGTGTTTTCCAGGGCATCCCGGATCGCGGGTCCCTCGGCCTTGCCGGCGCGCTTGATGGCGTCGGTGATCCAGTAGACGATGTCGTAGGCCGCAACGACGTTCACGATTTCCGTGGCCTTGGTTCCGTATTTCTTCTCGTACTTCGCGTAGAGGGGATCCAGCTTGGGATCCTGGAAGCTCATGTGGTAGATCCAGTAGCTGTTGTCCATGGCGTCGCCCGCGACTTCGTACATGTTGGGGCTGTAGCCGTCGCCGCCGATGAAGACGGGCTTCCACCCGAGCTCGGCGGACTGCTTGATCTGCAGGGCCATTTCCTTGTAGGTGCCCGAGGTCATGACGAGGGCCTGGGCGCCGCTGCTCTTGGCGTTGGTCAGCTGCGCGCGGAAGTCGACGTCGCCGCCGCGGTAGGAGTAGGGCCCGTAGACGGTCCCGCCGAGCTTTTTGAAGTTCTCCATGAAGAACTCCTTGAGACCCTCGGAGTAGTCGCTGCCCACGTCGTTCAGGACTGCGGCCTTCTTGATCCCCTTCTTGATGAGGTACTCGGCCATGACCTTGCCCTGGTAGGGGTCGGTGAAGCAAATCCGGAAGGAATAGGGCTTGACCTTCTTCGTGGCCGGGTCGACCGTGACGGCCGGGTTCGTGCTGAAGCTGCCGATCTGGGGCACTTTCGCCTGCTCGACGATGGGGCCGGTGGCGATGTTGATGCCGCTCCAGTTCGTCCCGCCGATGGCGACGACCTTGTCGACCTGCGTCAGTCGCCGGGCCGCGTTGATGGCGTCTTCCTGGCGGCCGCGGACATCGTAGACGATCAGTTCCAGGGGCCGGCCCAGGACGCCGCCGGCCTTGTTGATTTCTTCGACGGCAAGGAGGGCTCCGTTCTGCTCGTGGACGCCCCACGTGGCTCCGTCCCCGGTCAGGTGGGCGATGTAGCCGATCTTGATGGGTTCCGCGCCGCATGCGACGGAAACGAGGGATAGGATCAGCATCAATGCAATCAGGATTCTCTTATTCATTCAGGGTCCACCTCTTCCTTTCATGCCCTGGACCCGCATGATGCCGGATCCGCCAGTCCCATATCGCCTTCTTCGAAGTTGCGGCCGCAGTCTCACCTCCGGATCAGGAATCAAAACACATTTCAGGCAGGTCCCCGCACTTGCCCCAGGTCAACAGTCCTCCGGCAAGTGTGGTTCGGACACGGATTTTGTGCAGGTTTTCCGCTTCGATGGAAAAGGGGTCGGCGTCGAGGATCGCGCAGTCGGCGGGCAGGCCTGCCGCGATGCGTCCCAGGCGTTTGCCCTGGCCGATGGCCCGGTAGGGATTCACGGTGAACAGGCGCAGGGCCGAGTCCAGGCTCAGGCGTTCGTCCGTTTTCCAGGACTGGCCGGAGCCGTCCGTCTTCCGGGCGTTGACCGCTGCATCGACGGAAACCCACAGGTTTGCCGTGTCCACGGGTCCGTCGCTTGACCCCGTCATGAGCAGGCCCAGGTTTTCGAGGGTCTTCCAGGCATAGGCGGTTTTGACCCGGGTGGGCCCGAGCCGCAGGGGAGCCATGTCCATGTCGCTTACGGACTGGATCGGCTGGATGTCGCAGGCCGGGCGCAGCCGGGCCAGCCGTTCCTGCTGGTCGGGACGCGTGGCGATGACGTGGTTGAGCCGGAAGGGGAACTCCAGCGGGCTCGGTTTCCCCAGGAAGGTTTCGAAGGCATCGAGAGCCTGGTCGATGGCGGCGTCGCCTATGGCGTGAACCTGTACCTGGATTCCTCGGCGGAAGGCTGCCGCGATGGAATCCGCCAGCTGGCGGTCGTCGAGGTTCAGCTGGCCGCGGTGGCCGGGAGCGTCCGCATAGTCGGCCGTCAGGGCCGCGCTTCGGCCTCCCAGGGATCCGTCCAGGAAGAGCTTGAAGCCGCCGTAGCGGATCCAGTCGTCCCCGAAGCCGCTACGGACCTTGTAGGCGGGCAGCGAGTCGTGGTAGGACACGACCCTGAGGGGCAGGGCGTTCCGGTCGAAAAGGTCCTGGTAGAGGGTCATGTCCTCTTCCAGGCCGTAACTGGCCGCGCTGCAGGTGTGAACGCAGGTGGTTCCCCAGGAGGCCAGCTGCCTGCAGGCTTCGAAGAGGGTTTTTGCCGACAGGGCCTTGCCCTCGGATTCCCTGTTCATGACGTCGGCCAAAGGCTGGACTTCGTTTTCCAGGAAGGTTCCCGATTCCCTGTAAAGCCCGGCCCGTTCCATGGCCCGGCTTCCGGCCACGTGGACATGGGCGCAGATGCGGCGGAGCAGGACCGGGTTGGGCAGGCCCAGGCCGTCCACGTCGGATCTCTCCGGTTTGCGGGGGGTCGGCCATTTCGTCTCGTCGAACCCCGCTGCATAGATCCACTCGCCGGGCGCGCATTCAGCCGCCCTGGAGCGAATGCGGTCGAAGGCCTCTTCCATGGAACGGCTGCCCTCCAGGCTGACTTCCCAGCCCTGGCGGGCAAGCCCGGCCAGGTGGATATGGGCATCCGTGAAGCCCGGAACGACCCCTTCACCGGCCAGTTCGATATGGGTCGCTCCTGCGGCGAGGGGATGGGACGCCACCTGTTCCTTTGGCCCGACCGCCGCGAAGCGGTTTCCCACGATCAGCAGGCTTTCGGCAAAGGGTTGCGAAACGTCTCCCGTCCAGATCCGGCCGCCCGTAACCAGGATCGAATCCATTAACCTCGCCTCCAAATAGAATACATGGTATACTCTGAATCCAACCTATGATAGACTAATCGCAACGCGGGTTTTTGTCAATGGAATCTTCCGAATATATAGACGGGCAAAAGAAAAAGGGAGGGGTTGGAGTGGCAAGATTTGAGGAGTTGGCAGGCAAGAGGGTCATGGTGACGGGCGCGGCCAGCGGCATCGGCCTGGCGACCGCACAGCGTTTTGCCGCCGAGGGGGCTCGCGTCGCCATCCTCGACGTGAACCGGGCTGCGCTCGAGAGGGTGCTGTCTGAAAACCCTGCCTTTGCAGGGGGGCTGGTCGCCGACGTCAGCGACCCGAAATCGGTTTCGGATGCCTTCGCCGAGCTCGACGGGCTGCTGGGGGGGATCGACGTTCTCGTGGCCAACGCGGGCATCAGTGTCCGGTCCGATTTCGTCGACATCACGCCGGAGCAATGGGACAAGGTCCTGGGCATCAACCTCAAGGGCATTTTCCTCTGCGCGAAGGAAGCGGCAAGGCGAATGATGGCCCAGAAAAGCGGGGTCATCCTGATGACGGCCTCTTCCAACGGCACAGAGGGGCATCGCTGGTATGCGGACTACAACGCGTCCAAGGCGGGCGTCATCCTGCTGGCCAAGACCATGGCCCTGGAGCTGGCACCGACCGTTCGGGTCAACGCCGTCTGCCCCGGGTATGTGCTCACGCCGATGCAGAAGGCCGAGTATACGCCCGAGATGCTGGCGCAGGTCAACGAGGGGATCCCGATGAAGCGCCACGCGGAGCCCGGGGAGATCGGGGCCCTTTACGCCTTCCTGGCATCGGATGACGCGGCCTACATCACCGGGGCCGACATCCGCATCGATGGCGGGGAGACCGCGGGGCTTTACTCCTGAAGCCGGAATTTTCCTTGAAGGAAGGGGTAGGTGGCATGAGCTGCGAATGCAAGGGATTCGGACTGCAGGGCAAGGTCGCGGTCGTCACGGGGGCGGCAAGCGGAATCGGCCTGGGGTGTGCCCGATTCCTGTCCGAAATGGGTGCCTCGGTGGTCCTGTTCGACGTGGACGAAACGAAGGGACAGGCTGCTGCGGCGGAGCTGGGCAGCAACGCCCGCTTCGTGAAGGTGGACGTCCGCTCGGAGGAGAGCTGCCGCAGCGGGGTCGCCCGGGCGAAGGAAGCCTTCGGGCGCATCGACGCCCTGGTGAACTGCGCCGGGGTTATCCGCCGCAAGACTGTCGTGGATCTCGAGGAGGCCGAATGGGACCTGGTCCTCGACGTGGGACTCAAGGGGATTTTCCTCGTCTCCAAGTTCGTCGTCCCGGTCATGGTTGAACAGGGCGGCGGAAGCATCGTGAACATCGGCTCGGGATGGGGCGTCAAGGGCGGCCCGAAGGCCGTGGCCTACTGCGCCGCCAAGGGCGGGACCGTGAACATGACCCGCGCGATGGCGATCGATCACGGTCCGCAGAACATCCGGGTCAACTGCGTCTGCCCCGGCGACGTCGATACGCCCCTGCTGCGGGACGAGGGGCGCCAGCTGGGGATGGATCCTGAAAAGTGGCTTGCCGAGAGCGCCGACCGTCCCATTCACCGGGTGGGCCAGCCGCTGGACATCGCCAAGGCGGTCTATTTCCTCGTGAGCGATCTTTCTCCGTGGGTCAGCGGATCCATTTTGGTGGTCGACGGCGGCGGGACCGCCTGATGCTTGTGGATTAAGGAGGAGAAACAGGACATGTCCGAAAAATTCGTACATCCGTATATTCCCAACTCGGTTCCGGCGGTCCAGGCTGAAATGCTGGAAAGCATCGGGGCGAAGGACATCGATGAATTTTTCAGGCCCGTTCCCGAGGAGCTGCGCTTCAAGGGGATGCTTGACCTGCCGAAACCGTACCTTTCCGAAGCCGGGCTGAAGCGGCACGTCGAGGGAATCCTGGCGAAAAACCGCACCAGCGGGGAGTGCCTCAGCTTCCTCGGCGGCGGCTGCTGGAACCACCACGTTCCGGCCGTCTGCGACGAGGTGAACGGGCGGAGCGAGTTTTTGACCGCCTACGCGGGCGAACCCTACGAGGATCACGGGCGCTTCCAGGCCCTGTTCGAGTACGAGAGCCTGATGGCCGAACTGCTCGACGTGGACGTGGTCAACGTTCCCACCTACGACGGCTCGCAGGCCGCCTCGACTGCCCTGCGCATGGCTTGCCGCATCACGGCCAGGGACGAGGTCCTGGTGGCGGACACCACCTCCCCGGACCGCCTGTCGGCCATCAGGGGCTACCTGCATCCCGACGTCAAGGTCGTCACCGTCGCCCACGAAACCGGGACCGGGCTCATGAACATGGTCGACCTCGCCGAAAAACTGACCGACCGCACGGCGGCCGTCTACTTCGAGAACCCTTCCTACCTGGGCTTCATCGAAACCCGCGGGCAGGAAGTGTCCGGGGCGGCACATGCGAAGGGCGCCCTGTGCGTGGTCTATGCGGATCCCTCCTCCCTCGGGGTTTTGACTCCGCCGAGCGGCTACGGGGCCGATCTCACCTGCGGGGACATCCAGCCGCTGGGCATGCACATGTTCCTGGGCGGAGCGAGGGGCGGTTTCATCGGGGCCCCGGACGACGTGAAGTTCATCGAGGAGTACCCCAGCCGCCTGTTCGGCATCGCCCCCACCTCGCACAAGGAGTGGGGCTTCGGCGACGTGGCCTGGGAGCGGACCTCCTTCGCCAAGCGGGAGAACGGCAAGGAGTTCGTCGGGACCGCCGCGGCCCTGTGGGGCATCACGGCGGCCGTCTACCTGGCGCTCATGGGGCCTGCGGGCATGAAGGACCTGGGGCAGGCCTGCATGAGCCGGACCGCCTATGCCATGAAGAAACTCGGCGCGATCAGGGGCGTGAAGGTGCCCGTCATTGGCGGGGCCTTTTTCAAGGAATTCGCCGTTAACTTCGACGGGACCGGCCGCTCCGTGAAGGAGATCAACGCAGCGCTCCTCGAGCGGGGCATCCTGGGCGGGCACGACCTGTCCGCGGATTTCCCCGAACTGGGACAGAGCGCCCTCTACGCCTTCACGGAAGTCGTCACCCAGGACGACATCGACACGCTTGCCGCCGTCCTGGCCGCCATCCTGGGCTAGCGGAAGTGCGGGAAAGGAAGGAATAGCCATGGGAATGGACATGAACGAAAAAATCCGCGATTTTCACCAGGCCCGCTGGGACGAGCCGGTCATCTTCGAACTGAGCGCTCCCGGGGAGAGGGGAATCCTGGTTCCCGAGACGACGTTCGAAGTGGATGCCGCAGGAGCCGAGGCGATAGGCAGCCTCCCCGCGGGAATGATCCGGACCACTCCGCCCGCCCTGCCTGAAATGGGGCAGATGAAGGTCGTCAAGCATTTCCTGCGCCTCAGCCAGGAAAACCTGGGCGCCGACTTCAACGTCGACATTGGCCAGGGAACCTGCACCATGAAGTACAGCCCGAAGGTCAACGACCGCCTGGCCGCATCCCCGAAGGTCGCCGACCTTCACCCCCTCCAGGACGAAAGCACGATCCAGGGAGCCCTGGAGATCGTGTACAAGACGGAGCAGATGTTGAAGGCGATCTCCGGCCTCGACCGCTTCTGCCTGCACCCCGGCGGGGGTTCGCAGGCCCTCTCCGGCATCGCCGCCATCATCCGTGCCTGGGTGGACGACCAGGGCCTGCAGGACACGAAGGACGAGATCGTCACCACGATCTTCTCCCACCCGTCCAACCCGGCCGTGGCGAAACTGAAGGGTTTCAAGGTCATCACCATCTACCCGGATCCCGTCACGGGACGCCCGGATTTCGAAGCCTTCAAGGCGGCTGTTTCCGACCGCACCGCTGCCCTCATGATCACGAACCCCGAGGACATCGGGCTCTACAACGAACGGATCAAGGAATTCACCGACCTGGTCCATGCCCACGGCGGGATCTGCAGCTACGACCAGGCCAACGCCAACGGGATCCTGGGCATCACCCGGGCGAAAGAAGCGGGTTTCGACCTCTGCTTCTTCAACATCCACAAGACTTTCTCCTCCCCGCACGGATGCGGCGGGCCGGGATGCGGCGTCATCGGGGTCGCGGAGCACCTCGTCCCCTACCTGCCGGTGCCCCTCGTGAGTTTTTGCGAGAAGGGGAAAAGGTACGTCCTGGACAAGGGTTCGCCCAAGACCGTCGGCAAGATCAAGGACTTCTACGGGGTCCTGCCGGCCGTGGTCCGCGCCTACGCCTGGATCATGAACCTCGGGGCGGAGGGCCTGCTCGAAGTGTCCCGCGTCTCGATCCTCAACAACAACTACGTCTTCCGGAAGGTCCTGAAGATGAAGGGCGCAGGCGCCCCTCCGTACGCCGCGGGCGAGCACCGCATGGAGCAGGTCCGCTACAGCTTCCAGAAACTGAAGGACGACACCGGGTTCGGCATCGCGGACGTCCAGAACCGCATTTTCGACTACGCGGGGCACATCTGGAGCAGCCACGAACCGTTCATCGTGCCCGAGCCGTTCACCCTCGAGCCCACGGAATCCTACTCGAAGGACGAGATCGACGAGTACCTGGCCGTCCTGGGCCGGATTGTCGAAGAGGCCTACAACGAGCCCGAACTGCTCAGGCATGCGCCCCACAGGAGCGTCGTGCACCACATCGACCACGATTACCTCGAAGACCCGGCCCGGTGGGCGATCACCTGGCGGATGTACCGGAAGCGTTTCGACGGGTACTTCCAGCCGAAAGGCGCGGAGGCGGCCGGTTAGGGCATGTTTCGCCTCGGGCTGATCGTCAACCCCGTCGCCGGCATGGGCGGGCGAGTGGGACTGAAAGGGACGGACGGGGCCGAATGCCTGGCCCGGGCCCGGGAGCTGGGGGCTTTGCCCCTGGCCCCCGGGAGGGCCGGGCTGGCCCTGAGCCTCCTGCTGCCTGCCAGCGAAGAGTTCCGGCTTCACACCTGTCCCGGCCCCATGGGTGAAACCGCGGCCGCGGAGGCAGGCCTTCCCGCAGAACTGATCGACATGCCCGTCGGGCCGGAAACCGGCCCGGAGGACACCAGGGCGGCTGCCCGGATGATGGCCGACATGGGGATCGACCTCCTGCTTTTCGCGGGGGGGGACGGAACCGCCCGGGATATTGCGGAAGCGGTGGGGGAGAGGGTGCTTTGCCTCGGGATACCGGCCGGGGTGAAGATCCATTCCGCCGTTTTCGCCACCACGCCCCGGCATGCAGGGGAAATTGCCCTCGCGATGGCCCGCGGCAGGCACGTGACCCGGAAGCTTGCCGAGGTCATGGATATCGACGAGGAGGCCTTCAGGCGGGGAGAGGTCCGTTCCAGGCTTTTCGGCGTCCTGCAGGTGCCGTCCGACCGCAGGAGGCTGCAGGGGCTGAAGTCGGGGAGCCCGAAAAGCGAGGCGGCAATCCAGAAGGCCATCGCAGCGGACCTGGCCGAGGGCATGGAACCCGGCGTTCTCTACTTCATCGGTCCCGGAACGACAACTCGCGAACTGAAGCGATTGCTGGGTTTTGACGGGACCCTCCTGGGAGTGGACGCGGTCAGGGACGGGCAGCTGCTGGCTGCGGACTGCAGCGAGAAACAGCTTCTCGACCTGGCTGCAGCGCAGGGACCGGGCGGGGTGAAGATCATCATCACCCCGATTGGCGGACAGGGGTTCCTTTTCGGCCGGGGGAACCAGCAGTTCAGCCCCGAGGTCCTTGGGCAGGTGGGCTGGAAAAACATATGCGTGGCGGCGGCTCCCGGGAAACTCGCGTCCCTGGGCGGGGCACCGCTTCGCCTGGACACGGGGGACCCGCACACGGACCGGGCGCTTTCCGGCTACTACAGGGTCACAACAGGTTACCGCGAGGCCGTCATGGTGCGCGTGGAAGCCTGAACGCTGGGGCCAGGTCTTGAATTCGAGCATTTTTGAGTGACCCCCGAACCGGGGTCAGGTCTTGAATCTTAGCATTTCCAAGCGGTAAGATGATTTTATGAGCAGACCACTGCGGATCGAGTTCGAAGGAGCGCTTTATCACATCACCAGCAGGGGGAACGCCAGGCAGAGCATTTTCCTTGACGACGAGGACCGGTACGGGTTCTTCGACATCCTGTCGAAGACGATCGAACGGACAAGCTGGATTTGCCATGCTTTTTGCCTCATGACGAACCACTACCACCTTATACTCGAAACTCCCCTCGCCAACCTTTCCAACGGGATGAGAGAACTGAACGGCAACTACACGCAGGCCTTCAACCGCTGCCATGATCGGGTGGGACACCTCTTCGAGGGTCGCTACAAGTCGATCCTGGTGGAGAGAGACCCTTACCTGAAAGAGGTGATTCGGTACGTGGTTCTCAACCCCGTCAGGGCTGGGCTGGTGGAAAAGGCTGAAGACTGGCTCTGGAGCAGTTTCAGGGCGACCGCCGGGTTGGCAAGGTGTCCCGATTGGCTGGAAACAGGGTGGGTGCTGGGCTGTTTTGATCATGATCGCGGCAGGGCGGCCCAGGAATATGCAAAATTTGTCCGGGACGGCATGAAAACAGGCTTCCAGCTTAAGGACGCTGTTGAGCAGCAGATCTACCTGGGGCCCAGGGACTTCATTTCGTCACTGCAAGCGGAAATTCGGGCAGGGGAGGATCTGTCGGAAATTCCGAAGGACCAGAAACGGCTTGTCAGGGAAGATCTTCCGTTTTTTGCCAGGGAATACCCGGACAGAAAAGAAGCGATGGCGCGGGCTTACCTCTCCGGTTTTTTCACGCTGAACGAGGTCGCCGGCTATTTCGGGGTTCACTATACCACCGTGAGCAGGGCGGTAGCGCAATATAGGCGAGAAGCTGCCGCTGCCGAACGCAGGAAGCAAAGGTGTTGTCGAAGCCCGATGGGGAGCAGGGAGATGCGTGGTTTTGTGGCTTAGCGTCATTGGGGGCGTTGCCTTCCTGATTGCTGCGGGGCTGCTCCTGTGCCTGGCGATGGGGCGTTTCCTCTGGAGGCAAACGGCTCAAAAAGTGAGAACAACTCTCGAGGCCAATCGGATGGAACCGGGCTCGACCGTTGTTGATTTCAAGGACTTCGGGGGTTTGCCCGACCCTGTCCATCGGTATTTCCGAACCGTCCTCACCGATGGCCAGCCGGTCGTCGCTTCGGCCCGGATCGTCCATCGGGGGCAGTTCAATATGAGCGAGGGGGGCGAGAGATGGAAGCCCTTCACGTCAGAACAGGCGGTGACCGCTGCCAGGCCCGGTTTCGACTGGGAGGCCCGTATCCGCATGGCGCCGGGGCTATCCGTCCTCGTCCGGGATGCCTATGCCGGCGGCCATGGAATACTGAAGGCGAGCCTTGCCGGGCTTTTTACCGTGGCGGAACTCCCCGACTCACCGGAGCTTGCTTCCGGAGAGCTGATGCGTTTTTTGGCGGAGGCTGTCTGGTACCCGACGTTCCTCCTGCCCGGCCCGTTCGTCAGGTGGGAGGAAGCGGGCGGGAGTTCCGCGAAGGCGACCCTGGCGGACGGCGGAACGGCTGTTTCGCTGGTCTTTCACTTCGGTTCGGACGGCCTTGTCGAGAGGGTGCGGGCAAAATCCAGGCCGAGAACCCTGGGCGGCCGTACCGTGGACACGCCCTGGGAGGGGCGTTTCCGGGCGTGGGAGAGGCACGGGGGGATGCTCGTCCCGACCGAAGGCGAGGTCGCATGGATCACGCCGGAAGGGTTCCAAGCCTATTGGCGAGGGAAAACCGAACGGATCGAGTACCTCTTTGCGGTAGGATCTGCCCTGGAAATGCCGCGATGCTAGGATTCAAGACCTGACCCCGGAGGGGTTTCGTGATATAAAGGATTCAGCGCGATGCAGTAACACGCTGAAAGAGGGGTCCTGCAGATGAACAATGCGAAGGAAAGCCCGGAAATCCGTTTTGCCGTCCTGATCGACGGGGACAACGCCCAGCCTGCCCTGGTGGTGGATGTCCTCAAGGAAGTGGCCAAGTACGGCAAGATCACGATCCGCCGTGTTTACGGCGACTGGACGAGCCGGCAGATGGAAACCTGGAAGAAGCACCTCCCCCAGAACGCGGTCCAGCCCGTGCAGCAGTTCCAGAACACCGTGGGCAAGAACGCGACGGACAGCGCCATGATCATCGATGCCATGGACCTGCTCTACGGGAACAACGTCGAGGGGTTCGCCATCGTCTCGAGCGACAGCGACTACACCCGCCTGGCCATCCGCCTGCGGGAGGACGGGAAGTTTGTCGTGGGGATCGGCAAGATGCAGACCCCGGAGCCGTTCGTCCGGGCCTGCGACCTGTTCGTCTACACCGAAAACCTGGTGAAAACTTCCCCCTCGGTGACCGAGGTCAAGCCGGCCCCCCGCAAGAAAGGCAAGGCGGCGGCAGGCAAGAAGGCGGCCCAGAATGGGCGCGAGGCTGCCGAGGAAGTTGTCCCGGCGAAAAAGCCGGACCGGACGGCGGAGGCCCGCTCGCTCCTTTCCCAGGGCTTCGACATGGTGGTCCAGGACGACGGCTGGGCGACGCTTTCGGACCTCGGGAAAGCCCTGAGGAGGCTCGACCCCGCGTTCGACTTCCGCACCTACGGTTATTCCCAGCTTTCGAAGATGATCGAGGCCCACCAGGACATTTACGAGATCGAGCGCGAGGCGGAAAAGGGCCCGTCCCAGATCTATTTCCGCAAGAAGGAAGCCCGCTGAACCAATTTTCCCCCTTTCGAGAGGAGGAGTTCCATGTCCAAGCTCGGCTGGCTGTTGATCATCATCATTGTTGCGATCGCGGTTTCGATGGTTGCCGTCTTCGTGAGAAGCATGCCCTCCGGGGACATACTCGGGGCGACCCTTGAACCCGTAGGCGGAGGGGAAGCGGTCCAGACCGCATCGTTCGTCGGCAGGCCCACGGTCCTGATCCTTTTCACCCCCACCTGACCCTACTGCCGCACCGAGCTCGTCGAGCTCGAAAACGACGCGGACATCATGAAGCGGTTCGAAGGGGCAAGCGTCGTGGCCCTGGCACCGGGCGGCTATAGCGCCGATGTCCTGGAAAGGGCCAGGTCGGCCTGGGGCGTGAAGACCATTCCCTTCTACCGGGACCCGGGAAACGTCCTGTTCACGCGGTTCAAGGTCAGCGGCGTTCCCCACACGGTCATTTTCGACAGCAGGGGAAAGATGAAGGAAGAACTGAAAGGCTACGGGGGAGTGGAACCCTTCCGCAAGGCCCTTACCGGCGTCGGGCTCTAGGGATGGGGCGGTTGTGTTTTTCGCAGGAACGGAAAAGGGGACCGGGCCGCCAGGGCCCGGTCCCCTTTGTTTCCCGGTTTCCCCGGGTTCCGGCGCTTACTTCAGGAGAGGCTTCAGCTCGGCAGGTATTTTGTCACCCGCGGTCGAAGCCTGGGGGCCGACGATGTCCTGCCCCATTTCCTGGAAGACGGCCAGGCCGCCCTTCGGGTCAAGGACGAACTTCGTGAAGGCCAGGGCCGCCTTGGCGTTGGGCGCGCCCTTGGGGATCGTCAGGCCGTAGACGATCGGCTCGCCCAGGGTCTTGATCTTCTCGCCGGGGGCCTTGCCCGCGAGCTGGACCGAGGCGGTGGCGTAAGTCTTCGCGTAGGCGGGGTCCTTCAGGTTGACCTCAACCGGCAGGTCGACGTACTTCAGGTTGTGCTGGACGGCGACGGACTTGTACTCGAAGGCGTAGTCCATGGCCCCGCTTTCCACCATCGCAACGAGGTCGATGGCCTTCGGCCGGACGGCCCTGTTGGGGTGGGTCATGGCGTTGATGTAGAGTCCCTTGTCCTTGTAGAACGTCTCGGCGAGCTGGAGAACCATGAGGCTGCGGTAGCCGCAGGGATCAGCATCCGGCTCGGAGTGTCCCCACCGGACGTCGGGCCGCATCAGGACCTTTGTCCAGTTGTCCTTGTTGATCTCGGCGCCGTACTTGGACTTGGGTCCGTACATGAGCACGATGGCGTTGCTGGCGAAAAGGGCGTTCCAGCTCGCCATGGCGGGACGGAGCAGCTTGTCGATGACCATGTAGTCGGCTGAAAGGAACACGTCGCACTTGCCGCCGAGGTCCGTGATTTTCCGGGCCAGGGCCGCGCTGCCGCCGGCTTCGCGCTGGATGTCGATGCCGGGGTTGGCCTTCTCGTAGAGGGCCTCGATCTTTGCCATGGGCGCGGCAAGGCTGCCGGCGTGGAAAACGATGACCTTTTCCGCGGCGACGGCTGCCGGAGCCCCGAGAGCGGCCAGGACGGCCAGGGCCAGGAGCAGGATGAGAACGTTGCGGGTCTTCTTCATGTTGGAAACACCTCCGTTTGGGATTGGATTGGACTTTTTTCGAAAACGTGGATCGAGCCCGGGCTGAAACTGGCCCGGCATGTCTGCCCGATCCGGATATCCCTTTCAAGCAGGGTCGAGGAAAGCGTCCGCCCGGTCAGCCGGAAACGGTCGGCCTGCAGCACGACCTCGAAAGCCATTCCCCTCGGGACGATCGAGGCGACCCGTCCCGAAAACGTGTTTGCGGACCCCTCGGTGAGGGCGGGATCGAGGATCACATCCTCGGGCCGTATCCCGATGAAGCCCCTGCACTCTTCATCGCAATCCTCCAGGGCCAGGGAAACGCCTCCTTCCAGGATGGCCATGCCGCCTTTCACCGTCGCGGGGAAGATGTTCTTCATGCCGACGAAATCCGCGACCTGCCGGTTCACCGGCCCGCGGAAGACTTCCCGGACATCGCCCACCTGCTGGAGCGCTCCGCCGTAGAGGACGGCGACGCGGTGACCCAGCGAAAGAACCTCCCCGAAATCGTGCGTCACCATCACTAGCGTCATGCCTTCCCGGTTGATGAGGCCCAGGTAGTCCTGGAGTTCCTCCCTGAAGCGCGGGTCGAGGGCGGAAAGCGGTTCGTCCAGGAGGAGGAGCGAGGGTTTCACCGCCAGGGCGCGCGCCAGGGCGACCCTCTGCTGCTCCCCCCCCGAAAGGGTGGTCGGCGAGCGGTCGAGGAGGGAATCCAGCTTCAGGAGACGGACGAGCCCCTCGACGTGGCGGGTGTCACGGTCCTCCGAGAAGTGAAGTCCCCACCGGATGTTCTCGGCCACCGTCATGTGGGGGAAAAGGGCATAGTCCTGGTAAACCAGGGCGACCTTTCTCTTTTCCGGCAAAAGCCGCGTCACGTCCCTGCCCCGGATGCGGATCCGCCCGGCCGCGATGGGCCTGAGCCCGGCCACCGCTTCCAGCATCAGGGTCTTTCCGGCACCGCTGGGACCCACGACCATGAAGAACTCGCCCTCCTCGACGGAAAGCGAAAGACAGTCCAGGCGGAAACCGGGCAGGTCAATGGATAGGCCTTCCAGCTCGATCATTGGGGGAGATCCTCCTTGCGCTTGCCCGCCGCCAGCAGGCGAAGGACGACGAACATCCCGAGGCAGACGAGGATCAGCTGGACCGCAATGGGAGTCGAGTATTTCAGGCCGAACGTGGCGAAGCGATCGTAGATCAGGGTCGGGGCGACCATGGGGTGGTAGGCGATGATGACCACGGCGCCGAACTCGCTTACCGCGCGGGCCCAGCTCATGATCAGGCCCGAGAAGAGTCCTTTCCTGGCGAGAGGCAGGGAAATCCGGAAAAAGACTTCGGGGAAGGAGGCCCCGAGAGTCCGGGAGACGTTCTCGAGCCTGGGCGAAACCCCGTAGAAGGCGTCGCGGGCGGCATCGACATAAAAGGGGATGGAAACGAAAAGGCAGGCCAGGATGATCCCGAGGTGGCTGTTGACGGGGGAAAGGCCGAGATTGACAAGGAAGGCCCCGGCCGGGGCTTTCGGCGAAAAGGCCATGAGGACCGCGATGCCGGCGACGGTGTGGGGCACCATGATCGGAACGTCGATCACCGCTTCCAGGAACGCCTTCCCGCGAAAGGAATGGCGGGCCAGGAAATAGGCCAGGGGCGTACCGAAAAGGGCGATGATTCCCGTTGCGGCCGCGGCCGTCCAGATGCTTCTCCAGAGCGCCGCCAGCACGTCCTTTTCCATGGAGGACGCGGCGACGATCTTCCAGTCGGCCCTCAGGAACATCCCGGCGAGGGGCCACAGGATGTAGAGGACCAGGAAGGAACCCATCAGGAGCATGAACCAGTATTCCCTGAACGATTTCGTCATGAAGCCTCCAAGGCATGAAAAATGGCGGCCGTCCCGAAAAGGAGACGGCCACCACGGAAGGTTCGACCGCTCCTCCTTTTCGAACGCGGGAGGTCCTTCCGTTTCCGGAAGAACCCGTTGGCCGTTCCCCAGGGAGGAAACTCCGGGAGGGGAGACGGCTCGGAGGAAGCTTGCAAGTTAAAGCACGGAAATCCTATCATAATTTCGTAGAAATGATAATGAGGATATTTATCATGGAAAATGGATGGAGAGGGGGAACAGGGGTAAAAATTGAAAGGCCGGGTCGGAATGGGACCCTTCATGAAGGCTCCGGTTGCCTGCGGACTTTAACTCTTTCCTTCAATGCTTGACATGGGATGAAAATCCTCATAAAATTGACAGACTGGTGAGATTTCTTCGCCCGATAAAGGCAAACCCGCCGAAAGACGGGGACGCAAAGCCGAGGGTCTAACGCCGAAAGGCCAAGACAGCCTGGCTGCCGAAGGTAGGAGAGGACTTGCAAACGCCTTCGGGAAAATTCTCGAAGGCGTTTTTTTGTCTCCCGCGAGACGGAAAAACCGCCGGGGAGGCGAACCATGAGGACAAAAACGAAAAATATCCTCGGACTGATCGCGGCGCTCCTTCTTCTCGGGGCCTGGCTGGGCTCCGCGGAGGCTTCCCTGCCCGGAAACACCCTCGTTTCCGCACGTGACGGCTCTGAATCGGTCATGTCCGGCTGGCAGGGCACCCCGACGCTCCTGGTCTTTTTCAGCCCGGTTTGCCGCTATTGCCGGACGGAGCTGAAGGAACTGGAAAAACTGGCCCGCTGGCCGGTCGGGCAGGGGATCCGGATCGTGGCCGTGGCTCCCGGCGGATTCTCCGACAAGGTCCTCGATGCGGTCGTTTCGAAGTGGGAGCTCAACCGCGTCGAGGTGTACTCCGACCCGGGAAACGCGCTTTTCAAGGCCTTTCGCGTGAAGAAGGTCCCCTACACGGTCTATTTCGACGCGGACGGCAGCCAGAAGGATGGTTTCCTCGGCGCCGCCAACGCGACGGAGCTGGAGGAATTCCTGGAGGGGCTGCAGAACTAGGCCGCCTCGCCCGATCCGTTCCGGCAAATGGCCCAATCGCAGGGGGATCCCTTGAAAAGCCGGGGGGTCCCCCTTATTGTTGACCCTGGACACGTGTTTCGAATCGGCGGGAAGCGGGTGGGATCATGCAGGCAAAACCGGAAGGGAGCGGGAAGAACCGGTGGGACTGGCACGGACGGGTTGAAAAGGCCGCCCCCTTGCTGGCGGCAGCCCTGCTGGTCTTTGCCGGGTTCGCCCTGCACCGGGAACTTTCGACCTACCGGCCGGGTGAAATCTGGGCGGCCATCAAATCCCTGTCCACCCTGGCCCTCCTCTCGGCCCTGGCTTTCACCGTTCTCGACTATGCGACCCTGACCGGCTACGACGCCCTGGCCCTGCGTTTCATCGGCCGCCCCCTTTCCTATGGGAAAACGGCCCTGGCGTCCTTTGTGGGCTACGCTTTCGGGCACAACATGGGACTTTCGTTCCTCTCGGGCGGAGGGGCCCGCCTCCGGGTCTATTCCGCCTGGGGGCTTTCCGCGCTGGAAGTCGCTTCCGTCCAGTCCTTCTGCGGGATGACATTCTGGATGGGATTCCTGGCAGTGGGGGGAACCGTCTTCATCCTCGAGCCCATGGCCTTGCCAAAAAGCCTGGGACTCCCCTTCAATTCCGCCCTTCCTCTGGGATTCGCCTGCCTGGCTGTCCTGGGGCTCATGGCGGGGGCCTCGTCCCTCGGAAAGAAATCCGTTCGCCTGGGGAGCCGCGAAATCCCGCTGCCCACCTTGCGGACGATCGCCGGGCAGGTGATCCTGTCTTCGGCCGATTGGGGGCTCGCCGCCGCGGTCCTGTTCGTGCTTCTGCCGCCCGGCAACCTGGGCTTTCCCGGTTTCCTCGGGCTTTTCATGCTGGCGCAGGTCGCGGGCCTGGCCAGCCAGATGCCCGGGGGCCTGGGGGTTTTCGAGACGGCCCTGCTCTACCTGCTCAGGCCGCACCTGTCGGGCCCGGAGGTCATGGGAGCCCTGCTTGCCTACAGGGGCATCTATTACCTCCTCCCCCTGGTGAGCGCGGCCCTTCTCATGGGGGGTCACGAGGCGGTTCTCCACGGTGCCGGGAAAGGGGCACGGCTGGAGAAGATCGGGAAAAGCCTTTCTCCGCTGGGTCCCCTCATCCCCGGCCTGCTTGCGGCCGCGGTCTTTCTTGGGGGCGTCGCCCTGCTTTTCACGGGAGTTCTTCCCGTGGAAACCGAAAGACTGCACGCCCTGACGCTCTGGGTTCCCCTGCCCATCCTGGAACTGTCCCATTTCGCCGCCAGCCTGCTCGGGGTGGGACTCCTCTTCCTTGCGAGAGGCCTCGCCAGGCGGCTGGACGGAGCCTATGTCCTGACCCTGCTCTTCCTCGCCGGGGGTATCGTCCTCTCTTTCTTCAGGGGGCTCGACTTCGAGGCGGCGATCCTGCTGGGAGTGATCCTCGTGGCCTTGCTGCCATGCAGGAAATGCTTCTACCGAAAGTCCGCCCTGTTCGGGGCCCCACTCACGGAATCCTGGCTTGTGGCGGTGACCCTGGTCCTCGTGACGGCCCTGTGGCTCGGCTTCTTCAGCCATCGCCATATCGAGTACGACTCCAGCCTATGGTGGCAGTTCACCCTGCACGGGAGCGCCTCGCGGTTCCTCCGGTCTGCCGTGGGGATGTCGGTTTTCGGGCTTGCCCTCGGGCTCAACGGCCTGCTGCGCCCTCTCAGGCCCACCCCGGCTCCCCCGACGGTGAATGACCTGGACCGGGCGGCATCGATCGTGAGGGAAAGCCCCAGGACGGATGCCAACCTCGCCCTGCTGGGCGACAAGGCCCTGCTGTTCAGCGATTCGGGGCGGGCCTTCGTCATGTACGGCGTGAGCGGGTCAAGCTGGATCGCCATGGGCGACCCTGTCGGGCCCGGCGAGGAAATCCCGGAGCTGGCCTGGCGTTTCAGGGAAGCCGCAGCGGCTTCCGGAGGGCAGCCCGTCTTCTACGAGGTGGGCGTGGAAAACCTTCCCCTTTACCGCGAAATGGGAATGATGCCGCTGAAGATCGGCGAGGAAGCCCGTGTGCCCCTGGCGCAGTTCAAACTGGAGGGAAGCGCCTACAAGGAATTCCGGGCTGTGAAGAAAAAAATGGAAGAGCGGGAGGGCTGCCGCTTTCTCATCCTTGACCCTGAAGGAGCGAAAGCGCGCCTCGAAGAACTGCGGCAGATTTCCGACGAGTGGCTTGCGGAAAAGAACACCCGGGAAAAGGGTTTTTCACTCGGCTTCTACAGCGACGAATACGTGACGCGGGGACCGGTGGGAGTCGTCGAGCGGGGAGGGGCCCTGGTCGCCTTTGCCAACATCTGGACTTCGGGGGGAAAGGAAGAGCTTTCTCCCGACCTGATGCGTTTCGGCAAAGACGCCCCAAGGGACGTCATGAGCTATCTCTTCGAGGAAATGATCTCCTGGGGCAAAGACCAGGGCTACCGTTGGTTCAGCCTGGGAATGGCCCCCCTCTCCGGGCTCGGGGAGGAAGACGGGATCATATGGCCCCGGGCGGGTTCCTTCCTTTTCCGGTACGGGGAACACTTCTATAATTTCCAGGGATTGCGGCATTACAAGGAAAAGTATCACCCGGAGTGGGAGCCGCGGTACCTCGTCGCCACGGGTACGCTGGCCCTGCCACGGGTCATGGCCGACCTTGCCGCCCTGGTGTCGGGGGGGCTCGTCGGGGTTTTCAGGAAATGATGGGAAAGAGGGGACAGAGCCTTGAGATGCGACGCCTGTGACAGAAGAACGTGCCGAAACGGGGAGCCCTGCGTGGAGAAGCCCTTGCCGGAAGCCTACGCGGATCCGGAAATCACGAGGACCATGAGGGTGGCGAGCGAAATCGAGGCCGAGTTCTACGGGGTCAAAAACCGCCTGGAGGAGATCATGGAGTTCGCCCGGAGGATGGGATTCCGGAAACTGGGACTGGCCTTCTGCATCGGCCTGGCGGAAGAAGCGCGGATCGTGGGGGACATCCTCTCCCGGGAATTCGAGCTGGAAGCCGTCTGCTGCAAGATCGGCGGGTTCCTGAAAAGCGACCTGGGGATGGCGCAATCGCCCGAATTGGGATCCGCTTCCTGCAACCCGGCGGGCCAGGCCGCACAGCTTGAAAGCGCAGGGTGCGACCTGGCCATCGTCATGGGGCTCTGCGTCGGCCACGACACGGTCTTCTACCGGACCTGCCGCCTGCCGGTCACGACCCTGGCGGTGAAGGACCGGGTGCTGGGGCACAATCCGCTGGCCGCGGTCACCTGTCCCTACGTGAGAAAAAGGGTTATAAAGAACCTGGAAGCAACGAAAGGCGAATAGAAGGGGGGAGCAGCCGAATGCCTGACCTGGACGAAAACCAGCAGAAAAAACTGGAGGAGAAATTCCAGGGGGACCTCGAAAAGGTCTCGAAATCCGACGTGCAGGCCGCGCTGGAAAAAGTCGAGCCCGTCCTGAAAAAGCTGGGCAGTTCGACGGTGGAAAAGGTCCGGGTCATGGCCAGGCAGGCCACCCTGGTCTTCGAGATGCTGAAAAGCTGGTGGAAGGGCGAGATCGACCTGCCCTGGAAGACCGTCGCAGCCATGACCGTATCGCTCCTCTACCTGGCCTCGCCCATCGACATCCTTCCCGACTTCATTCCCCTGGCCGGCTACCTTGACGACATCTTCATCGTGGCCGTGGCCCTGGAACTGGTGCAGGACGAACTCAAGGACTTCGCCGAGCAGAAAGGCCTGGACCTGGAGGAATACGGCCTCTAACCCGTAGGTAACCTGAGAGGGGGTCAGACCTTGTTTTTTGCTGTTTGTGCACAAACAGCAAAAAACAAGGTCTGACCCCCTCCTCTCTTTTTTGGGTTGACACCTGCCTTTTTCTACTTTAATTT
>ENA-ORXD01001174-ORXD01001174.1-sediment-metagenome-genome-assembly--contig:-NODE-1174-length-23847-cov-2.895414_pt1 | contig 23847 bp, 17 predicted proteins | sample MGYA00237862_ERZ511471 | MGnify/ENA metagenome assembly ERZ511471
CGGGGCCTGCGAAGCCCTGGTTTTCGCCCCCTGCGAAAACACCTGCCCGGTTCGCTGCGACGCGGCGGGATACGCCTCGCTCATCGCCGCGGGCCGCTATGAAGAGGCGCTCTCCATTATCCGCCTGACCATGCCCCTGGCCGGAATCTGCGGCCGGGTCTGCAACCATCCTTGCGAGAACATGTGCAAGCGCGGAGAAATCGACGAACCCCTGGCCATTGCTTCCCTGAAGCGCTTTGCCTCCGATTGGGAACGGACCCAGAATAAATTGGCGCCGGCCGCCTTCCTGGAGAAGATGAAGGAGGCTCGCGTGGCCATCGTCGGCGCGGGCCCCGCCGGGCTCAACGCCGCTTACAATTTGGGCCGCAGGGGGTACCGGGTGTCCCTATTCGAGTCCCTGCCGGTAGCCGGAGGCATGCTGGCCGTGGGCATTCCGGATTATCGTTTGCCCCGCGAGGTGCTGGAGACGGATGTCCGGTTCATCTGCCAGCACAATGTGGAGATCCGGACCGGCCAAACCCTGGGCCGGGATTTCACGATCGGAGAACTATTCCGCAAAGGGTACAAGGCCGTGTTCCTGGCCCTGGGAGCGCAGAGGGATCAAAAGTTGAAGCTTCCCGGCGAGGAAGCCATAGGCGTCCTGCCGGGGATCGATTTCCTCCGCCGGGTCAACTTGGGGGAGAAAATCCCGCTTCCCGGAAAAGTGGCCGTCATCGGGGGGGGAAATGTGGCTTTCGATGCGGCCCGCACCGCCTTGCGGCTGGGGGCGGAGGAGGTTTTCGTCGTCTACCGGCGGACGCGGGATGAGATGCCCGCCAATGAGGAAGAGATCGCAGAAGCGGAACACGAAAAAATCAAGCTCCTTTACCTCCTGGCGCCCACCCGGGTCGTGACGGCGAACGGCAGGGTGCGCGGTTTGGAATGTCAACTCATGGAGCTTGGAGATTTTGACGCCGGCGGAAGGCGGCGCCCGGTTCCGGTCAAAGGGTCGGAGTTTGTTCTCGGGGTGGATTGGGTCATTCCCGCCATCGGCTATATCCCGGACCTCTCCGCCCTCCCGCAGGGGGATGGTTTCACAGCCACCAAGGCGGGAACGCTTTCCGTAGATCCCCTCACCCTGGCCACCCATCTTCCGGGGGTCTTCGCCGGCGGGGATGCCGTGACGGGCCCCAGTACGGTCATCAAGGCCATCGCCGCGGGCCACGAGGCGGCCGGGGACATCGACGGCCTGATCCGGAAGAAGAACGGCGAGCCGGCCTGGGTGCCGCCCTCCGAGGAGCAGATCTACATCCCCTTCGTCGTCGACGAGGAGACGGAGGAGTGCCCCATGGCCCACATGCCCGAGCTCGAGGCCGACGTCCGGCGGAAGAATTTCGTCGAGGTCGAGCTGGGCTACAGGAAGGACCAGGCCCTCAAGGAGGCGACGCGCTGCCTGCGCTGCGACGCAGAGATTTAATCAGTTGACCGCTACGACAACCCGGCAGATCCCCGCCGTTATCCGGCCCAGCGCCGGGGACGGCAGGGGGGTGCCTTTCGATGGCAGAAAGGAAGCATGACGATGGCCAGCGTTAAAAAACCCAAAACGACACCCAAGACAAAGGCCAAGGCGGCGCCCAAGGCTGCGCCGAAAGCAAAATCCAAGGCGCTAACCAAAGCGTCACCCAAGGCTAAACCCACAACGGCGCCCAAGGCAGCGCCCAAAGCAACGCCCAAAGGGGCAATCAAGGCGGCTCCCAGGCCAAAGGCCAAGGCGCCGACCAAAATCATGCTCACCGTGACGATCGATAACCGAAGCGTGAAGGTCGAGCCGGGAACGACCATCCTGCAGGCGGCGAAAAAACTGGGGATCACGATCCCGACGCTCTGCGCCTCCCAGGAACTGGACCACCAGCCCGGCGCCTGCCGAGTCTGCGTCAGCGAGGTGGATGGGATGAAGGGCCTGGTGGCCTCCTGCGTCTACCCCGTAGGCGACAACATGGTCGTACGGACCAACACGGAGAGGGTCCGGATGGCCCGCCGCATGATCATCGAGCTGCTCCTGTCCAACCACCCCTCCGAGTGCAACTACTGCATCCGCAACGGCAACTGCGAACTCCAGAAGGTGGCCGAGTTCGCGGGGGTCCGGGAGGTGCGCTTCCCCTACCCCGAGTTCCCGTTGGAGGGCATGATCGACCGCTCGAGCCCCTCCATCGTGCGCGACAGCCGCAAGTGCATCCACTGCCACCGCTGTGTCGCCGTCTGTGAAAAGGTCCAGACGGTCAGCGTGCTGACCCCCTCCTGGCGGGGCAGCGAGGTGAAGGTCGCACCGGCCTTCGATCTTCCCCTTCTCGAGACGAACTGCATCGCCTGCGGGCAGTGCATCATGGTCTGCCCCGTCGGGGCCCTCTATGAAAAAGACGATGTCGATGAAGTCTGGAAGGTCCTGCAGGACCCGGCGAAGCACGTGGTGGTCCAGGAGGCGCCGGCCATCCGCGCGGCCCTTGGCGAGGAGTTCGGCATGCCCCCCGGCTCGCTCGTGACGGGCAAGATGATCGCGGCCCTGAGGCGCCTCGGCTTCGACAGGGTGTTCGACACCAACTTCGCCGCCGACCTCTGCATCATGGAGGAGGGAACGGAGCTTCTGAACCGGGTGAAGACGGGCGGCAAGCTCCCCATGATCACCTCCTGCAGCCCGGGATGGATCAAGTTCTGCGAGCACTTCTACCCCGACCTGCTGGAGCACATCTCCACCTGCAAGTCGCCCCAGCAGATGTTCGGCGCCATGGCCAAGAGCTACTACGCCAAGGAGGCCGGAATCGACCCGAAGGACATCGTCGTCGTCTCCATCATGCCCTGCACGGCGAAGAAGTTCGAGGCCCAGCGGCCCGAGATGTGTTCGACGGGATACCGCGACGTGGACTTCGTGCTCACGACGCGCGAGCTCGGACGCATGATCAAGGAGGCGGGGATCAACTTTGTCAACCTGCCCGACGAGAAGTTCGACGCTCCCATGGGCGAGTACACGGGCGCGGCGACCATCTTCGGCGCCACGGGCGGCGTCATGGAGGCGGCCCTGCGCACCGTCTACGCCGTCGTGACGGGCAAGAAGATGAAGGACCTCAACATCAAGCCCGTCCGCGGGCTCGACGGCGTGAAAGAGGCGACCCTCGAGGTGGGCAAGCTCGGCAAGGTCAAGGTGGCCGTGGCCCACAGCATGGCCAACGCCCGGAAGATCCTCGACATGATCCGCGCGGGAACGGCCGACTATGTCTTCATCGAGTTCATGACCTGCCCGGGCGGCTGCATCGCCGGCGGCGGCGAGCCGATCCCGACGACCAACGAGATCCGGGTGCTGCGCTCACGGGCTCTCTACTCGGACGACGCCAAGGTCCAGAAGAAGCGCCAGTCGCACGAGAACGCCTCGATCCAGAAGGCCTACCGGACCTTCCTGGGCGAACCCAACGGGAAGCTCTCACACAAGCTCCTGCACACCCGCTATACGAAGCGCGGCAGCCAGCTGCCCCACACGGACGTCAAGCTGGGCGGGACGGAAGAACCCGAACACCACTAAGGCCCGGGAATCCTTGATTGTGAGAGGGGGTTTGATCGAACGATCAGACCCCCTCTTTCTCTTTCAGGTGGCAGGTTACAGGACACCGGCAACAGGCATGACAGATGGCCGATTGCATCCCGTTTCCTTTTCTGTTACCTGTAGCCTGTAGCTTTTAACCGGCAACCTTGTCACGGCACCCTGGGCTCCTGCACGATGAGCAAAAAGACACGCACAGAGACCGATCTTCTGGGCAAGCTCCCCGTCCCGGCCGAGGCCTGCTGGGGCATCCACACGGAGAGGGCCGTCCGGAATTTTCCGCTCTCGGGGCGCCCCGTGAACCCCGCGCTGATCCAGTCGATGGCGCTGGTGAAGAAGGCCTGCGCGCTGGCCAATCTCGAGACCGGGCATCTGGGCGAGAGGAAGGCCCGCGCCATCATCGCGGCCTGCGACGAGGTGGCCGCCGGGAATTGGACCGGGCAGTTTCCCGTCGACGCCCTCCAGGGCGGCGCAGGGACCTCGACGAACATGAATGTCAACGAGGTGATCGCCAACCGGGCCATCGAACTGCTCAAAGGGAAAAAAGGAAACTACCGGCTCGTCCACCCGATCGACGACGTCAACCTCCACCAGTCGACAAACGACACGTATCCCACGGCGATCCGCGTGGCCGCCATCTACCGGCTCCGGATCGTCAGCGAGGCCATTGCCGGGCTCCAGGGAAGTTTCCAGCTCAAGGAAAAGGAGTTCGGCAGGATCGTGAAGATCGGCCGCACCGAACTCCAGGAGGCCGTGCCGCTGACCCTGGGGGCCGAGTTTTCCGCCTTCGCGGAGGCGATCTCGCGCGACCGATGGCGAACCTTCAAGTGCGAGGAGCGCCTCCGGGTGGTGAACCTGGGCGGTACGGCCGTCGGAACGGGCCTCACGGCGCCCCGGAATTACATCTTCCTCGTCATCGAAAAGCTCAGGGACGTAACGGGCCTTCCCCTTGCGCGCGGGGAGAACCTCGCCGGCGAGACGGCCCATGCCGACCCCTTCGTCGAGGTCTCGGGCATCCTCAAGGCCCACGCGGCCAGCCTGACGAAGATCGCCTCGGACCTGAGGCTGCTCAACCTGCTCGGCGAGATCTGCCTGCCCGAGCTGCAGGCGGGCTCCTCCGTCATGCCCGGCAAGGTGAACCCCGTTGCCCTCGAGGCCGCCATGCAGGTGGGCCTCAAGGTCATGGCCAACGACGGGATCATCACCGACGTGGTGAGCCGGGGGACGCTGCAGATCAATGAGTTTCTGCCCCTGCTGGCCGATGCGCTCCTGGAGTCGCTGGACCTGCTCGCCAGTGTGAACCGCCTCCTCGCGGGGCACGTCCGCGCCATCACGGCGGACCCCGAGCGGTGCGGGGCCTATTTCGACCGCAGCCCCATGATCGTCACGGCCCTCGTCCCTCACATCGGTTACGACAGGGCCACCGGCCTCGTGAGGGACTTCCAGCAGGAAAAGGAAAAGAACATGAGGAGCTTTTTGGAGCGTGCGCTCGGAAGGGACCTCGTCGAAAAAGCGCTGTCTCCGTACAGTCTCACGGCACTGGGATACAGGAACGATGGATCAGACACCCAAGGCTAACCGGCTGCAAATCGCCATCTTCGGGCGGACCAACGTGGGCAAGTCGAGCCTGCTGAACCTCCTCGTGGGGCAGGACATCGCGATCACCTCGCCCGTGGCCGGGACGACGACGGACGTCGTCGAGAAGGCCATGGAGCTTCTTCCGCTGGGTCCCGTCCTCATCCTCGACACGGCGGGCCTCGACGACACATCGGCCCTCTCGGAGCTGCGGATCGACAAGACGAAAAAGGTCTTCGACCGGGCCGACGTGGCGCTGCTCGTGGCGGAGCCGGGAATCTGGACGGACTTCGAGGAGAGCGTCGTCGACGAGGCGAAGATGCGCCGGCTCCCCCTGCTGATCGCCGTCAACAAGATCGACCGGAAGAAGCCGTCCGATTCCTTTTTGGAGAAGCTCAGGGGGAAGGCGGGGCACGTCATCGCCCTGACCTGCAAGGACCCGCTCAAGCGCGAGGAATACATGGAAGCCCTCAAGGGCCTGCTGATGCAGCTGGCCCCCGGGGATTTCTTCAGGGCGCCGTCGCTCATCGGCGACCTGCTGCCCGCGGGGGGGCTCGCAGTCCTCGTCGTCCCCATCGACCTGCAGGCCCCGAAGGGGCGCCTGATCCTGCCGCAGGTCCAGACCATCCGCGACGCCCTCGACAGCGACGCCATGTGCCTCATCGTGAAGGAGCGCGAGCTCGCGGCCGCCCTCAACGGCCTCAAGCGCCCGCCGGATCTCGTGGTCACAGACTCCCAGGCCGTCCTGAAGGTTTCGGCCGACGTGCCGAAGGACATTCCCCTGACGACTTTCTCCATTCTCATGGCCCGGCAGAAAGGTGACCTCGCGGCACAGGCCGAGGGGGCGGCGACCATTGAAGCACTGCAGCCCGGTGACCGGGTTCTCGTCGCCGAGGCCTGCTCGCACCACGCCCTGGAGGACGACATCGGCAGGGTGAAGATCCCCCGGTGGCTGAGGCAGTATGTGGGCGGGGAGCTGGAGATCGAGACCTTCGCGGGGCGGGACTACCCTGAGAACCTGGCGGACTTCAAGCTGGTCATCCACTGCGGCGGCTGCATGCTCAACCGCCGCGAGATGCTCTCACGGCTGAGAAAGGCACAGGAAGCCGGCGTGCCCGTAACCAACTACGGGGTGGCCATCTCCTTCCTGCAGGGGGTGATCCGGCGGACCCTGGCCCCCTTCCCTTCGGCCCTGCTGGCCTACGAGCGCAAGGCCGGGCTTTCGGCTACTCCCCTTCCTTCGGAGTAGGGATCCCCGACTCGCAGGGAACCCCCGTCTGGCAGAGCCCGCAGGCGTAGCCCGCAAACCCGTAGTGCTCGATGATGAAGTCCCTGCAGGTCTCGTGGACGTGCTTCGAGCAGGGGATCTTGTCGTGCCCCTTCTCGGAGAGCGCATCCGCGGGGCACCGCTTCGCGCACTTCTTGCACGTCCCGTGGCTGAACCACAGGCAATAGTCCCGGTGCCCCTTGTAGGGCCTTGGCGTCGCGGGGATCTCCGCCTCGGCAACGACCGATCCAACGCGCATGGCCTTCCCCCGGGGGGTGATGAGCCCGTCGGAGAGCCCGAAGGTCCCCAGCCCCGAGACAAAGGCGGCGTGGCGCTCGGACCACTTGGAGGCGAAGACGAACTTCTCCGACGGCATGCGGGCCCACTCGGGGTGAAGCGATGGGGCCATCGCCCGTATCCCTGCCTTCGCAAGTTCCTCCACGACAACCAGCCGGAGCTTTTCGTTCACGACCTCCCCGTAAAACCTTCCCCTGGCCCAGCTCTCGGGCGGATACATTTTTTCCTTCCGCGTCTCCCTCTTCGTCCGCTTCATCTGGGGAAGCACCCAGCTGATCACGGTGAGCTTCGATGCCGGCACCCGGCTGCCGGGAAAGGACTTCTCGAAGGCTTCTGCTGGCGTCCAGTGGAAGGGCCCCACGTGCTCCTTGAAGGATTCCCAGAAGGCGTCGTCGCCGCGGGAAAACCCGACGAGCGGATCGTCCCACGCCCTGTCTTTCGCCGAATTCCCGAGGGTATTCTCCGGGGACGAGTTCACCCAGCCGCGGATGAGCGACTCGATCCATTTTCCATTTTCTTCCGTTTTCTTCATGGTCGATTCTTTCTCCGATCACATTGGGTTCAAGAGCACAGGGAAGGATGGGGGAATGTTCTAGTCTTTCCCTGAACGTCACACCCGATACCCTCATACGAGTTCAGCCGCCCCGGATCAACCGTTTTTTTCGCGCGTTCGATCGGTCAGGAGCGCGAGCGCCGCGAGACTGATGAGTGCCGCGAGGATGAACCAGTAAGCGACCGCGAGCCTGTCACCGGTGAGCGCCACCAGGACGGTACCGATCATCGGGGTCAGGCTCCCGAAAAGGGTGACGCCGACGCTGTAAATGATCGAAAGGCCCGTGGACCGGACCCGGGTCGGAAAAAGCTCGGCCCCTACGACATAGGCCGGCACCGCATAGACGACCAGCAGCAGCCCCAGGATGAACTGGACGAGGATCAGGGAGAACTCCCCCGGCCACCGGTTCAGGATCCAGAAGGACGGATAGGCGAAGAGCAGCATCCCGGCTGCGGAGGCCGCCATCATGGACGTTCGCTCCACGCGGTCGCACCAGGTGCCGACGACGGGGGCGAGGCTCATGGCGCAGCCGAAAACGAACAGACCGATGTAGGCGCTCGAAAGTTTCAACTTGAGCTCGCGGATGAGGTAGGTCGGCATGTAGTTTGCCAGATGATTGCAGACGGCGCCCACGGCGACCAGGCCGATGCCGATGATCAACGCCCGCAGGTGTCCGCGGAAAAGATCGCGCACCGGGGTGGTTTCACGGGTCGATTTGTCTTTGCAGTACTGATCGAAAAGAGGCGTCTCGTCGAGCTTCCACCGGATATAGAAGCCCACGGGGGCGATCGTGAGACCGAACAGAAAGGGGATGCGCCAGCCGAATGCCTGGACCTGCCCGGGGGTGAGCGTGTTGGTCACGAGATGGCCCGCCAGGCCGGCCAGCAGAAAGGCCCCGGCCTGGCCCGCCTGCTGCCAGGAGGCATAGCGGCCGCGCTTCCCTGCGGGAGCGTGTTCGATGAGGAAGGCGACCGCACCGCCGATCTCGCCTCCGGCCGACAGGCCCTGCAGCATGCGGGCAAGGACAATGAGTACCGGCGCGGCCGGACCGATGACCCTGTAACCGGGCATGAAGGCGATGATGGCGGTTCCCAGCGCCATCATCAGGATGGTCAGGCTGAGGGCCGCCCTGCGGCCGTGACGGTCGCCGTAGCTGCCCAGCACCAGCGCCCCGACGGGACGCATCACGAACCCGACCGCAAAGGTGCCGAAAACGGCGAGCAGGGAAGCCAGTTCGCTGTCGGCCGGGAAGAACTCCCTCGCGATGAAGACGGCAAAGAGGGCATAGGCGCTGAAGTCCAGCCATTCGAGCGCGTTGCCGATGGTGGTGGCAATGATGAGCCTGGCGGGGGTCGCAGGGGCGCCCCCTCCTTCCTTTACAGTCCTGTCCCCGATATCCTTGACCCCTCATCCGTTTCTAGGGCAGCGGCGTCTCCGTGTACGCCACGTTCGCCTCGGCCGATTTGCGTGACGGGAGTATCTTCCCCTGCCTCACGTCCTCCACCCAGTCCGGGTTCAGGAGCATTGACTTGGCCGAAAGGGCGATGTCGGCATCTCTGAGGGCATCCTCGCAGGTGGCCCGGTCGTAAATCTTCCCGCAGACCATGAGGGGCATCTTTGTCACCTCCCTCGCCAGGCCCGCCATGGTTTTTTCCGTCCCGAAGGCCTTCGCGTCGTATTCATAGGTGGAAACGGAGATCACATCCACCGGCTCGGCCGAGAGCAGACGGATCAGTTCCTGCCACTCCTCCTTGCTCTGGAAGAGGGAGACCTCCATGTCGGCAATGCCCCAGTTCGAGATGCGGAACGTCAACAGGCGATCGGCGGGCACAACGGGGCGCACGGCCCGAATGATCTCCCGGGCGAAGCGGAAGCGGTTCTCCACCGGCCCTCCGTAGTCGTCTGTCCTCTGGTTCGAGTACGTCGACAGGAACTGGGTGATGAGGTACCCGTGGGCGCCGTGGATCTCGACGCCGTCGAAGCCGGCGGCCACGGCCCCCTTTGCCGTCTCGACAAAACCCCGGACGACGTGCTCGATGTCGAAGCGGCTCATTTCGTCAGGGACGGGGTAGGGTTTACCCGTCAGGGGGTTTTTCTGCTTCGGCGCGACGGCGCTCGGGCCGATGATACGGCCCGCGGGGTTGACCTCCGGCCAGGCCACCCGCCCGCAGTGGAAGATCTGCATCATCGATACGGCGCCTTCCTTCCGGATGGCATCGGTGACCGCCTTCCAGGCGTCGATCTGCCGTTGCGTCAAAACCCTCCCCTGGCGGGGGTAGCCCTGGGCGCTTTCGTAGTCGGTGGCGATGCCCTCCGTAAAGACGATGGCGGCCCCGTTTCGGGCCCGCCTGACGAGAAACTCCAGCACGTCCTTTCGCGGGATGCCGTCGCCCGGAGAGGACATGCGCGTCATGGGGGCCACGCCGAGGCGGTTTCTCAGGCGGTGGTTCTTCAACTGAAAGGGGGAAAAGGCGATGTCCTGTCCCATTCGGCACCTCCCGGGAAAGGCTTTGGGTCAGCGGATCCAGACAGCAGCCAAGCGCTATTTTACAGGCTCACCGACGGCAGGTCCACAGGTTTGTGACGGGGGGGAAAAGTGGGGCAGGGTGTTCCGCCCTGCCCCGAAGGAGATGATAGGAGGTGGTTGGGGTTCTATTTCCTGCTTGATTATTTAGCAAAATACGTGCCTTTATTCGCTTTTGGATTTGAGTTTTTTGAAATTGACAGGTGCCCCTCCGGGGCATATACTAAAAACAATTTTGAAATCGCGGAACCTGAGAGGAAGGAGTCGTCTCTGACCTCGAGGGGAAATCAGCCGGTCCAGGAACAGACAAAACCCCTGCGCCTGCATATGCCGAATCGCACCAGAGGCCTGATTTCTCCATCAGACCTCTTTTTTTTACCCGGAGGAGGACCATGACGAGAAGGATCGGCGTTGTGAGCGTCATCGTCGCGGACCGTGCCGCACAGGCCGGTAAGGTCAATGACGTCATCAGCCAGTTCGGCGACATCGTCATCGGGCGGATGGGACTTCCCTACCGCGCCCGCGGCGTCCACATTATTGCCTTGATCATCGACGGCACGACCGACGAGGTGGGGGCGCTGACGGGCAAGCTGGGAGCGCTGGAGGGAGTGACCGTGAAAGCCTCACTCATGAAAGCGTGACGCATTCAGTGACCCGTGGCCAGTGATCCGCGACCAGTAAATCTTGAAAAGGGAACCATTTATGGGACAGACACGGAGTAAGGTCAAGGCGGCAACGGAAGATTTCATCGACGACGGCAGGATCCAGTCGGTGCTCGAAGCGGCCCGGAACCCGGAGAGCAGGCGCGTCGAGGAGATCATCCTCAAGTCGAAGAAGCTCAAGGGACTCACGCCGGAGGAGACGGCGGTGCTGCTCCAGACGGAGGACCGGGAGCTCATCGGCGAGATATGGAAGACGGCCAGGGAGATCAAGGAGGCGATCTACGGCAACCGGCTCGTCCTCTTTGCCCCGCTCTACATCGCCAACCACTGCTCCAACAACTGTCTGTACTGCGGGTTTCGGCGCGACAACCGGGATCTGGAGCGCGTGGCGCTCTCGATGGAGCAGATCCGGCGGGAGGTCGAGGTCCTCGAGCGGGAGGGCCACAAGCGGCTCCTCATGCTCTGCGGCGAGCACCCGACCCGTTCCAGCCTCGATTATTTCATCGACGCCATCGAAACGGCCTATGCCACAAAGACGGAAAAGGGGGGCGAGATCCGCCGGATCAACGTCGAGATCGCCCCGCTCGACGTGGAGGGATACCGCCGGTTGAAGGCCGCAAAAATCGGGACCTATGTCCTCTTCCAGGAAACATACCACCACGGGACGTACAAGACGATGCACCCTGCGGGCCCCAAGAAGGACTACGTCCGGCGGCTCACGGCCATGGACCGCGCCATGGAAGGAGGCATCGACGACGTGGGGGTGGGAGCCCTCTTCGGGCTCTACGACTACCGGTTCGAGGTCCTGGGGCTCCTGTACCACGCCCTCCACCTCGAGGAGCGCTTCGGCGTGGGGCCCCACACGATCTCCATCCCGCGGCTCGAACCGGCCATGAACGCCCCGGCCGCCATCCGGCCGCCGCAGCCTGTGTCGGATTTCGACTTCAAGAAGCTCGTGGCCGTCATCCGCATGGCCGTCCCCTACACGGGGATGATCCTGACGACACGGGAGAACGCACGGATGCGAAGCGAGGTTTTCGAACTGGGCGTCTCCCAGATCAGCGCCGGATCCCGGACCAACCCGGGCGGTTACCAGGAGGGCTCCACGGAGGGGTTCCGGGCGGGCCAGTTCAACCTCGGCGACACGCGGGACACCGACGAGGTCATCTACGATATCACCACGAAGGGATTCATCCCGAGCTTCTGCACGGCCTGCTACCGGCTGGGGCGCACGGGGAAGGACTTCATGGACCTCGCCAAGCCCGGCCTCATCCAGAAGTTCTGCCGCACCAACGCCATTCTCACCTACCGGGAGTATCTCACGGATTACGCCTCGCCGAAGACGCGCAGGGCCGGCGCAATGCTGATCGAAAAGCTCCTGGGCGAGACACGGGGCGCCGGAACCAAACGGACACTCGAGAGCCGCCTGAAACGGATCGAACATGGCGAACGGGACCTCTACGTCTAGGGGACGAAAAGACAGGACCGGAAAAATCCTGGAAAAGGCCGAGGCAAAGGGAAACCTCTCGCGCGAGGAGATCGTGCACCTGATCTCCCTGGAGGACCGCGACGATTGGTCCGCCCTGCGCGAGGCCTCCGACCGTTTGCGGGCCCGCCTCCTCGGGGACGAGGTCCACCTGCGCGGGATCGTCGAGTTCTCGAATTTCTGCGAGCGCAACTGCCTCTACTGCGGCCTGCGAAAAGGCAACCCGGGGATTGTGCGCTACCGGATGACGGACGGCGAGATCTTCGGGGCGGCGGCTGGAATCCGGGAGCTCGGGATCGGAACGATTGTGCTTCAATCGGGCGAGGATTCCTTCTTCGACGTCGACACCCTGTGCCGCCTCGTCGAGCGAATCCGCGGCGAGACCGGCCTCGTCGTGACCCTTTCCGTCGGGGAGCGGCCCCGCGAGGATTATCTTGCCCTGCGCGAAGCCGGCGCCGGGCGTTTTCTCTTGAAGCACGAGACGGCCTCGCCCGCCCTTTACCGGAAGCTCCACCCGGACTCGAGGCGCGACAACCGGATTCAATGCCTCCGCTGGCTCCGCGAGCTGGGCTACGAGGTCGGCACGGGATGCATGGTGGGGCTCCCGGGACAGTCGGCGGGGGACCTCGCCGACGACATCCTGCTCATGAAAGAGCTCGATGCGGACATGCTGGGGATCGGCCCCTTCATCCCCCACCCGCAGACGCCGCTGGCCGGGTCGCCGGGAGGCAGTGTCCTGGCGACGCTGAAGATGATCGCCATCGCCCGCCTCACAACGAGGGACACCAACATCCCCGCCACGACAGCGCTGGCAACCCTGGACACCGAGGGCCGCGCAAAAGCCCTGGCCTGCGGCGCCAACATCATCATGCCCGATTTTACTCCCTTGAAGTACAAGGCGCTTTATGAGATCTATCCGGGTCGGGCCCGCTCGGAGCAGATGGATGGGGAGGCCCCCGCCCGGCTGAAGGAAACCGTCGAGTCACTGGGCAGGACCATCGGCAAGGGGCCGGGGAATAGAACCAGAAGTTGATAAGGTGAGCAGTTAATAAGATTGGAACAAGAGGAGGAAATAAAAACAATGGCAAAATCGATCCGGGGAACGAAGACGGAAAAGAACCTGCTGGCGGCCTTTGCCGGCGAGGCCCAGGCACGGAACCGCTACACCTACTTCGCCAGCGCCGCGAAGAAGGAAGGCTACGAGCAGATTTCGGCCATCTTCCTGGAGACGGCTGACAATGAAAAAGAGCACGCCAAGGTGTTCTTCAAGTACCTCGAGGGCGGCGAGGTGGAGATCACCGCCGCCTTCCCGGCCGGCGTGATCGGGGAGACAAAGGCCAACCTGGAGGCCGCGGCCCGGGGCGAAAACCACGAGTGGTCGGCCCTCTATGCCGATTTCGAGCGGGTGGCCCGCGAGGAAGGCTTTCCGGAGATCGCCGATTCCTTCCGCGAGATCGCCGAGGTCGAGCAGGTTCACGAGGCGCGGTACCGCAAACTGCTGGCCAACATCGTGAACGGGGAGGTCTTCCGGAAGAAGTCGCCCGTCAAGTGGCACTGCCGCAACTGCGGCTACGTCCACGAAGGCGCCGAGGCGCCCGAGACATGCCCCGCCTGCAATCACCCGAAGGCGCATTACGAAATCTTTGCAGAAAATTATTGAGCCCCCCAGTCCTTTACCTTGAACCGTTGCTGTGATAGAAATACTGGCATCAGGCTTCCGGATTCGGGCTATAGGATGAAATCGGTAAAAAGGCACGTTTAAAGGCGACTGGTTCTTTCGTAAGATAAGAAAGGATGCCGAGATGATTGCCAGGCCGAAGAAGTTCATCCAGGATGACATCTGGAGGATCCGCGCGAAAGGCCTTCCGCCGCTCAAGGCCTTCGGCCTCCGCTACCTGCGGATTCTCCTTGCCGCCGGCAGCTCCTTCCAGGAGCACCGATGCCAGCTGAGAGCCTCGGCGCTCACCTTCTTCTCGCTGCTCTCCATCGTGCCGGTCGTCGCCATGGCCTTCGGAATCGCCAAGGGCTTCGCGTTCGAGAAAATCCTGCAGGAGAAGATTCTGGAGCGTTTCCCGGGACAGGAGGATGTTCTCCTCGAGGTCTTCGGATTCGCCAATTCCCTGCTTGCGAACACCAAGGGCGGCCTCATCGCGGGGGTCGGCGTCATTCTGCTTTTCTGGGCGATTATCAAGGTCCTCGGCAACATCGAGAGTTCCTTCAACGACATCTGGTCGGTGAAAAAGCAGCGCACCTTCGCGCGCAAGATCACGGACTATCTCTCCGTCATGCTCGTGGCGCCGGTGCTGCTCGTCCTGTCGGGAAGCGTTACCGTCTTCGTAACGACCCGGCTGGCGGCGATCACGGAGCGGTTCGACGTGCTCGGCATCCTGGGGCCCCTGGTGGTGTTCTTCCTGGAGATCACCCCCTTCGTGATCATGTGGGTGCTCTTCGGATTCCTGTACGTCTTCATGCCGAACCGGCATGTGGACAGGAAATCCGGGCTCGTGGCCGGCGTGATCGCCGGTTCCGTCTACGTCATCGTCCAGTTGATCTATGTGAAGTTCCAGGTGGGCGTCGCCGGCTACAATGCCATCTACGGCAGCTTTGCCGCCCTGCCCCTCTTCCTCACCTGGCTCCAGCTGAGCTGGATCATCGTGCTCGCCGGCGCCGAGATCTCCTGCATCCACCAGAATATGGACATGCTCGAGTACGGTCCCGATGCCAGGCGCGCAAGCCACTACTTCCGGAGGCTGCTGGCCCTGCGGGTCGTCAACTTCATGAGCCGGAATTTTGCCACGGGCGAGGTTCCCCTCACCGCGACCCAGATCTCGGATAGCCTCGAGATCCCCCGGGGGCTCACCGCGGAAATCCTCGAGGATCTGACGGCAAGCGGGGTCCTTCTCGAGGCGGCCAACCACGGCCGCGACGAGGCCGCCTACGTTCCCGCCCGCGACACGGATCTTCTGACGGTGTCCTTCGTCATGGACGCCCTGGACCGTCGTGGGGTGGATCAGATCCCCGTGGCCTGGACGGACGAGCTCGAGAGGATCTCGAAGAGCCTGAAGGCGTTCAACGAGGCCGTCGAAAAATCGCCGGAAAACCTGCGACTGAAAGACATCTGAGAATGGGGACGTTGTTGACTAATTAGACTAACTCGGATGGACCTGTGCCAGCGCAGGAGGTGCGCGTTGCCGAGAAGAGCGAGATTGGACGCAGAAGGTGCCATTCACCACGTCATTGTCCGGGGCATCGAGCAGCGACGGATCTTTGATGACGACGGAGACCGAAGAAGTTTTGTCTCGCGAATGGCAAAAGTGGCACAAGAGTCGGAGACCAAAATCTACGCGTGGGCTTTGCTCCCCAATCACGCGCATGTCCTCATGCGAAGCGGGCCGCTCGGGATCTCGAAATTCATGCGGCGCCTTCTAACGGGATACGCCGTTTACTATAACCGCCGACACGAAAGACAGGGCTACCTTTTCCAGAACCGCTACAAATCCATTCTTTGCGATGAAGAAGTCTATTTCAAGGAGTTGATCCGTTACGTTCACCTCAACCCCCTCAGGGCGAGGCTTGTTGATGATCTTGCCGGTCTGGATCATTATCCGTGGTGCGGGCATGCCTGCGTGGTAAACGGAAACGGACCCCTCTGGCATGACGTGTATTTCGTGTTATCCCGGTTTGGCGGCAAAAGCAGGGAAGCCATGAGGAGATACAGGGAGTTTCTGGAGGGTGGGATTCGAGAGGAATCAACCGGGAAAAAGAGACAGTGGCGGTCGGACTGGAGCCTGCTGGAGTGGTTGCAGGAAATCCGCCGCACGGGTGATTTGGACGAGCCTGACGGGGATGGGCGTGTTCTTGGTGGAGAAAAATTTGTCAGAAGCTTGATTGCAAAGAAGAGAAAAACGCCCGGGCCGGATGTGAAGGCGCTGGAGGAACTGATTCGCGAGGACTGCGGGAAGGTCGGCCTCAGTGTCGAGGAACTGCTTTCGGGCAGTCGTCGTGCCAGTGTGGCGGAATTGAGGGCACGGCTGGTGCGACAGCTTGTTGTTCACCCCGAAATAACGCTGACGGATATCGGCATTTTGGTCGGCGTTTCGAAATCCGGCGTATATAGAATTCTGGAGCGGAAGGGTTAAGTTAGTCTAATTAGTCAACAACGTCCCCGTTTTGTAGCGATGCAGGCCAGGTAGTCGTGGCGCACCTCGAAGGTCTTGCGCCTGCCGTTTCGCCTTCCGAGGATGGAGAGAAACTCCCCCGTCAGCCGATCCCGCACCTTCCCGTCGAGGGCGTCGTAAAACACCGTGCCCGCGCCCGATTCGAGCATGTGGTTCAACACGTCCCGTGCGGTCCGGTACCGGAACACGGCGCTGCCTTCCCGCAGGTCGCTCACCTCGAGCCCCGACTGTTGAACCACGTCCCGGAGATGGGCCCCGTCGCGGGGGAAATCGAAAGCGACTCGCTTCGTCAGGACGAGGGGGTCGCGTGCGACGAGCTCCGAGAAGATCTCGAACTCGCGCCGCGGCGAGTTTTCCCGGTGCACGACGAGGGCGAGACGCCCGCCGGGCTTGAGGGCGCGCGAGGCGGCCTCGAAAAAGGGCGCCAGCTCGATGTACCCGAGCACCCAGGTCGTAAAGACCAGATCGATCGCGTCCATGCGGGAAAGGACCTCGACGGCGTCCTGCAGGATGAAATCGGCGCGGTCGACGCCGAGGGCCGCGATCCGCCTGCGGGCCTGGCCCAGCATCCCGGCCGAGATGTCGGCGGCCGTCACGCGTCCCCCGCCTCGGAGCCTTTCGGCGAGCAGCGCCGTTCCAAAACCGGATCCGCATCCCGCCTCGAAGACCCGCTCCGACCCCTTGAGCCGCAGCCTCCTGACGAGATCCCTCACGGCCTTGCCCGCCACGGCGACCCATGCGTCGTCGTAGGTCGAGTGCACCCGGTTGTAGGCCCCGGCCAGTTCCTTGCGGCCCGCCGTCTCGAGGGAACGTTTCCGGATCCGGAAGAAGCGGGGCAGCGCGTGGTTCTGCGGCAGGTGATCCCCGCAGATCCGCTCCGAGTCGCCGGGCGGCACGGGGAAGGGGCCGTGGCCGGCATGCGGGGCGATCGTCCGGCCCACGCAGGCCTGACGGGGCCGGACAAAGTGTCTCCCCATGCGCTCCAAGATGGCCTCCAGGGGCTCGCGGGTGACATTGCCGAAGGAAAGGGGCACGAGGTTGCAGGGGCACAGCTCGCCGCTGCCGTCGATGTAGAGGTGCGTCAGGCCCGCGCCGCAGCCGAAGGCGTCCCTGCCCTCCAGGTAGGTGAAGGTCGACAGGACCGGGAGGTCCTCGCGCCGGGCGATCTCCCGCTGGTAATCCCGGATGAGCTGCAGCCCGACATTCGTCAGGGTCACCTCCCTGCGGCCGGCCAGGCGACCTGCTGCGCAGGGTTCCAGAAGGTGGACTTCCAGGGCGCCCGCTTCCTTCACGAAGTGCATGAAGGCCATGAACCGCTCCCGTTCGAGAAACTCGCGGGTCCCGACGGATACGACATAGGGGTACAGGCCGGCCTCGCGGGCCGTCTCCAGGCCCTTCAGGGCGATGTCGAAGGCGTCTTTGCGGCCGCGCATCCCGTTGTGCTCGCTTCGGTCGGCGCTGTCGAGGCTGATGCCGACGGCGAAGACGCCGCTTGCGCGCAGATCCCGGGCCCTTTTTTTTGTGAGTTGCCAGCCCGTCGTGCCCACGGTGATGCACGAGCGATCGTCGAAGCCCCGGCAGATCTCGGCGAGGTCTTTCCTCAGCAGGGGCTCGCCGCCGGTCAGGGTGACCATGACGGCGCCTAGGTCCTGGATCCTGGCGGCGAGCCGCTTCAGGGCGGCAAGCGGTACGTCTGCGGGGCTCCTGCCGGCGTTGTAACAGTGCCAGCAGCGGAAGGGACAGCGGTTTGTGACGGCGAGGGTGACCGAGTAGAGCCGCCGGCCGTTGTCTCGCAGGAAATGATCGGCCAGGTTGTCGAAGGCCCGGCCGGGCCAGGGAGGGAACTGGGTGTTGATGACCCACTGCGTGCCGAAGGGGATGGCTTTCTCGCCCTGCAGGTAGGTCTTCAAAAAATCGGTCACCTGCGGATGAAGTTTCGTCAGGGGCGGGTGCGTTGCCATCTTGAGGAAGAAATCGTCTCCGCGCATCGAGTCCTCGCGAAAAAAAAAGACCAAATCCATCCGGTCGTGCTATGATAAAAGTATAGATTGATGAAGCAGAATGCAAGCCGTTTAAGGGTGCCGTCCGTCTGAAATGAAAAGAGAAATTCTTCTGAAACCCGTCGAGTGCGGCGGCAGCCCCTACGAGATTGGCAAACTCTGGGGCGAGGGCTGCCGCGAGAATCTGCAGCAATCCCTTGCCTTGCTCTACGGGGGCCTCGAGCACGGCCCCTTTCATGCGAACAAGGGAAAAGTATGGGATGCGGCGCTGACGTTTCTGGGCGCCGTCCGCAACTTCGACCCCTACGGATTCGAGATCCTTCGCGGGCAGGCCGAGGGCGCCGGGATGGTCCTCGAGGAGGCCCTGGCCCTGCAGTGCAGCCTAGAGATCGCCTTCAACTGCGGGAAGATCGTGGGGCTGTGCACCTCCTTTGCCGTGGCGGGGAAGGCCACGCAGGGCGGCCGGACGATCCTCGGGCAGAACGTGGACTGGCATCCCGCCTCGACGCTGGATCTGCTGCGGATCCGCCACGACAGCGGCATCCGTGAATTCGTGCTCTGCCTCTCCGGAAGCCCTTTTTACCATCTGAACTCGGCCGGCATCGGCAACTGCGCAAACCTCACGCTGGGCCCGCTGGGCGACATGAAACAGCAGGTGCCCCTTTCCTTCTATATCTCCAGGGCCATGCGCCAGCCGCGGATCGGTTTTGCCCTCGGGATCCTGCGCAGGCAGGCGAGGGGGCTGGGCTACTTCCACCTGGCCGAGACGGGGGGGAGCATGACGGGCATCGAGGCGGTCTCCGACGACGTCAACCTGATCCTCCCCGAGAAGGATGTTCTTGTCCACGCCAACCACTACGTGACGGCGCGGTTCAAGGTAAACGACGCGACCCCCCAGCTGATCCCGGACACCTTTGCGCGGGCCCAACGGATGCGCGAGCGGATCGAAAGCCTCTATGGCGAGATCACCCCGGAGATCATGAAGGGGATCCTTGCCGACCACGAGGGGCACCCCAACTCGATCTGCCGCCACGTGGACCCGGCAAAGCCGCCGGAGCTGGCCTCCGCGTCGAGGGCCGCTTTCGTGATGGTCCCCGCCGAGGGGCTGATGTACATTGCCGCAGGGCCGCCCTGCGGGTTTCAATTCATGGAGTACCGGCTGTGAGGATCCTGGTCCCGGCGCTGTTGATCAGTCTGCTGTGCCTCGCCCCCGCCCTGAGCGCGGGTGCCGCCGACGTGCCGAAGTGCCTTGCGAGAGATTCTTCGGACTCCATCGAGTTTGTCGCGACGAAGGCAAAGCTGTCCCAGAAGGAACTTCTGGCGAGGCTGGTCTATGCCGAGGCGCTCTCCACCGGCATCGGAGACAATCCACTCGTCCACGAGGCCATTGCCTGGGGGGTGATGAACCGGGTGCGGCTGGCCGAGCGCTCCGAGAGCATGAAGAAGTCCTTTGGCAGCGGCACCCGGGGCGTTATCTTTAAGAAGGGCCAGTTCAACCCCGCCGTCTCGCGCAAATCCCCCTTCTCCAGGGATTTCCTCTGCCCGAAGGAGAGCACCCTCTGGCGGATGGCCCTGGATGCAGCGGAAAAGGCCATGGCCGGCGAGAAAAACCCCCTCATCCAGACCCCCTGGGAGCAGGAGAACAACCTGTCGCTCGTCGTGAACTTCTACTATCCGAAGTCGGTCCAGGCCAAGGGCCCTTATCCCCCCTGGGAGGGCGGCGGGGGCCTCGAGTTCATCGGCGACGTGATGATCGGCGACAAGCTTCTGCCCGCCGAGCACATCCGCTTCTACCGCCTCGCCCGCCCGCCGGCGGACCTGCGTCCGGGGAAATAATCCGATAAGCACATCGATTGCAGGTAACAGGATTCCCGATTCGCTGCTTATTCTGTCACCTGCCACCTGTAACCTGTCACCTGTCGGATGTTGACATCCGACGGAAAGGAGAGGAGGAACATGTCCGAGCCGTTCGAACGCCCCGCCATGGGCTGGCTGCCTGATTATCCCGACTTCCGGGACTACACGGCGCATACGGAAACCATTCTGCCGCTGATGAAAAAAGTGCGGGCCGTCGGCGACGGGAAAAAGGAGCTCAAGCTGCCGGCTGACTGCGATCTGCGCACCTGGTGCTCTCCCGTGGAAGACCAGGGGAAGATCGGTTCCTGCACGGCCCAGGCCGGGGTGGGGATGGTGGAGTACTTCGAGAAGAGGGCCTCGGGGAAGCACGTCGAGGCCTCTCGGCTCTTTCTCTACAAAGTGACCCGCAACCTCCTGCACTGGACGGGGGACACCGGTGCGTTTCTGAGAACGGCCATGGGGGCCCTGGTCCTGTTCGGCGTGCCGCCCGAGGAGTACTGGCCTTACAAGGCGGAGGACTTCGACAGGGAGCCGCCGGCCTTCTGCTACGCTTTCGCCCAGAATTACCAGGCCATCCAGTACTACCGCCTCGACCCGCCCGGCGTCTCGCACGCGGAACTGCTCGCCCAGATCAAGACGAAGCTCGCTGCGGGACTGCCCTCCATGTTCGGCTTCAGCGTGTACAGCTCCCTCGACCAGGCCGGCAAAACGGGAAAAATCCCATACCCGGCAAAGGGTGATAAGCTCCTGGGCGGTCACGCCGTGATGGCCGTGGGCTACGATGACAAGATGAAGATCCGCAACGCAAGCCCCGGCGGACCGGAGACGACGGGGGCGATCCTCATCCGCAATTCCTGGGGCGTCAAGTGGGGCGAGAAAGGCTACGGTTGGCTCCCCTATGAATATGTGTTGAAGGAACTGGCCCTGGACTGGTGGTCGCTCGTCAAGGCCGAGTGGATCGACACGGGGGAGTTCGGGCAGAAATAAAGTTCGTTAGTTCATTAGTTCCTTCGTTCAGTTGGTTCAGAAAAAAAAGCAAGACGGGTTGCGCGAAAGAGCCCGCCGGGTTTCCCTGGCGGGCTCTGCGATTTTGAACTAAAAAACTAACGAACTAACGAACCAACGAACGGTCTTTATAGTTTCTGAACGTTCTCGCTCATCTTGATTGTCCCGTCCTTCTCCATGGTCTCGCGAACCTCCTTGAGCCATGCCTGGAAGGTTTCCGACTCCTTGGCCCTGAGCAGGATGACCTTGATCATGTCTTTTTGCTTTTCCCAGGAGCCGTCGTCGACACGCTTGCGATCCTTGAACCGGGGGATGATGACGGTGCCGTCATTCGTGGCGTACACCTCTGAAGGGTAGGGTGCCTTCGCGGAGAGCTGGAATACGGCATTGATCAGCTCCGGTGACGAACCGGCCTTGGGGATCTCCGAGCCCGGCGCAAAAAATCCCGTCTCCACCACCTCGGCGCCCTTCTCCTTCGCCACTTTCCGGAAGTCCTCGCCTTTGCGCAGCCGCTCCAGGGCGGCCTCGGCCTCCTTGCGGCAGAGCTTGAGCGACTCGACGGCGGCCCAGCGCGCCTCCACGTCCTTCTTCACCTCTTCGAAGGGGGGCGTGGCGGCTTCTTTTTTCGCCGTGACCTTGATCACATAGTGGGCCCGGGGCGATGAAAGGACGGGGGTAATCTCACCCACGCGGATGCTGAAGATCTGGGTTTCCGCGTCACGAATCTGCTTGAACTCCGCCGGTGTGTCCTTGACGGAGAAGAAACCCCGCTCCTGAATGCGAAGGCCGTGCTTTGCGGCGTAGGCCTCGAAGTTCTCTTCCTGGTAGATCGTGTCGTGGGCCTTCTTGGCGTCCTCGGCGGCCAGGTTCATGGCCTTGATCAGGCGGATTTCCGCGGCGATGCGGCCTTTCACGGAGTCAAAGGGGACCGGCGCGCCTTTTACCTGGGGCAGGCGGCTCTTGTTGGCCTCATAGGCGCTGCGAACCTCGGCATCGGAAGCCTCCGCCTTCCTCATGAAATCCTCGGCGGCGAAGGTGAGAACCTTGACCTGGACCCGTGCGGGGATCCGGAAATCGTCCTTTCGATCATTGTAATATTTTTCGAGGTCCTCTTTTGTAGCGCTGACCTTGCCGCGGCATGCCATGGCCGGAAGTTTGAAGAGCTCCACGTTCACCCGCTCCGACTGGAGCCGGTAGAGATCTGATAATTCCTTCTCGGAGACCTTCACGCCCTGGCGGAAGATGTCCTGCACCTTGGCTGTCATGATGGCCTTCTTCTGCAGGGACTCGAATTCCTCGGGGCTCATCCGCTGGTAACGAAGCAACTGCTCGTAGCGTTTGGAGTCGAAGACGCCGTCGCGCTGGAAAACGGGCTGCATGGCGATGATGGCCCGGACCTCTTCGTCGCTCACCCGGATGCCCATCTCTTCGGCCTTGATGCTCAATACGGCCTGGTTGACCAGGTTGTCCAGGGCCTGCTGCTTCAGATTGAGGCTCTTGACGACCTCCTCCGTCAGGTTGGCGCCGAGCCGCTGGCGGTACCTGTCGAGGAGGTTCTGGTACTCCTTGCGGTAGTCGTTGAACGTGATGAGCTTGTCGCCCACCGTCACGAGCCCTTCGGCGGGATCGCGCCAGCGCGTCGAACCGAAGTACAGGACGAAAACGGCGATGATGAGACCCAGGAGGACCTTGATGAGCCAGCTCTGGGCATGTTTTCTCATGAACTGAAGCATGGAGTGCCCCTCGAATGTCGATATAAGGGAAAATCCCTATTATAATTGAGGTGAAAAAGCAATAACTATTTCGCAAAAATGCATTGATTCGCCCGCCCAAATACTGTATATGACACCTTTCCAATGGTAGATCGCCGGGGGGTTGACCGGCGATTTCTGCAGTAACATCGGGAGGAAGAAATTTGCTTTTTGACTTTATTCTCGGAAAATTTTCCAATGACCTTGCCGTCGATCTCGGCACGGCGAATACGCTCGTCTATGTGAGGGGCAAGGGAATCGTCCTGCGCGAGCCCTCCGTCGTGGCCGTTCACCGCGATTCCCGCGGGTTCAAGAAGGTGCTCGCCGTCGGCGCCGAGGCGAAGCTCATGCTCGGCAAGACGCCCGGAAACATCGAGGCCATCCGACCCATGAAGGGAGGCGTCATCGCCGATTTCGACATCACGGAGGCCATGCTCCGGCACTTCATCCAGCGCGTTCACAATCGCAGGACCCTCATCCGGCCCCGCATCATCGTCTCGATCCCCTCGGGGGTCACCCAGGTAGAGCGCCGGGCCGTGAAAGAAACGGCCGAGTCGGCCGGTGCCCGCGAGGTTTATCTCATCGAGGAGCCCATGGCGGCAGCCATCGGCGCGGGGCTCCCGATCAAGGAGCCCGTGAGCTCCATGGTGGTCGACATCGGCGGCGGCACGACGGAGGTGGCCGTGATCAGCCTCTCCGGCATCGTCTACGCCAAGTCGGTCCGCGTGGCCGGCGACAAGATGGACGAAGCCATCGTGCAGTACCTGAAGCGCAAGTATAGTCTCCTGATCGGCGAGCGCACCGCCGAGATGATCAAGACAACGATCGGCTGCGCCTACCCGGACGAAGAGCCCAAGACCGTCGAGGTCAAGGGCAGGGATCTCATCTCGGGGATCCCGAAGATCATCGAGATCAACTCGGAAGAGGCCCGGGAGGCCATCGCGGAGCCCGTGAGCATCATCGTCGACACGGTTCGCGACGCCCTGGAACAGATGCCGCCGGAACTGGCGGGCGACATCGTCGACCGCGGAATCGTGCTCACCGGCGGCGGCGCGCTGCTGAGAAATATCGATGTGCTGCTCCGGGAGGAAACGGGGCTTCCCATCAGCGTGGCCGACGACCCC
>ENA-ORXD01001175-ORXD01001175.1-sediment-metagenome-genome-assembly--contig:-NODE-1175-length-23772-cov-12.207217_pt1 | contig 23772 bp, 22 predicted proteins | sample MGYA00237862_ERZ511471 | MGnify/ENA metagenome assembly ERZ511471
GGTAGAGTAGAGAACTGGCTTCGTCTCCTGTAGGCGGGCTTATCTGTTTCCGTCCCTTTCGTCTGACGGTGCCTAAATAGCCGTGCCATGGTTAACGCGCCAATCCTCCCTCATCAAACCGTGCGTGCGGTTTTCCCGCACACGGCTTTCCGATGTTCTTCACTACAAGGCATGCACCTTCGTCCAGCCCGCTGTTGTTGGCACCTTATACAATCCGTACTTCTCGTACATCACCTGGCGTGTAAACCTGGCATATCCTGCCTTCCTGTCTCTGACCTTGTGCCGCTTACGCAGGTGCGTTATCACTCGCTGTTCCACATGGTACTTCACATGGGACAGTGTTTCGCTGCAATTACGATAGTGAAAGTAGCCAACCCAGCCGCGCACGGTCGCGTTAACCTCATTCACTACCCAGTCAAACGGCATAATCGTCCTCTCTCTTTTAGTAAGATAAGTGACCCGGTCTTTGACAGACGTCAGGGATTTCTTCGATGGTTGAACATGGGGATAATAATTCCCCGTCCTCCTGCCTTCTCCCATCCAGATCGTAAACCCAAGAAAATCAAACTTTCCTGTAAAGGCATTGACCGTTTTGGTCTTCGTCTCGTTCAGGGTAAGACCCAGCCGCTCCAGAATCTGACTCAACGTCGTCATAACCCTTCCCGGCTGTCTCCGGCAAAGGACCACGATATCATCCGCATAGCGGACGATGCGTGCACCTAATTGCTGTTGCAATCCCCGTCTCTCCCATATCCGGTCAAGAATATGTAAATAGAGATTGGCCAACAGCGGAGAGATGACCCCGCCTTGCGGTGTCCCTTGGCGATTGCCCTTACCGCCGCCGATGTTCCGCTTCTTGCCATCCTTATCCATTTCCATGATCGGGGCCTTAAGCCACATCTGGATGAGATGCAGGATCGCCCCGTCGCAAATGCGTTCAGCGACCACGGCCATGAGTTTGGCATGGGGAATGGTGTCGAAGTACTTCGATAAATCGGCATCGATGACTTCAGTATAGCCCTTGTTGAGGCTATAGGCTACGTCATCTACGGCATCGTGGGCTGATTTCTTCGGTCTGAATCCGTAAGAAGTTTCGCAGAAGTCCGCCTCGAAGATTGGCTCAATCACCAGCTTTACGGCCATTTGAGCCGCTCGATCCCGTATCGTCGGAATGCCGAGGGGACGCTTGGTGCCGTCTTTCTTCGGTATCATGACTCTTTTCACGGGATCAGGTTGGTACGTCTTGTCTTTCAGTGCTTCCATCAACTCCGCAATGAATGCGGACACCCCTTCCCCTTCCTCGATGGCTTCAAAGGTGACACCGTCAATGCCGGCGCCCCCTCTATTGGCACGGACAAGGTTATAAGCATGACTGAGGATGTCAGCCCGGTAAACCTTGTCGTACAAGGCGTGGAAGCGGCAGGTCGGTTCTTGCTTGGCCTTGCGGTAAAGCTTCCTCTGTAGTGTCCTGATGTTTCCTGGGGTTGTTAGCATCTCCGCAATCCCCGCTCCCTCCACTCTTCGGTTGCATGAACAGAGTAGGGTCCCTTCCCTCGGGCAGGGTTATGTTGTCCCATTCCCTCAAACGGTACTATGAACCCCTCCGACTCCCAATACAGCCCGCCGCGATTTCGTCGCCTTATACGCGCCAGTTGATATTCCTCAATCATCACCATATCGGGTCTCCAGCACTGGACTGTTTATCTTCCGCAACATGCCGACCCTGCTACCCCGGAAGATCGCTCAGGCCACATCCGTTATCTCTGCCTTCGCACATCGGCCTTCCCCTTGTGTCCACAGGGTCGGCATCTCCAACTTAGTTTGACGAGGCTACGTGTAGGTTCACTTTCGTTACGGCCTGCTGCTTTGCCAATTGGAAACTTACGACCCCTTGTTGCCAAGACGCCGCTCCCTTGAACTACCGGGGCGAATCGGACAATTCCCCGGACGGGACTTTAACCCGCTAGATAAAACAGTTGTTACTGCGTACGGACACTTCCCGTATTTCCTTGTTTTATTTGTTTAAAAATAAACCTCGAACCCGCCATAAATAATAGGCCGCCCATAGTGAAAATAAGGCGAACGGGAAAAACAGGATTGTCCCTGGCGCAAATGAATCTCTTGATACATCTCTTGTAATGATCACTATAAACGAGTACCAATAGAGAACATTCGCCAGATGGGCACACAACCAGCCAATCACTTTTTTCTTCCATAATAAAGTTGACCCTATGAATAGAATCGGAACCGACACGAACAGATCAGCCATACCCAATCCATAGACAGTACCGAGATTCAGTTTATCAGAAATATTTGCTTGTGAAGACAAACCTGGAAGTTGTGTGAATACAAAAATCCAAAACATTACATGTAATAAGGATGCTATCCCATTTATTCCTGCTATAATTTTTATACCCACATATTGTTTGGAATCTATCGTAGTACGCATTAATGTATCCTCTCCTGCTACAAGGTATTGCAGGTATTGGGTATTGGGGTCAGGTCTTGCCTTTTGCCATCACAATTAAAACAAGAAAGCCCCATCTCTCTTTTTGAGAAACAGGGCTTTCGATGATCAGACCATAATCCCCCCCAGGTTTACAGCTGTTCACAAGCAGATATAATGCATCGAGATCAAATCATGTTAACCCACTAACTCCATTATGCTATCCTGTCAAGAACTATTACCGTGAGACGGTGAGGTGCCCGGGGCGCACAAAAAGGCGCTGCCCCTGCCGGGTGCCTATTCATAATGGGTCCACATGCGGATGATCTTGACCGTCTTGATATCATCCAGGACTTGGTAGACAATTCGATGCTGAATGTTGATCCTTCTCGAACAGGCGCCGGCTAGATCACCGATCAGCATCTCATATTGGGGCGGCGTGCGATAGGGGTCCTCTCTGAGGATATCGAGGAGCCGCTCAGCCTGTGGCTTTAAACCGGAACGGGAGAGTTTCTTCGCGTCTTTTCCGGCCTGTTTCGTATACACCAGACGCCAACTCACCAGTCAAGCTCCTCTTCACACTCTTCAACCGGGGTTTCCAACCCCTCGCGAATGGAGTCCCTCATGCCGGGAATCGACGACAGGTACAATGTTTCCTGGATTGCCCTCCAATCCTCTTCAGACACGAGGACCGCCGAGTTTCGTTTGCCCACGATCTGGATGGGGTCATGGGATTCCGCCACATCATCGACAAGATTGTAGAGCCTCTTCCGTGCCTCGGTTGCTGTCAGTGTAGCCATTTCTTTGCCTCCATATCTAACGTACGCCATATCGTACGTCTTATCATGAAGTGTGTCAAGTTTAAAGAATAGTGACAGGGGCTCTTTTTGCACATAAAAAGCCCCATCTCTCGTTGTGAGAAACAGGGCTTTCGATGATCAGGCCATAATCCCCCGGTTCTTACGGCTGTTCAGAAGCGGATATGATGCATCAAGATCAAAGTATGTGAAACCACTCACCTCATTACGGTATCCTGTCGAAACGTTCTATTCGGCTACCGGTTCGATGCAGCGCGGGTCGTTGTTCTGAGGGGAATCGACGAATTTTGAAACAGGGTATGTCCTGACTGTGGTCACCCGGCCATCCGTGAGGATTGTCCGCAGGGCATCCGGGTCGGTCGTTCCGGGATCGAGCCATTCCTCCATCGCCTCGGGGGTGAGGATCACCGGCATCCGGTCGTGGATCGCCCGCATCGATTCGCCCGCCTCCGCGGTAATGATCGCGCAGGAGTGACAGGGGGGCTGGCCGGCCCCCCGCCACGTCTCCCAGAGTCCCGCGAAGCCGAAGAGGGTGTCGCCGGTTGGAGCGCAGTACCAGGGCCGGCGGTCCTTCCATTCGTAGAAGCCGTCGGCCGGTATCAGGCAGCGCCGCTCTCTGAAGGCCCTCCTGAAGCTGGGTTTGTCCGCCAGGGTCTCGGCGCGGGCGTTGATCAGTTTCGAGGCTCTCGACAGGTCCTTCGCCCAAGAGGGAACCAGCCCCCAGCGCAGCTTCCCCAGGCGAGTGTCCCCCTGCCGGATGATCGCGCAGACCTCGTCGCCGGGGGCGATGTTGTAGCTGGGCTTCATCTCGCCGGTGACGTCACCGACGCCGAAGACCTTTTTGACCCTTCCGGGCGAACTGTACAAGGCGAACCGTCCGCACATGCTCGTTACAAAAAGCCAGAGATACGTTCTATATTTCTTTTACGATATGCCCTTTCCCGTGAAACCGGGCCCTCATTCTTCGGCTTTATCCGGTTTATCTTTGCCGATGCCGAACCACCTTTCGAGCAGCCCCTTCTTTTTGCCCTCGCCTTTTTCAGCCGCTTTTTGAACGCCTGCGGGCGGTTCGGTTTTCTTTCCTTTGACTTTTTCCTTTTCCTTCGCTACCTCTTCACCCTGTTCCTCCGCCTCTCCTTTGGCCTTCCCCTGGCGTTCTCTCGCTTCTTCTCTTATCCGCTCCTGTTCCTTTTCACCTTTGATTGTATCCGCTCCTCGCGACTCGCCCTGTTCCACTGCGGCCTTTTCTTTGGTACTCCCCTTGCCCTTGCCTTTGCCCTCCGCAAAGGCAGCGCCCGACGCGCAAAAAACGACAACCAGCAAGAATATCAGGTATCTTTTCATGATGTCCCTCCTTCGGCACCAGTGCGTGCCTTGCCTGGAATCGTTCCCGCCTTGTAAAAATCGCATTATGGAGAACGGCTTCGATTAAGAGTGTTTAGGGTATGGGAAGATAACGGATGTGTCAAGCGGATTGCAGGCGGGCAGAAGACAAAACCGGGGACGTTCTTATCCGTTCTTTTCAGCCGTCCTCTTCCCCTCGAAGACGGGCGAATTGCCTCGACCGATGATCAAGAGGGAACCCCCGGCGGGGTCAAGGGAAGAGCGTCCCGGACCGGATCGCTCACAGCCGCCGTAAGACAGCGGTACCGCACGCTGTATGATCATTATTGGATTGACTTCCCGGGTCATTCTGACTATTCTGTTGCTGTGAAAAAAGCGATCCGTTGTCAAAAAGGTATGCGCTGTCAGCACAGCACCCGGCGGGAATGACCCTTCCAGACACATGTTGATCTGTTTGCCGGGCAAGCGGAGGCTTTCTCCCATGCACAAAAAGCCCACCTATCATGACCTGGAACAACAAATCAAAGCACTCGAAGAAGCATCCATCGAATCCGAGCGGCTCCAAGAGGCGCTCCGGGAGAGCGAGGAGCAGTATCGGTCTCTGTTCGTTCATTCAAAAGACGCGATCCTGCTGACCAGACCGGACGGCTCCATCCTCGACGCCAATCCGGCCGCCTGCGAGATGTTCGGCCGGTCCCTGGAGGAGATCCGGCGTGCCGGGAGGAACGGCCTGGTGGATGTCACGGACCCGCGCCTGCATGCGGCCCTGCGCGAACGGGCGCGAAAATCAGCGGCCTCGGCCGAGATCACGTTGCTCCGCGCCAGCGGGGAGAAATTTTCCGCCGAGGTCACATCGGCGGTCTTCATTGATGCGAAGGGCCGGCACAAGACCAGCATGATCATCCGCGACCTGACCGAACGGCGCAAGGCGGAGCGGGATTATCAGAGACTCTTCCTGGAGATGCTGGACGGTTTCGCGCTCCATGAGATCATCTGTGACGCGCAGGGGAAGCCGGCGGACTACCGTTTCCTGGCGGTAAACCCGGCCTTCGAGCGCATGACCGGTCTGAAAGCCGAACAGATCGTGGGCAGGACGGTCCTCGAGATTCTGCCGGGTACCGAACGACGGTGGATCGAGACCTACGGCCGCGTGGCCCTGACCGGGGAGCCGGCCTTTTTCGAGAACTATGCGGAGGCACTGGATAAATACTTTGTGGTTTCGGCCTTTCAGCCGGCACCCAACCAGTTCGCCTGCTTCTTCGTCGATATCACCGACCGGAAGCGGGCGGAAGAAAAGCTTCTCCTCACGCAGGCAGTCATGGACCGGGCGCCCGACAGCATCATCTGGGTGGATGATCAGGGGAACCTGATCTACGTCAACGAAGCCACCTGCGCATCCCTGGGGTATACCCGGGATGAGTTGCTGAACATGACACTCTTCGACATCGACCCGGACTGGTTCCGCGAGGGGTACGATAATGAAGTGAAGAAACTCAAGCGCCTCGGCAGCATGACCTTCGAGGCGCGTCACCGCACAAAGGACGGGCGGATCTTCCCCGTCGAGGTTACCGACAACTATCTCGAATACAAAGGCCGTTTTGTCAGCGTTGCCTTCGACCGGGACATCACCGACCGGAAGCGGGCGGAGGAGGCACTGCGGAAGAGCGCACAGCGATACCGGAAACTCAGCATCGTCGATGACCTCACCCGGCTTTACAATTCACGGCAGTTCTACACCCAGCTCAAGATCGAAACAGACCGGTCAAACCGCTACGAGCAGCCCTTGGCGCTCCTCTTTCTCGATCTGGATGACTTCAAGGTCTTCAATGACACCTATGGTCACATAAAGGGAGACAAGGTCCTGCGGCAAACCGGCCAGGTAATCACACGATGCCTCCGCGAGACGGATTTCGCGTATCGGTACGGCGGCGAAGAATTCACCGTCATCCTGCCCATGACAACAAAGGAAGATGGCGCCGTTATAGCGGAAAGGATCCGTGCGGAGCTCAAGGAAGAAAATTTCTCCCCGCTCCCGGGCCGGACCCTCCATCTGACGGTGAGCATCGGCCTGGCGCAGTACCAGCCGAAAGAGAAGGTAAAGGCCTACGTTCAACGGGCCGACCGGCTGATGTACAGAGGGAAACAGGAGGGGAAAGACAGGGTCTGTTATGAACCGTAGGACGAAGCGCGGCTCAAGCGATGCAACAGACTCCCCCTGTATGGAGATGGGTGAATGAAAAGAGAGACGGCAGCCCGCTTTATTCAATCCTACTGGCAATACATCGTCTTCTTTGTCCTTTTCATAGCGGTCAGCTATGCCCTGCTCTACCTGACGTACGAGAACGTCAAATGGGAGATGATCGAAAATCTCAATGACAAGCAGATGATCCTGGCGAAGCAGACGGCCAGGGGGATCGAGACGTTTTTCAACGACCGCGTCGCCATGCTGCAGCGGCTCGCACGAAACGATCATATCATCGATCTTGATGAAACCGGCAAACAAACCATGCGGGATTTCCATGCGGTCCACGCCGGGGAAACCAGCATCATCACGCGAGTCGACCGGGAGGGGCGCATCGCCCACCCCGAGCCCTACGACCCGAGGGTGATCGGCCAGCCCGTGGCGGTACCAGAAGCATTCGAGGAGGTCAAGCGCACCCACGATATTGCCGTCAGCGACGTTTTCATGAATCATCGGGGTTTCAAAACAATCATACTGCATGTCCCCATACGAAAAAACGGCGCCTTCGACGGAACGATCGGCCTCCTCTTCCCCTTCGATTATATCGCCAGACGCTACATCGATGACATCCGGGTCGGCCGGGACGGCTACGCGTGGATGATCAGCAGGAGCGGGGTCGAGCTCTCCTGCCCGGTCCCCGGTCATGTGGGCAGCTCGGTCTTCGACAACTGCCGCGACTTCCCCGACATCCTCGCCATGGCACGGAAGATGATGCGCGGCGAGCAGGGCGTGACGACCTACCAGTATGACCGCATACGGGGGAGCGTCGCCACCAGAGCGACCAAACACGCCGTGTACATGCCCATCCGCCTGGGGAACAACTTCTGGTCCATTGTGATCGCCACGCCCGAGGATGAATTGATGGCGCCCCTGCGGGGCTTCCGGAACAGCCTCCTGCTGATCGGCGCCATCCTCATGCTCAGCATGGGACTCTTGCTCACCATGCTGTTCAGAAGCCGCGTCCTGGTGAACGAAATAAAGCGGAGGCAAAAGGTAGAGGAAGAGCTGCGGAACAAGACGGCGGAACTGGACAACTACTTCACCAGCAGCCTCGACCTTCTCTGCATCGCGGATGCGGACGGGTATTTCCGCCGCCTCAACCCGGAGTGGGAAAAGACGCTCGGCTATCCCCTCTCCGAGCTCGAAGGCAGGTCATTTCTCGATCTCGTCCATCCCGATGACATGGAGGCCACGCGGGCGGCATCGGCCCAATTGGAGGACGCACAGGAAGTGGTGAATTTCGTAAACCGTTATCGTCACAAGGACCGCTCCTATCGCTGGATCGAGTGGCGCTCCTACCCGGTAGGCAAGATGATCTATGCCGTGGCCCGGGACATCACCGAGCGCAGGAAGGCGGAGGAGGAGCTGCGGGAGAGCGAGGCGAAGCTCCAGAGCCTCTTCCGCGCGGCGCCCATCGGTATCGGTATTGTCGTCGACAGGGTGTTCACCACCGTCAACCAGCGGTTCTGCCGCATGCTCGGATACCCGGAGGACGAACTGCCGGGGCAGAGCTCCCGCGTCATCTACCCGTCAGTCGAAGAATTTCGAGCCGTGGACCACGCGCTCTCCGAACAGATCCGCAGGGGAGGAAGGGGGACGGTTCAAACACGATGGAAACGCACGGACGGGCAGATCATCGACATACTCCTGAGTTCGTCGCCTATGGATGTCACGGACTGGTCCCGCGGCATCATGTTCACCGCCCTGGATATCACCGAACACAAACGACTCGAAGACCAGCTCCAGCATGCCCAGAAGATGGACGCCATCGGCACGCTCGCGGGGGGCATCGCCCACGACTTCAATAACCTTCTCATGTCGATCCAGGGGAACGCATCCCTGATGCTCATACAGACCGATCCGGGCGATCCCCGATACGACAGGCTGCGGGCCATCGAAGAGCAGATCATGACGGGGGCGGCCCTGACGAGGCAGATCCTGGGATTTGCCCGGGGCAGCAGATACGAGATGAAGGCCATCGACATGAACGAGATCGTCGAACAGAGCCTGACCCTCTTCGGCAGGACAAAGAAAGAACTTTCAATCCACGAGAAACATGAACGGGACCTCTGGACCGTCGAGGCGGACCGATCGCAGATGGAGCAGGTCATCATGAACCTCCTCATCAATGCCTGGCAGGCCATGCCGGAGGGAGGACACCTCTATCTCGAAACGGCCAACCGCGCCGTAACGGAGAACGACCCGACGCACCCCGACCTGAAACCCGGAAGATACGTCAAGATCGCCGTGACCGATACCGGCGTGGGCATGGACGAACAGACACGAGAACGGATCTTCGAACCGTTCTTCACCACGAAGGAGAAGGGCCGGGGAACCGGTCTGGGACTTGCCGTGGTGTACGGCATCGTCAAGGGACATAAGGGGCATATCGACGTGTCCAGCGAGAAGGGCGCCGGCACCACTTTCACGATCCACCTGCCCGCGTCAGGCAAGAAAGCCGCGAAAACCGGGCGGACGGAGGCGGCCACCCTCAAGGGACGGGAAACGATCCTCCTCGTCGACGATGAAGAGGCCATCATCGACGTCATGGAAGCGATGCTGAAGCATCTGGGATACGAGGTTCTCACGGCCCGCAACGGAAAGGACGCGATCAGGATCTATGAGAAGGAGGGGAAGAAGATCAACCTCGTCATCCTGGACATGATCATGCCGGGGATGAGCGGAGGCGAGACGTTCACCCGCCTCAGGGAGATGAATCACGACCTCAGGGTGATTCTCTCAAGCGGCTACAGCCTGGAGGGCGAGTCGGCCGAGGCCATGGCGCGGGACTGCAACGGATTCATCCAGAAGCCGGTGAACATGGCCGATCTGTCACAGAAGATCAGAGAGGTGCTGGCAGAATAGAGAAACCTTCAGCCTGCTTGTTTCAGTAACGGGTGAAGGCGATCGATCCTGAAATACATGAGCAGTCTGATGAATTCCGGAGAATGGAGGGGGTTCGATTGCATCCCGAACAGGTGGCTGGGGCAGGAGCAGTCGCTGGAACCGAAACCGGGGACCCTCCAGTCGGCAACGGCATCCATGGCCTCGGCCATGGGGCATTCCAGCGGAACCGAGGAACGGACCGGCAGCGCCGTTTCAAATGCGGCCGCCTGTCTGAGATAATCGATGTGCCAGTGGAGGTTTTTCCGGAGCCGTCGGTGCCGCTCCAGGCGGGCGGTGAGATTGGCCATGGCCGATTCCGCGTACACATAGTAGCCGGGCGGGAAAAAGATGGTCCCCATCTTCCCGACGGCGATGTGTTTCCCTTCGCGCAATCTCAGTATCACGAGGTAACTGCCGCGGTCCTCGGCCTCTTGCTCGATGAATCCCCAGGGGATGTGCAACGGCCCGGTCTTCGAGTCCAGCGCCAGGTCCTCGTTCCATCCCACCGATACGGGGAAAAACCGGATCCGGTCCCGACACGCCAGCATGGTTTTGGCGAAATGGAGGTCCGTATGGTAATCGGGGAGGAAGTATTCGGCCCCGGGCCAGTGGACCACAAACAGGACGGCTCCTTCCCTTCCGTTTTCTGACAAGGCGGCCAGTTCACGCAGATGGCGGGCCCCTCGCGCGGTGACGGCGTCGGGAAACATGGCGATCCGGTTTCCCGCCAGGGTGCAGGATTTCACTTCCACCAACAGTTCCCGCCCCCCATGTTCAAGGAGGAGATCGAAGCGGGAACGGCCGACCGCAATCTCGCTTCCGATGACCCGAGCCCCTTCCAGTCCCGCTACCATATCCTTCTCGATCAGGCGGCGGGCAACGTCGTTGGTCCTGTGGGTGTGGAGCATGACCGGCGTCCCGTCCCGTTCCACCGCCACTACGGTCCAGGGATATTTCCGCCGGACGTTCAGCCCGTCCCGGGTCAGATACAGAGTCCGTCCCGGGAGCAGCAGCTCGTGCAGCCTGCCCGGGTTGGGAAGAAAGGCCGCTGTTTCCTCGTTCCCCTTCAGGCATCGCACCACAAACCGGTTCGGCCGGTCCAGGAATGCGGCTTTTTCGATATCATGAAAGAAACGCATGGGGATTGTTGATCCGCTCACGTTCATGAGGACCTAAGAAAGATAGTCGCCGAGGTGCTCCCGTATCGCCTCTTCGTATCCGAAGTAGAAGTGATCGGCCCCGCGGACGACCGCGAGCCGGCATCCCAACTCCCCGACTATCTTCTCCAGTGAAGACAGGGGGCAGAACTGGTCCCGGTCGCCGCAGATGATGAGGCCGCATCGCCCCGCGAGGGGAGAAAAGTCGAAAGGCACGAAGTCGATTGGGGGCGAGACCATGACGACGTCGGACAGGCCGTCATACCCGGCGAGGGCCTTTGAGTTGACCCACGCCCCGAAGGAATAGCCCGCCAGGGTTATGACGTCCGGTCCTTTCTCCCGCAGAAAGGCGACGGCCCCCTTTACGTCGTCCTGCTCGCCCGCGCCGTCGTCGAATCTTCCCTCGCTCCTCCCCACGCCCCTGAAATTGAACCGCAGGGTCGCGTAGCCGTGGTCATGATAGGCGGCCACGAGGGCATCCACCACGTTGTTTTCCATGCTCCCCCCCATCAGGGAATGGGGGTGGGTGACGACCGCGCCCCTCGCCCCGTCCCCCGGGGCATAGAGCCCCTCGATGTTCAGTCCTCCGCTCTCGAAGAAAACCGGTTCCTCGTTCTTCATCGTCATCTTGCCCCCGGGATCTGTCGAATCGACTCCGTTGGGGAAGAATAATGACAGCCGTCATATCCTGTCAAGAACTATTACCGCTGTATTCTGAAGCGTCACTCCGCGGGGATTTTTCATCTTCGTTCGCACGGACATGCCGCCCGGAGTTTTTCGGGGCCGTGACGGGACACCGGGCCTGCTTTCAAAGACGGGAAGGGTGCAGCGGTCAGATTTTCATTGACATACCACCTTGTTCTTTCTAAATTTCTTTTATGCAGAAGCGAGTTCGTATCCAGTCCAGCGGATCGGCATGGCAGCAGAGACGACGGGGTCTCTTCCTCCGTCAGGATATTTCTCGAACGAAGAAGCCAAGTCCGTAACAGGAAGCTGCTTGAAGAATTCGGGTATACGGGAAGGCCTTGAGAATGGAGACGAAGAACCGGCATATCCTCTTTTATTCCGACTCACTGGCCTCGTTCGACTACGGCGCGAACCACCCGTTTAAACCGGAACGGGCAAGACTGTTCTATGAGCTGCTGAACCGCTATGCCCTCATCTTCGAGCCGACCCAGTCGATCGTCACCCCGCGAAAACTGGACGAGAAACTGCTTCTCTTATTTCACACCCCCCAATATATCGAATCATTGAAACGCTGTGACCGCGGCGAATTCGCCCCCGATATGCTCAGTTGCGGCATCGGCAGCAGCGACAATCCAGTCCTGCCCGGCATTCTCGCTTTCTCCCTCGAGGCGGCCGGCGCAACCCATGACGGCGCCATGATCCTCGCGGAAGGAGGGGCGGATGTCGTCTTCAATCCTCACGGGGGCTTTCATCACGCGAAGAGAGATTCCGCCGAAGGCTTCTGCTACATCAACGATATCGCCATCGCCGTCACGGCGCTGATCAATCAGGGGAAGCGCGTCGCCTATTGCGATATCGACGTCCATCACGGCAACGGCGTCCAGGAGGCCTTCTACGAAGACGACCGGGTCCTGACCATCTCCCTGCATGAAAGCGGCCGGTTTCTCTACCCCTGGGGCGGGTTCGAGGATGAAACGGGCGCCGGCCGGGGGAAGGGATATAACGTGAACATCCCCTTTCGCATAGGCGCCGATGACGCCATCTACCTTTCGGCCTTTCACGCGATCGTGCCGCCGCTGATTGCCGCTTTCGAGCCGGATATCCTGTTCATCGAATGCGGATGCGACGCCCATAAAGACGATCCCCTGGCGCATCTGAACCTGACCGTCAGGAGCTATGAAACGGTCCTCACCGAACTGAAAGCCCTCTGCCCCAGGATCATCGCGACCGGCGGCGGCGGATACGACGCCCATAAAACGGCTGCCATCTGGGCCCTGTCGTGGGCAACCCTTTGCGGCATAAGGATGACGGACTCTTTCGCAGGTCTCGTGGGAGGGATGATGTACGGCCCGGAGGCATGCATCAGCAGCCTTGAAGACGATACTTTCTGCCTGGAAGGCCCGGCGGAAGAGCAATGCCGGAAAGAAGCCGACCGGGTGGTTGCCTATATCAAGAAAGAAATCTTCCCGATCCACGGTGTTGTGCCGTGAGAGGAAGCTGCGGATAAGGACAGATCCCAGCCCGGCCTGTGCATCAGCCGGTCATCCGAGGAGACCCCGCCATGACGACGCAGAACCCGCAGTATCTGGAGGATCTCAAGGAACGATACCGGGAAAAGTTCGCTCCGGAAAAAGAGATCTTTTCCCATATCCACCGGGGGGACCGAATTTTCATCAGCACGGCCTGCGGTGAGCCGCAGTACACTCTGCAGGCCCTCATGAACTACATCGAGGGCCATCCCAAGGCCTTCGCCGAGACGGAGGTCATGCACATCTGGACCCTGGGCGTCGCCCCCTACGCCGACGAGAAATACACGTACAACTTCCGGTACAACTCCTTCTTCGTCGGCGACAACACGAGGGACTCCGTCAACCGGGGCATCGCCGATTACACCCCCATCTTTCTTTCCCAGATACCGAGTCTCATCAATCGAAAACGGATACTCATCGATGTCGCCCTGATCCAGACATCCCTCCCCGACAAGAACGGCTTCGTCAGTCTGGGCATCAGCGTCGACATCTGCCGGGCCGCCATCGACAATGCCGCGATCATCGTCGCCCAGATGAACGAATCCATGCCGCGGGTCCACGGCGACACCTTCATCCATATGGAAGACATCGATTTCATCATCCACCACAATGAACCCCTCCTCGAATACAATCCGGCCATCCCCGGCGAGATCGCCCTGCAGATCGGCGAGCACGTCTCCGAGATCATCAACGACGGCGATACCATTCAGGTGGGCTACGGAAGCACGCCCAATGCCATCTTAAGTAACATCAGCGAAAAGAACGATCTGGGGATACACACGGAACTCCTGACCGATTCCATGGTCGAGCTGATCCGGCGGGGGGTGATCAACAACTCGCGGAAAAACATCGACAAGGGAAAGTCCGTTGCATCCTTCTGTATGGGAACGGTGAACACGTACCGGTTTATCGACGACAATCCCATGATCGAATTCCGGGGCATCGATTACACCAACGATCCACGGGTCATCAGCAGAATCGAAAACATGACGGCCATCAACGCCGCCCTGCAGATCGACCTGACGGGGCAGGCGACGGCGGAATCCATCGGAAAACAGTTTTACAGCGGGATCGGCGGCAGTGCCGACTTCATGCGCGGCGCCGTCTTCGCCCCCGGCGGCAAAACCATCCTGGTCATCCAGTCGACGGCCAGGGACGGCGAAGTATCACGCATCGTGCCCTTCCTCGACGGCGGGACGGGGGTCACCCTCAACCGCGGCGACATTCATTATGTCGTCACCGAATACGGCATCGCCTTCATCCACGGCAAGAACATCCGGGAACGGGCCATGAGCCTGATCGCCATCGCCCATCCCAAGTTCAGGCCCGAGCTGATCGAGGAGGCCAAGAAACTCAATCTCATCTACCGGGATCAGGCCTTCATCCCCGGCAAGAAAGGGGAATATCCGGAATACCTGGAGGCTGTGCGGACGACCAGAAAAGGGCTGGTCATCCAGTTCCGTCCCGTGAAGATCGACGACGAGCCTCTGATCAAAGACCTGTTTTATGATCTGTCCGACAAGAGTCTCCAGCGGCGATTCATGTCACTCCGCAGAGACGTCCCCCATGAGATGCGCCAGGAATTTGTCGTGATCGACTATACGGAAGAGATGGTGATTCTGGCCACGATCGAGGAAAACGGCCGGGAGATCGCCGTGGGCATGGGACAGGCCATCAAGGACGTCAACACCCGGACGGCGGAGGTCGCCTTTGCCGTGCGGGACAGTTACCAGGACAGAGGTATCGGGACGGAACTTCTCTCCTATCTGACAAATCTGGCCCAGAAGGAAGGCCTCCAGGGTTTTACGGCCGATGTCCTGATTGAAAACAAGCCGATGCTCCATGTCTTTGAGAAAATGGGATTCGAGATCGAAAAAAGGGTTGAAGCCGGGGCGTATGAGCTGAAGATGAGATTCAGGTAATATCGACCCTCGAGTTCGCCGGATCACGGCACAAAAGGCAGCCATCCGCTCTCGAAGAAAACCCGTTTCCCCTTCATCATCGGCCTGTCGCCCCGTGGCTCAAAGGACACCGCTTTACCCACGTGTTCCATGAATGCCGGGCTCAGCGGCTGATTGCGGACCACCGGAGCGGCTCATTATGAAGAGGCGGCATATCGCGCATCAGGGCCCGTCATGCATTACGAATATCCGTATCGCATGGAGGCCCGGGACCTCCCTTTTGTGCCTTGCAACTGCAGCAAGAACTCCGGCATGGCTGACACCCGAAGCAATAAAACCATGATGGGAACAGTAGGCATCATATATGGTTATGTCTTTATCGAAACGCCCTGAATCGACAGATGCCGCCTCCATTCTCATGAGAAGCTCTTCTCGAAACTGCTCATAATCGGCATGATTATCCAGGTCCGGATACCCTCGTTCAGCCAGGATTTCCTCGACTATTGCCATGATGCGGGGATCGGGCTGGATCTCTCTTCGCCTCTGATCATCGATCTCCATGTTCTTGCCCATTCTTCACCCCCTTGTGGTGAGTAAAAACCGGAGGCACGGCGGTGTCCGTGATGTTCATGCGGATTTCAATTGCTTCAGCCATCGTCACGCATTGATTTCAACAGCACGGGGCAATGCAAGGACAGATCCCGAAGCGCCTCCGCGTTTCAAGATGTACAATATACGGCAGTTGATGGAAGCCGGCGACCCGGCTTGCCGGGGTCCGTCTTCCGTTTTCAGGTCGATTCCCGGGGATATGGAGAGAGCCGGTGCGGCGGCTCCGCTCCTGCTGCCCCCGCCGTGCTAGTAGATCGACCTCATCCACCCCGTATTCTTATCCACGACGATCTTGTCGGCGAGAGAATCATCCTTCGTGAGGATCTCCGCCTCGAAGTAAGAGTCCTTTTCCTTGATCTTGCCCACTTTCAGGTTCGGATTCCTCATGGATTTGAGATAATTCTCGAGCATCTCCCTTACTTCCTTCTTCTCCACGGGTTTCTGCGGCTGCTGATAGTCGAACCCGTACCGGGGCCTGTACCGGGGGTCCCCGCTCCAGTAGCGATGCATCATGCCGGGGCCCATACCGTACCCGGGACCCCCTTCATAAGCGGGGCCCCTCCCGTATCCGGGACCGCCCAGGGGCTGCCCGCAGTACGGGCAGTAGTGCCACTCTTCGTACCCCTCCGGGCCCGGGCCGTAACCCGGACCCATCTGCGCGCGTCCTTCCAGGGGGATCAGAATGAGCCCCGCTGCCAATACCAATGTCACGATGATCAGTGTTTTCTTCATGGTATCTCCTCCTTTCCTGTCTTCAACCGGCGGGGTGCGGCACGCCGGGTCATTGAGCGGACGAAAATCGAGAGAGTCGGAACGGCGGCTCCGCTCCTGATATCCCCGCCGTGCTAGTAGACCGACCTCGTCCATCCCGTATTCTTATCCACGACAAGTTTGTCGGCGAGAGAGCCATCCTTCGTGAGGACCTCCGCCTCGAAGTAAGGACCCCTGTCCTGGATCTTGCCCAGTTTCAGGTTCGGATTCCTCATGGATTTGAGGTGGTCGTCGAGCATCTCCCGTGCCCCCTTCTCCTCCAGGGGTTCCGGCAGCCGCTGGTACCGGAGGCCGGACATCGGCCCGTACTGCGGACCGCAGAAAGACGACCTCATCCCGTATCCTCTCCCGTACCCGGGACCCCTCTCATAAGCGGGGCCCCTCCCGTACCCGGGACCCCCCAAGGGTTGCCCGCAGTAAGGGCAGTAGCCCCATTCGCCGTACTCCTCAGTCCCCGGCCCATAGCCCGGACCTGGCTGGGCTCGTCCGTCCAGGGGGATCAGGATGAGCCCCGCCGCCACTACCAATGTCACGATGAGCAGTGTTTTTTTCATGATATCTCCTCCTCTCCTGTCTTTAACGGTTTCCGGGGGTTCCTCAACCGGCACGCTCTTCTTCTCTCGCCACGGAATCCCGGTATGTCTCGTGAATGAGCATCCGGTCGAAGGCGTATTCCTCGTTCAGCATGGCGTCCTTCTCCTCTCTGCTCAAATACTCCATGACGGGAAGGAAGAAATGGCGATCCTCCTTCTCGATATGTTTCGGATAGAACTCGACCAGGGCCTTCACGCACTCGATGATGGTGGAGGCCGCCTCGCTCTCGCCGCCGCGGTACGCCTCGTTGGCCTCCACCAATCTTCCGGTCGTTGTTCTCCCCCAGCGATGCTCCTCCATCAACTCCTCCATGATGCGTCTGTGATCGCCGGAGAGAGGCTTCTTGCCGAGGTCCCGGAACAGGATATCCTCTTCCTTTCCGTGGTGGCATCGATCCGCGTAGGTCCTGATGAACTCCACCGCCGTTTCGATAAAGACGGGGTCCACTTCTCCCGTTTTTTCCCATTGCTGAAGTTTTCTTTTCATGACCGCAATCATCCGCTCGATAAGCCGGTGCTCGATCATCAAAGGGCCGACAGGCATCATCTGCACGCACCTCCTTCCGCTTATCGCTTATTCATCCCAGTAGATGCATTCGACCGGGCATGATTCCATGGCCTCTTCGATCAGATCCTCGGGTCCGTCTTCGAATTCGATGACTTCCACTCGTGAGGTATCCTCGTTGAGTCTGAAGACATCTTCGCAGATCTCCTCGCAGGTCCCGCAACTGATACACTCTTCGTCGTCGGCATAGATTCTTCTCGCCATATCTCTCCTCCTTACGGCACCTGCCGTTTCATAGTCTTTTCAGGCATGCCTCGATAAACGCCGGAAGATCAGCGGGACTCCGGCTCGATACCAGGTTGCCGTCTTCCACCACTTCCCGGTCGACAAACTCGGCCCCCGCATTCCTGATATCCTGGATGACCGATTTCCACCCGGTGATCCTGCGGCCCCGGATCACATCCGCCGTGATCAGGAGCTGGGGCGCGTGGCAGATGGCGAACACGGGTTTCCCGCTTTTCACAAAATCTCCGGCGAACCGCACCGCGTCCTCATCGACCCGCAACTTATCCGGGGAATACCCGCCCGGGATGAGAAGGGCATCGAACTCCTCCACCGAGACATCCTTCACCCCTCGGTCGATCTCCACCGGCGTTCCCTGTTTCTTCCCCCTGACCGTCTCCCCGGCCTTCAGGCCCACGTGGACAATCTCGTGCCCCGCCTTTCTGAATGCCGCCGCCGGCTGCGCATATTCCGAGTCCTCGAACAGGTCCGTGATGATAACCGCGATGATGCTCATCGTACTGCCTCCCTTCAGATACCGCGGGAAAGCGCTCAGCGTATCCCAAGCTCCCTGCTGCTCTCCCACAGCCCGTGAATATTGCAGAATGCCGTGGCATGGAGGACCCCCGGTTTCTTGACCTTCATGCGGGTCCCCACCGAGTGATTGGTGTAGACGGGCCCCTGATCCGCCCCCTCCACGCTCTCCCCGTGGGCGGTGAACTCGAAGTTCCCGACCTGGTAGGCGAACTTCTCCCCCTCGGGATGGAAAAAGAGCTGGATCCACCGAATGTGGTGCTCCGTGGTGTTGGGGTGGGCGACCTCCTTGCCCAGCGATACCGCGATATCGAACATCTCGTCCGCGGCAACGCTGTCGGGACATTCGATAACGGGGACATGCTTCTCGGACTTCCAGTCCGCAGTCTGATACAGGTCTCCAATTTTTTTCATGATCATGCCTCCTTGTGGTTATTATATTGTCTTCACATACCTTCTTGCCGCTTCGCCTCTTCAGCGCATCGCCGTCCGCTCTTCAGCCGAATCCGAAACAACCCACTCGAGCAGCTTCCGTTCTCCCGGCTGCAGCGTTCTGTTGATCGCCTCGATCAGTTCGTCGAGCGACCTGTATGCCGGGCTCTCCTGCGATTTCGGGGTAGGGATTTGTTCTCTGTGCCGCATGGATGCACCTCCTTTTACCGTGTTTGGAATTTGCTTTCTTCCTGCTCCAGCATCTTTCGTACTACGCTCATGGTGTCCGACACATCGTTCTCACCGTTGCCCAGAAAACGGGGCCGCAGGCGGTGGGCGAGCGATATGGTCTCCTCCTCCCGATCGGGTATCAGGAGAACGATCCGAAGGTCCTGAAGCAGATCGCGAAGGGAGACGATGCGCAACAGCTCTTCCCGGTCCCGCGCCCGGAGGAGAATGATCGCATCGCGGTCGTACGACCGGTGGATACCCCGGATAAGCTCCTCGATCGATCGACAGACCTCCACGCCTTCCCCCGGAGCAAGCCCCCTCAGTCGTTCCCCGACCCCTCTCTCGGGGTCCTCCCTGATACTTGAATAGAATAAGATCTTCACCGATGCCGGTCTCCTCATGCGCTGGCGGTTTCATTTTCTTACGTTTGTATGAACATAAGACAAAGAGTATGCCAGCACCGGCGCAATAACAGGTTTCCTTTGTATCTCAATCAGTTGGCATGATACGGTGATCCGGACTCTTCGAGGGATACCCCCGAATCCGTCCCGTCGAAAGGGAAAGCGTCCCATCGGGCAGGAATGTGTCTTGCCCCGTCGGACCGGTCGTATGGAGGAAAAATGAAGGGCGGGTCAGTTCCTTGTGGATATGCCGTACTTCTTGAGGAGCCCGTACAGGCGGGAGCGCGAAAGGCCCGACACCTCGCAGGCCTCCCTGATATCGCCTCGGGTGCGGGCGATGAGATCTTCCAGGTATCGCCTCTCCGCCTCGGCGACAGCGGCTTCCCGGTGCTCCTGGAGGGTTTTGAGGGATCTCCCCGGGGCGGCGGAAGGGGCACGGGCGGATTCCTCCTCTCCCACCTGGTCCCGCTTCACTTTGATCCGTATCTCCGTAGGGAGGTGGGCGGGAAACAGGGTGGGGTTCTCGCCCGCGGCGGCGATGGCCCGCTCCAGGGCGTTGACCAGTTCCCGCACGTTGCCGGGCCAGTCGTAGTCGAACAGGGTATCCAGGAAATCGGGGGAGAACCCCTTCATACCCTTTCCGTAGCGGCGGGAGAGTCTGGTCAGGTAATAGGAGGCCAGCGCTTTGATGTCCTCGGGATGTTCCCGCAGCGGGGGGAGAATAATGGCGAAGGTGCGAAGACGGAACAGGAGGTCCTTGCGAAACCGGCCCTGCCGGACCATCTCATCGAGGTCTCGGTTGGAGGCGGCGATCAGCCTGAAGTCGCTCGTCACCTCTTTCACACTCCCCACCGGCCGGAAACGCCGTTCCTGGAGCGCCCTCAGAAAGGAGCCCTGCACGGTCAGGGGAAGCTCTCCCACCTCGTCGAGAAAGAGCGTCCCCCCGTCCGCCTGGGTGATGAGCCCGGTTTTAGACCGGTCGGCGCCCGTAAAGGCGCCCCGCTCGTGGCCGAAGAGCACGCTCTCCACGATGGTCTCCGGCAGGGACGCGCAGTCCACCACCACGAAGCTCTTTCCCGCGCGCGGGCTGTTGCGGTGGATGGCCCAGGCGAACACCTCCTTCCCCGTGCCGGTCTCGCCGGCAACGAGCACGTTCGCGTCGCCCGCCGCCGCCTGGGCCAGGAGCTCGATACAGGTCCTCATTTGGGGGCTGCTCCCCACGATTCCCTCCAGCTCCAGGGCCGTGGGCCGCGCCTTGGCCTGACGCTCAGCCCGGTACTGGAGGGCCCGCTCGAGAGGCAGGGTGATCTCGTCGATGGAGGCGCTCTTCTCGAGGTAGTCCCAGGCACCGTGGGTGATGGCGAGTTCCGCCCCGTCCATGTCGCCGAACCCGGTGATGATAATCACCTCCGGGCAGGACGGCATTTCTCGAAGGGACTGCAGGATATCCAGCCCGCTTCCGTCGGGCAGCCGCACATCCAGAAACACCACGTCAAAGGACCGGGCGGCGGCGATCTCAAGCCCTTCCTTGAGAGTGAAGGCGCAGGCGGAGGTGTGCCCCCGGCTCTTCACCACATTGGAGAGGGTCGTGCAGATGAGCTGATCATCGTCGATAATGAGGATATCCGCCATAGTCCTATGAATCCCTGTTACGTATCCAGCACGCGCCTGATCGTTTCGGCCATCTCCCCGGTGGTAAAGGGCTTCATGACGAACTCCCGTATACCCCCGGCCCGGGCCTCTTCCTCGTCCACCGCCTCGCTGAATCCCGTACACAGAATAATCGGAATATCTCTTTGTACCTGCATGAGTTTCCGGCTCAACTCCGAACCGGTCATGTCCGGCATGGTCTGGTCCGTAATGACCAGGTCGAACCCGCCGGGCCGTGCGCGGAATAATTTCAACGCCTCATCACTTTTGGCGACGGCGACGACCTTATAGCCGAGGCTCTCCAGCATCACCCGCTGGCTCCGCAGGACCGGCTCTTCATCATCGACCAGCAGGATCCGCTCCTCTCCCGTTGGAACGTCCACCGGGGAGGTGCGTTCTCCCTCGCCCGCGCCCTCCGTGCGTGGGAAGAACACGTTGAAGGTGGTCCCCTTCCCCGCCTCACTGTACACGGTGATCGCCCCGCCGTGGTTCTGCACGATGCCGTGAACGACGGCAAGTCCCATTCCTGTCCCTTCGCCTCGCTCCTTGGTGGTGAAGAAGGGTTCGAAGATCCGCTCCATGATCTCCCGATCCATTCCCTCGCCCGTATCGCTCACCGTGAGCCTGACGTAGGGGCCGGCATGCAGGTCCGCATGCTGAGACGCCGCATGCCCATCAACCTCCACGCCCGCGAGGCTCATCTCCAGCACCCCGCCGCTTTTTCTCATGGCATGGCCCGCGTTCGTGCAGAGGTTTACGAGCACCTGATGGATCTGCGTGGGATCGGCCAGCACCGCGGTGTGAGACTGATCGATGTTCTCGCGTATCTCGACAGTCGCGGGCAACGACGCCTTGAGGAGCGTGAGGGCCTCTTTGATGACCGGGGCAATCTCGACTGGTTCCCGCTTCTGTTCCTTTCGGCGGCTGAAGGTAATGATCTGCCTCACCAGATCCCTCCCCCGCTGCGCGGCCTCGAGCACATACCGGAGGTTCTCCGATGCCTCGCCCGGTTCGCCGGCACCGCGAATGGCCAGCTCCGTATTCAGGGTAATGGGCATGAGGATGTTATTGAAATCATGGGCGATGCCCCCGGCCAACGTCCCGAGCGCCTCCATCTTCTGGCTCCGGCGAAGCTCCTGTTCCAGCCTGACCTCATGCGTCACATCGCGTACCACGCTCACCACCCCGGTCCGCTCCCCCGAATCGTCCACCATTTCCGTAACCGTGTTCTCCGTGTGGAAGAGGGTGCCGTCCCTGCGGCGCATCCGATATGCAGTGCGGAATACCCCCCCCTCGTCGAGGGCGTGGAAGAGCCTCCTTCCGAACTCCTCGTACATCTCCCGGTTCAGGTGCAGGAACTCGGTGCTTCTTCCGATTACCTCCTCCGGCCGGTACCCGAAGACGCTTTCCACGGCGGGGTTGCAACTGGTGATGGTGCGCGTGCCCGGGTCTACCACGAAGACCGCGTCGGCCAGGCTCGCGAGGGTCATCTCCAGGAATGCCTTGGTCTCGCCGAGCTCGACCTCCATCTTTTTGCTCTCGGTGACATCGAGCAGGCAGAGGAGAAGCCCCTCGATGGCCCCCGTCGCATCCTTCACCGGGTGCAGGGTCCAGTCCCAGTACGTCGCGCCCCGTTCGGGGTGCCCGGGATACACAAAGGCCTTCGCTATGGTGGAAAAGGGTTCCCCCGTCTCAAGGACACGGCGGAAGATCGCCTCGTTTTCCGGGTGGGGGTAGAGGTCGAAGTGATTCTTCCCGATGAAAAAGCTCTCGTCCCTGCCGTCCGCTTCGGCATAGGCGCGGTTCACACGGATGAAGTTGAACTCCCTGTCCAGGTAAGCGACGAGGAGGTAGGTGATGGAGAAGATCTTTTCGAGGACTTCGTTGGTGTTTTGCAGGTCTCTTTCCATCCGCTTACGGCCGGTGATGTCGATGCCGATCTCGTACCTGACCTGCCTCCCGTCGGGCCACCGTATGATCTGGTCGGTAAGCAGGAAGTCCTTGCCGAGCAGAGGGTTGCGGTGCTCCCAGACATACGGTCTTCTATCCTTGAGGATGATATCGTTCGTGCAGAACTCACACGGCGAGCTGCGGCCCTGGAACTCCCGGTAACACAGGCCGCCGACGGGATTCCTGCCCAGCGCCTGTTCGAACGACCTGTTGACCAGAAGGATCTCATAAGTGTGAGGATCGGCAACGTACAGGACATCGGCGAAGTTGTCGATGATCGCCGCGAACTGTTCCCACTGACGCTTCATCTCCTCTTCGCGCTCGGCGAGGGCCTTGTCGAGCCCCTCGACCTCGTGGTCGAGCTGTTCATGTGTTGCCTTGCGAGCCATGGCAGTCCCCTGGTCCAGAGAGTTCAAGCGAGGCGGAACATGCATGCACATGAGGTTACGGGTATTCTGAGTAACGTGCCAAAAATGCTGAGAATCTGAGCCGCCAAGATCTTAATCTCCGAAAAGCGGACGATTGTCAAGGGTTCATTTCAGGGGAAGCGGACATCGGCCGGACCGGCACGATGGCCCTCAACGGCACCCGGCGGCGGAGCGGTACAGGGAATGTACAACACGGCTATGATTTTCGATTTCAGAGAAAAAGAAGATCCGGCCACGCCGCCCGATCCCCCGCCGGTTGGTGCCTGGGGCGGGGGTCGAACCCGCATGAAGGCAAGCTTCGAGGGATTTTAAGTCCCTTGCGTCTACCAATTCCGCCACCCAGGCCCGGATCGCATATGCCGGCTCCGGATACCTA
>ENA-ORXD01001177-ORXD01001177.1-sediment-metagenome-genome-assembly--contig:-NODE-1177-length-23745-cov-4.350980_pt1 | contig 23745 bp, 14 predicted proteins | sample MGYA00237862_ERZ511471 | MGnify/ENA metagenome assembly ERZ511471
GTTTCCGCGGCCTGGAGCGGTGCCGTGACGGCCAGTGCTTCTGGAGTGACAGGAGCTGACGGGACGGTGGTGCTGGTGAGCTCTCGCTTCCGCAGCGGCAGCTCGATTTCCATTCAAGTCAATGATGTGACCGACGACGTTTTCGAGTACGACCCGGCAGGCAATACCGAAACCTCCGCCACCATTTCGTGGTAAGAGGGATAACTGTCGCCGGGTGGCGAAAAAATACGATCAATAAACGAGGGCGGCCAATCTGGCCGCCCTCGTTTTATTTAAAGTTGTTGATTTCGCAATGATTATTTTCGGCAACTCATCAGCTTGCTTTTGCCGGATTTGGAATGGCTCAACGAGACCTGCGGGAAAATCCGTCTCAGGTGTTCCCCGTCCCCCATAAACTCACGTGCGTCTTTGGAGCCGAGGGTCAGCATCCTGATTCGGAACAGGAATTTGATCAGCGGCTTTTTGGGAACCTCATGTTCCATGAGCAATACGTAGCCGTCAGGTTTTATCACCCGCTTCATTTCCTGCAGAGCCTTTTGCCGCGTTTCGCCTTTTAATTCATAGAGAGCATGAGAACAGGTGATCACGTCGAAACAGTCGTCGCCAAAAGGCAGCCGCGCAGCATCTCCTTCGACGAAGATGGCTCGGCCGGTAGCGTTCTTTTCCTGCGCCTTGCACAGCATGCCGTGAGAAAAGTCGTAGCCGACGATCACCCCGGCGTCCGGGCAGCGCTCCGCAAAGGTCAGAATCACCGCGCCGGTCCCGCAGCAGATATCGAGGATACGAGGTTTGGGTTTGTCCTCCAGGTGCGCCGCATCGACCAGGAAGCTGCGCGTATCGTCTTCATCTTGCCGGGAATGCATCCGAATGAACGCATCGTAGAAATGGGAAAAGATGTCGTAATACTTGCGTCGCCCGGTGCGTAGTTGGGTCATGCGAGTTCTCCTCTTTGTCTGCTGAAGTCTGGTTTAATTTTATTAATCTTTTGCTTTTTCAGACAAGGAAAAATTGGGAAGTCGCACAAGCTGATGGGAAGACTGGGCGGCAGCCCATCGGATCCGATGGGCTGCCGCTGTACAGAGATAGGTTCAGTTTCTGTTATTGATTTGGTCCTTGGCCGAAATCCCAGCCATATGTTTCGGAGATGTAGCCATCGATCCACCACACCCGACGGGCCATGGCGTCGGCATCGACCACCTCTCCCGATTCTTCATCATGGAGCAGCTGGGACCAGACGCCGTAGAGGAACTCGCCACCCGGGTTGGCCGTCAAGCTGGCTTCGCTGGCCTCCAGGCCCGGGATGCCCTGCTCCATCTTGTCGAACTCGTTGCAGAACCCGGACCCGATCAGCTCTGCGGCGACCTTGTCATCGCCGTGCGGATCGGACGGGTAGCAGTCATCGACGTCATCGTCCTCAGCCCAGACCTGATAGTCGTCGCCGAAGTTGACGGCACGGCTGTAGAAGAGGTCGAGAGGCTCCGCCTCGCCGAACTCCGTGGTGGTGTTGTCGCCGGTCTCGTACACGACGAAGTAGCGCGACGGGTCGCGGACATCCTCGCTGTCGCCTCCCGAGGTGTAGCCCGGGACGCCGTAGCCGAGCTGGTACAGTGCCGGATTGTAGCTCGGCGGTGTCGATGCGAAGCGCGGGTCGAGGGTCGTGGTCCGCATGGACTGGTGCTGGGTCACGTTACGGGCCTGCTCGTGGTCACCTGCGCCGTACTCGTAGCAGACGCGCGGCTCGGTCGAGTCGCCTTGCTGCTGCTGGTCGGCGGTACGATAGGTCTCGCAGACCACCGTGCCGTCGCCGTTCCAGGTCGAGCCGTCCCAATGTTTGTAGTTACTGGGCAACGTCGTCCACCTGTCGCCGCCGTCGAACGAGCGGCGGATGTAGAGTTCGTAGCGGTCGTGGCCCACAGTGTTGAGGCGCCAGTTAGGAGCCCAGGCGTAGAGCAGCATGACAAAATCCCCGTCCAGGAAGCCGCGATGCCCCTTGGCGACGTCGAGCGGGTTATACCACGACTGATCGTCGAGGGTGCTGTCGGTCGCCGTGCACTCAACGACGGTGGTGCCGTCGCTGGCGGTCAGGACCGTGTAGTTGGATGGGCACTGGTGCCACGTCAGGATTTTGGTCGTGTTGCCCTCGCCCTGCACGATGCCCTGCAGGATGGGGTTAATGGTGCTGGTGCCGTCATCGAGGACGTACGGTGCCGTCACGGCTTCACCTGTCTGAGAGTCGATCGCCGTGTCGGGAATGGTGCCCGACAGGTTGATCGCCGGGTCGAGGCAGACGCCCCCCGGATAGTACGGGTTATCTTGAGCCACCAACTCCTTGCAATCCATGTTGCGGAAGGCGTAAGGATTGCCGTCCTTCGACAACTTCCAATTCTTTTCCATGACGATGCGTCGTGCCATCACGTCTGCAGGGCCGCCCTGGTTCATTTGACCCTGCTTCCATGTCGGGAACGCGACCAAGGAACCCTTGGCTTGGGAGGTATCCTTGTGGACCTTGTAGATGTCCTGAGCAAGGAGGCTGCCGCGGCGGGCGATTTCGGTGTTGTAGATCTCAAAATTGTAATCACCGAAGTCCCAGATCTCCGAGGTGTTCAACGTCGGGATGAACGCACCGGTCATCCAGTCGACCTCCGGCTGGTTCAGCATATGTCCCGGGAAGGTGAGATTCGCGAGCAACTCGTCTTCGGCGTGGTTAGCGACCGTGTCGCTCAGCGACATGGCGAACGAGTGGTAGCGCTGGTTCTTGCCGATATCCCAGGCCACGCAGTCTTTTTCATCGGCATCTGCCGGACACACAGTTTCGGTCGGGAGCCCGGTTTCAGGGTCCTTTAAGTAGGAGGCCCGGCCGAGTCCTTTGTCCTCTTCGACCTGCACGATCGCGAAGGCGTTGTCGATGAAGGAGCTGTCGATACCACCCTGGATGACGTTAGCGTCGGCCCAGGCCGAGGCGTAGCCGAACAGATTGAGTCGCGCTCGCGTGGAGGCGGAGTTGCCGACAAGCGGTATCCCGTCCTCGGTCACACAGATCGGTTTGAGCTCACCCTCGGGACCGGTCGGGATTTCGATGAGGTCGGCGCACATGTCCTTGAGACCGTAATCGATCGGGTTGAGCTCGTTTCCGGACGAGTCGGTCGGCGCGGGGATCGTCCCCTGCAGAGCGCTGCCGTAGCAGTAGGGCGCGGGGTTCTCGGGGTTGCATTTGGCGTTGTCCGTGATCGGCATCGGCATCGACATCGGTACGAAGGGCTTTGGCTTCTGCGTCACGTCGGTGTCCTCCGCTGCGAGCGCAGTGTAATCCTCGAACGTCATCGAGGTCGCGCCGGTCCCATCGGATGGGTCCTGCACCACGTCAAAGTTTTCCCAGTCGATGTAGGAGTACCAGATGTCGGTGCCGCTGTTGCCGATGGCGCCGCTCCAGCCCTCGCCGGGACCTTCGCCCTGACCCGGTCGCAGACCGTCGGGGTCCTCCTGCCAGGTGAGCGCGAATCCTGCGCCGGGGACAGCCTGCAGCTCGATGCGGTTGGCGTCACGCCGTCCGGAGGTCAGCCGTTCGGCCTTGAACCAGCGCATGTAGCTTGACTCGATAGCCTCAGTGCGAGGGTCGTCACCGTTGACCAGCTCGCCGCGGGCCGTCCACACGCAGTTGAACGGCACTTCGCCGACGACGTGGTTCTGTTCCCACTTGTCCTCTGCATAGTCGACCGAGCCCTGTTGACCAGAGACTCGGTACATGTCGACCAGATAAAGGTCGTCGGACGAAGCCGTTGAAAGATCAATGCCCATGAACGCTGCGATTGCAGCGCGGCGTGCCTGGGCATCTTCATCCTCGGCGTCGAGCGAGTAATTCGGTTGGCCGCTGCTGCAGAAGCGGCTCGGCCAGGCGACGAGCACTTTGTTGTCGGCGACGGCGTGGAAGATGTTAACCACGTCGCCCGGATAAGCACCGGACTCGTCTGTCTCGGTGAAGAGGGGGATGTCAGTTCGGTACACGTCGTCATCACGGGTCTGGGAAGTTTCGTCGGCCGACTCGGACAGGTTGGTTTTCTTCCAGGTGACGCCGTCGTCCAGGCTGATTGCGCCAAAGGCGTCGCGTTTGCCGTGGCCTACGAAGCCGACCCCGTCAACAAGTTCCACCGGCCCGTTGATGTAAACCCCGACTAACGGTTTGGCCAGCTCTCTGGTATCGACCACCGCCTCGTCGATGTTGGAATATTCGACGGGTGCCACTGTCCCGTTGGCGGCTTGGGCCGGCACGTAAAACCTCATCATGTGGATGAAGGCGTGCTCGGCCTCGTCTATATAACCCTCCACCGACGGTGCGGCTTCGTGAGACATGCTTTTTCTGTTTAATTTCCCGTCGTCGGCCAGGGTTATGCCGGCTGTCAGCAGGGTCGTGACCATTAACAATAATGAGATAGGCTTCTTCATGGTCCTCTCCTTTTCTCGCTCCTTCTCGGTTAAACATCAAACATGAGTCCATGTCATGAGCAACTCGCTGTTTTTCGGGTAAACGACTCCCTCCGGAAAATCTCCCGGTATCACCCCCTTTGAATTGTTCGTTCTGTGGATTAGGAAAATGACAAGGACTGGCAGTCCAGAAAAGGCAGGTTCGTCTGGATGCAGGGCTTTCCGTCCTTGCCTTAACTGGCGGCGAAGATTTATCGGTTTATGATGAATCGGAAGATATTGAGACAGGCATTATTCCCCCCCTGATGTGTCGAGGCCGGTGCATTAAAAAAACAGCCGGACATGCCTCGAGAATTTCTCTTCGGCAGCCCGGCTGTCTTCTTAGTCCGTTAGGAAGACCCGTGGTTTTCCGTCTCTTTTGTCACCAAAAGGTTGGCATTTTTCGAAGTATTAATTTTATTCCATGGGAAAAAATTAGCACTTAAAAACAACGTAGTCAATGGGGTTTTTCCAATTTTAATAATTTAAAACTTATGTAAAAATTGAGTATTAAATGTCATAATGATTGTGTGTTAATTATTTAATTCTAATATACATGTAAAATGATAAAATCTCGTTTAGGGAAAGGACAGGCCAAGAGGGTAAAAGAAGGGGAAGTGCAGAGGTTTTCAGCCGATGAATTTCACCGCGGCAAAGCCGCCGCCGGGAGTGCGCAGGTTGGTGACCTGGCCTTGATAAAGGCGGGCAGCCACACCGATGATGCGGTTGCGGTAGGCGAACAGGCGGAAGTCGGCTTTGAGAGAAGAGCCGTCAGTGAGCTGAATCTGTGACGGGGAGACGAAATCCTGCACCAGGGTCTGCTCTACAGGGAGTTCGTCGAAGCGTTTGCGGGAAATCGATTTGCCGAGCAGCACGCCGCGGCTGGCAAACAGGGATAAGGGTTTGAAGACCAGCTCCTTGCGTGAGGTCCAGACCTCATCAAGAACGCAGTCGGCGAGGAGCCGGCTTTTGGGAACGATTCGGGTGAGCAGGGCGATGCCTTGCTCCGAGACGTTGAGGCGACGCAGTTGCTCAGCATCGGAAAAAAGGGCGAGGCGGCGTTTGTCGGCCAGCAGGCCGTAAACCCAGGGATTGGGCGTTAAGCAGACCTGCTTTTGCAGGTAGGCATTACACAGCCTGGCCATTGCGGGACTCTGCAGATAAAAGTCGCAATGGCGGTTGTAAATCAGGTCAATGCGGCGGCCGCCATGGAAAACGCCATCGGCCGTGTAGCTCAATTGTTCAGGGGCGAGAATTTCGGCCGGGATTCCGGTACTGCGGAACAGCTCGGCAAAGGCGCACATCTCAGGATAGAGGAATTGTTGCGCGGGGTTTTCATCAATGATGGCGATGGAGGTTGGCCGTGCCTGAGAGTCGCGTCGGAATCCGCGGAAATCTTCCAGAAACGACCCGACCAGCTTGCGGTGCTGGGCCGGGTGGAGCAGCTTGGGGCTGATCTCATTCCGACCGCTGGCCGCCAGGAGAGGGAGCAGGCCGCCCCCGGCATTGGTATTCACCTCGATGAGCCGGGGTCCGACATCCGTGAGATGGAAATCGTAGCCCATCATCACTGAGCTGTGGCCCGGATCGAAACGTGCCGCGGCGGGCAAGGTCGGAGCAATGGTTTCGCGATAGGCCGGGTTGGCTCCCAGGCGGTTGAGGGAGCGAACCAGGGCCAGCATCGCGTGCAGGTCTTGACTTTTGAGTTGAACCGGCTCCTTGCAGACGGCGGCAAGGAACTCCTCGGGCAGGTTGGGAGGAGGAATCGTCATGCTACTTGCGCCAGAAGGAGGGGAAGAACAGGACCAGGACAGTGAACAGTTCGAGGCGACCAAGGAGCATGCAGATGATGAGGATGACCTTGCCGAGCTGTGGCACGTGGGCGAAGTTATCCACCGGACCGACGCTTCCCAGTCCCGGGCCGATATTGCCGAGAGTGGCGATGACTGAGGCCGCGGCAGATACCAGATCCAGTCCCACGGCAGCCATCAGGAACGATGCTATCACCCAGATGCCGATATACAGGGTGAAGAATCCGAGGATGGACTGCATAACGTCCCGGTCGACCGGAAGGTCGCCGAGTTTGACCAGTCGCACCGATTTGGGATGAATGAGACGGAACAGCTGCACTTGGGCATACTTCAAGACCAGCAGGATACGCGCGGTCTTGATACCGCCGGCCGTCGATCCGGCGCAGCCTCCGACGAACATCAGGAAGACCAGGAGGTATTGGGCCAGTACCGACCACTGTTCGTAGTCGGCGGTGCCGAAGCCGGTGGTGGTGAGGATGGAGACGGTCTGAAAGGCGCTGAAGCGCAGGTTGTCCAGCCACGAGGAATAGACGGTCCCCTGGTTGAGAAAGACAATCAGTGCGGTGACGCCTAGGGTGATGTAAAGGTAAAAACGAAATTCTTCGTTGCGGAAAAAGTCCTTCAACCGGCCGCGCAGTGCATGGTAGTGGAGGGAAAAGTTGACCCCGGCCAGAAACATGAAAAAGGTGATCACCCAGTCGATATAGGCGCTGTCATAACCTCCCACCGAGGCGTTGCGAGTTGAAAAGCCGCCGGTGGCGAGGGTGGCGAAGGCGTGGCAGAGAGCTTCGTAGAAATTCATTCCTCCGAACATCAGCAGAATCACTTCCATGCCGGTCAGCAGGACGTAAACCCCCCACAACAGTTTTGCTGTATCTTGGATTCGTGGCTTCAGTCGGTCGGCTGTCGGCCCGGGAACTTCGGCTTTGAACAACTGCATGCCGCCGACCCCCAACATGGGGAGAATGGCCAGGGACAGAACAATGATCCCCATCCCCCCCAACCAGTGAGTCAGCGCTCGCCAGAGCAGAATGCTTTCCGGCAACCCCTCGATCTGCACCAGGATGGTGGAGCCGGTGGTGGTAAAACCGCTCATGGTTTCGAATACACCGTCCAGGTAGGAGGGGATTGCTCCGGACAGGGTAAAGGGGAGGGCGCCGAACAGGGCGTAGAAGATCCAGCCGAAAGAAACCACGGCGAAGCCTTCCCGCACCGAGAGCTCTCGGCTGCTGCGGCAGGCTTTGAAGAGGATAAAACCGGTGATGAAGCAGATGGAGGAAGCCAGACCAAAGGCAGGTGAAGCGCCATCTCGGAAGAACAGGGAGAATGGCACCGGCACCAGCAGCGCCACTGACAGGAACAGCAGCAATGCACCCAGGATGCGCAGAGTGAGCATGCCGTTCATCTATTCAAAAAACCTTTCCACCTTGGCCAGGGCATTGGGCAGGGCAAACACCACGACCCGGTCACCGGCGCTCAATGTACTGGAGCCGGAGGGAATCTCGTAAGTTCCGCCGCGCACAATGGCTCCGATAATCGCCCCTTCGGGGAAAGCAATCTTCTGCAGAGGAATGCTAAGGATGGAGCATTGAGGCTTAATCATGATCTCCAGCACCTCGGCGTTGCTTCCCTCGATGGTGGCCAGGGAAATGACATCACCGCGCCGAACGTATTTGAGGATCGCGCTGGCTGCTGCGACTCGCGGCGAAATACAGGCATCGATTCCAAGGGTCGGAGCAAGATTGAGAAGCTCCGGTTTATTGACCAGGGCGATGGTACGACGCGCACCGTGCTGCTTCGCTAAAAGAGAGCAGAGGATGTTGGTCTCGTCATTTTCGGTAACGGCGATAAAGACGTCGGAACCTTCAATCCCTTCGTCGAGCAGGGTGCGGATGTCGGTCCCTTCGGTATTGATGATGATGGCCTTTTTCAGCTTGGCGGAGAGCGCTTCGCAGCGCTGTTCATTCTGATCGACCAACCGCACGTCGAATTGGAGGTTTTCCAGATCGGTAGCGATGTGCATGCCAATACGGCTGCCGCCGAGGATGAAGGCCCGAGGCCGGCGGTTCTTTTTGGTCGACTCGGATTGCAGCAGGTATTGAATGGCAGGGAGGTCTTTTTCGTGAGCAAACAAAAAAACCCGGTCACCCAACTGGATGGTGTCGTCGCCGCGCGGGATGATGGTTTTGTCGGCCCGACCGATGGCCGTGATGAGGAAGCGGTACATGCTGCGCAACTCACCCAGGTCGCGCAGAGTCATGTCGACCAGCGGGCTCCCCTCTCCGATGCGGTAACCGAGGAACTGAATCTGCCCTTCGACGAATTCGGCGACGTCAAAGGCGCCAGTGTGGCAGGCAATCTTGACCATTTCCTCGGCCACGGCATCATCCGGGTTGATCATCAGGTTGATGCCGAGCTTTTCCTTGGACAAGACCGCGCCGTGGCTGGAGTATTCGATGCTCTTGACGCGCGCCACCCGGGTTTTGACCTGGTATTCACGGGCCAGCAGGCAGGACAGGATGTTGACTTCGTCCGAATCGGTAACGGCAATGAAGATGTCCGCCTCTTTGATCCCGGCTTGTTCCAAGGCTTCGGCACTGGCGCCGTTCCCCTGGATGCCGAGCACGTTAAGGCGGTCCTGGGTGCGGCGGACCTGTTCGGCATTGCGGTCGACGATGGTCACCTCGTGCCCTTCCATGGAAAGGCGTTCACAGAGGAAATAGCCGACCTGGCCGGTGCCGATAATAATGATTTTCATACCTGAGACGGAACCTCCCGCTGTACTGAAAGAAACATTCTGCGCCGCGGCGCTGTAATACATGGCATAAAAAACGCCCTATGGCAAGGGGCAGCCGTAGCGCAGGGCTTGTCCTGGCTCTGGTGCTGGGTTAGAATGCCGTCTTCGGAAAGGTTAAAATAAATGGATTTTTTCATGGATGTTTCAGAAGAACAGTTGCGCCGTGAGCGCAACAAGGCGCGAGAATTGCGCAAGAGCCAGTGGTGGAAGAACCGCATCGCCACCGGTATCTGCCATTACTGCGGCAGCAAGGTGGCGCCGGCTGAACTGACTCTCGATCATATCGTTCCGTTAGTGCGCGGCGGCCACAGCACCAAAGGAAACTGCGTGCCGGCCTGCAAGGAATGCAACAACCGCAAAAAGGATCTGTTGCCCGTCGAATGGGAGGAGTATCTGGCTCATCTGAAAAAAGAGTGAGGCTGATGAAAAATGTCCATCTGCGGCGTTGCGGTTATCCTGAGTGAACGCCATATCAGCCACCTATGACTTATTCTTCAGGATCGTCGGTGCCTTGCATCTGAACATTTTTCAGTCTTCGGCCAGCACTAAAGCTCTTCAAAAATTTCGTCCTCGTCGTCCCCTCCAGCCTCTTCTTCCTCCTCCAACTGCTCTTCGAAGGCATCACTCTCCAGCTTTTCCAGAAACCGCTGGTTGTCGCGGATGCGCCGCGCCACTTCCCGTTGCAGTTCGTCCAGTTCCGGAAAACGACTTTCTTCTTCCTGAAGGCTGTCTTGCTTCTCTACCGGCTGTTCGCTGGAATCGATATCAGACATGGCGCAACTCGCAAGCTTGACGGTAATGGACCAGATACTGCTGGGCCGATTGCTCCCAGGAGAAATTCTCCTGCATGCCGCACTTCACCATCTTCAACCAGGCTTTACGATCCTTGAATACGTCCAGGGACCGGTCGAGTGTTGCCAGGAGTGCCTCCGGGCTGACGGTCATGAAGGAAAAGCCGTTGGCTTGTAACGGTGCCAGCTGCGGGTCGCGCACCGTATCTGCCAGACCGCCGGTATGACGCACCAGTGGAAGGGAGCCATAACGCAGGGCGATCATTTGCCCCAGGCCGCATGGTTCGTAGTGGCTGGGCATCAAAAACAAGTCACTGCCGGCATAGATCCGTCGTGCCAGGCCGTCGTCAAATGCCAGGCGGATGGCGACCTGGTCCGGATTCAGCTTAGCGCGGGCGGCAAACCAGTCCATGTAATGCCGATCGCCGGTCCCGAGAATGACCAGTTGCAGGTCGCGCTGCAGCAATTCGTCCCACACCGCCTCCACCAGATCGAGCCCTTTCTGGGTGACCAGGCGGGTGACCATGGCCAGCAGCGGCTTGCCTGGCATCACCTTCAAGCCGAGTTCCTTCTGTAGAGCCCGTTTGTTGGTGGTTTTGCCGCGCAGATCGCCGGCATGGAACGGCGCCGCCAGGGCATTGTCATTTTGCGGATCCCACAGCTCACAGTCCAGACCGTTGAGAATACCGAACAGCCGGTGGCGAATATGCCGCAGGATGCCGTCAAAACCGAGGCCTTGTTCCGGTTGCTGGATTTCCCGGCAGTACGTGGGAGAAACAGTGGTGACGATGTCGGAGAAGAAAATTCCGCCTTTGAGAAAAGACGTCCAGCCGTAATATTCCAGCCCGTCGATGGACTTGAGGGCGGGGTTGAGTCCCAGCCCTCCCAAGATCTTTTGGTCGAACAATCCCTGATAGCCGAGATTGTGAATGGTGAACAGGGTGCCGGTGGCGGCGAAGAACGGATCGAAGCGCCGTTCGGTTTTTAGGAGCACCGGGATGACGCCGGTCTGCCAGTCGTTGAGATGAATGGCGTCGGGCGCGAAGCCGAGGCGCGGCAGCAGGTCGAGGACCGCCCGGCAGAAGAACCCGAAGCGTTCGCCGTTGTCCGGATAGTCTCCCTCGGCTGTGCCGTACAGGCCGTCACGGTGGAAGTAATCGGAATGGTCGAGCAGATAGACAGGGACCCCCTGCAACTCGGTCTGCCGGAACTGTCCTTCCTGCCAGAGGCCGTTGATCAACAACTGGACACTCCAGGGGGTCGCTTCAGTGGTGAATTTCTCAGCGATAGAGCCGTAACAGGGCATGATGATGCGGACATCATGTCCCAGACGTTTCAGGGCCAGGGGCAGGGCGCCGGCCACGTCGGCCAGGCCGCCGGTTTTGGCCAGCGGCGCAACCTCGGATGCGACGAAGAGGATTTTCATTCGGTCTCCCGCGAGTTTTTCTCTCGCACGGGCAGGGTGTCCAGCAAAGGATCAAAGCGGTAACCCTGATCGGCGGCAATTGTCAGAATCTCGCGGGCTTCACCATAACATGAGGCGACGACAGCCGCCAAGTCTTCAGCGCTCATATCGGTTTGCTGGGAGAGATTGCGCAATGTGCTGAACAGGCACCAGAAGATCAACGATTCGAGTTTTTCCTGGCGCACGTAGCGTTGCCGCTCATACCAGTGGACCTGTAGGTAGCGTTGGGTGACCGGCTCTTCCAGTAACTGCCGGAAAGGAGTAGAACCGTCCTGTTCAACCAGGCTGCGGAAATGGACCAGGAGCGGTAACAGGGCGATATCGACGGTTTCGCTGCCGTTGGCCGGAGGAGCTGCGCTGCATTCGCGCAACAGGAATTCCCGGTACCAGTTGAGCGGATCAACCGGTTGCGATCCTTTGGTCTGGCGACCGAGATGGTCACTGACGATCAGCGGAAAGATGATGGAGTACCATTCTTCGCTACGCAGCGGCGCATCTTCCGCCGGCCCAACCGGCAGTTCCCTCAAGCTTGGGGGGCTGTCCGGATCCGCAGGGAGCAAAGCTGAGAAGTCAGGCAACAGGCGGATCTCTTCGCTGACGCCGTTCACCACCTCGTCTGCCGTGCCAGCCTGGTTGCGGAACTGTAAGGCCGCTTTGACGACGGTTTCCAGATCCTGATCGAGGAACAACATCGACTCCCGTGCCAGCGCTGGGGTGGAGACTTCACGTTGGGCCGGGGCAAGATGCAGATGGCGGGCGCGCTGCAGCAGGCGTTGCCAGGTTCCGCGCTCCTTGGCGTAGTGTAAGCGGCGTCGTTCTGCCTCCAGATCAGGCACCGCACGGCCGTCGAGATGTTCGCAGAGTTGCCGCCAGCTGCCGTCGGCATCGTAAATCTCCCGGAAATCCCAGAACACGTTGTACTGGTAGGCGCCCAACTGCAGGTACAACCCCTGGTGGACCATTTCGCGTCCGGTGCGGAGGTATTCGAGACCACTGCGGTGTTCGCGGAAACGGTAATAGATGCGTTCGTCGTCGCGCATGTTCAACGCTGTTGCCAGGGTGGTGCAGTGCATGCTCCCTTCGGGCTGCCCGGGAATAGCTTTGGGGGTGGAGTGCTGAATCCAGCCGCCGGTGTCGGAAAAGCGGTTGTGGTAGACCACCAGCACCCGTTCGTCACCAGCCCCGTTGGAATAGGCGAACACGTCTTCGTTGGCGAAGCCGTTGCTGATGAAATCGTAAAGGGCGAATTGATCGCTGCCGCTGAACAGATAACGCTTCCGCAACAGCGGGAAAATCTGGTTTTCGTGATGGCGGATAAAGCCTTCGTCTTCGACTTCATTCCAGTAGGCACGGCGGTATTCCATACCGTACTTTTCGCGGAAGCCTTCGATCTGTCCGTGGCCGAACATGGGCAGTCCGGGCATGGTGGCAAGCAGAACCGCAACGCCGAAATATTTATCCTCTTTGCCGAACTGTTCCACTGCCGTGGCCTCGTCGGGATTGTTCATGAAATTGACGAAGCGTTTGAGAATCTCCGGGTTAAACTCGATGACGTTTTTGATGACGCTGCGATACTTGCCGTTGTCCTCCATCTTCAGCATGTTCATGAAGGCGCTGTTGTACACCCGGTGCATCCCCAGGGTCCGTACAAAATAACCTTCCATCAGCCAGAAAGCTTCGGCCAGCAGCAAGGTGTCCGGTGCCTCGGCCGCCACCCGGTCGACCACCTCACGCCAGAATTCTACGGGGAATGCCTGATCGAACTCCTCCCGGGTCATCCAGTGGTCGGCTCGGCTCGGTACTCCGGCACCACCGCCGGGCTGAGGGAACCAGAGGCGCTGGTAATGCTTTTTCGCCAGGGTCATGGCGGCATCGAAACGGATGACTTTGAAGGTGCGAGCCACATGAAGGATGGTCTGAATCATCGCCTCGCGCACTTCGGGCAGAAGAAAGTTCAACTGGGCCGTGTCGTTCCACGGCATGTGGGTGCCGTCGTTGCCGTGATAGATGTAACGCACCCGACCGCTATGGCAGTCGCGGTGGCGGAAGACAACCGCCGCATCGCGATGATCCCAGTAGCCGTTGTCGATCTGGATCTCTTGATCGTAATCGAAGGAGAGATTGGGGCCGGTGTAGTTGTAAGCAGGAAACGGCGGGTGGTCGAGTTGGACGAACCAGTCCGGGTGTTCCTTGACCCATTTGGAGTAGATACCGGTGTGGTTGGGAACCACATCGCAGGCCAGGCGGATGCCGCGCTGCTGGCAGCGGTGATGCAAGTCGTCGCGAGCTGCTTCGCCGCCGAGGTCGCTGGCAATGACGTAATCGTACAGGGAATACGCCGAGGCCACCGCCTCGGGATTGCCCATGATCTGTTTGATGCGTTGTGAGGCGGGGGACCGCTCCCAGATGCCGATGAGCCACAAAGCGTTGAAGCCCCGCCGAGCCAGGGTGTCGAGTTCCTGGTCAGGGATTTCGTTGAGGCGGGTGATGGGGCGCTGATATTTGGCAGAGAGTTGGTCCAGCCAGACATAGATTGATTTGGCGATAAGGACGGCGTTGGCCATCCAGTCGGCATCAGGGGAAAAGCGTTCCGGCTCCTCATACTGGTCGTCTAAGCCACCCAGACCTGGAGCGATACTCCCGCCGGGACCGTGGCCGCGCATCTGCTCCTCGGCGGCCACCACATCGAAAGCGATGAGGATCTCCCGCAGCAGGTCTTCGGGGAGGATGTCGGCCCAGGACTTCTGCATGAATCGGAGTTGTCCATCCAGAGAGTCCGGGCAGGCGCGTAACGGCGCCAGCAGTAATTCCAGAAGAGGTGGGCGGAGGGCCGGCGGCGCCGGCGAATCCTGCAGAAGAGAATCGATCTCCCCCAGGATTTTGCGATAAGGGTGACGTTTGGCCAGCTCCGAATCCTCGAATAAAGGCCGGAACGATTCGGCTGCCGGGTTGAGGGTCTGCACCGCCAGGATGAACAACTCGGTCAGGGTTGCCTGGCGTTGCGGCGGTTCGCGCAGAAAGTTGCCGGCGGGGAACCCTTCATAGACGACCAGGGGCGGATAGCAGTCGACAAAGCTTTGCAACAGCGGGAGCAAGGTCGGCAGCGGCTGAGTCTGGCCGCCAAGCTGCAATCCTTCCGGCTCCACCCGGACATCGCGTACGCTCAAGTAGCGGTTGGCGACGACACGGAAGACGCGATTAAGAAGGCTGAGCTGCATAAGCCGACCAGCGCTGAGGGCGGTGGTCAGGGTGCGGCGCCGCAAGCGCTCGGCCAGCCATTGCAAAGCATACTGACTGCCCCGTCCGGGTCGGGTCAGCTCTTCGACCGAAAGGTCAAGATCGTACCAGGCCCGAGCCGAAATCTGTAAATGGCATGGGAAATAGTCTTTGCTCGGTGAGACTTGTATGGTCATGATCTTTGCGATTCGTCCTCTTTAGCAAGCTGATGAAAAATGTCCATTTGCGGAGTTGCCTTCATGCCGCCTCAACGACGTACAAAACGCATACGCCTTTTGCTGCAGGATTCTCGGCGCCTTGCATCTGGACATTTTCGTTCAGCCTGGCGGTAGACCTTTTCAACATCCTGCCAAGGGGAAAAGGATGGGCGTATCGTTTCAGTCGACCCGCTCGATATTCGCTTCACGCAGGAAGCGGGCAGCATCTTCGGGAGGCGTCGGGTTCATATAGAAACCGGTACCCCATTCAAAGCCGGCGATCTTGGTGAGACGCGGGATCAGTTCGATATGCCAGTGGTAGTCGTAGGGGAGAGAACTCCAGTAGTCCGGCTTCCCTTCGCGCAGATTGATCGGCGGCGCGGTGTGCAGCACAAAATTGTAGGGCGGATCCTTGAGCACCTTGGACAGGCGCTGCAGAGCGTCTTTCATAGCCACGGCCAGGAGCATCAGTTCATCGTCGCGCATCAGTGCGAAGTCGTGATTGTGGCGCAATGGCGCAATCCGCAGTTCAAACGGGAAATAAGACGCATAAGGGGCGTAGACCAGGAAGTGGCCGTCGTCGCGGACGACACGTTGCCCATCCTTCTGTTCCTGCAGGTGGATGTCACACAGCAGGCAGCGTTCTTTTTTCTCGAAATACTCCCGACATACCGCGAGCTCGGTGGCGATCACCGGCGGTGTGATGGGGAGAGCGATCAATTGGGAATGGGAGTGGGGGATGCTTTCCCCCGCTTCAACCCCATGGTTCTTGAAAATAAGGATATAGCGGAAGCGTTTGTCCTTGCGCAGGTCGAGCAGGCGTGACTGATAAGCTCGCAGCACATCGCAGAGTTCGTTCGCCGTGAGGTCGGCCAGGCCGCGGTCGTGATCCGGGTTCTCGATGATGACCTCATGAGCGCCGACGCCGTCCATGACGTCGAACAAACCCTTGCCGCGCCGCTCCATGCTCCCCTCGATGCGCAGGGCCGGGTATTTATTGGGGATGACCCGGACCCGCCAGCCGCTGCCGTTGGCTGAGCTGGTGGCCGGCCGCAGGGCAAAGACTTCGGCCGGGGTTTTGCTTTCCTGCCCGTAGCAGAACGGGCAGGCGAAGGTTGATACGCGCTCGCGTTCGATGAAAAAATCCTGGGGCCGGCGGCCACGCTCGGTGGTGATAATGGCCCAGCTCATTTTCAAAGGGTCCCAACGCAGTTCAGACACAGTGATTATCCTTTCCTGAAAAGGACCGCGCAGACAGCGGTTCCCTGGCGCCCGTGGGCATCAGGGAGTTTCCTGCAGGTCCTTCTTCCATGCTTCTATTTTTTGCCGGTAACGGTTGATCAGCTCTTCAGTGTGCCGTTCTTCCGTTGTCTCGGCATAGATATGCACAATAGGGCGATACTGATCAGGCAGCATCAAAACCCAACCATTATCGACGAAAACTTTGACGCCGTCGATGAAAGAAGCTTCCAGTTCAACGGAATCTTCGCTCATCTTGCGCATGATTCCGCCTTTAAGATCCCAGGAGCAGGCCAGATGGGTGTGGGCGAAGGCCAGTCGGGGCAAGGCTTTGCGGATTTGCCCTAGGCTCTGGCCGCTGCGTGCCACCAGTTCCAGAATCTTGGTGCTGCTGAACAAGGCATCGAAATGGGGCTGGAACTGGGGGAAGGCGAAACGGCCGTCCATGGTGGCGGCCAGCAACGCGCCCCGTTCTCCCGCGGCTTCGACCAAGGAACGGCCATCGGCTTTAGTCCGCTTCACGGTCAAGCCGGCTTCATGGGCCAGTTTTTCCACGCTGGACGGTGCCGGGACAGGCATGACCAGGTTCCCTTGTTTCTCGGTGCGACAGGTCAAAGCAGCCAGGACGCTGAGGATTTCCAGCTCCGAGAGGAGCGAGCCGGTTTCGTCGATAACGGACAGGCGTTCACCGGACGGGCCGATCCAGAACCCGGCCGTGGCGCCCAAAGTAACGACGATTCGGGAAAGTTGATCGACTGAATTCTTGGCTTCGGCCGGAGTACGTCCGGTGCGGCTTTCCATGACCTGGGAATTCAGTTCGATGACCTGGCAGCCCAGCTCGTTGAGAATACCGGGGAGCATCTGGCCGGCTGGCGAATGGTTGAGATCGACGACGACCTTGGGAGATTCCTTGCGGATTGCCTCGAGGTTCAGGGCGCGCATGAAGCCCTCGCGGTAATAATCGTAGATTCGTGGCAGCTCGTAGATGCCGCCCGGCTCAGTGTAGTTGACGCGACGGAAATTTTCTTTGTAGAAAATTCGTTCGATCCCCTTGGTGGAGGAGGAGGAAATCTCGTTACCGTCGGCGTCGAAGAAGATGATCTCCGTGATTGCCGGGTCGTCCGCAGCCTGGCGGAAATGGACCCCGCCAACCTCGCCAAAGGTGGTCAGTTTATAGCGCAGGATCGGCAGGGAGACCATCTTGATGTCGCGAACGTTGATGCCGGCAGACAGCAAGCCGCCGAGGAAGGCGCGCTTAAGCATACGCGACGAGCGAATGGCATCGCGCCCGGCGATGATGAAGGAATCCTTGGGCAATGTCGAGCCATAGGCGGCACCGAGCTTGGCACAGAATTCCGGGGTCAATTCCACGTTGGTCAGCCCCCGAACCTGCGCCCCTTCGAACAGACTGCGGCGCCACTTTTCGCCCCAGATCAGGTTGGTGCTGACAAAGGAGCCGCTTTCGATGATTTTGCGCGGCCAGACTTTGATGTCTTTTTTGATAAAGGTTTCGTCACCGATATTGGTCTCGTCGCCGATGACAGCCCCGTCTTCGATCACCACCTTGTTCCCGGCCCTGACATTGTGCCCGAGCACCGCCCCTTTTATGGTGCAGTTCTTCTTGATATAGACGTTGTCCCAGAGGATGGCGTTCTGCAGTTCCACGCCGTCTTCGATGATACAGTTGCGGCCCACCACGCAGTTGTTGAGCCGGGCCCGGCCCAGCACCTGAGTGTTGTCGCCGAGCACCACCATCCCCTTGATTTCCGATCCTTCGCGGTCAGCGATGCTGGCTTCTTCACCGAGGAACAGTCCCGGATCGGTTTCGCCGGCCGGTTTTTCCTCGATATTGACTTGAACACGGCCTTCGCAGATGTCGCGGCAGGTTTCCAGATAGGCGTCGGTATTGCCGATATCCGCCCAGTAACCGTCCAGTTTGACGCCGAACAGGGGCATCGAATTGTTGAGCATGTGGGGGAAGATGTCTTTCGACCAGTCGCGGTTTTCCCCTTCGGGAATCAGGTCGAGCACTTCCGGCTCCAGCACGTAGATGCCGGTGTTGATCGTATCGGAGAAGACTTCGCCCCAGCCCGGCTTTTCCAGAAATTTGGTGATGCGGCCGTCCTTGTCGGTGATCACCACGCCGAACTGCAGCGGATCTTTGACCGAGGTCAGGGTGATGGTGCCCAGAGCCTTGGACTCTTCGTGAAAGGCCATGGCCTGGCTGAGATCGAAATCGGTGAGGAGGTCGCCGCTGATGATGAGAAAGCGTTCGTCAAGGTACTTGGCCGCGGCTTTGACTGCGCCGGCCGTACCAAAATCCTCAAGGGGGGTGACATAGGTGATGCGGACCCCGAATTCGCTGCCGTCACCAAAGAAGTTCTTGATGTTCATCGGCTGATGGTAGAGGAGCAGGACCAGCTCCTCGATGCCATGTTTCTTCAGCAGCTCGATGATGTGCAGCATGATGGGCCGGTTGATCAGGGGGATCATCGGCTTGGGCAGATTGATGGTGAGGGGTTGGATGCGGGTGCCGAATCCGCCCGCCATGATAACCGCTTTCATGTTATGGAAGTCTCCTTCAGCCTTGTTTTTTCGCCAGCAGGCGGTTGATTTCCTCTTTCAGCTCAGTCAGGTCGGAACTCTTCACCACGTAGGCGTCAGCCAGCCAGGAGGAAAAGTCCTCCTTATAGCAGGAAAAGGCTGTGTTGAGAATCACCGGCATTTCCGAACGCTCCTGCACGATCTTCTGCAGGATCTGCAGGCCACTCTCCCCTTTCATCTGGATGTCGAGCACGATCAGGTCGTAAGTGCGGCTTTGCAGCAGTCGCGCCGCTTCATCACCGGTTCCTGCCGTGTCGACCTCATACCCTTCATCGGTGAGCTCGGCGCTGTAGAGCAAGCGGATGTCTCGTTCATCATCAACGATCAGAATCCTGGCCATGGCGTTCCTCCCTTTGTATTTGGATCACGATGTTAATAGTCGTTCCTTGTCCTTTGTCGCTCTGAATCTCCAGGTGTGCGCCTTGTCCCTCCAAAATGCGGGCGCATAGAGGAAGCCCCAGGCCGCTCCCCTGGGCTTTGGTGGAATAGAACGGCTGGGTTACGGCGCCGAGGACTTCGGGGTTGATGCCGCTGCCGCTGTCATGCAGTGAAATCTTGACGTTATTCCCTTCGCGCCGGGTCGCAATGGAGACTTCTCCACCGTCGGGCATCGCTTCGACGGCGTTGGCGATAATGTTGCGCAGGCAATAGATCATTTTTTTGTAATCGATGCGCACCAGGGGCAGGCCCGGTTGCAGGTCGAGACGGCAATGGATGTGGCTCAATTCCAGATCTTCACGCTGGCCGGTATAAACCGCCGCGATCATCTGGTTGAGGTCCCAGTCATCCAGGGTCGGGTGCATCGATTCGGAATAGTGCAGGACCTCCTGAAGAATGTCCTCCAGCTTGCGCGTTTGCCGGACGATCGATTCCAGGTACTGACGGCGGGCATCTTCCTCCGGGACGCTCTTGATCAGGGTGCGGGCGAATCCGCCGATGATGGTCAAGGGGTTGCGAATGGAATGGGCGATGTTCGAGGCGATCTGCCCGACCAACGCCATCTTTTCCATCCGCAGGATTTGCTCCTGCTGTTCGTTCAGCCGCCGGTTGGCCTCTCGGACCCGCTCCAGCTCCTCCTGCAAGCGTTCGTACAGTGCTGCACGCTTGATGGCGAAGGTCAGAGGGAGGGCAAAGGTTTCCAGCGACTCGAGGTCCTCAGGAGCAATCGGCCGGCGATTGATGATGTTATCGGCCAGTAGCAGCCCGATCCGTCGGTCTTTACTCACCAGCGGGACCATGATAAGTTCTTTGACGCCGAGCGACTGCTTCTGCTCGTGCGGCAGATAAGGATCCTGGAACAGGTCGTGAATGATGACCGACTTGCGTTCGTTTAGGGTACGGATGAACAGGTGATCGCTCTGCCCCAGCGGGACGCTCAGCCGGGCCAGAAGATCACGGAACTTCTCCTTTTCATGGGCCATCTTCTGTTCATAGAAGACTTCAGCCATTTTCTGCAGGGAGTAGTCCTGAGCTTCGATTTCGCGCCAGATGCGACCGGCGTCTTCTGCTTCCAGCGGCCCGACGGCAAAGGCTCCCTCGAGTTTCTGGCGGTCTTTGTCAACCAGCAGCAGGATCGCCCGGTTCAGGCCAAAACCTTTCCCCGAGGTGACCGCGGTGAGGGCCATGGCGATGATTTCGTCTCGATCCACACTGGTCTGCAATGCCACGCCGATGTCATGCAGCGACTTGATTTCCTGGCTGCGCGAATCGTAGCGATGCTGCAGAGAACGGATGGAGGCTCGCAGGCCGAGAATTTCCTCGATGGCAAAGGTGAACATGTCGGGCAGGCCGTGCAGTTCACCATTGAAGACGCGCAGATCTTCCAGAAATTTGGGGCATTCCAGGCAGCGTTTTAAGAGGCGCTGTTTCTGGTTGATGAGGAGTTCCTCTTCCCCTTCGCGCAGATACGGGCAATCCTCTTTCTGGATGACTGCTATGTGCCAGCAACAATGTGGGAGTGCCGTCGTCATGGGGTTCCCCAAGGTCGTAAAAGATTCCTAAGAAAAACAGGCAAAGTATAACAATCCCCCAGCCCTTTGCAATGACTTAAAGTCCGGTATCACGCTGGTTCCATCGCGTGACGTTGACGACCTCGGCGACAGGCGGGAAACCAGCTGGCGTGAGTGAAAAAATGATGGATGAAAAACCCTACCTGGTTTTTTCCGAACATCTTAAGGAACAGTTCGGAAGCCGGGTGCATAAAATCTCTCTGGATGCCGGTTTTTCCTGTCCGAATCGGGGCGGAACCCGCGACCTGCCAGGCTGCCTCTTCTGTGATCCGGGTGGGTCGGGAGCCACCGGTATCGATCGCGGATTTCCGATTGCAGAGCAATTGGAACGAGGCAAGGAAGTGATGATCCGCAAGTACAAGGCGTCCCGTTTCATCGCTTATTTTCAGCCGTTTTCCAATACCTTCGCCCCGGTTGAGGTGCTGCGGCGATTCTATGACGAGGCTTTGTCTGCGTCCGGAGTGGTGGGGTTGATGGTCGGTACCCGCCCCGACTGTGTGCCTGAGCCGGTCCTCGACCTGCTCGCCGAATACCATCGCCGTACCTACTTCTGGCTGGAGTTGGGGTTGCAATCCAGCCATGACTCCACCCTCGATTTTTTGCGCCGGGGCCATGATTATGCGACCTTTTTGCGAGCTATGGAGGGAGTACGCCAGCGTGGTCTGCGGGTCTGCGTGCATGTGATTCTTGGCCTGCCCGGTGAAGGGCCTGAGGACATGCTGGCCACCGCCGATGAGATGGCGCGTCTGAAGGTCGACGGCATCAAGATCCATCTGTTGCACGTCCTGCGAGGTACTCCTTTGGGTGATTTGTATGAGCAAGGGGGTGTCAAAATTCTGGAACAGGCCGAGTATGTCGATTTGGTGACACAGTTTCTGGAACGGCTCCATCCGCAAACAATCATTCATCGGTTGACTGGCGACGGGCCGCGCGACTTGTTGCTGGCGCCATTATGGTCGTTGAACAAGTGGGAAGTTCTGAATGCGATTCATGATCAGCTGCGGCAGAGACAGAGTCGGCAGGGACAGTGCTGCCGTTATCTCGAGGAGCGCTGATGAAAAATGGATAAACAGCTTGTCGAATTAATGAGAAAAATTAAGGAGATGGGCTGTTTTTTCGGGTTTTTGGGGGAAAGCTAGAGTGACCGTGCCGGAACTGTTTCCGGCCGGGAGAAGAAAAGCGCGTAGGCGGCTGCAGATCAGTACCGGTCGGTGTTAAAGGTCACCTTGGGGGGGGCGGAAGTGGCGCTGTCCGCCGGGGCTCCTCCCCAGGAAATTAGCAGCAGTGACGCCCAGACCAGACTGATAATTAAGATTAAAATTCGTGACATGGGGCGAAAGATACCCAAGGTTTGATCGAAAATCAAGAGCTCTTTTTAACGAAAACAAAAATAAGTTCGCCTGTATTGTAGCCTCGGATGATTTATGTTATTCATTGACCCGCCGGACTTCTCATTGTCCGGATCTTTTCATTCCGTCCAGACTTGAAATTCCTTTGTGCCGTGGTGTGTGTCGGCCACGGCTGTCTACGGTATTCATTTTCCGCATGAAGATTGATTGGCAAACCCTGAATAAAGAGCAGCTCGCCGCAGTGCGCCACACCGAGGGACCACTGCTGCTGCTTGCCGGTGCCGGTTCAGGAAAAACTCGCGTTATTACCTATCGTTGCGCCTATTTGTTGCGCGAATGCAAGGTGTCGGCCGAGCAAATTTTGGCCGTGACCTTCACCAACAAGGCTGCGCGGGAGATGCAGGAACGGGTGCACGAGCTGGTGGGGCGGGATGCCTGCAAGGGAATGATCATTTCCACCTTTCACTCGCTGGGAGTGCGGATCTTGCGGGAAGAGATCGAGCAACTCGGCTACAAGAAAAACTTTTCCATCTACGGCGCCGCCGACCAGGTCCGGCTGGTGCGGGATCAGCTGCAGAAGCTCGATACCGGCGAGCAGCGTTTCGATGCCGAACACATCCTGTTCTTGATCTCCGCAGCCAAGAACCGTCTCCAAGTCCCTGAGGACATGTCCTTTCGTCCCGGTGTCCCGGCCGAATGGGCTGCTGCGCAGATCTACCCGCACTACCAGAAATCGCTCAAGGCGTTCAATTCGATCGATTTCGACGACATCCTGATGCTGACCGTGCGTTTATTGCAGGAGGTGCCGCAAGTGCTGCAGCGTTACCAGCAGCGCTTCCGCTACATCATGGTCGATGAATATCAGGATACCAATCACGCTCAGTATCAGTTGCTGCGCCTGCTGTGCGGCGGTCACGGAAATTTGTGCGTGGTCGGTGACGATGATCAGTCGATCTACGGCTGGCGGGGTGCGGAGCCGCAAAATATCCTTGATTTCGAGAAGGATTTCCCCGGTGCCACAGTGATCAAGCTGGAACAGAACTATCGCTCCACCGGTCATATTCTGGCCGCTGCCAATGGGTTGATCCTCCACAACGCCAAGCGCAAGGATAAGGTGCTGTGGACCTCCGGAGACAAAGGTCCGCTGATTGATTATGTCCGCTGTGAGGACGGTGAGGATGAAGCGCGCAGCGTGGTGGAGCGCATCCATGCCGAGCGCTACAAGGGCCAGCTGGCCTACCGGGATTTCGCCATCCTCTACCGAACCAACGTCCAGTCGAGGACCTTTGAAGAGCAGTTGCGCTATGATAACATTCCCTATGTGCTTATCGGCGGTCAGCAGTTCTTTGACCGCAAGGAGGTCAAGGACACGGTTGCCTACCTCAAGGTTCTGGTGAATCCGCTTGATGAAGTTAACTTGCTGCGCATCCTCAACTTTCCACGCCGGGGGATCGGCGAAACCAGCGCCGATCGATTAATCCGCGCCTCGGCTGCACAAGAACGCCCGCTGTGGGAAATCCTGCAGGCTCCCGAAGGAGTGGAGGAGTTGGGTGAGAAGACGATCGAAGCGATCCATGGATTTGTCGCTTTGCTGAAGAAGTACCGCCAGCGCTTCCATCACAATACTCTGCTGGTTGAAACCCTGCGTGAGTTCCTGGCCGAGACAGGGATCGAGGATGAGTTGTATCGCACCGCAGAAGACCCTCAACGTGGCCGGCGGCGAGTGGAAAACGTTGTCGAGGTGGTCAATGCCATGTCTTCCTACGTTGACCGCGAAGTGCAACCGAC
>ENA-ORXD01001178-ORXD01001178.1-sediment-metagenome-genome-assembly--contig:-NODE-1178-length-23740-cov-4.317373_pt1 | contig 23740 bp, 23 predicted proteins | sample MGYA00237862_ERZ511471 | MGnify/ENA metagenome assembly ERZ511471
GGCTTGTATTCCGTCCCCCAGAAGAGGTGCCCCGCCAGGTAGCCCAGGGCGAAAGCTCCCATCAAACCCAGCAGCTGTTCGAAATACCACTGTCCCAGCACTACCCCGACTGCTACCAGGGCAATTATACACATGCCTTCATACCTGTGCCAGAAATCACGTATTATATATGTCCACGGCCGGCCACCTATTCTTTTCCAAAGTATGCGGTAAAACTTCATCGCTTTTCCTTTCAAGAACTCCGGTAAAGCCGTCCGTTCTTTATCGTGGCGGCGCGTGCCAGTTTCTTCAAGGTCTCCATGTAGCAGTCCAACCGCCGCCCGGCCAACTCCAGGTATTTGTCGGCGGTACCGGTACCACCCGGATTGACCCGGTTGGCGCTGTTGATTGCCTCTGTGAATGCAAGCAGCGCCACAGCGCCGGTTGACGTCAGGTGCATATGGTTTTCGGGAACAGTGGAACCAAGTTCATCCACCTGATGGGGTAGAGTATAGTAGACGCGCGCGTTGCCGCCATCCGGAATTTCACCTTCCAGTAGAGTAAGATTGCCCTCCCGGATTTCGAAGGGTACAAGGCAGGGAGGGTTCAAGCCGATGGGATATTCGACTGCTGCCACACCGGTGCCGGTTTCAATTCCGGTCAGGCTGATATTGAACGAACCGGGGGTAGTAGCTATATCGGTCGCCGCCTGCTGTGGCAGGTAGCGGGAATAGATCTCCACCGAATGTACAATATGGCTGTCCAGAACATCGCCGGGATATACCGGATTAGCCGTATCGGTGTCGCCAATCATTTGCCTTACCAGGCCGCGATATGTTTCCAAAGATGTGGCCATTATCCGGCCTCGATTCCGGCAAGCCTGGCTCCGACCAGCCGGAAAACGTTGGCGATAGTACCTCCCCCGGGAAACGCCGCCGGGAGGGCTCCCCAGCTGCCTGCTGCGCTGTAGCCGGAAAACACCGCCGTAAAAGAGGAATACATACCCAGTGGAGAGCGGCATAGTTTCAGGTACTTCAACGAGCAGCTTTCCTCCAGCATTACCGCCAGGTAATAGTACCCTTTCTCGAGCACCTGATCGATGCTGACCGATTTCAAACCGGTCGAATCGACAGGCGTCGTACCTCCATCCAGCAGCAGTTCGGCAGGGTATAAATCCCCGCCGCACCGGTAAATACCCATCCTGGCCTGCCTGCCTGACGGCGCCGCGGTTTCTACGTTGATCGCCAGCTTGTCAAGGCGCAAATCCAGTGCCGCTACAAAAATACCGGCACACAGCTTGCCGGCATCGGGCGAGTAATTTGCCGCGCCCTGGACAGGCAGATCGGTGATATATTCTCCCGCCTTTATAGATGCCTCCACCGGTTGGAAATGAGCGTTTATCCTTTTTTCATGTTTTCTGATAGCCCCGGCCGGGGTTTCTCCCGCCATTTTCAACATTGCTTCCTCCTAGCTCAGTGCATAGTCGGCACTCAGCTCAAAAGCTGTGCCGTTAAACTCTTTTACCATTAAGAACACCGTGGCACCACGTGTCCGGGCAGCCACGGCAAATTGTCCGGCTGTATTGAACTCGTATTCGGCGCCTCCGAACCACCCACCGCACCTTGAGTTGTAGAAAAGCAGCGCCAGCCTGAGATTCTGTATTCCCTGGCCGCTTAAGGTGATATCGAACCGGCATTCGGCATATCCGGCCGTATCGATAGCGCCCATGGTGCCGGCCGGCGGGCCGCTATCCGGCTGGTTGACACCTGTCCGGTGGGATTTTGGTTGTGCCTGGTAATACCTGGCCATTTGTTTACCTCCTCTATTCAGGTCCCGCCGCGCGGTCCGCCATCCCGGGCGCGCAGCAACAGGCGCGCCGGCTTCTACACATGCCCGCGCTGGCTGTTCAAGTCCCTGTTCATCGCGAGTATTGCTTTGCGTTCTGCCAGCCACCGCTCAAACTCCGCCTCCGGGCTTTCTACTCCAAGGCTTTCGGCAGCCCGCCTGCGGGAATGAACACCGGTTTGCACCAGCTTTTCCTCGTCCTCCACGGTCCGGGAATAATCTCTGGGCAGAACAGCCCTCCAGTCGATTTCCACCTCCAACCCTGAATAATCTATACCGGTATACCGGGTAAGCATGGCGAGTATCATCTCGGCCCGCCGCCGGTAAACCGCCGTGCGGATCAACCGTTTGCGCCAGACCTTGTGAAGCAGAGGTTGCAATTCCACCTCGAGGGCTACACCACTCAAATTCCGTGAGGTGCCCCCGAACGCTGCCCGGGGAGATTCAGCGGTATCGTGCAACACCCTGTAAAGCAGTTCTATGTAACCGATATGCAGCTGCACTCCCCCGCCCTGGAGCAGGTCCAGAAGGTAGGCCCGTGCGTCCTCCGGCAGCGTCCAGACCGCCCCGGGATCAACAGCGATGCCTTCCGCCCTTTCAACGTTTTCCAGCACCGCAATCGGATTGCCGGACAGCTCCAGGATATGGCTCAGCTGGCTGAGGGCGCGGTTGAGTTCGGCCTGCGGTTCGACCAAACCGGCAATATCAGAAATTCCCCAGAAGCTCTTGGCTTCCCGCAAATTCGGAAAAATAATGAACGGTATGAAGCTGTAAGGATTGGCCCGCCTGAATATGCGGCGTCCCTCAATCCACAGTTCGAAGGTTTCCCCGGTCCAGGCTTCCGCGACCTCAGCTTCTTCATTTACAATCACGCCCGGATAAAGTTCGCGGATTTCATCCTCGCCAAGCCGGTAAGTGGCAACCACCCGGTGCAGTTCGGATGTATCGTCACCCCGCCACCAGGCGAAAACTCCCTGTACGTCCGGGGAGCTGACCTTGACCCGGTTGCGGCGGTTGTCCCAGGTTACCTTGTAGCAGCCGTCACCCAGAATTGCCGTATCCACTTCTGTCTCATAATCGAGGATGTCGAGCCCGTTCTGACGGCTTACCCTTGCCAGTTCGTTTTCAGCCTGGCCGGCGAGTTCCCGGCCTGGATTGCCTGCACCCGGCAGCAACCGTAACTTCAGCCCGCTCATAAGATAGGACGTAAGCTTGTCCACCACCACCCTGGCGTAATTGAAAGTCAGCCGTTTTTCGTTCCGGCGAGGCCGGCCGGGCCACTGGGAACCTTTATAAAAAGCCAGCATATCCCGGTATCGCTTAAGCCTTTCCCTGTTCATGCGCCCGAGTTCCGCCGGATTAACACTGTTCATGCTTGCCGCCTCTCAATACTTCTTCGCTTTCCCGACGATAAGCCTGCAGGATTCTTTGCACGGTCCGGCGGCTCACTTTCATATTCCTGGCTATACAATCGTGGTTGACACCCCTCTTTGCCTGTTCGATTATTCTTTTATTGCGCCGGGCTTTTATGATCCGGTTTACTCCGCCTTCGATTTCGTAGGCACAGCGGGGCAGAGGGCACCTGAGGCATGACGAAGACAGTTCGCAGCCTTCATCGCGATAGTTGTACGATTCGGGATTTCTTTCCGGTCGAGGGGCTGAAGTTATCTCAAAAGGCATAGTTAACCTCTCTTTGAATAAATTTGCGGGGGTTTTCTGTTGTTTCAACTGAGAGCTAGCTTCAGTACGAAAAAGGGTAACAAACCTTCTTTTTACACGTCAACAAGTTTTTGTCACCCGTAAGTCCTAAAAGTACTTTATTACTATTCGTTACCGAACTCCGGCACGATGGCCTTTATTACCGGTAGCATGAGTTTCAGCAGGTGAAAAAACTTTAGTATGGTTCACCCCTGCTTACATTAGAAGAAAACTATTTTGCAAAGTGCTATATTTTTATATTGAACGCCAGGCAACGGTAATTCAATAGCGAAAGGAAGGGCACATGGCAGCTCACGGCGGCTCCAAGATGGCGGTAATCGCCGCAGTTATCGGCAATTTGATCATAGCGGTTATCAAATTCATTGCTGCGATTATTACCGGGTCCTCGGCTATGATTTCGGAGGGTATCCATTCACTGGTGGACACCGGCAACGGCGGCCTTCTTCTGCTCGGAATGAAGCGGGCTCGCAAACCTGCCGATAAACTGCACCCTTTCGGCTACGGCAAGGCACTCTATTTCTGGACCCTGGTAGTTTCGATTTCCATATTCGGTATCGGCGGCGGCCTTTCGCTTTACGAGGGAATTTCCCACATGCGCCATGTGGCTCCGGACGCGGTAATGTATGATCCAACTGTCAACTATATTGTGCTTGGACTGGCCGTCCTGGTAGAAGGCTGGTCATTTTCGGTAGCTCTCAGGGAATTCCGCAAAGCCAAAGGACAGCAAGGCTCCTGGGATTATATCCGTTCCGCCAAGGATCCTTCGACCTACACTGTCGTCCTGGAGGACAGCGCCGCCATGCTCGGGCTGGTATTTGCTTTCCTTGGGGTATTTTTCGGACATCTGTTTGAAAACCCTTACCTGGACGGTGCTGCATCCGTTACCATCGGGCTTCTGCTTATGGGAGTAGCTTTCCTTCTGGCTTTCGAAACCAAGAGCCTGCTTCTGGGAGAAGGCGTTGATGAAAAAACACTTGAGGATATCCGCCGGCTCGTCGAATCGGTTCCCGCCGTAGAAAAGGCTTCCGAAATCCTGACCATGTATATGGGCCCCTACGAATTGCTGGTAAACCTTAGCGTATATTTCAAAACCGGCATAACCGACCGTCAACTGCACCAGGCGGTCCATTCCATAGAAGAAAGCATTCAACAGGCTTACCCGGAATGCACCCGGATTTACATAGAGGCCGAATCTCTTTCGTTAAAATAATAATAATACAGGCAAGGTTTACCGTATGCTGCCTCCCGGTATTCACAAACAGCCCAACAGGCAGGTATAATACCTGATTATACCCCGTCCCGGTTGACCACAGCAGCGGATAAAACCAACCTGCTGAAAAGGAGAAGGCTATGCCCGCAGAACCGGATTTGGTGGTTCAGGCCCGGAATCTGACCAAGCGTTTCGGTAAAATAACCGCTGTAGACGAACTCAATATCGAGGTTCACCCCGGTGAGGTATTCGGTTTCCTCGGCCCCAACGGGTCCGGCAAGAGCACCACCATGGGAATGCTTCTGGGCCTTATCGCTCCGAGCTCCGGAACCGCCTGTGTCTTCGGTATGGATATCAGAAAACACCTGCCCCAGATACTTAAACGCATCGGCGCCCTCACCGAGAGCACCGGTTTCTACCCCTACCTTTCCGGAAGGGACAACCTGAAATATATCGCCGGCATCACCGGCGGTATAACCGGCACGCGAATCGATGAGGTGCTGGAACTGGTAGACTTGAAAAGCCGCTCCGGCGACCCGTTCTCCAGCTATTCCCTGGGGATGAAGCAGAGGCTGGGAATAGCCTCTGCCCTGCTAAGCGACCCCGAATTCGTTATCCTGGATGAGCCCACCAACGGCCTCGACCCGGCCGGTATGAAAGAGATTCGCGAACTTATAACCGGCCTGGGCCAGCAGGGCAAAACCGTGTTCCTTAACTCCCATCTGCTTCACGAAGTGCAGCAGGTCTGCGGCCGGGTAGCTATTATTAAAAAAGGCAGGGTAGTTACCCAGGGGCCCGTGAAGGAGCTGCTAAACCGGGGAGACTGCCTGCAGATCCGGGCAACCCAGCCGGATAAAGCAGTAGAAGTGCTTACCGGTCAAGAGTGGATTGGTTCGGTGGCCCGGGAAGGTGAAAAAATCCTTCTGGAGGTCAAAACGGAACTGGCATCCAGGGTCAGCGCCGTGCTGGCCGCACAGGATATCTACCTGATCGAAATGAAAGCCAGAGAAAACACGCTGGAAGACCTTTTCCTGGAACTTACCGGGGAGGATGCAAAATGATGAAGCTGATTGCCGGTGAATTATCCAAGCTCGCTAAAAGAAGGATGACCTGGATACTGGTTGTGGTTATGGTTGTTTATTTTGCCATCATTTTGTTTGCCACTTACGGCGTGGTTTCCAGCCCGCCGGAAAGAATGTCGCCCGAGATCATTGCCCAGATCCGGGCATCTCTTCAGTTTCCCGGCGCTTTCGATACCATTTTTTCCACGGCCCGCACCATCCTTACACTGCTCGTCATAATACTGGTAGCTTCTTCCATCGGCAATGAATACGGCTGGGGCTCCATCCGCCAGATTCTTTCCCGCAGGGGCATACGCTACCAGTTCGTCGTTTCCAAGTTGATTTCACTTATATTTTATGCTTTGATCGGACTGGTGCTGGCACTTGTTACAGGGTTCGTCCTGGTGTTGATCATCGCCAACATGCTGGATCCTGTCACCTGGGATTTCCTGGACGCCGGCTATATCGGATCCATGGCAGAAATTTTCGGCTGGACGCTGTTCACCCTCCTGCCTTACATCGCCCTTACCGCCTTTTTTGCTTTCCTGGGCCGTTCGGCTATCGCGGGTATCGGTGGGGGCCTGGGCTTTTATTTTATCGAAGCCATACTGGTCACCATCTTCAACCAGTCGGGAGGCTGGCTGGCAGAAATACCCGCCTACCTGATCGGCCCCAATATCGATGCCCTGGTGCCGGTATCTCTCTTTACCCAGGGACCCTTCGGCTCGAGCGGAGACCCTCCCTCGGTGCTGCATGCTTCTATCACACTTGCTATCTACTGCGTGGTACTGACAGGCGCATCCCTGGCAATGTTTGAGAAGCGGGATATAGTACTGCAGTAACAATGAATATTTAATAAAAAACGGGAGGGTATAACCTTGAATACCCTCCCGTTCGAAATCCTTCTCAACCCCGGCTCGATCGTGGTGATACCACCACATGGAGCCCCTTTTTGGAACGGCTTCTCAATCCAATTATGAGCCTGGTTGAGTTCCGCCCGCCCTGCAACACGGCAGGGCATTAAACATCAGCCTGATTCACCCCGTAGAGCAGATTTAGCTTCATCTGTCACCTCCTTCCATGTTTTAGAGGTACCGAATTAGCCTCTTGATTTACGTTATTCTTTTTCTATTTTTTTGTCAAGGGCCGTATAACACAGCATTGTTGCGCATTAACGTATTATAGGTCTATAAACCGGTATATATTGCTCCCCGTCATTCTGTTTACCTTTCTTTGCTATTAACCAGGGTATTGCCTTACAAGACAATCAGCCCCTTGTGCTGGCGGATATGGCTTATTATATCCAGAGTTATTTTCAACAATATGAACAATACCAGGCCGACCACTGGCGAACCCAGTGCCATAACTATGAATCCGCCGAACAGGAGAGTAAAATGCAGGATGATGACCCTCCCGTATGGCTCGGCCATCAACCGGTTCAAGCTGGTTGTTTTGTATTCTCCCCCCACGATGTAGTTCAGGCCGAATGATATCCCGTGACTCAAAAATACCGCAGCCGCCGCCAGCCCGAACGCTGTGTTCCAGACGCTTTCAAAACTTTGCCCGATACCCGAAAACAGGTCGGTTTCAGTAAATATACCCCCGAATATGGCAATCACCAGCACCCCGTGCACCAGAGCAAATATACCGTAGTGCAAACAGAAAAATGGTATCAGTGCTGCCCTGGTCATTCCCTGTCCGCTTTCGTCAGCGGGCGCCAGCATCATTTTAAAAACATTGAAAAAACCGATTATTACGTTCTCAATCCAGAAAAGAAACATAACGGGGAACACCTGCCAGCCGGAAAATACCACCCCGTAAAGTGGGATCGTATTGGCCGCGATTAACACCAGGACAGAAGGTTTTTTCAGGACGGTCAGCCACTTAAGGATGTTTTTCATCGAACTATGTTTTGGCTGTGGATTATAGCACCACCAGCTCCAGGCGTATATGTTATTTTTTACTATGCTGTGTTTTTACAATAGAACCTGGCCCGCAGTATATACTCCAGGGAAAACTGTACCTATAATATTGTTCGGATCGAAAGCGAAGAGGGGGAAGGAGAATGTGTGAATTCTGCCACCAACACGGCGAAGGCAAGATCTGGTACCTCAACTCCCGGTTGTATGCCGAAGACCTGCTGAGTGACCTTGAAAGGCGCCGTTTTATCCGGGATTTCTTTGCCGACCCCGAACACCTGAACAGGTCGGAGGCAAAACTGAAAACGCTTAAAAAAGCTCCGGCGTTTGTCAGAGCTGCAGTTACACCGGTTATGGTAAACCGGCAGAAAAAAACCCATTACGGCCAGGTTCTGCCTATCGAAGACATCGAGGAGATATTTAGTTTTGCCAGTTCGGTCATCCGCCTGCCCTGCATCTGCCGCCAGGCAACGGTAGGCACCGAGCAGCGTTACTGCTATGCCATCAGCCTGGTACCCGCAGTTGATGGGCAAATGTGGCAGATAGTGCGGGATATCGATGCCGGCTACCTGAACGGCCCGGACACCAGGGGGTTGGAAGTCCTCGACAAGGCAGTAGCACTCGCCAATATCCGGGAACTGGAAAGGCAGGGGTTGTGCCACTCTGTATGGACTTTCGTGACACCGTTCATCGGCGGCATCTGCAATTGCGACCGGGCTGACTGCATGGCCATGCGGGCTACCATCAGCCACGGATTTCCGGTAATGTTTCATTCAGAGTATATCGCCCGGGCAGACAGCGAACTTTGCAGCGGTTGCCGCCAGTGCATGCGCGTGTGCCAGTTCGGAGCCATGTCCTACTCAGTCGCCCTGAACAGGGTGGTGATTGACACCGGCAAGTGTTACGGATGCGGTATATGCCGCTCGGTATGCACTCACAATGCCATCAGTTTGCTGCCCCGCCGGTTGGAGCCGGCTGCAGCCAACCTCTGGTAGCTCCGGTTTTTCCGGTAATGGTTGAGGCCACCGCCGCTAATTTTAGCCCGGGACTGTCTTACGACGGCTCCTGCGGACCCATGGCAGGTGAATCCTGGCATCCCGGACGATTCCCTGGCGCATCCGGGAATATTCAGCGCTGACCTCGGCACCGATTATCATGACAAACGCGGCCACATATACCAGTATAAGGAAGGCGATGACCGAACCTATGGTACCATATACCAGTTCCCAGTCAGCAAAATTGTTTATAAAATAGACAAACAGGTTCAGGCTCAGTATAAAGAGTACGGCGCTGAGCAGGGCACCGGGCAGTACGTAGCGCCAGTGCGTGCGGGTAGCCGGCATCAGCTTGAACAGGGTCAGAAAGGCGCCGAACGCCAGTAGAAAAACCGCAGCCTGGTTGAAAAATTCCATCAGCGCGTCCGGCAGGGGGAACTGGCTCACCGGCAGGGAAGAAAGAAAAATACTGCCGAGTATGGAAACGAGAAAGAGCAGGCCCATACCCAGCGCCATACCGATATCCCGGGGCTTTCTGAACCATACCGGGTCGAACTGGCTGATATCCCAGACCTTGTTGATAACCCGGTTGATGGCACCGAATATCATACTGCCGGTCCATATCAGCCCGGCAACGCTCACCGCGCCCAGCGCTCCCCGGGCTGTGATGATCTTGCGGATGTTGTTTTCTATAAACTCGATGGATTCGGGCAGGTAAGCGGCAAAGAAAGCAAATAGTTGCTCCTGTACCGTCTCCTGGGGCAAGACCAGGCCCAGTATCGCAATAATACCCAGCAGCAGGGGGAACAGGGAAAGAATGGCGTAGTAAGCGATAGAAGCAGCCATATCGGCGGCCAGGTGGTCCCCCAGCCCCTTGGCCACACCAAAAACCAGTTGAACAAACGGCAGCGGCGCCAGAACGCGGTTGTACCAGCCGGCAGCTCTTTTAGCGGCATCTTTAGTATATTGTTCCAGCTTACGGTAAAAAGCCCCGATCACTTGCACGCCAACATTATAAACTATCCCGGATGAACAAAGCGTGGCGGCCTTGCCGGCCGCCACGCTTGAATGATGGTTCGAAACTGGTTAGTCCATCAGCACGGGCACGAAAACCTGCCACGCCAGCAGGGCTTTGGCGGTAAGGCTGAGTATTATATAAACCTTTTCACCGAAGAGGTAGTCCTTCCAGGGCCCGATCTGCTTGTACTGGAGCAGCATATTAACCGCAAAGCAGTTGAAGAAAATGAAAAGCGAGATAATGATACCGTAAACGAAACCGGGGGGTGAAACAGTCAACCCGGGAGCCCAGACATAAACCAGAATAGCCAGCCACGGGATTATGCCGGCAAAACTGCCGAACCAGAAGCTGAGCAGGTTGGGCTTTCCCGGTTTTTCATATTTTTCCTGCAGGGCTCCGAAAAGAATCATGCTGGCATTTATACCGAAAATGGCCATCAGGGCGGCAATATCGCTGATGCCGGTAATCTGAGAAATCAGCACAATCATTATGGAAGAACTGAAAAAGTACTCTATCCACCTGCCGTAGTTGCGGCTCTGCAGAAGGTTGCGCTTGTACCAGACGAACACCGGCGGAGATGCAATTATGAACAATGCCGCCGCCGAAATTGCCAAAAAGGTAAAAACGCCCCAGCCGGTGGGGATGTCGAACAGGTGATGCAGTTCGGGCAGGGTGCCGGGAGGCCCGCTCATGAAAGTTGCGGTTACCGGCAGGGAAAAATTGTTGGTAAGAATTGCCATGGCAGCCGCCTGTATCGCCAGGATTATGCCAACCGCGATGTTCCAGACACGCAAACGGGAGAGTTTCTGCTCGGTAGACTGGGTTTTTGCCATTCAAGGCCTCCTGCAATAGTTATTTTGAGCCGTACCGAAAACTTATCGGATTATAAGCGACCGTTTTAACATTGTCAATACTGGTTACTATTAACCAAGCACGACAATCCTTGCTATCAATATTATTACCTTTTGCCGGTAATATTCAATAGTTTTTCAGGTAATATTTGCGGCATTGGCGCAGCAGAAGACAGGCACCGGTTTATTTATTCAAGCGGGGTCCGGGCAAAACCTCGCCCGCCTGCAACTGCCTGCCTGACTTGAACTGGTACATGAGGAAGGAAACAGCCAGCAAGCCCGCCCCGACACCCACCAGCAGATACAGCGGCTGTTTTATGGTGATCAGCACGTCAGATACAACCTGGATCAACCACAAGTTCAATGTGGGCACGAACGCCAGTCCATCGAGACTGGCACCGATTTTTTGAGCGATGAATGTGTACAGGAAGTCAACCAGTCCGGCGGCAATGAAAACGATTCCGATCTCCCAGAGTGCGGCTTTGAAATCATTATGCACAATTATTATTAACGCCACCATCAGCAGGATAACCACCAGCGCCACAACCGGAAGTACGGGCAGGTAAACAGCCATGCTGCGGGCTTCTTCGATACGGTTCACTACACCGGATGAAGAACTCGCCGAACTGAGTTCCAATGCCTCCGGTACCCGGGCGAACCTGTCTTCGTATACCTGGGCGGCATACAGCAGGATGGAATCCAGGCCCGCCTGGCCAAGGTGGGATGGAGGAGATTTAATTATTTCTGCTTCCAGATTTTGCCGTAGAGCCAGCTTCAGGTCGGAAAGCATCACCGACAAAGAAAGCTCTTCGATATCGCCGAAAAGGTAGTCATAGCCTTCGTAAACAGCCTCCGTGAGCCGTTCAACAACAGCCGGGCCCATCTCGGCAAGTGTCGATTCGATACTGGCTGCAGCATAAAGGTCATCGGCAAGTTCGCCGGCTACGCTCCCGTTCGTCATGTCGGAGCTTTGCCGGGCCAGCAAATCGGTAGCCACGGCGGTTAAATCGAGCTTGCGGATTTCACCGGCCAGAAAATCGGGGTTCAGGACGGTGTCCGAAAGGGAGGAGGTCAAACCTTCAAAACCGATGAAAAATACCAGCAAGAAATTGAACAGAGCCAGCAGCGTGTTCCTGGTATTTCCCCGTGAGCTGGTTTCTTCGGCGCATTTTCTGGGTTTCAAGGCTGACAACCTGCATTCCAGCCGGTTGAAAATACATTTTACGATAACATATAGAATGACCGTGAGTACGGCCATCAAAACGATGCTGAGGGCAAAGATTATGGTATAAGACATGCCTGCTTCTTTTAATAAACCAGCGCCAATTAATAATAATGCGACGGGTGGCTATAGTCAATATTTCCTGAATTATATTTCTAGAAGCATATTTACTTTATCGAAATCAGGGGCTATAATTCTGAGCAAAGTAAAATCGTTAGGGCACTGCCGGAATTGTATTTAAAAATTAAAAAACGGGCATATACAATCCTGGAAGGCAAGGGCGACAGCCTTACCGCCAGGCTTTTTTCAGCCTTTATTGTCGTCCTTATATCTTTTAACATAATAGCCGTCATCCTGGAAACCGTTGAACCGCTTTATAACCGGCACACCGCTTTCTTCTCCGGTTTTGAAATTTTTTCGGTGATAGTATTTACCGCCGAATACATACTGCGTGTGTGGAGCTGCAATGCAGACCCGAAATATTCCGGCAAAATCCGGGGGAGAATAAGGTTCGCGCTTACTCCTATGGCACTGATAGACCTGCTGGCCGTTCTTCCTTTCTACCTCCCCATGGTTCTGAAGCTGGACCTCCGGTTTATAAGAATCCTCCGGTTGTTCCGCTTCGTTAGAATCCTCAAGATCGGCCGGTATTCGGATGCCCTGACCATGTTCGGCAGGGCAATCAGGTCCAAAAAAGAAGAGCTTATTCTGTCGGTTGTTATCGTACTGCTTCTGCTGATAATTTCCTCTTCGCTGATGTATTTCGTTGAAAATCCCGCCCAGCCCGATGCTTTTTCATCGATTCCGGAATCCATGTGGTGGGGGATAGCCACGCTGACCACGGTCGGTTACGGTGACGTGTACCCGGTAACCACCGCGGGCAAAATACTCGGCGGCATAATCGCCCTGCTGGGAATAGCCATGTTCGCCCTGCCCACCGGTATATTAAGTTCGGCTTTTACAGAGCAGATTCACCGCCGTTGGGCCAGGCAGAAAAACTGCCCTCACTGCGGCCAGACAATCGAAGAATAAGACTTCGGGTTGAATGCAAGCACTGCGAGCAGATCCTTTCTGAAATGTCATCATGTGCTTTCGAAGAAGGTGTGGATAAACTTCACTGCCATGTATTTGCAGCCCTTGACGCCGGGCGCCGCAGGTATTAGTATTGCTGTGCATACTGGAGGTGCCGTATGGATTCATCCCGCCGCTGGCTGCTGATATTCGGTAGCATTATTGTAGCCCTGGTTATCGCAACTATCGCCCTGGTGCTGCTCACCGGCGGCAATGAACCCGAACTCCTGCCTGAAAACTCCCCTGAAGGCACCGTCCAGCGCTACCTGATCGCCATCCAGGAAGGGGAGTATCAGCAAGCGTTCGGGTACCTGAGATTCGACTCCACGGATCCTGTCAAGACATACGAAGACTGGCTGCGCATGGCCGCCGGATACCCGGGTGCCCCCAACCGCTCCTCCTGGAAAGCCACCCTGGGAGAAACCATTCAGGCTGGTGATACAGCCACAGTGGAAGTAACTATTGATGCTTTCCGGCCGGGTGGCCCGTTCGAAGACCCGGTCCGCCGCGAAAACCTGTTCTTCCAGATTATCCGTGCCGGTGAAGGCTGGCGGATAACCTCACCAACTTATATATACTGGAATTATTAGGGAGGAAAGCGCACATGTTTATTTCCTTGTTACTATACATAATCCCGATCGTAATCATCATCGCCATTGTTATGGCTGCCCGGGGGAAAGGCTCCGCATCCGGGGAAGAAGGGGCTTCTATTACCCGCCACGTATGGCTCTACCTGCTGACCCTGATTTCACTGGGAATCCTGGTTTTCGGGGTAGGACAACTCCTCTCCCTGCTGTTTGACATAATTATAAAGAGCTCCTATCTGTCCGAGATCGGCGGCAGGGCTTTCAGCCAGGAACGGCTCAGCATGGGCCTGGCGATGACCATAATCGGGGCCCCGCTGTGGTTTTTGTTCTGGCGCGGCGCCCGGCGCCGCGCCAGGTCGAGCCCGGCAGAATCGAGCGCCGTTGTGCGAAAGTTTACACTGAACCTGATACTGCTGGTGGCTGCTCTTTCCTGGCTGCCGGCAGCAGCTGAATTCATTACATGGCTGCTCGACGGCGTACCTGCTTCGACATTCGAGGGCACCTGGCTTGCCACCGCCATAACAGCCGGAGTGGTCTGGTTCTACCACTGGCGCGTCTCCGAGGGAGAAGGCCACCTTACTCCGGCATCCCGGACACTGCGCCGCTGGTACGTCTACATACTTTCCGGCTACGGCCTGGTGTGGCTGTCGGTAGGTATAATCCAGTTCATCAATTCAGCCGTGGTAAGCCTTCCCATCTGGGGAGATGTTATTACTACCGGCGGCTTCTGGAACGACGCCACCCGAACCGCCATCGCATCTGTGTTGTTTGGCGGGCTTGCCTGGTATTTCCACTGGTTCCGCATGGCCAAGGGGGACGTCGAATCCACCCTTCGCCAGGTGTATTTCTACCTCCTGCCTATCTCCGGCGGTGCCATCGCGGCGCTGGTAGCTGCCACCGTAATGCTTTACCAGATCTTTGTCTGGATTTTCGGCGCTGCCGGGGCCGATGCCGGTTCTCATTTCCAGTTCCTCGGATGGACAGTCCCCACTATCCTGGTAGGATTTGCCGTCTGGGGCTATCACCGCACTCTGGCGCAGGAGGAAGCGGGCAAAGCTGAGGAAAGGCGCGAATCCGCCAGGCGGGTGTACGTTTACCTGATGAGCTTCATCGGTCTGGGCGCGGCTGTTGCCGGCCTGGTTATGCTTTTCGGCATCCTGCTGGAACTTGTCATTAACGCCGTTTCCACGTCCATAACCCCATCCGCCGGCTGGTGGCAGGAACAGCTGGCTCTGTGCCTGGCACTGCTTATCGTAGGCGTACCCATGTGGTTGTATTACTGGGGTACTGCCCTCAAGCGGGCTCAGAAAGCCGAACTCATGGAATGGCGCGCGCTTTCCCGGCGCATCTACCTGTATACCGTTGTCGGCATTGCCATAATAGCGCTTGCCGCCGGCCTGGTTAACCTGGTCTACCAGTTGATAAGCGGCACACTTGATGGCGCCGGCATAGAAATTTTGATTAATTCCAAGTGGAGCCTGCAGGCCCTGGTGGTAGCCGGCCCACTGCTGTGGTATCACTGGCAGGTTTTGCGGGAGGACCAGAAAGATATCGCCGAAGCCAGGCCTCTCCGCCGAACCGTTACCCTGCTGGCAGCCGACCCCAACCGCGAACTCTCTTCCAGGCTGGAAGCCAGGCTGGGTTACAGGATAAGGCTGTTAAAGCAACCTGACCCGTCGGCACCGGCCGCAGCCTTGCCGGACGAGGAAATTGAACGTCTGGCGGGTGAAATCCTGGCTTCCCCAACCGAAAAGGTAATGCTGGTAGCTTCGGAAGGCAGGATAACCGTGCTGCCATACGAGGAGGACTAAGGACCGGGAGCTTATCGCAAGGAAGGCGCCGCTATTCATATCATCATCGCGAAGCCGCCGCCACATTTCTTATCACCATCGCGAGGGCGTCAGCCCGACAAGCCGATCTTTTACAACCTGGGGGCCTCCGAGGCTTTTTCGCTTGATTCATTCGCAGATCTCAGGTGAAAAGTAGTATAATCGGCCTGTAAACCACTTTATATTCCAGAGGGAACAATGATAGTCGAAATGAAAACCGGTGCTTCCCGGGCCGAAGTCGATGCCGTAGTCGAAAAAGCCAGGTCGCTCGGCCTGGACGTCCAGCTTAACCTGGGCACGGATAAAACGGTGGTCGCCCTACTGGGTTCCAATACCGGCCAGCTGCCCACCGATATTTTCGAGGTGCTTGCCGGGGTCGAATCCGTCACCCGTATAATGAAGCCTTACAAACTGGCTTCCCGCACTTTTAAAAAAGCCAACAGCATCGTCAAAGCCGGTGGAGTCGATATCGGCGGCAAGCGCATCGTTATTATGGCGGGGCCTTGCGCCGTAGAAAGTGAAGCCCAGCTGATGGAGGTCGCCGAAAAAGTAAAGGCAGCCGGTGCTTGCGTATTACGCGGCGGAGCCTATAAACCCCGCTCTTCGCCGTTCAGCTTCCAGGGCATGAAAATGGCCGGGGTCGAGCTGCTGCAGAACGCCCGGGAACGTTTCGGTCTGCCGGTTATAACCGAGGTGGTGGATACCGCCGATGTAGACCTCATAGCCAGACATGCCGACATCCTTCAGATCGGCTCACGCAACATGCAGAACTTTTCATTGCTGACCAAAATCGGCAAAGCCGGCCGGCCGGTGGTGCTCAAGCGCGGTTTCTCTTGCACCGTAACCGAATGGCTGACTGCCGCCGATTACCTGCTGGCAGAAGGCAACGAACAGGTAATACTGTGCGAAAGGGGCATTCGCACCTTCGAGGACTCTACCCGTTTTTCCCTGGATATTTCATCCATTCCGGTAATCAAGAAGTTTAGCCATTTGCCCGTAATCGTGGATCCGAGCCACGCCGCCGGCCATTTTTCGCTGGTTCCGGCCATGGCCAAAGCCGCCATTGCTGCCGGTGCCGACGGGCTTTTGATAGAAGTTCACCCGAACCCTAAAGTGGCCCTGGTGGACGGCGCCCAGTCCCTGACACCCAGTGACTTTTCCCGCCTGATAGAGGAGCTGAAACCGGTAGCCTCAGCCGTCGGCAGGTATATTTAGAGTTATTTCCGGGGATCATCGCGAACCCTGGCTACCAATCATATGTGATCGCAAGAGTTGCACTAAACCACCCGTAAAGTCATCGCGAGACTTACGTGAGTAAGTCGTGACGATCTCAAGCACGTAACTATTAAGGAGACTGACACAGGCGCTTGCGCGCCTTAGAAGTGACCTTTCAGATAGTCATCACAGGAAGGGAGTAAGCCCGAGCCGGTGGTCTCGTCCCTCCACCCGGATGGTCATCGCGAGGAGGGCACCAGCCCGACGTGGCGGTCTCGGAGGTTGCCGGAACCGTTATGCATTCAGGAAAACTTAACCCTCTTTAAAATATATTATCGCCGTCTGTTCGGTGGCTAACCAATAGACATCATCATCTAATGATATCTGCTCAAGAATCTTTAAACCTTCCATGTTGAACGCAGAAAAAGGTAAATATTTCTTTCCATCCACTAACAGATAAATATAGTCCAGGTTTCCTTCAGCAGATTGTTCCACACCAGGCTGCACCCGGTGTTCAATCTTTATCTTGAATTCATTTTCAACATCTGGAAGGAATTGACTTAAATCAACATTCGTCAACGTATCCATTTGATAATTTAGGGGTTCAAAATCGTATCTCAGTTCCCAACCATCAAAATCCCTGGTATAAATATAAAAGGTATTACCTGCAGCGCGGTAGTAACCCTCTGAAATCAAAACGAAATCTCTTTCATTTTGATTCTGAGCGGGACATGGGAAAGTAACGTCGATATAGTCGCCTTTTTCAGTGAAGGCATAATCGTTATCCGAATATGACAAAGCATCCAGCACATCCTCCTGTCCATTACGCCAAGCTGTATTCGGTTCCAGGATTACCGCATTCAGGCTGTCTGGGGTGTTATCGAGGGTAACGCTATCAACACAATGATACTTTCCATCATGGCAGGAGACACTTACCAATCGAACCTGCTTACTTTCATTGAAATATGGCTGCAGATCGAAAACACCTACTGCCCACAATTCTTTTGGAAAAAACTTGTGACGGGTAATCCATTCACTATTTTCAAAAGTCTGGATTAAAAGGGCGGGAGGTTCTCCAGTCTTTTCACCGACCAAATTACCTTCGAACCCATCAACGCGTATTACCAGCTTGGCCCCTTCAGATATATTCACCGAAGAAAAATCCAATAAAAGGGTTTCATGGTGCCTTGCTTCCCAGCTTAAACCGTCATCAGCTAATAAAACTGGCAACAAATCATCACCATTCTCATTATAGGCAGAATCAGGCGCAAACAAATGGCTGTAGGAGTGAAAGTTGCCTGCGGAATCAGTCCCGACGTCAACCCCGGAATCGTGATCTATCACGGCAAGGTTCAGGGCATCTGTCCATGACTCTTCATTATCCCGTTCGCGAACCCTAAAAATATAATTTCCGTTTTCGGCTACAATATCATTTTGAATGTACAAGTAATCGGTATATTCACGCTCTTCAGATCGGCCTACCGAGTAAATATCATTTTCGATAACATACTCGTATCCATTCCAAGTATAGAGGAAAGGACATGAATAGTCTTCATTTACCTCCATGAACAGGACTATGTTTTCCGGTTCTTCCCGTTCACCGGTAGGCCCAGTTTCAAACTCGTTGCCGGACGGGGAATAATCACAACCGCTTACGGCTGCAACAGTAATGATCAAAAGAATAACGAGGCCAGAAAATCCTGAATGCTTATATGTATTTAAAAAATAAATAATAGCCAAACTCACGTAGCTAAACTATTTTGACAACCTACTCCGACCAGGCTCCACCATCGCTCGGATAAAACGGAGCCGGGGGGATATATCCCTGATCATCGCGAGAAACCTCTTGTATTTTACCCTTGAGGCTGTCTACCAAAAACCACATATTGAGTGGCAATCGCCCGGTGCCATTACAAGCTTCATCGATAATCTTGTCTGTAACCTGCTCGGCATGAACCTCTATGGTTGCAGGAACATCAAGACCCGAACGGAACCATACATTAAAAGAGACGTCCGAAGTTACTTCTGCGGGAACATGGACTTTAACATATTGACGGTCAAGCATCGTGCTGTTCGAGTAATCCCTCAACACCAGTTTCAACCAACCGTCAATCTCTTCGTAAGTGGTATTGGTTAGTCGAATGGTGACATCATACTGAAAAAGAGTAAACATTTCGCAAACGTTTTGTACCGTGGTAACCTGGTCACCGGTAACATTCAGGATATGTACGTTTTCCATTCCGGGTAAAATGTCTACCTCGCCTGTTCCGTCACATATCGGACACGGGCGGCTGATTAAAGAAAGAATGGTCAACAAAGGCACCAGTGTAAAAAATAGTATGTACTTTTTTTTATATTTTACTGCCCTCCACATCGTCTTCTTCCCCCTATTTTATATTTTCAATCTCCAAGCAACCGGATTTGTAATCAATAGATGTTTTAAAATTATCGATGAAATTCAAACCCAATACCATATCGATTCCGCTCATCTTCGGAAGCTCATAGGCTAATGCTTTAATATTCTTCACCGAAATATCGGCTACCTGGATTTCTTCAATCGTAAGTTGGAAAACATCCAGGATTCCTGCCTGTGTCATAGCTAGAGTCCCCTCACCTTTATTTGCTAAAGGGTCGAAAAAGCAGTCGTAACCAATCTCACGTGCGTCTACAGGCGAGATCGCACATTGGGTTGAACCTGTATCAAGAACAGCCCTCAACTCTCTAAAACCTTTAGGCCCTCGCACGCGAACAAAAAACTGAATTAACTTTCCCTTTTCTATGCTAATTTTCATTAAAGCATCGCCACATAGTTTTCTTCGGGTATTGAGCCTGTGTAATACACGCAGTACTCGCCACTCCCGAGATTAGCTCGTATTTTATAGACATCTGCATTGGCAGCCAGTAGTTTGGCATTTACCGGTTGGCCAGAATCGGGGTTTCTTTCAACAACTTTCAAAGCCAACCAGTTATGTGGATACCTGACAACCAGTTCATCGATTGAAAATACATCTTCTCCGCTCATGGTCTTTCACCTCAAATATATTATACCAAAAATCGTGCTATTTACATAACATTGGAAGCTGGCGTTAGTTCGCCAGCTTCCAATGTTACTTCCGATTAAGTTAAGCCATGAGGGCTTTCTTGACAACGCCTTTAGTTACCTGGATCTTGTACTTGTTCAAAGCCAGAGCGGTTGTACCCGAACCTGCTGCCTCGGCAGCGCTGGCGGCTACAGCTTCAGACAGGGTTTTACCCACCAGCGCCTCTTCCACACCGGCAAGTCTTTGAGGTTTGGTCCCTGCAGAATTAACGACCACCCGTGCGGCTGTAATATTACCGGTGGCCGGAGTAATCAAACAGGCAGCATTCACTATTGCGAAATCAATCGCTTTTCTGGTAGCTACCTTAGCAAATCCCTGTTTGCTTCCGCCGGGTGGTGCAGGTACCTGGATTTCGGTTACAATCTCACCAGCTTCCAGTACAGTACCTTTGAAGCCATCAAAAAAGTCCAAGGCAGCGATAGTTCGCTTATTGGTCTTGATTTTAGCGTCCAGGGCAGCTAGAGCCGGCGATGTGTCACTGGGATGAGCAGCCACACAACCACTGGCAGCACCGAAGATCGAATGGAATCTATTGTTGCCGGCCAAAGCGTAGCACATGGAACCGCCCTTTCTCAGGCAGTTGAATTTATTCCATGAAGAGCGGTAATACCAGCAACGTGTATCCTGGCATATATTACCCCCGATGGTGCCCATGTTGCGTATTTGCCATGAAGCAACAGCTCGTGCCGCTGCAGCCAGTGCCGCCCATTTCCCCAGTACAACTGAAGAGAAAGCAATGTCGTGCAGTTTTGTCATCGCTCCAATCTTGAGACCTTCTCCATCTTCTCGAATATAATCCATTCCTTCAATGGATTTAAGATCTACAAGATATTCCGGCTGCTCAGGCAATACCCATTTCTGCAATAAACCTACAAGGTCAGTCCCGCCCGCAATAACCTTTGCTTTAGAACCATATTCGGCAAGTGCAGATTCCACTTCGCTAATGGAAGCAGCATTAATATTTGTCAATGTTTTCATCGTTTCTCTCCTTTAAGCCTTTCCCAACGCAGCAAGAATTTTATAACAGGTGAGCGGGCTGGTGGTTATTCTTGCACCACAAGCATTGTAGATTGCATTTGCAGTAGCTCCGCCGATAGCCGGACCCATTGGTTCTGCGATACCTTTCAATCCCATCGGCCCGTATGGATCTGGTGTTTCATCCATATGCAGATGGTACTCTGGAATATCAGCATGGGTTAGTAACTTATAACCTACAAAATCAGGGTTCAGGGTAATGCCGGTTGACTCGTCTTTTACCATGCATTCGGTTGTCGCTAACCCTAAGTACAAGGTATTCCCCCCGTAATACTGATTTTGGGCGCCCTTATACCAACCGATTCGTCCCATATCATGGGTTCCCCAGGCATCCACAACTTTGAACTCACCGGTATCGACGTTTACTTCTACTTCAGCTATCTGGACATCCCACTGCCGGTGCATCCAGTTAATCCGCTTGGTGGCATAAAAACCCCGGCCGATCAACGGACCGGTGGTTCTCGTTTGCTGTGCAGTCACCGTTTTTATCTGGACCTTATTTTCGGGGTCAGCTTTGACATATATGTTACCATCGGCCATTTCAAGCTCCTCCGGACTGGCAACATCAATTAGTTTAGCTGCTATGGCAAGCTTAAAAAGCTGCTCTTTCATATCCCGACAGGCTAAAATTATTGCAGTCCCCGAACCACGAGTTACCGTGCTGCCGCCCGGGCTTCGAGATTCCTGGGATACAGATGTATCCATAGTACCCATGAAAACATCATTGGCTGTAACTCCAAGCTCTTCGGCTGCAATCAGGCTCAACACCGTTCGGGCACCCTGTCCAACATCGGCAGAGCCGCAGTTGAGATAGAAAGTACCATCAGAATTGGAGAATATCATGGCAGATTCGGGATTGGCCAGGTAACCATGACGGCAGCAGTGTATCGCAATGCCTATACCCTTATGGATGTTACCGTTCACGGACATGGGTGTACCCCATCCCTTCCACTTGTTCCTGAATCCTGAATCTGCTATAGCTTTTTCGAGCATACCGGGCATCGGGGTGGTACCGATATCCCACGTCGGGTTGGTCGGGTCACCTCCGACACCACTTGTTGTTCTGACATTCTTTAAGAGGAAATCGGCCGGGTTCATGCCAATGGATTCGGCGACCTTGTCCATATGAATCCCGCCCAGCATTGAGGGAATCGGGTGCTGCACACAGCGCAGTGCAGATGTCGGAGGCGTGTTGGTGTATGCTTCGATGCCTTCAAGATAAATGTTGTCCGTTGTGAACATTTTGTCCCATTCGATATGGGCATCATTCATTACACGGCCACCCCAGGGTCCCGTGTTGCCTATGCCGATACCTTCAAGAGCGGTTATGGTACCATCCGATTTGACGCCTACTTTGACATAGTGGTGCTGGTCCGGTTGTTTGCCCGAAGTGTTGAACTGTCCTTCAGAATCGAGGCGGCATTTGCAAGGCCTGTTGTACTTTTTGGCTACCCAGGATGCCAATATTTTACCTTTATTTCGAGCTCCCTTTTGGCCAAAACCTACGCCTGAACCTCCCTGAACAGTACGAACTAGGTTCTGGGGCAAACCCAACAATCCAGCTACGGTCCGAGCGTCCGAATATGGGGATTGGGCGCTACTATATAATGTCAGGCGGCTGTTTTCCCATACAGCGGTAATCGATTCATTCTCTATATCCGCATGATCGCGGCCACCTTCCCAGGGTTTGGTTAAGCTGTGATATTCACCTTCTACCACGCTGTCTGCCTGGGCTAATCCTGCTTCTACATCCCCTCTCTCGAGTTTAAAAGCAGAACCTACCTGGTTGGTATCGCCATGCAGTATCGGAGCTCCTGATTCCAGCGCGTCTTCGGCATAAAGTACAAACGGCAGCTCCTGATACTCAACCTGAATGAGTGACAACGCTTCTTCGGCAACGTCTTCGTCCTCGGCAACTACTGCGGCAACTTCGTTACCTTCAAGCCAGCATTCTTCCTGCAGTACATATTCATAGGGTGGACTGGTTACAAGTTCAGTGACATCCTCAGGTCGAATTACTGCGACTACCCCGGGAAGTGCTTCTGCCTGGCTGGTATTCAAGCTGGTTACTTTTGCGTGCGAGTACGGACATCTTTTGAATTTCAGGTAGACCATGTTGGGTAATACGATGTCATTGGCGAATTTTATCTGACCTGCAACTTTTTCACCGGCATCTCTACGAAGTATGGTCGTATCGCCCATTACCTTAAGCGTTGCGGCATTATGGTAGATCGATTGGGGGTAGTGTTCTTTAGTTAACGGATCTATGATGTCATATTCTTCATACATATCTATTCCTCCTGTTAAGCCGCAGCCTGTACGGCCTTTACAATATTGGGGTGAGCACCGCAACGGCATAAATTACCGGCCAAAAACTCTTTGATCTCATCGACCGAAGGATTAGTCTTGAAAGCAAGTAAAGCTTTAGCCGTCATGATCTGGCCAGGTATACAAAAACCGCACTGCATGCCATCATTGTCTATGAAAGCTTGTTGAACCGGGTCAAGCTGGTCTTCCTGTGCCAAACCTTCAATTGTTATTACCGAAGAACCGGCTGCTTGACATGCCAGAACCATGCATGAAAGAACAGGTCTGCCATCCATGATTACAGTACATACTCCGCATGCACCTTCATCACACCCTCGTTTTGTTCCGGTCAGCCCCAGTTTCTCTCGTAATACATAAGCCAGAGTCCAGTTATCTTTCACTTTTACAACACGTGCTTTGCCGTTGATAACAAGGCTGATGACTCCAGGTTCGGCCGATACCACCTCGAGGTGCTCGGCTTCCAGGTGGGCCTTGAGGGCCGCCAGAGAGTCAAACTCGAGGTTGTCGAAGGGGCAGACGAACTTGGTTACCGGGTCGCCGGCCTGGTGATTGGCGGTGACATGGGCCTGCAGGGCGGCGAAGGTGTCGAACTCCTGGGAATCGTAGGGGCAGACGTACTTGGCGGTCGAGGTGGTAACGTTTACCGTCTTGGTTACCGTCTTGGTGACCGTCTCGCCATCGCCGCCACAGGCTGAGAGCAGGATGGAAGAGCCGACGGCGGTGCCGCCGACTACGATGCCGGCGTTGCGGATGAA
>ENA-ORXD01001180-ORXD01001180.1-sediment-metagenome-genome-assembly--contig:-NODE-1180-length-23656-cov-5.121379_pt1 | contig 23656 bp, 17 predicted proteins | sample MGYA00237862_ERZ511471 | MGnify/ENA metagenome assembly ERZ511471
TGTTTATGCCCTGCGGTTTGTTGGTTCAAATGTTTTGATGACTAAAATCCTTGATCTTACTGGTGAAATGCGCGACCCACATATAGCTGTTGCTCCTAACCGTCGACAACTTTATGTAGTTGATTCGGATCAAAGTGATAAAATTTTGGTGTACGACCTATATTCGATGAGCTCCGAGTTTTTCACTGCCGATCCAGGAGGAACGATTCCAAGCAAAATCACCCAATTGGTTTATGCGGATGGTGTGCTCTATGCTGCAGATATGGGAATTGATTCATTGACTTTCTATGTGTTAAATCCTGATGGTTTTACTTATTCCCTTTATTCAAAAATTGTGCTGGATCCAAATATTGATTTTTCAGGCGGTGACTTAATTGCAACTAATGCCGGTACACTTTGGAGCTTCAGTAAAAACGGCTCTTCAGCTTATGTACACGAAATCAATATTGCTACCGGGGCAGTAACCCAACTAGCTACCGAAGCTGGTATGTACCAGGTATTCGGAACTATGGTTTATGAAGATGGTGCCACGATAATCACTGGCGATGGAGCTTCTACCGGCCTCGAAAGTTGGAGTTGGAGTGGCTCAGCATTCTCGATGTTGGGAACTTATACTCCGGTGCCTGCTTTCACATACATGTACGGAGACTTGGCTTCGCCATTTTTGTTCCAGGTGCCCGACTGATAATCTTTAGAGCAGCCGAGGAATCGAGCCATGGTTTCGCCTGGCTCGATTCCCGGCCTTTTGAAATTGCCTGCTTTCGAACAAATATCAGGTTCAAAGGCAATAAGATCCCCGTTTGAGGGAAATATAATCGATGAACGAACCTGAAAATTTAGGCTTATGAAAACACAAAATATTTTCAAGGCAGTCGCAATTCTGTTCTTTACGTTTGCAGCACTCTCCTGTAACGATCTTTTCAATTGGGGAACCCGTGATTATTCCACTCAACTGGAAGTCGGGGTGACCAAAGGTGGTTCGGTACTGAAGGCGGCAGCAGATGAGCCCTATTATCTTGACAATTGTGAATTGGCAACAGCTGATGCGATTCGTATTTCCATTGCTACTCCAGCTCAGGGAGAGGGAGATCCTGTTCCTGTTGAAAACTTGCAAGACAAAATACTACCGTTGCATTCCGTTGGTGATGGAGTTGCTTCCGATCTGATTATGTTGCTTCCGGGGACGTATGTCATCACTAAATTCGAAGTACTTCAATTGGTGGATGATGGAGGTGGGAGCACTCATTATGAAACCATTATGGCTACACCCGTGGAAGGTTCAGTTTTTTCCGGATACGTAAACACACCGCTTAACTATGAATTTACGGTGGAGTTATACCAGAAAAAGCGTTTGCTCATGGAAGTGCTTTGTTTCGAACCGACCGATGTGGCCAATTTTGGATTCGTCTGGACTGGGGTGAACGTAATTCTCGGTGACGAAATCTGTTTGTATGTGAGTCAGTGTACCAGTAATGGAACCGAAACCTGGGGACCTGCCGATTATTCAGCAACCTTTTATACGATGGTTGATGCGGAGACTGTTGGTGATATCTACGCTTCATCCGGAAATTCGAGTGATGGATGGATTTGTTTCCCGCTATGGAGTGGTGCGATAGACTATGGAGTAGGAGTTCACATTGTTTACGACGGCGATGTAGAGGCCGATTTTATCATATCTGCTGCTGACGTAAATCAAATCCTGCTGGAACTTCAAAATGATCCGGTCAATGCAGGTGAAGGTTATTATGTATATGAGATTCCCTGTCTGGTACCATAAACGAACCAATGGCAATAAATGAAAGATGCTTATGAAAAATAGATGGATACATGGCTTGATTTCAACTGTTGCACTGCTGGTTCTGGTATGGGCCTGTTCAAGAAGTGAAGACGCTGGTAACAGTACCCCCAAGGTAGATGTGACTTTCTTTGCTGAAAAATCGGGTCCGACGTTGAAAAACGAGAGTTTGGATCTGGATGCGATTCTGGCTGAGCTGAACTGTGATGATGTATTGCATGGAGATGATGCAGCTGCTAATTACCGACTGATGGTCCGTTTGACTGGACCGGATGCTTTTGACAAAACGTATTTTCTTTCTTTTGATGCTGTCGGAGCCGGAGTGGCGACAGAACTGGTTCAGCTAAATGCTGATGCAACGTACTCAATTGAACGTTTTGCTTTGGTAGAGAAAATTGATCTCAATGGAGATTGGACCACTGATAATGCTCAAATGGTCATGGCTACTCCCGAGATCAATTCTGCCTTTATGGATTATGTTGCCGAGTCGCTTCCTTTCGAGTTCACCGTTGGAAAGTATGAGAAGAATCGAATTGAGATTGATCTGCTTTGCTTTAATCAGCAAATAGCACCGGCATTTGGATTCGAATGGTTTGATTATAACATTGTGCAAGGTGATGAAGTATGTGTTTTTATCAACTGTATCAATGAAAATGATCAGGAACATTACCACCAGGTTTACCCTGCCTATCTTGCAGCATGGATTCCATCAGATGTAAACTCGGGTGACGCTTACTGGGATATTGGCCCGAATTATACGATAGAGGGCGATGCCATTACCGGAATTTATCCGGTCTGCTTCCCATTATATGCGCCGGCAATTGAAATGACCGATGGACTAACATTGGAAATTCTGCCTGCTTTCGGTGAATTAAGTAACGGGGAGGTTATTTATTCGGACATCTTTATGGTAACCATTCCCCAGTCGATCATCCTTGAATACCTGGGTTTGACGTCTTACGTTGGTGATCCTATACTGATTGATGAAGTTCGGGGGATTACGGTTAAGGTAGACTCGGCTCCTGATCCCAATGTTGACAATCCACGCTTTATTCATCTGGAATATTTGAATTGTCTGGAAGATCCGAATGATCTCGGTGGTGATTGCGAAAGTGCCTTTGCTTATAATGAGACCTACAGTAGCTGCTTCTTTAATTATAGCTATTTGATTCCAACGAATCGCTGGGGGTGGACCAACGGACCGCTTGCACCAAGTGGCACGGCATATGAATTTACGATGCTCGCCGGAGCCGGAGGTGGACAGAATGAAGATCCTCCACAATGTCATCCCGAGAATGGCATCAATGCCGGAACGCTGACCGTGAACTATGATGGTACGTCGGTTTCATTATCGGTGAATATATCGGCTGCTTTTGATCTGACGCAGATTCATGTATGGGTTGCTGAAGGAAATGCCGGAGATGATCCCGATCCAAGGATTCCGCACTATAAAAAGAACAACGGTGATATTGTTTATACATTGTCACCAGGAAAATACACTGTAGTCGATGAAGGTCTTACTGAAAATACATGGAATACTACGTTGGATGGATTTAGTGGCGGAAATATATATGTCATAGTCCATGCAGCTGTTTGTCCTGCCTTACCCCAATAATCTATAAACTCAAGTTAACTACGCTTAAAGGGCATCGGAATGCAAGCCGGTGCCTTTTTTGCGTAATACAGTGAGGCCATCTCTTACAGGAAAAAGATAAGTTTCTACCCGGAAATCATTTTTTACCAAGTCGTTGAACCGGAGTATTCCGTTTGTTTGTTCATCTGAGTTTCCTTCGTCGATTACTTTCTCATCCCAGAGTGTATTATCGGCAATGATGATTCCGCCTTCGCGCAACAGCGGAACAACCATTTCATAATGTTCAGGGTACAAACGTTTATCAGCATCCATGAAAATCAGGTCAAAAGATTCTTTAAACGTAGGCACAATGTTAGCTGCGTCGCCAATATGTTGTATGATTCTGTTTTGCATCCCGGCAAGTTCAAAATAATGGGCAGCAAAATCTTCCAGTTCATCATTGATTTCGATGGTGTGCAAAACTCCGCCGGGTTGGAGTCCCTTTGCAAGACACAGAGCCGAATAGCCGGTAAATGTTCCCAGTTCGAGAATTAGCCTGGGCTGAACCAGTTTGCTGAGAAGTGTCAAAATGGAACCTTGTAAATGTCCGGAGCACATACGTGCGTAAAGCTGTTTGGCATGTGTATCTCGGTTGAGTTTTGCCAAAACCGGGTCTTCATCTACGATGTGCTGAAGGATATATTTTTCCAAATCGATAGAGAGGTACATAAACGGCTATTTAAATATGAGGATGGAAAGTTTCTCACGCTCCAGAACCTCATTTGCAATTTCCATTAACTGGCTGGCTGTAACTGCTTCAATCTTGCTGTTTACCTCTTCAAGGCTGTCAATGCGGTCGTACAGTAAGTGGCTCTTTCCCAGGGTCAGCATCAGGTCTTCCCTGTTTTCCTGGGCCATAGCCAGCTGACCAACCATTTGCTTTTTTGCTTTGCTAAGTTGTAAACTGCCCATAGCCTGCGTTTGCAGTTTTTTGATTTCCCGGTAAACGAGATTAATTGCCCTGTCAAGATTTTCCTTATCGGTGCCGAAGTAAATGTTAAGAATGCCGGTATCGGTGTAAGCGGTATAACTCGATTCGACATTGTATGCCATACCATTTCGTTCACGAAGCGAAAGGTTGAGACGCGAGTTCATCGATTGACCTCCAAGGATATTGTTCAGCAAAATCATGGCCATTCGCTGAGGATGCTTACTGTCGTAAGCTTCGTTGCCAATAATACAGTGAGCTTGAAAAGTATCTTTATGAACTAATCGGGTTTCCGGCTTATAACCCATAAATTTACTTCGCTGGTGTTTTCTCGGATTCTCCGGAACATGCGAAAAATGGCGGTCAACCAGGCTTTGTAACTTTTTCGATGTGATTTTTCCCACCGAACAAATCACCATTTCATCGGTATTGTAATTCTCACGGATGAACCGTTTCACATCGGTCCGGTTAAACCGCTTAATGTTTTCGGGTGTTCCCAGAATATTTCTTCCAATAGGATGACCATCGTACACCTGATCTTCGAATTCATCAAAGATCAAATCAGAAGGACTGTCATTGTAAGAATTTATCTCTTCAATGATGACCTCTTTCTCCTTCTTCAATTCCTTTTCGGGAAAAGTGCTGTTGATCAGAATGTCGCTGAAAAGTTCGATGGTCCGGTTGTAGTATTCACTCAGAAAGGAAGCGTACAGCGCTGTTTCTTCCTTGGTTGTGTAAGCATTCAATTCGCCGCCCACATCTTCCAGGCGACTGAGTATATGATACGCTTTCCGTTTTCGGGTGCCCTTGAAAATAGTATGTTCAATAAAGTGGGCCATTCCCTGCTCTTCAGGCTTCTCGTCTCGCGACCCGGTATTAAAAATCACGCCGCAATGGGCTACCGGCGAATCGACATACTGATGAATCAGCCGGATACCGTTTGGCAGTGTATATGTGAAGTAGTTCATATTCTCTCTTAATCAGGATGCAAAAGTATGGAAAATAATTATTTGTACCTTTTTATCCTTAAAATGTTCATAGCTGAAAACAGCTATTTTCAGTGATCCGAATAACAGTTTGAGCTTTTGTGCGTTTTTATTGAGAAATAGTTAATCATTTCCCCGACAGATTATGGATGGTAAAAAAAACTTACTTCGTTTCACGTTGCTGATTCTTACAGTATTATTGCTGAAGATGTCCGTTTCAGCACAGCACCTCGAAACCCTTCGGGGAGTAGTTCTTGATCACCAGACAAAAGCTCCGCTACCCGGGGCAACTATCACCATTCGTGGAACGAGTCAGTTTTTCACAACATCATCAGATTTCAACGGATGGTTTGAGATTGAAAATGTGCCTGTCGGAATTCATGACATTGTCATTGAATTGAAGGATTATAAAAACCAGCTTCTTCGAAATGTGGAAGTCGTTACCGGAAAGGAAGCTTTTCGGATTATTGAGTTGGATCAGAAGGTGCAGGAAACGAAGAATATTGATATCCGTCCATATAAGCCTGGAATTGCCCGGAATGCCACCACAACGGTTAGTGCTTTTTCGTTTAACAGGGAAAATGTTCAGGTTTCTGACAATGTAAAGGAAGATCCAGCTCTGATGGCAGCAGAACTCCCGGCTTTTCAGCAGATAATGGACGGTAGAACCGATTTAAGTGTACGGGGAAATTCTCCAGCAGGGTTCGTGTGGCAAATTGAAGATGTACCAGTCGTTGCTCCAAATTTTAGTCGGGAGATTGGATTGCCTGGCGGTGATTATCCTTTGTTGCCAAATGCCTTAATGGGAAAATCTGACTTGTCATATGGTCCTTCCCCTGCTCAGCCCGTTGATGCGTTGGCCGGTAAATTTGATTTATCCTTTCGTAATGGTAACCGGGTTGATAGGCGGTATTCCATGGAAATGGGATCATATGGTGCCGCCATAACAGCCGAAGGGCCGATTAGCCGGCGGCCATCTTCATCGTATCTGGTTTATTACCGGAATTCATTCCCTTCGGTGCTGGGTGGTAGTGGAATTGAAGCCGTTCCCGGTACAGTGCCAGACCGTCAACAAGTAGCTTTCAAGGTAAATGTGCCTACCCGGTTTGCCGGTACTTTCTCCATCTTTGCCACCGGAGGCAGAAACAAGGTGGAAATGCTTCAGGGGACAAATACACATCCTGAGAACTTTTACGTCTACGATGGTTTGCCCAATACCGACAACTACCTGGATGAAACTCTTTATACCGGAGGTTTTTCTCATCAGATTTATCTGAAACGCGGAATCAGCTCCGTTAAAACGACTTTCGGAATATCAGGTTATGAGCAGAATTCCAGAATGGAAATATACCGCAGTGCCTCACTTCGTCAAATTGATACCGGGTGCGATAACAAAGAACAGGAGCTTTTCTTTTCATCCCGTTTTCAACATAAACCTTCGGCATTGAATTATATCACGGCAGGAATTTCAGCGCGAATTCATGAGGTGAATTTTTTAGATAGTACGCTTACGGGAAATGTCACGCAGGTTTATCCCAAAACGTATTATACGCTGCTGAATGCAAACGAGAAAGGTCTCGTTCATGTTCAGGCAGATGCTGGCTGGCAACACAAATTCGGCAATTCGACGGCAGTTTATGTGGGAATGAATGCCAGCTATTTCATGTTCAACCAGACTGCTTCCATTGAACCCCGGTTGAGTATTAAACACGAGTACAGCGACAATACGTTTGTGTCCATCGGTTATGGGCTACAAAGCCAGCTGCAACCTATGTTTCTCTATTTCATGAAAACCAATGCAGATGCCACTGGTACAGTTATCACGGAAGGAAACCGAAACCTCAGTCCAACACGGATGCATCAGCTGGTTGGAGCAGTTGATAAAAGCTTACGGGGGGATTTTCGTCTTCGTGCCGAATTTTATTTCCAGCAATTGCTGAAAGTGCCTGTTGAACAGCGGATAAGTACCTATTCCATGATGAATTATGGTGCCGGTTTCAGAGATTATTCTATTTATCCGCTGGTAAATCAGGGAACAGGACAGAACAAGGGTGTCGATTTGCAACTGGACAAATATTTATCACATGGTTACTATTTCAGATTGTCGGGTTCACTGTTTGACTCAAAATACAAAGCAAGTGATGGTACGTTAAGAAATACGGCTTTTAACGCAAATTACAAATCGGATGTAATTTTGGGCACCCGGTTTGCTTTCGCGAAAAATGGGCTGCTCGATTTGAATCTTCATGGAGTTTATTCCGGGGGCCAGCGTTTGCGGGGTGTCGACGAGGAAGCTTCGGTCCTTGCCGGATATCTGGTATATAACGATTCATTGGAGTATGCCACTAGCGAACCAGCCTGGTTCCGCATTGATGCCCGGCTAACCCTGAAGTGGTCGATGAGGTGGTTAAGCCATGAAGTGTCGTTTAATTTGCATAATGTGACAGGAGAGAAGATTTTGCTAAGAAAATATTACAACCCTGAATCAGGGGCAATTGAACGGCAGTATCAGCTGGGATTTGTGCCAACTGTCTTGTATCGAGTTTATTTCTGAAAATAGGCTGAATGCTTTATGAACAGTGGGTTCAAAATTTTTTAGGATGAAATTTGGAGCATAGAAATTAATCATTACTTTTGCACCGCACTTAACAAAATTGAGGTGCCATAGCTCAGTAGGTAGAGCAACGGACTGAAAATCCGTGTGTCCCTGGTTCGATTCCAGGTGGCACCACAAAGGGGGGAAGATGAAAATCTTTCCCCTTTTGTTTTGTGATTTTTGATGTATCTCATAAATATCTATAAACAGACCTCCTTAATTTCCTGTCAATTATTCTCTCCGGGAATTTCAGTTATTGAACTTCAAATCATGCGTCACAATGACGTTTAATAAATCCTTAATTTGTTTGAGTGAACCTTTTCTCTGGTTTTATTCCTCGCTTGAAAATCATACTTTTGCGTCGATTAAAGTCGATAATTAAACAAGTAGAATTCAAGATGGCAAACGTTAAAAAGACCATGCTCATGATCCTCGATGGTTGGGGGATTGGTGACAAATCAAAAGGAGATGTAATCTATAGCACCCCGACACCGTTTATCGATGAGCTTTGGAATAATTATCCTCACAGCGAATTATTAACCTCTGGCGAAAACGTTGGGTTACCCGATGGTCAAATGGGAAACTCAGAAGTTGGACACCTCAATATTGGTGCAGGTCGTGTGGTTTACCAGGATTTGGTAAAAATCAATAAGGCAATTAGAGATAAATCTTTGTGGAGTAATCCTGAATTGCTGAAAGCTTACGATTATGCAAAAACCAATAACAAGCAGGTTCACCTCATTGGTCTGATTGGCCCTGGGGGCGTACATGCTTTGAGCGATCACATGATTGCCCTGGCCGAGATTGCTACCGAAAAAGGTTTGGAAAAGGTGTTTGTTCATGGACTGACCGATGGCCGTGATACCGATCCCCGTTCCGGGTACGGATTTGTGGAAAGCGATCTGAAAGGTTTGGAAAAGACTAATGCACGGTTTGCTTCGCTGGTAGGTCGTTATTTTGGAATGGATCGTGACAAGAACTGGGAGCGTGTAAAACTGGCGTATGATTTGTTGGTTAAAGGCGAAGGCAAAAAAAGCCGGGATATTCTCAAGTCTATTCAGGAATCATATGATGAAGGAGTGACTGATGAATTTATCAAACCGTTGGTGATGGTTGATGAAAACGGCAAACCGTTGGCAACTGTACAGGAAGGCGATGTGGTAATTTGTTTCAATTACCGAACCGACCGTTTGCGTCAGCTTACCATGGCATTCACTCAGGAAGAGCATCCGGAAGAAGGAATGTATACCCTGCCTGTTGAGTGGTACACCATGACTAACTACAATGCCAGCTTCAAAGGTGTTCATGTATTGTTTGACAAGGATAACGTGGCGAATACCATGGGCGAAGTCGTTGAAAAAGCAGGTTTGAAGCAGATTCGTATTGCTGAAACAGAAAAGTATGCGCATGTTACTTTTTTCTTTTCCGGGGGACGGGAAAAGGAATTTGATGGAGAGAGACGAATTTTAATTCCATCACCGAAGGTCCCCACCTACGATATGCAGCCTGAAATGTCTGCTCCAAAAGTGAAGGACGCCATAGTGAAAGAATTGAATGACAAGTCTGCAGACTTTGTTTGCCTTAACTTTGCGAATGGTGACATGGTGGGACACACCGGAGTTTATTCAGCCATCGAGACTGCGATAAAAGCGGTTGATTCCTGTGTGGAGGAAGTGGTGGAAGCTGCCCGTGCCAATGATTATGATGTCGTAATTATTGCCGATCACGGCAATGCCGATAACGCATTAAATGAAGATGGCAGTGAAAATACGGCTCACTCACTCAATCCTGTTCCCTGCATTTGGGTAACCAAAAACAAAGAAAAGAAACTGAATAATGGCATACTGGCCGATGTGGCTCCTACTTTGTTATCAATCATGGGAATTGAAATTCCGCAAGAGATGACCGGAAAAGTGTTGATTGAGAATTAATAAATTGTTCTTACCCTAAATAATTATTGAGCCGGGAAGGTCATGCTTTTCCCGGTTCTTTTTTATTTTTGCGCAAATTACCCCCGAAGAATCGGAACTTTGTGGGTGATTAACAACTAAATAAAATTCAGGTGATTGAAATAGGAAAAGCACTGATTAGTTTTGATATTTTGGATCAACAGTTCCTTTGTGATTTATCGAAATGCAAAGGAGCTTGTTGCGTGGAGGGAGACAGTGGTGCACCTTTGACCGATGAAGAGGCAAAGATTATTGAAGCGATTTATCATGAAGTTGAGCCTTACCTTTCGGAACATAACCGGGCAGAAGTGAAACGGCAGGGGTTCTCTATTATCGACTCTGATGGCGATCTGGTTACTCCTATTATTGGAAACAAAGAATGTGTTTACACCTACCGGGATGAAGCTGGCATAGTTAAATGTGGTATTGAGAGGGCATATCTTGATGGTAAAACTGATTTCCGGAAACCCGTTTCCTGTCATCTTTTCCCTATTCGGATAACTGAATACAAACGCTTTGATGCAGTAAATTACCAGGAACTGGATATTTGTAAGCCCGGAAAAGCTTGTGGGAAAAAGGAACAGTTGCCTTTGTGGAAATTTCTGAAGGAACCGCTCATTCGAAAATACGGCAAAGAGTGGTACGAAGAATTGCAATATGCTGCTGAAAATATTTCGCGAGAATAGCTTTTCTGTTCGGCGAAAACATAAAAGAGGCAATTTCCATTAGCCTGAGCATTAATGGAAATTGCCTCTTTTCCTTTCAGGTTTTATTGGTAAACGTCCTGCGCTTTCAAATAGCCTTCTGCAATAACAGTTTGTTCAATATTGTCCTTGTTTACAGGTAAAGCTTCGAGCAAAACTGATGGAACTAGTCGTTTCCCGTTGCTTACCCGGGTATTACAACCATCAATTTCTTCACCACGTGCCAGCTTAACCGCAATTTCAGCGGCGGTTGAGGCCATGGTCTTAATAGGCTTATAAACGGTCATTACCTGATTTCCTTTGACAATTTCCCGAACATTCCGCAAGTCGGCATCCATTCCGGCGACAGCCACCTTTTTCTCTAAACCGTTTTCTTTTAGTGCACGTAAAACACCATAAGCTATGGCATCGTTACCGGCAATGATGGCATTGATCTGGTTATTGTTTTGCGCCAGGCACTCTTTCGCCATTTGATAGCCTTCATCTTCTGACCAGTATTTGGTGAATTTCCGATAAACAAGGTTGATTTCGCCTCGCTCAATGTATGGCTGCAGAATATTCATCTGTCCAAGAAAAAGCATACGGCTGTTATTATCATATTCTGAACCGCCAATCAACGCATAGTTACCTTTAGGAACCAGCTGCGTCATATATTGAGCCTGAAGTTCACCAATTTTGATGTTGTCTGTCGAGACATAATAATCTACGCGACTGTTGTTGATGAGACGGTCATACGAAATGACCGGGACTGAATGGTTATGTGCCAGGTCAACAATTTCGGCTGCGCTATACTGATTAACAGGAATGATGACAAGGGTTCGAATCTTTCGTTTAAGAAGATCCTGGGCTTGTTGCAATTGTTTTTGGTCGTCGTTATCAGCAACGGCCACCAGCACTTTTCCGCCCAGTTCGTTTACCGATTCGATAAAATATTTTTGATCGCTTTGCCAGCGTTCTTTATCCAGACTGTGTATCAGCAAACCCACCTTTACTTTATCGCTCGAGCAACCAGCCAATATCAATCCAATGAAAAGAATGAAATACCGCAATAAACTTTTCATGACATAGATATTTAAAAGGTTTATCAAAAAAGAATCAGCTACAGAACGAGAAATGTTCTTCAGAAGCAAGTGGAGGACTTGTTCGCCCTTAGGTAGTTTTGGTTTTCTCTTAATTAAAGTTACGGATTAGGAAATAAAAAAGCATTGAAATGCAGGAGAAAAGCTGTGTGAATTTGAGAACATAATATTGTGAGAGGCAGATTATTTCACTAATTGAATTTTCTTTTCGAAAGAATGAAGTTCAGAATTAGAACCAATTAAAACATAATGATCAGAAAAACAATTCATTACATAATGCCATCCCATTCTTTATAAAATTCGTCAAGAAAGTCTTCCAGTACCTTATGACGGTGTGCAGCCATTTCGCGGCCACTTTGGGTTTGCATTCTGTCCTTTAGCAAAAGTAGTTTTTCATAAAAGTGGTTGATGGTATGTGATTGATTTTGCTGATAACTACCAAAATTCTGATGCATTTCAGGGGCGGTATCGGGGTGATAAATGAGTCGGTCACGACTTCCGCCAAAAGCAAATGTTCGGGCAATACCTATCGCACCGATCGCATCAAGTCTGTCGGCATCCTGTACCACCTTACCTTCTGTACTCTCCATGGGAGTGGGAACACCTGCCCCTTTGAATGAAACATTTACTGTTATTGCAGAGATGCGTGTGCGGATCTCTGCCGAAAGTGGAAGGTTGCTCAACCATTTAGTTACTTGATTACCCGATTGGTTCAATTTCCAGTCGTCCACATCGTGCAGTAAAGCTGCCATCTCTACAATAAAATCATCAGCTTTTTCCCTTTTGGCCAGTTCCAGTGCAAGGTTACGCACCCGGTGAATGTGCCACCAGTCATGCCCGGAACTGTCATTCGCGAAAATGGATTGAACGAATTTCTCTGTTTGCTTGAGGATTTGAACCTTGTCCTGGCTATTCATTATTTTGACAATTATTGGAATTTTTGGGCTAGAATGAGAGGGAAAATACATAATATTACCGATCTTTTGACCTAAATGTTTGAAAAATCCTGAATGTATTGATATTTAGGCAAATATCTTATCTTTGTGTCCGGGCAATTTATAATTCATTCAAATAGATTTGAAGTTCTTTTCAATGAATTATTTACACCTGAAGTAAATCTAAATCAGGATTCTGTCTGCTGAAAAATATGTGGAACAGAAATTGCACTGCATGTAGAAATATTATTTTTGGGGCTGGAGAAGGAAAACATGAGAAAACTTACTAAACTGACTATTCCGGAAATGTTGCGGAATAGCTTTTCGGAATTTAAAGACAAAGAATCGCTGGTATTTGCGGGTGAAGAACACCGGACATATGCTGAACTCGAGACTGAAGTCAGAAGAGTTGCCGGATTACTGAAGCAATTAGGATTGAAGGAGGGGAATAAAATTGGGATATTGAGTAGCAACATGCCCAATTGGGGTATCGCATTTTTTGCTGTTTCCATGATTGGTGCGATTGCTGTACCGGTATTACCCGACTTTTCGTCTGCCGAAATTGAGAATATTTTCAAACATTCGGAAACACGTGCTCTGTTCGTTTCCGAAAATCTATATAGCAAAGTAGAGGAATTTGAATCTATTGAGCTCTCCTCAGTCATATTGATGGAGACGTTTGCTGTCATCCCGAAAGGAACATCCAGGGAACAAATTCTTAGAGTGCCACCGGCATTATCCGACGAAAATTATTTCAACGAATCGGTTGATGTAGAGGAAGACGATTTGGCTTCCATTATTTATACGTCAGGAACAACCGGCAAATCAAAAGGCGTTATGCTGACGCATCGCAATCTGGTTTGGAATGCCCGTCAGAGCGATACCATTCAAAAGATAATGCCTACAGATCGATTCCTGTCCATATTGCCTTTATCCCATACTTTTGAGAATACGCTTGGGCTATTGTTGCCAATTATGTTCGGGGCCTCGGTGCACTACTTGAAAAAACCGCCGACAGCAAGAGTTTTGCTACCCGCACTTCAAGTGGTAAAGCCAACTTTGATGCTCTCAGTACCGCTCATCATTGAGAAAATTTACAAGCAGCAAATATTGCCGAAATTTCAGAAGAATGGTTTCATCAGAATGTTGTACCGCATACCGGTTGTTCGGAAAGAATTAAATGCGATTGCCGGGAAGAAGCTGATGGAAACCTTTGGTGGCGAATTGGTGTTTTTTGGCATTGGTGGTGCGAAGCTTGACAGACAAGTTGAAATTTTTCTGCGTGAAGCAAAATTCCCATATGCGATTGGTTACGGCCTAACCGAAACCTCTCCGTTGCTGGCAGGTACTGCTGCAAAAACTACCCGCTTGCAGGGAATTGGTCCGGTGCTCGAAGGAGTGGAATTGAAACTGGAAGATCCGGATCCCAAAACCGGTGAAGGCGAAATTCTGGCCAAAGGCCCCAATGTGATGAAAGGATATTTCAAAGAGCCACAGTTGACTCGCGAAGTATTGAGTGAAGATGGTTGGTTTAGAACCGGTGATTTGGGTGTATTCGATCAGAATGGTTACCTGTATATGAAGGGACGTATAAAAAATATGATTCTGGGGGCTTCGGGAGAGAATATCTACCCGGAGGAGATCGAGTCGGTAATTAATAATTTCCGGAATGTGGTGGAATCATTGGTTGTACAACGCAAAGGTAAATTGGTTGCATTGGTTCATCTGAATATCGAGGAGTTTGAAGAAAAGTACCAAATGATGCGCGACCAGGCTGAGCAGTATGTCAATGATAAGATTGATGAGACACTGAGGGAATTACAGATTTATGTAAACTCACGGGTCAGTAAATTTGCGCAGGTACAAATGGTACTGGTTCAACCAACTCCATTTGAACGTACACCTACACAGAAAATTAAGCGTTTTCTTTATTCCTGATATTAAAACAACAAGATACAAAAGGGATGCCTTCACAATGAGGCATCCCTTTTCTTTTGAAAGGAAGAATATTATCGTACGTATTTTTATTTCCTCCATCGAAGAGATTTTCCTACTTTAATGGAAACGAATGACCGATCTTATGGAACAAAAAGTCATTGTCATTACCGGAGGTGCTCAGGGTATCGGGCGAGGTATTGCGGGAAAATTTCTTAGCGAGGGCTGGAAAGTGGTCATCTGGGAAGTGGATGATGAAGCGGGAAAAGAAATGGTGAAGCAATTGAATTCAGCTGATTTAGGATATTTGCTGTGCAATGTTTCGCACGAAGCCACCGTTCGCGCGTCGGTAAAGCAGACCGTTGCCAAATTTGGACGAATCGATGTATTGGTGAACAACGCAGCAATTGCCAATAACAAACCAATAACGGAACTTACGCTGGAAGAGTGGCAGCATGTGTTGGATGTAAATCTGAATGGGACATTCTTATGTTCCAAATACTGCTCTGCAGAACTAAGAAAAAACAAGGGTGTCATCATCAATCTTTGTTCGACCAGGGCATTTCAGTCGGAACCAAATACCGAAGCTTATTCTGCATCAAAAGGAGGTGTTTATGCGTTGACACACGCGTTGGCTGTGAGCCTGGGACCGGATGTTCGGGTGAACAGCATTTCGCCGGGCTGGATTGATGTTTCGGCTAAGAAAAAGGAATCGGTTGCTGACCAGCACGAGTTGACTCAGGAGGATCATCAACAACATCCGGCAGGTAGGGTGGGAAAAGTGGAAGATATCGCCAACATGGCATATTTTCTGTCTCAGCCGGAAAACGGTTTTATTACGGGGCAGAACTTTGTAGTGGATGGCGGAATGACAAGGAAAATGATTTATGTATAAAAAAAGCGGAAAGATGATTATCCCCCGCTTTATGATATGACTGATTTGATTGTTATTTCGAGGCACTGACCAGATTGCCCAGAAATTCTCTAACTGCACTGACCGATTCGAGATTGTACGTGGCGCTGGTATGTTTAATTCCAACTTTAATGGTAATAGCTTCACGCGGAAGTTCCCTGAACATATACTCGTCGGTCCAGTCATCGCCCATGGCCAATACATAATCATACTCTTTATTGTGGAGGAAGTTAAGCGCTGCCACACCTTTGTTGATGCCACCGTTTTTCACTTCAATCACTTTATTACCTTCCATGATTTCAAGGTTGTGATTCGAAACCAGGTTGGTTAGTTCGTCCTTCAATTCATTGGCCCGTAGCTCGCCCTGTTCCGGTTCCGCTTTGCGGTAGTGCCAGACCAGCGAATAATTTTTTTCTTCGATAAATGAGCCGGGTGTTCGATCGACGAAATTTTCGAGAATGGGGCGGACCATATCCATCCATGAATTGCTGATGTTGGTGAGGGTTTTCCATGTTCCCCCGAAATTCTTCACCCAAACGCCATGTTCACAGATAAGATTGAGTTTGTGTCCTTCCATCCATTTTTCAAGTGTTGCCCTGTCGCGACCACTGATAAGCGTTACGTCGTTATGTTCATCCTGTTCGAGCTGCCTGAGTAAATTGTGCAATTCTTCATCAGGCGAGGCATCCTGTGGATTTTTCCGGAAACTGGTTAATGTTCCATCGTAATCAAGGAAAATAGCTCTCTTCTTGCCTTGTTGATACTCGGCGATCAGTTGTTTCTGAATCTCCGCATTGATGCGTTTAGCCAAAAAGTCAGACTGAATATCACGTGCCCGGTTCAGTGATTTTACAAATTCACTAGCCCATTTGAATACATCATACCGTTTAATGCGATCCTGCAGATATCCCATGCGTTCACGCTGCTCATTCAGGGGCATGGTCAGCGCCTGGTAAATGCTTTCGGCTGTATCATTTTCATCATTCGGATTGATAATAATGGCTTCACCCATCTCTTTAGCAACACCGGCCATTTCGCTGAGAATAATCACACCGCTCTTGTTGGTCCGCGATGCCACATATTCTTTCGCCACCAGGTTCATGCCATCCCGAACAGGCGTAATCAAGGCGACGTCGCAGGAACTGTAAAGCTCGATAAGGTTCTCGAAAGGCAATGAACGATAGAAATACCACACGGGTGTATAGTTAATACTTCCGTAAAGTCCGTTAATGCTGCCAACCAGTTCGTCGACTTCTTTTTTTAATTGTTGGTAATGATCCACCTGTCCGCGCGAAGGAACGGCCAGCATGACCAGCGTTACTTTGTAACGGAATTCGGGATATTTTTCGAGGAAACGGGCAAAAGCTTTTAACCGATTTGGAATGCCTTTGGTATAATCGAGCCGGTCAATAGACAAGATCAATCGACGATCGGGCGAGGTAAGGAAGTATTTTTCCAACTCCTGATGTAATCTTGACTTCTCTTGAAGAGGTTTCTGATGAGTAGCTAAAGCCGCATCGTAAAATTTGCCATAGTCGATTCCCATTGGGAACGCATCGGCCAGTATGATGCGATTTTCTACGTGGATTTGATTGAATGATATTTCGTAGCCAAAAAGGCGGCGCACCGTACTGAAAAAATGTCGTTCATAATCATACACATGAAAACCAACCAGGTCGGCTCCCAGCATTCCCTGGATAAGTTCTTTACGCCACGGAAGCGTTCGGAAAACTTCAAATGAAGGGAAAGGGATATGCAGGAAAAAACCAACAGTAACATTGGGCTTTTTCGATTTTATCATTTCCGGTACAAGGAGCAATTGATAATCGTGAACCCAGACTGAATCGCCATCTTCCAAAATAGAAATGGCGGCATCGGCCATTTTCTGGTTAACTGATTTATACACCTCCCAGGTATCGGCATTAAAGTCGGCATATTGAGTGAAATAGTGGAAAAGAGGCCAGATAGTCCGGTTACTGAAACCTTCGTAATACAAGTTGATCTCTTCGTGACTCAAATGAACCGGGACGCAATTTTCTTCTTCCAGTAAGGCATCAATCTGGGCGAGTTCCCTGGTGGAGTGATCTTCCCTGGCTACTCCGGGCCAGCCTATCCATGAGCCATTGTACTCTTTGTAGATTGATTTCATCCCGGTGGCCAGCCCGCCAACGCTAGGTTTCAGAGAGAAACCCTTTTCCGAATCTTTAATGCTGTAAGGTAGCCGGTTTGAAACAATGTGGATTTTGCTCATATAATTAGTCTAATTTTTTTGGATTTTACTGATAATAGCCCTTTTTTGGCGATTAAACAAATCTGGTAGAAACAAAAACGGCAGAATGGATAATTTGAACTATGGAATTGTAGGGAATTGTAAGAGTGCAGCACTGATATCTAAAGATGGTTCAATCGACTGGTTGTGTTTGCCCAAATTTGATTCTTCATCGGTATTTGGACGTTTACTGGATGATGAGAAGGGAGGGCATTTGGCCATACTGCCTGAGAATTTGAACGAAACAAGACAGTTTTACATTCCCAGGACCAATATCCTTTGTACCCGGTTTGAATGTGAGGATGGAATTTTTGAAGTGCACGACTTTATGCCGCGTTACCAAAATCAAAAGGAGAAGTACTATTCTCCACCGGACATCATCCGATATTTCAAGCATATTGATGGAAATCCTTCCTTTCGAATCATATATGACCCGCGTCTCGAATATGCAGAATACGAGACGAAAACGGTGGTTCGTGATAACTACATCAAGTCGAATACGTCAAAAGGTCCCTATGACTCTCTCTACATGTACACCAGTTTCGATAAGCAAAAACTGGTTAGCGGCGAGGTGTTACACCTGATGGAAGACCAGTTTATCCTGGTAAGCTACAATCAAAAATTGTTACAGCAAGATGTAAAGCGAGCTTACCTGAAGCTGATGCGTACTCAGGTTTATTGGTTAAACTGGTCGGAACGAACGACCCGGTTCAAGGAATACAACGAGGAAATTAACAGAAGTGCGCTTACACTGAAATTGTTGAGTTACGAAAAAACAGGAGCCGTTCTGGCTGCATTAACCACTTCGCTTCCGGAGACCATTGGAGAGGAGCGAAACTGGGATTACCGTTTTTGCTGGATTCGCGATGCATCGATGGTGGTGCGCATTATGAACGGACTTGGACACCTCAGTTTAACTCAGCGATATCTCGATTTCATCATTAGTCTGCTGCCCGAAAAGGATGAGCGTATCCAAATCATGTATGGTATCAGTGGCGAAAAGAAACTTTCGGAAAAGATTCTGAAACACCTGAAAGGCTATGAAGGGTCTTGCCCGGTGCGCGTTGGTAATGCGGCTTACAAGCAGAAACAGAATGATATTTATGGCATTTTGGTCGATGTGATTTACCAGCAATTCAAACTGTTTCCGGCCAGTCTGGAGTACAGTGAAGAATTATGGACACTGGTTCGAAACATCGTGAAAATGGTGGAGCGTAACTGGCAGAAACCGGATAAAGGAATCTGGGAGTTTCGTAACGAAAGCCGACATTTTACATTTAGTAAGGTGTTATGCTGGGTAGCCATCGACCGTGCGGTGAAGATTGGTAATTTGCTCAGGCAGGAAGAACTTTTCACCGAATGGGAACGGTTGAGAGACCGTATTCGTGATAGCATTTTAAAGAATGCCTGGTCGGAAGAGAAGCAGTCATTTACACAGTCATACGGGAGTGAAGATTTGGATGCCTCGGTACTCCTGATGGAATCATACGGGTTTGTGCAGGCTTCCGATCCAAGGTTCAAAAGCACGGTGCTCGCAGTTCAGCGTGAACTTGAACACGATGGATTGATGTACCGGTATAAAAATGAGGACGATTTTGGTGAGCCGCAATCGGCGTTTACCATTTGTTCCTTCTGGTTGATTAACAGTCTTTATAAAACGGGGTATAAGGAAGAAGCACGTGAAAGGTTTAAAAGTCTTTTGTCGTATTCCAACCACTTGGGATTGTTTAGCGAGGATTTGGATTTTAAAACAAAGCGGATGCTCGGGAATTTCCCTCAGGCATATTCTCATCTGGCCATGATTGAATCGGCGATTACCATTTCGGAAGGTGAATTAAGTTTGGAAGAAGTGATTCGCGAAGCCATTAAATAAAGTATTTGTAACGATATAAAGAAAACCGGGTTCTGGCCCCTAAAAGGGAAAGAACCCGGTTTCTGATTGAAAACCTTTGATATACGGTTTTATGGTTACTATAGTAAAAGGATCGGTTACAATATAGACGGATTATTCTAATGTGCCTATAACCAGTTAACTGTTATATAATATATTTTAACATTTCGTATTTAACAGATTCTATAGCCTACAGGTAAACTTTTGAAGAGTTTTTGCAGTTGGATGATAATCATCTAAATTTAGAACTGAACGTCTAAACTAACTGACATGAAAAGGATTACCGCTGTTTTGCTGCTGGCCATTCTGGTTCTTCCTGTTTTTGCGCAACAGGGAAAAATAAATCCCGAGCCCCCGGTAAGAGGATTTTGTATTGCCGCTCCCAAGCCTGCCGATTTGGACTCGTTTCTGGAATTTATTAATGATGTACTGGGACCTTCAGGAGTAAATACTTTAGTGCTGAGAGTTGATTATAATTATCAGTACAAAAGTCATCCGGAACTTCGTGACGAAGATGCGCTTTCGCAGAAGGATGTAGACCGGATAGTTGACGCATGTCAGCACAATGAGATAGCTATTATACCACAGGTTAATTTGCTGGGGCACCAATCCTGGGCTTCCGATTTGGGAAATTTACTGAAAGTCTATCCTCAGTTTGATGAAACGCCGGATGTGAAGATGCCGGAAGACTATAAGTGGCCCAATAAAGACAGTTTATATTGCAAGAGCTATTGTCCGTTGCATCCTGAAGTACACAAGGTGGTCTTCGATTTGGTTGATGAAATCGTTGCTGCATTTCATGCCAAAGCTTTTCATGCCGGGATGGATGAGGTCTTTTACATTGGCGATCCGGATTGTCCGCGTTGTGCAGGCAAATCGAAAGCCAAATTGTTTGCGGACGAGGTGAAAAGAATTGATGAACATCTGGCAAAGACAGGGACAGAATTGTGGATTTGGGGTGATCGGTTAATCGATGGAAAAACCAGCGGCATTGGTATGTGGGAAGGCAGCTTTAACAACACCTGGCCAGCTGTTGATATGATACCCAAAGATGTGGTTATTTGCGATTGGCATTATGAAAAGGCAGTTCCAACGGCTCCTTACTTTGCGCAGAAAGGCTTACGTGTCATCAGTTGCCCGTGGAGAAAAGCGGACGTTGCATTGCAACAGGAGGAAGACATGCAGAATTTCCGGCTACATTCACCTTCACCCATGAATGAAAAATATTTGGGTGTAATGCATACGGTTTGGACCCCCGCTGAAGTTTTTCTCAACCGCTGGAAAAAGAATGAAGATTCGGAAAACGGCGTAAGCGATATTGTTTGTTTCAAGGCGTTGTCCGAGGCATGGACTAAATAACATAAACGAATAATCGACAATTTAACTAGCTCACTTTACCATGACGAAACCAACTTTTTCGAGTCGGGTGGCAGCCATTGATATATTGCGTGCCCTAACCATGTATTTCATGATTTTTGTAAACGATTTGTGGTCACTTAACGGTGTTCCAAAATGGCTCGAACATGCTTCGGCAAATGAAGATTATATGGGATTTTCCGATATTATCTTTCCCTTGTTTCTTTTTATTGTTGGGTTAAGTATTCCATTTGCAATAGAGACAAGGCGGAAGAAAGGGGATTCGAACAAGAGAATTGCCTGGCACATTTTCATTCGGTCGGTTTCGCTCATGTTGCTGGGATTTTATATGATGAACCTCGAAGAGATATCGGGGAGCCACGTGCTCGTGGGACGATTTGGCTGGGAGTTGCTAATGGGAGCTGGCATTATGTTGATTTGGCTTGACTGGAAACGAACCGGTCTATCTCAAAAAACGGTTTACGTAATGCAGGGAGTTGGAGTAGCCGTCTTCATCTTTCTGGCGGCCATTTATCATGGAGGAGAAAGCGGTCAATCATGGATGCAGGTTTATTGGTGGGGAATTCTGGGGCTAATTGGTTGGGCTTATCTTTTAAACGCTCTGCTTTACGTTGGTTCCCGCGGAAAACTTTGGATTGTTATAGCTGGTTGGTTGTTCTTTAACGCGCTGAATATTGCGGATCTGGCAGGCTGGACTTCTGGCTGGGAATTTCTTCGAAGTGTTGCCGGCCCATTTGTGACAGGTTCCAATCCAGCCCTCACTGCCGGTGGTGTCGTTGCTGCGGTTATTTTGCGGAAGCTGCATCAGCTTGGAAAAGAGAAGTCATTTTATGGATGGATGGCCTTACTTGCTGTCATTGCTCTGGTTTATGGTTTTGGCTTAAGGACCGAATGGGGCATTTCGAAAATACAGGCAACACCGGCATGGGTGGGAATCTGTTCCGGAATTGGTTTTGCACTGTTTGGACTTCTTTACTTTATTGCAGATAAAAAAGGGAAAACCAACTGGGCAAATATTATTCGTCCGGCAGGAACAGCAACGTTAACGGCCTATTTGTTGCCATATTTTATTTACCCGATACGAAGCATTTTCGGACTTGTATTGCCTACCGCGATGCGTACAGGAGTTGTTGGTATTATGAAGTCGCTGATTTTTGCTCTGTTGGTTGTCCTCCTGACAGGATGGCTGGAGAAACACAAGATAAAATTGAAACTTTAAATAAAGAAGCCCGGCTGAATCCAGTCAGGCTTCTTTATAAGTACAATCAGTTTAGTCCTCGATAATGACAATTTTTTCGATGATGTCGCCGGGACGAATGTCGTCGATGACGTCCAATCCTTCGTATACTTTACCAAAACAAGTATGATTGCGATCGAGGTGCGCAGTGTTGTTGCGGCTGTGACAGATGAAAAACTGTGAACCCCCGGTATCACGTCCGGCGTGAGCCATCGATAATACACCGCGATCATGGTATTGATTATTACCGGTCAGCTCACATTTGATTTTGTAACCCGGACCACCGGTTCCATCACCTTTCGGGCATCCACCCTGGATTACGAAATCCGGAATGACGCGATGAAAAGTCAGGCCATCATAAAAACCTTCTTTCGATAATTTAATGAAATTGGCCACGGTATTCGGGGCATCTTCCTCGTAAAAATTCACTTTCATTACCCCTTTCTCGGTATGAATCTCAGCACGTTTTGTCATAATATTTCAATTTTTGACCACAAAAATACAATCTTTTTATTCACTTATCAGTAAATGAAAAATGGTAATCGGAATTGTTCCGTTTTTAAGAGCGCGTTATTCAATACGCAGGTTATATTTTCCAAGCAAGCCGGCGAGTCCGAAATGTGAAAACTTTGCCTGGTTCATTTTGTTTCGCTCCGGGTCGATAGTAAAATGATGAGCATTCCGAAAATCAGCGTTGGTCAGGTCTGTAAAATCAAATATGGCATTCGTCAAATCACATTCCTGAAATGTTGTATTGGTCAGATCGCTTTCCGAGAAGTTGGCTTCGATAAGAGAACAGTTTTCAAACGACGTTCCTTTGAGCTTCATTTGGTATAAACCAACATAATCGAGCTGGCACTTTGAAAATTTCATGCTGAGGAGAAAGGGATTGCACGGATTGAAATCGATACCGATCATTTTACAGTTTTTGAACGAGACATTCTTCAACCCCGTGTTTGTCAGTTTTACAAGGCTCAAATTGCAGTTTTCGAAAGTGCAGTCGTTCAAATCGCTGCTTGAAAGGTTGGCTTCGGAAAGATTACAATTCCTGAAAGTACAATCGTAATACTCTTCACCGCCTATAATTTGCCGGCTGTAATCAATGCCGTCAAATACTTGATTATCATGCTCCGCTTCTTTCATTACTTCAGGATTTTAAATCACCTGAAGGTACAACAAATCCGGTAGTTCCCTTTGCTTCAATTGCAAAAATCGAATGGCCTTTTTTACCCGTGAAGTGAGATACTTTCCAGTCGCTCCCGGTCAATGATGTCGATCTCCTTACCGAAAATCCGAATGATCTTGTCCTTTTTAAATTCCGATAACGTCCGGATTACATTTTCGGTAGTCATTCCAATGTATTCGGCAATTTCCTTCCGGGATATGGGAAATTGGAATTCGTCACGTTCATATACTTTTTGAGCAAAAA
>ENA-ORXD01001181-ORXD01001181.1-sediment-metagenome-genome-assembly--contig:-NODE-1181-length-23643-cov-6.361241_pt1 | contig 23643 bp, 20 predicted proteins | sample MGYA00237862_ERZ511471 | MGnify/ENA metagenome assembly ERZ511471
TGTCTTGGTGAATCAAAGCGGATCGTCCCAATGACGTGTCCGGGACAGTTATACCACATCCCCGGCCGGAGTTCAGCCCTTTTCGATGCCCGCCCCCCGCGCCGGGGGCATACCGGCCCCTGAAGGCCGCACGACAATATCCCTTGACAAACCGTTATGATAGAAGTACTGGCTTAGGATCATTCAGAGGGATGATTATGACCTGATCATTGAAAACCCCACTCCTCCAAATGAGACCTGGGGTTTATGTTGTATGAACTTCCGATATTCATATCGGAGTCATCAAGGCACAGTGAGATACTCCCGGGACAAACAATCTCGCTTTGCCTCAACCCGTAATGAGTGTTAGAATGACCATACAGTACCACTTTGAGTGGGATCCCATAAAGGCCCGTGACAACAGGGTGTAACATGCCGTGTCTTTTGATGAGGCGGCAACCGTATTCAGAGATTCAAGAGTACTTTCGATATTTGATCCTGACCACAGTAAAACTGAAGACAGATGGATAACCCTGGGGATCTCTGAAAAGGGAAGATTGTTGATCGTCATCCATACCTTTCAGGAAGAAAGCGAAGATGCCGTTACAATCAGAATCATTTCAAGCCGGAAGGCAACAAAACAAGAAATGAAAACATACGGTGAGTAACAATGCGAAAAGAGTATGACTTTTCAAAAGGGGAACGGGGCAAGTTTCATCGTTCGGATATGAGGTTGAACATTCCCATTTACCTCGATGAAGACGTCTCCGTCTTTGTCGAAAAGATAGCGATAAAGAAGGGGATTGATCGATCCTCAGTCGTAAACGAACTCCTCAAGAGCGACATAAAAAACGCCATATAAAATAGTATAAAATAGGGACAGCGCCCATTTTTTGGTTATCACACAAAATGGCATTCCATTCAAGCATTTATAAAAAAGGGCGCTGTCCCTATTTTCCTATTTTCGGTTTCGCGGTCCCTTGACATCTCGCATCGCCGGAGTGATAATGCCACGCACGTGATATGTGAACAGCCGTACCCAAGGGGGGGATTATGGTCTGATCATCGAAAGCCCTGTTTCTCGATCGTGAGGAAGAGGGCTTTTTTGTTTGGGGCGACCCGATCATCCGTAAAACGCGCCGCCGCGCGCCCCTCCCCCGCTTTCCCATAAAAAACCGCCACCGGACACCAGGGGGGATGTCCCGATAGCCGGGATCACAGGAGGAAAGCATCATGGAATACCTCATCGTCACGTTCGAAGACGACCGGGGGCTGGTCATCGACGGCGAGCCCCTGGGCAGGACCAACGAGGTGATCGAGCTGGAGGGAGGGACGCATCTCGTCACCCTCGAGGCGCCACCGTACGACTTCCACCCGGAGGAGGAGGTGACCGTCATCCTCGAAGACACCACCGCCCTCTCGCCGATAGAGGTGTACTATGAAAAACTGGAATCGTAGCATCCGTATCGCCCTTGCGGTCGTCGCGGCCGTCCTGTTATGCGGCTGCGCCCACTACCCGCTCAACCAGCCCTTGGATACCGCCGGGCAGGCCGCCCCGTACGCCTTCGACCGGTTCACCGAACCCGCCGGCGCCGACGAGACCTTCGTCATCCTCACCTTCTCCGGCGGCGGCACCCGCGCGGCCGCCCTCTCCTACGGCGTCCTCAAGAAGATGCGGGATATCCGCCTCCCCGACGGCCGGTCGCTCCTGGGCGAGGTGGACGTCATATCCACCGTCTCCGGCGGGTCCTTCACGGGGGCGTACTACGCCCTCTTCGGGGAACGGATCTTCGACGATTTCGAGGAGCGGTTCCTCAACCGGAACATCGAATGTGAGCTTCTCCTCAAGCTCGCCAATCCTTATAACTGGGCTCGCCTCGCCTCCCCCTGGTTCAGCCGGATCGACCTGGCCGCCGAGCTGTACCATGAGACGATCTTCGACGAAAAAACATTCGCATCCCTGGCCGAAAAGGCCGCGCGCCCCTTCCTGATCGTGAACGCGACCAACCTCTCCACCGGCGCCCGTTTCGAATTCACCGGCCGCCAGTTCCACTGCATCGGCTCCGACCTCCTCACCTACCCCGTCGCCCGGGCCGTCGCCGCGTCATCCGCCTTCCCCTTCCTCCTCGCCCCTGTCAGCCTCGCGAACCACTGCGGCACCGCAGACTGCGCACCCGATACGGAAGACACCCTCGCCCTCCGGGACTACTGGAAGAACAAGCGCCGCTACTGGGCGGCATACAACAACACCATCTACGCGGACCGGGAGGCGCACCCCTGGCTCCACCTGATGGACGGGGGGCTCGCCGACAACCTCGGCCTCCGGGCGATCTACGACCTGTACGTACGGAGCGATATCCGCCGGAAGATCAACAACGGGAAGATCAAGCGCCTCCTCGTCATCGTCGTCAACGCGAAGACGGAGAAACACGAGAACCTCGACCTGAAAGAGAGCCCGCCGGGACTGAAAACGGTGGGATTAAAGACGGCCACCGTCTCCATGGACAACTACTCCTTCGAAACCGTGGAGATGTTCAGAGAGGCGGTCGGCGAGAGGATCAAGGCCCAGGAATACCTCACCGCCTGTCAGGACCTCCTCGACCGGCACAGCACCGACGGCTACAAACTGCCGACCCTCGCGGGAGGAAACCTGAAGCTCTACGTCGCCGACCTGTGCTTCAACAACCTCTCCGACGAACAGGAGAAGGAATATTTCAACAACCTCCCCACATCGTTCAATCTAAGCGAGACGGAGGTCGACAGGCTCATCGACATCGGCAGCCGCCTGCTCGTCGAACACCCGGAGTACAAGAAATTTATGGGGGAGTATTGATAGAGTAGTTTATGGGTAAGATATTTTTATACACCGTGCTTAGCAACGAAAATGCTTGACATTTTAGCCTGAGGGTGTATTTTCTGCAATCAGTTCAAGGAGGTTTTACAATCAATAAAAATACAATGCTTCATCCACAGCCTATAAAAGGAAGGACCGTGGAGTGATCGAAGACAAGGCCCTGTTTCTTGAGAAAAGAACGGGGTTTTTTGTTTGGTGTCCTGATCTCCAAATTTAGCATCGATAAATGCTCCTTAGTATTTTTTGAGGATTTGTTTTTCGGCATTAACTTTAATAGAGATTTTAAACGCATAATACCGATTAACTTATAACTGATGAATATCCTATTAAGTTTTACAGGTTATCATGATCCGTATTCGTTAGGCCTGATAGGCGACGATGAGCAACCTGGGCCCATCCTATCTCTTGTTGCCAATAAGTCATTCGACTCGATCATTCTCTTTTCAACACCCAACATGGAGACCAATACCATTGCAACAAAGGACACGTTGAATAAGTTGTACCAGGACATGCGTGTTACCATTAAAGACTTCGCCATTGGTGATCCAACCAACTATCTTGAAATATTGAAATTGCTTCGTAGTAATATTTCAAAAATCATTGAAGAAAATCCATCGTCAAACTACTATATCTCTGTGGCATCCGGAACGCCCCAAATGCATGCATGCTGGTTGTTGCTTGTTGCATCAGGCGAGATACCGGCACGGATTATCCATGTAAGACCGGAAAGATACGTAAGCAAAGATCGACCCATAATTTCTGAGATTGATCTGACATCGAAGCACTTTCCATCAGTTCAGTTTATGAATATCGCGTGTGAACCCATCGCGCTACATGCGTCGGAAGATACGGGCATCACCAATGCCCTCAGAGAAAATGGTATTGTTGGCGACCATCCTGCCATGAAACAAAATTTGGAGATAGCCGCTGCCCTTGCAGATTCAAATGTACCGATATTGATCCTCGGGGAAACAGGGACAGGAAAAGAATTATTCGCAAGATTTATCCATTCATTAAGCAAACGCCCCCTTGATCGTTTTATCCCTGTCAATTGCGCGGCTATGCCTAAAGATTTGGTTGAAAGTATGCTTTTTGGACATAAAAAAGGATCGTTTACTGGAGCTGTAACCGATCAAATAGGTAAATTCTCCGAAGCAGACGGAGGGACGTTATTTTTAGATGAGCTTGGCGATCTACCCTTAAGTTCACAAGCAAAGTTGCTGCGGATTCTTGAGGACGGACTCGTAGAACCCATTGGAAGTTCGAAAAGACACAAAGTGGATGTGCGAATCATTGCTGCCACAAATCAAAATATTCGAAAATCAATCGAAGGCGGAAAATTTAGAGAAGACCTTTATTATCGTCTCAGTGTAGGTGAAATACAAATACCACCCTTGAGAAAGAGAAAGACGGATATTCCAAAAATTGCCCTGCATATACTTGATAGGATTAACAAGAGTTTGAAAACTCCGAAACGATTATCTCCGGGTGCGCTGTCGCGGCTCCAGTCACACAGTTGGCCAGGCAATGTCAGAGATTTAGAAAATGTATTAGAACGTTCCCTCAGGCTCACGAATAGGCAAATATTAGATACAGATGATTTATTAATAACAGAGCCGGTAAAGTATGCCGACCCTTTTGCGGCGCTTCCCGAACCTGATGACAACTTTTCGCTTGAAGAGTACATAACAGGTATAAGAAAACAACTCATGCTGAAAGCCCTTGAAAAAGCCGATGGCAACAAAAGTGAAGCGGCTCGATTATTAGGGATCACCCCGCAAGCAGTACATAAATTTTTCAAAAAGAGTGAAGGCACCATCAACAAGGGTTGAAAATATTTAAACCATGGTTTAATGTTATAAACTGATTTGATCATCGGAGATTTTCATAATATATTGAATTAATAACACATATAACTATTCAATCATGCTGGCACGGCGCTTGCTCCCCTGGGTGATTAAAATCCAATGGAAGGAGTCAAGCAATGTCGGAATTTAAAGTTATCGAGGTGGTAGACGGAGATACATTTGATGTAATTCCCAAATGGAGTTGGAAAGGAAGCACGGGTTCGCGTGTTCGCCCAGCAGGGTATAATGCGCCGGAACAGGGAACAGTTGGAGGCAATAAAGCAAAGCAAAAACTGGAAGCCCTCATTGAAGGTAAAAAAGTGGAACTGGGGAACGCGTACCGAATAGACAGAGGAAGATTGGTCTGTGAGGTTTATTACAACGGGAAAAATCTGAAAGATTATTTTCCAGAATACCAGTAAGCACAAAATCATAAGTGCGTAGATTTAATTTTCATCGTCTGCTTGCTGGAACAGTGAAAAACAAAAGGAGTGAAAGTGCAGGATTTCACAACTGAAGCAGATGCACGGATTGTCATTGATGATTTGCTCAGGCAAGCAAATTGGGATCCCGCTGATAAATCGCAGGTTCAGACGGAACGAGCTATTTACACACATAAAAAGAAGGCTGAAGAGGTGCGTGACAGCCAAACGCCTGACCCCTCTTTGTCGCAAAATCAACCATTAGGCCGGGCTGATTATGTCCTCTACTCACAGAGTGGCCGCCCGCTTGCTGTAGTTGAGGCAAAGCGAAAAGCCATTCATCCCTACGTGGCGAAACAGCAAGTCTTGCCGTATGCCCAGCAGATCGACGCCCCTTTTATATTCCTCACAAACGGCGAAATAATTTATTTCTGGGATTACAAAAACGACGATGCCCGAATTGTTAACGGATTCTACTCGAGGCGCGATCTTGAACGTCTCGTTACTATGCGCGAGGAGTTCAAGCCTCTCGCCACCATAGAAATTCCCGAATATTACATTCGTCAAGGAGAACAACGAAAGGTACGACCGTATCAGCAGGAGGCAATGAAAGCCCTTGATCAGGCTGTTGAATTAGGGAAACATCGTTTCTTGATTCAGCTTCCTACCGGTACGGGTAAAACCGATTTGATGTGCCTTTACCTCAAGCGGTTCTTTGAAGCAGGCAGGGCTGAGCGAGTGCTTTTCCTGGTGGATCGAGAACAACTTGCAAAGCAGGCAATCGAGGCAATACAGGACATCCTAGACCGGTACAGCAGCTATTGGCTCAAAGCGGGAATGGCAAAGCAGGAACAGCAGATTACGGTGTGTCTCCTCCAGACCATGATCGGGCGATATCAAGAATACACAAGCGGATATTTCGATATCGTTATCGCGGATGAAAGTCATCGTTCTATATACGGGACATGGCAGACCGCCTTGACGCACTTTGATGCTTTTCACATTGGTTTGACGGCAACACCGTCTGAATACATCGAACGAAATACGTTCAAGTTTTATCAATGCAAGGATGGTGAACCGGACTTCGCCTATCATATAACTGAAGCATTTAAAAAAGACTTTCTAGTTCCTTATAAATTTGCAACAGGTATTACTTTATTTGTAGCAGAAGGCGTAGATGTTGATGAAGAACATTATGACCCCCATGAATTTGAGCGACGCTGGACGAATGAAGACACAAATCGCAAGATGATGGCAGAATTCGATCGATTAGCCTGGGAGAATTACAGAGAACTTGCTCCGGGGCAAAAGATCGGACCTGGCAAAACAATCGTCTTTGCGATTACGAAACATCATGCGGCACGATTGACCGAGTATCTCAATGCACTTCATCCAGAGCTACAAGGCAGCTATGCTGAGGTAATAACATCAGACGTTGCCGATGCGGATGATCTGATTCGTAAATTCAAATATGAGGATTATCCACAGGTGGCGGTAAGCGTTGGAATGCTCGATACTGGGTTTGATTGCCGCGAAGTACTCCATCTGGTGATGTGTCGTCGGGTAATGAGTCCCATTCTATACCAGCAGATGAGGGGCCGGGGGACCAGAACCGCCCCCCATATCGGCAAGAAGAAATTCGTCATATACGATTTCTTTGGAAACCATAAACGATTTAATGACAGTGACACTGATATTTTTGTCGGCGCTGGTGGGGGACACATTAGAACGGGAACACCAATTCCTCCGAAATCGCCTCGTGAGCTTATCGAACTCGGGCTTAAAGACGAATGGCTCTACGCGGTTGCCTATGTGGAGGTAGGGCCTGAAGGTGAACGGATCGATAAGAAGGACTATATAACGAACTGGGAGCACATCATACGGGAACGGGCAAAGGATGACTTAATAATTAAAAAGGTTAAAGAAGGTGGCCCCCTGACTGAAAAAGAAGAAGCGGATCTTGTTCAGAAATTGAATTCACCGGAAATGTATTTTAATGAAGACAACCTCCGTCGAGCCTATAAACGCCCCGGCGGGACATTGATCGATTTCATAAAGGCGGCTTTGGGGAGTTACCAACTGAAAAGCCGGGAAGAAGAACTGACGGAAAATTTCCAGGCGTGGCTTGTCACAAAGAACATAACACCTGAACAGGCGCAATATCTGACAATGCTGAAGAACCGAGGAATTGTCCGCGGTAAGGTCGAAGTTAACGATCTTTTCGCCCCGCCCTTGTCCATCCTTAATGCTGCCGGACTGGGTGTTGAGCTCTTCGGCGAGACGGGCCTTCAAGAAATAATCACAGACATGAATGAATCAGTCTTCACGCAGGATGTGGCTAAGGAGCAGTAATGAACGCGCAAATTCGCAGAAAACTCAGACGAATAATGGATATCCTGTGGGCCGGCGGCGTTACCAATCCCATTACCTATATCGAGCAGTTGTCATACCTCATTTTTCTGAAATTGCTGGATGAGGAAGAATCAAATCGGGAATTGCATATCCGCATGACGGGCAATGACAAAAATGGAAACAACAAACTCCTGTTCCCGAAACAGGCGGAACGATACCGGTGGCAAAAATGGCAGTTTAAAAGCGGGACAGTACTTCGTGATTTCCTGCGGGATGAGGTGTTCCGATACATGGGATCCCTCCACAAGGAAGAGCCTCAGGTTGCGGAGTATTTTAGGGATGCTGTCTTGGAAATTGTTGATCCCAATGTTCTGAAACAGGTTATTGACGAGATAGGTTTGATAGAATTCAGAAAACTTGGGACGGATGTCAAGGGCGACATATTCGAATATTTTTTGACACACCTTGGTCAATCAGCACTGAACGGACAGTTTCGGACGCCGCGGCAAATACGTACCATGATGGTGGAGATGGTTGATCCAGATATAGGTGACACGGTGTATGATCCCGCCTGCGGCACAGGCGGTTTTCTCATAGATGCTATCGAATATATCCTCGCGAAATATTCTTCGGAACCGGTTGAAGTGCCGATCTACGGTGAAGAGTGGTTGGAGAAAAGAAACCAATCCATCGAGGAAGCAAAAACATCGATACCGTCACTCCAGACATACCGGAAAGGCCCAGGGGAAAAACTGCCAGACTGGGAATTGCTGGAAAATTCTATCTACGGAATCGACGTGTCACGTCAGTTGATGAGAATATCGATGATGAACCTCGTGCTTCACGGTATTCAAAAGGCCCATGTGAAGCGTGCCAATACATTATCAGAACTGGGCGGTATGACAGAGGATGATCTCAACAGGAAATATAAAGCAATTCTCTCAAATCCTCCTTTCGCAGGTGTCCTGCCGCGGGAATCAATTCGAAAGGACCTTCCTACAAATTCAAAGAAAAGCGAGTTGCTCTTTCTCGGGATTATGATGAAGGCCCTTGCTCCGGGAGGACGGTGTGCTGTGGTTGTCCCGGAGGGACTCCTTTTCGGCTCAACTCGCGCCCATGTTGACCTTCGTCATCAGCTCATTGATGATTTTGATCTGCACGCAGTCATATCTCTCCCGGCGGGAGTCTTTAAACCATACGCGGGGGTAAAGACAGGAGTACTTGTTTTCGGCAAGCCCTCGAACGAACGGAAGAAGAACAAGGGAAACGATAGAAAAGTCTGGTTTTACGAAATAAAGAATGACGGCTTTGACCCGGATAAAATTACCGGAGGGGTTCGTCCCGAAACACCGGAGTTGAACGATATTCCCGACATGTTGTCCAACTGGAGACTCTATCGAGAATCGGGTTTCAAAAATCCGCCCGGGTCTGAAGCAAATTCACTGCTTGAACCAGGCAGTGCCGACCCGAGATGTTGGTGGGCAACCCTAAAAGCCATTATTGAAAACGATTACAACCTTGCCGCTGGGCGTTACAAACCTCAGATAGCAGAAAAAGCACCGGATGAGGACCCCGCGCAGCTCATACGGGAAACTCTGACCATAGAGCGTGATATTGCAGTTGGGCTGGAAAAACTGCTTCAGGAAGTGGAGGCAGTTGAATGAGGTGGCCGGAAACTAGTTTATCAGTAGTATTGGAGGATTACCAAAGCGGAACCTGGGGCTCACCGCCGAAGGAAGATGGTCGCGATTTTTCTGTTCTGCGGTCAACGAACATTCATGATGCCGCCCTAGTTTTAAATGACGTAGCGCTTAGATCTGTGACACCGAAATCGGCTAAACGCTATAAACTTGTTGATGGTGACATTATAGTAACCACTTCCTCAGGGAGCAAGCATCTCATTGGGAAAAACGCTTTGTTCAAACAGCCAGAAGACGAGCATTGCTACCTATATTCAAATTTCACCCTTCGGCTCAGACCAAGGCGGGATGTGATTGTCCCCAGGTATTTACACCTTTATCTAAATTCTTCCAAAGCCAAAGCAGAACTGCTCCGAATTCAGAGTACTACATCAGGACTTCGTAACCTTCCCATCCCCATTTATTTGGCTCAAACATTGCCTCTTCCCCCTCTCTCCGAGCAACGCCGTATAGTCGAAATTCTCGATCAGGCTGATGCGTTGCGCAAAAAGCGTGCTGAGGCCGATGCCAAAGCCGTTTGCATCCTCCCTGCACTCTTTTATAAAATGTTTGGCGATCCTCTGGCACTAATGAGCTCCGGCGACGCCGTCCCTCTTTCTGAGCTTGAAGTAGACCTGCAGAACGGATTTGCTTGTGGCGAAAAAGATGTTGAGGACGGTGTTCCACACCTCCGCATGAACAATATCGACGATGCGGGCGTGCTCAATCTGGAACTTGTCCGGACCGTCCCGCTTAACCGAGATACCGAACGGTATCGGCTAACAGAAAGAGATGTGCTTTTCATGGGAACGAACAGCGAGGACAAGATCGGCAAGACCTGTCTGTTCTTGCCACCCGATAAACGGACCTACCTGTTTAGTAATCATCTGATCCGCCTTCGCGTATCGGACTCGCGTATTACCCCAGAGTACCTTGCTGGTTTCCTCCATCTGCTATGGTCGAAGAGATTCTTTCCTTCTATTGCCAAGAGATGGGTCAATCAATCTGCGGTGGCTCAGTCTTCACTTGCAGCCCTTCGCATTCCGTTGCCGGGCGAAAGATCGCTTCAAAGGTTCACGAGCGCATTCCAAAACCTCCTGTCTCTGAAGGATCAGCGTATGCGCTCAGGAGAATCTCTCGACCAGACCTTTGCCGTCTTACTTCACCATGCCTTTACCGGCGACCTGACTGCCAAGTGGCGCGAAGCGCATATGAAAGAGCTTCTCAAAGAGATGGAAGAACAAACCAGGTATCTTGATAAAACACATTAACCGAAATTAACGAGAGGTTTAACCATGATCTCAGGTCTCACAATAGGAAATTTCAAGGCATTTTCAGAAGCACAACATATATCTATCCGTCCCATAACGCTCATCTTCGGGCCTAACAGCTCAGGCAAATCCAGCATAATCCATAGTCTCATTCTGGCACACGAAGCATTGCGAACCGGCAACCTCGACATAAACCGAACGGAACTCGGTGGCGATTCCATTGATCTTGGTGGTTTCAAGCAATACATTTATAATCGAGATGCCGACAGAAGTATGGAATACCGCATTTCTTTAAGGTCAGAGCTTTTTGAAGGACGTTTAAAGGATATTTTTCATTCAGCTAAAGAAGTTACCATGGAAATTGCGGCAGGAATGGTTAAAAAGGATGAGCGTGCTGTTCTTTACAAAAAATTCCAAGAAATATTAGGTGATACTGGCGACATAGATACAATGCAAGTGTCTGATTTACTCGATGCAGTTCGAGAGTCAGAATCGAACGAGCAGAGACGTTTAAGAACAGAAAAAAAAGAGGAGCTTTTCCTGAAAAATCTTACTATCCACGAATGGCTAAAACAGGGGAGTGAGCCAAAGGTTATCTCCTATACAATTCGAGTTGATGGCGAACCATTCCTACAAATGAGCCGCCGCATGGGTGGGGTTTTTCGCATCGATACCATTAATGATGATCATCCTGTAATGAAAGAGTTGTTGGATGCCCTCATCTTGTCATCGACAACAACCGGCACCTTAACAAACAACGATTATGAATTGCTCAAATCGGTTTTGTCCGATCTGGTTTCGAAAATTTCCACAGAACCCACTGATTTTATCCCGCTTGGTATTCAAGAATTCAGCAAGGATGCGGAAGATTATCTGATTGCGATCAGCAAAGACAAACGGGCCGAAGATATGCGCTCGGCCTTCCAACTCTTCATCCCCCGTATATTGCATGAAATCTTGTCCAACATAGCCGGCGTATTAGAAAGTCAGTTTAATCGGCTGAAATATCTGGGGCCCTTACGATCATACCCACCCCGCCATGTCGCTTTTACACAGTATCACGATTCAAATTGGTATGCAGGTGGCGGCTTCGCGTGGGAAGAAGTACGAAAACATATCGAGTTGAGGAACAAGATCAATGAGTGGCTTGGGGATGCAGAAAAGCTTAAAACACCATACGAGCTCATCGTGCGCCACCTCCTCACCATAGACGATTTGGATAAACATTACCAAAAGCGTATCGGTCTCATTGAAGATGACTTTGCAGAGGGGTATGAATATGAAGAGGAAGACGGCACCGCTGTTGTGGGAGACATGTTTGGCGATTTGTATGATGTTTTGAATGATATAAAAATTTTGGAACCGCAGATTTCGGAGATAGGTGAACTGGTGCTGCTGGACAAAAGGACCGGAACGGTCGTCAGCCACAGAGACGTCGGCATCGGTGTTTCGCAGGTACTGCCCGTCCTCGTGAGCGCATACGCAAACAAAAATTCAGTGATTACGATAGAACAACCTGAGATACATCTGCACCCCGCTTTGCAAGCTGAACTCGGCGATGTCTTCATTGAGTCAGCCCTTGGCGAGAATAAAAATACTTTTTTAATAGAAACGCATAGCGAACATCTCATATTAAGATTGTTAAGACGTATAAGAGAAACAAATGGCGGAGATCTTGAAGAGGGTTTAATCCCTATATATCCACATAATATTGCTGTAATCTATGCGCAGCCAACATCTGGAGGAACAATTCTCAAAGAATTGCATGTAACTGAAGAGGGTGAGTTTGCTGACAAATGGCCGGATGGATTCTTTACTGAACGAGCTAAGGAGCTATTTTAGAAAATGATTTTTGAGTATGCTCTTGACCCTGTTGTAATGAATAACTGGGATTCATTCAGGTATTTTTATGACAAGTTTGGACCTGAATACGGAAGGCTCATCTCCCGATTTCCAAGAAAATGGATTAAGATGGTATATGAAGCTTGCAGAGATTGTGGCGATGTTGAAAAGAAGAGGATAGAGGAGAGACTAACTAAAATCCACCATAAAATGATTAAGGCATCGAGATCCTATGACAGCTCACTCTCATGGATAGAAAACGCGGAAATTCAACATCATAAAAGGCCCTTTCATGCAATTATTTCTGAAGCTAATCCGAAGGCTCACACACATGTTTTAATCGCTCGAGAAATAGACGAATCTGTTCCTCTTTGGTCAACAAAGACTGGCCTTTGCGTTCCACGAGAATCATGTGCAATGTCTAATTGTGTTTGCCAAATGTTATTATTGTGTTCCGAAGTGCTTTTCATAGATCCACATTTTGACCCTTCTAAGTCTAGATATCAAAATACATTGCGAGCCTTTTTAAAGCCCATATTTATAAACACAAATATAAGAAGGGTAGAATACCATCTTGATGACAAATATAGTGAAGTTCATTTTAAGAATGAAAGTTATAAATTTTTGCCATCTATAATACCAAGAGGGCTAGAAGTGACTTTTTTTCGATGGCAGAAACTCGAAGAGGGTGAAGGATTGCATCCCCGTTATATATTGACTGATATAGGCGGTGTTAGCATCGAATGGGGACTCGATGAGGGCAACGTTGGAGAAACTACGGATATTAAACTTTTAAGCAAAGATAATTATTCACAGCGGTGGAATGACTTTCAGTCCAGTTCTCCCGCATATCAATTTATCGATAAACTAAAGATCAAGGGTGAGCTAGATTTATCATCGATATGAAAGAGCTTCTTCGTTTTGATTTCAAGCAAACCCTATCTGTAATGCAAACTGATATTTTATTAGATTTCAATATTTTTCGGTTTCTTTTTGAAGGTCACGTTAAGTTTCAGAATCCGTTTGCTTTTCTTTCCGCCCTTCGCATAGTTTATCCCGATATGGTATACACCCTCCCGGTGGTTCGAGCACACGTAAGGGAAGAAATCTCGTAATGGATTCATGCATGCACCCGAATCTTATCTTGTTGCAGGGAAAGAATACGGTCCTGCGATGCCGTCACTGTCACCTGACTATCGACGCCGATGAGCTGGGCGACGGCTGGTGCCCGGAGTGTTATGAGGAACGGGGCGTGCGGCACTATGACTTCGACGAGGTCGAAGCGCCGGACAAGGGGAAGGTCCGGTACCGGTGCGAGGATTGCGGCGCCATTATCGAGATCGATTGAGGCGGGCCGCCGGTGCCTACAGTGACAGCGGTTTCATTTTTACCTGTTGCCCGGTCCGGGACAAACTGATAGCTTTGCATAACGTCACTTCGAGGAGCGGAGGGACGAGGAATCTGAAAGAATCAGATCTTTTAAGATTTCTCCCTTCGGTCGAAATGACATATTGCTGCTCTTTCAAGATTTCTCCCTGTGGTCGAAATGACACATTGCTGCTCTTTCAAGATTTCTCCCTGCGGTCGAAATGACACATTGCCGCTCTTTTAAGATCAAGATTTCTCCCTTCGGTCGAAATGACAAAGTGCTCATTTTTAAGATTTCTCCCTACGGTCGAAATGACAAAAAGTTCTCAAACTGATAGAAGAAGCCATCGGCAGAAGGGAATGCCGGAAAACTTCAAAACGTAAGAGGGATATGCCATGAGCGATGACGCCAGAAAGATTATCTATACCATGATGAGGGTCAGCAAGTTCTACGGGAACAAGCAGGTCCTGAAGGATATATCCCTCTCCTATTTCTACGGCGCCAAGATCGGCGTTCTGGGGCTCAACGGGTCCGGCAAGAGCTCGCTCCTGCGCGTCATGGCCGGCGTCGATGACGAGTACAACGGCCAGGCCGTCCTCTCGCAGGGGTACACGCTGGGCTTTCTGGAGCAGGAACCGCTCCTCGATCCCGACAAGACCGTGCAGGAGGTGGTCGAGGAGGGGATGCGGGATTCGGTGGCACTGGTGAAGGAGTATAACGAGATCAGCGAACGGTTCGCCGAGCCCCTGTCCGACGATGAGATGAACGCCCTCATAGAACGGCAGGGGGTGTTGCAGGAGAAGATCGACACCCTCGATCTGTGGGATATCGATTCCCGCCTGGAGATGGCGATGGACGCCCTGCGCTGCCCTCCGGGGGATACCCCAGTCAGGGTGATCTCCGGCGGCGAGAAGCGGCGCGTCGCCCTGTGCCGCCTCTTGCTTCAGAAGCCGGACATCCTGCTCCTCGACGAGCCGACGAATCACCTCGATGCCGAGACGGTGGCCTGGCTCGAACGCCACCTCCAGCAGTACGAGGGGACGGTGATCGCCGTCACGCACGACCGGTATTTCCTGGATAATGTCGCCGGGTGGATCCTGGAGCTGGACCGGGGGGAGGGGATTCCCTGGAAGGGGAACTATTCGTCCTGGCTCGCGCAGAAACAGCAGCGGCTGCGGCAGGAGGAGAAGAAGGAGACGGAACGGCAGAAGACCCTGCAGCGGGAGTTGGAGTGGATCGGCATGTCGCCGAAGGGGCGCCAGGCGAAGGGGAAGGCCCGTATCAACGCCTATGAATCCCTCATGAACCAGGACTATGAAAAGCAGGCGAAGGACCTGGAGATCTACATCCCGCCGGGACCCCGCCTCGGGAAGACCGTGATCGAGGCGGAGGGGGTGAGCAAGGCCTTCGGCGACCGGCTCATCTTCGAGGGGATGACCTTCGCTCTGCCGCCGGGGGGGATCGTCGGGATCATCGGGCCGAACGGCGCGGGGAAGACGACCCTCTTCAAGATGATCACCGGGAAGGAGACCCCCGACGCGGGGACGATCCGGGTGGGCGAGACGGTCGCGCTCGCGTACGTCGATCAGGAACGGGACACGCTCGATCCGGACAAGTCCGTCTGGGAGGTGATCTCCGGGGGGAACGATCTGATCAGGCTGGGGCAGCGGGAGATGAACTCGCGGGCCTACGTGGGGCGGTTCAACTTCTCGGGACAGGATCAGCAGAAGAAGGTGGACATGCTGTCCGGGGGGGAGCGCAACCGCGTCCACCTCGCCTGCATGCTGAAAGAGGGGGCCAATGTCCTCCTCCTGGACGAACCGACCAACGACCTGGATGTGAACACCATGCGGGCCCTCGAAGAGGCGCTGGAGGAGTTCGGGGGATGCGCCGTCGTCATCAGCCACGACCGCTGGTTCCTCGACCGCATCGCCACGCACATCCTCGCCTTCGAGGGGGACGGCTCCGTCGTCTGGTTCGAGGGGAACTATTCCGACTACGAGGCCGACCGGAAGAAGCGGCTCGGCAAAGACGCCGATCAGCCGCACCGGATCAAATACCGGCACCTGACGCGGTAAATAGGGACAGCGCCCATTTTTGTAACCAATTGAATCAACAAACCATTTTGTAAAATTGAGTAAAAATGGGCGCTGTCCCTATTTAAAAGTTCATTAATACTTCTACTTGACGACCTGAGGTCAGCAAAATCCCATATATTTAAACTTTCCCTTGACAATAGTTTAAATATATGGTTTTTTGACGACCATGGGTACTGAAAATAAGACAAAAATAAACCGTCTGATAAGCCAGTGGATACCCGGGACGCCGGGTGCTGCCTCCTATTTGAAGGCTTCAGGTTTCAGCCGTGATCTGCTGGTGAAATACAAAAAGAGCGGCTGGCTGGAATCGTTCGGCAGGGGCGCTTACATACGTTCCGGAGACACGGTGGATTGGCCGGGGGCACTTTACACCCTGCAACACCAGCTTGACCTTCCCGTCCACGCCGGGGGGAAAACAGCCCTTGAGCTGCAAGGATACGCCCATTATGTGCCCATGAAGCAACGGAAGGTCTTCCTGTACGCCCCCCAGAGAGTGACCGTACCGTCCTGGTTTACGGAAGACCGCCTCGGTGTACCCTTCGTTCTGACCCGCACGAATATATTGCCGACCGACTGCGCAGAGGGATTTTCCGAACTCAAAGAACACGGCTTTTCGGTCAGGATAGCGGCGCCGGAGCGGGCGGCCATGGAGATGCTGCACCTCGTGCCCCGGAAGGTCGGATTCGACGAGGCTCGATTGATCATGGAAAATCTGGTCACGCTTCGTCCCGATGTCGTCCAGGAACTCTTGACGGCATGTCGCTCCGTGAAGGTGAAACGACTGTTCCTTTACATGGCGGAGCGGTGCGCGCACCCCTGGGTATCGAAACTCGATATCTCAAAGATCGATCTCGGGAAAGGGAAACGGATGATCGTGCCGAATGGCCGCTACGACGCAAAACACCAGATAACGGTCCCCGTTGATCGGGAGGGAGTGCCCGTGTGATCGATACCGTATTTGCGAGACAGGCAGAATTGCTCCTGCGGATCATTCCGTTGATCGACAGAGAGCCCGCCTTTGCCCTCAAGGGGGGAACGGCTATCAATTTTTTTGTCCGGGACCTCCCCCGCATCTCTGTCGATATCGACCTCGCCTGCCTCCCTATTGACGAACGGGACGTTGCCCTCCGTGAGATAAGCGATGCCCTTGCCCGGATAGCCCAAGCCGTCGTGAGCACGGTTCCCGGAACGAATGTCATTCCAAAAAAATCAACAGGGATCGATTTGGTGAGCGGCCTCTTCGTGCGGCGGCAGGAGGCGACGGTCAAGATCGAGCCGAATCCGGTCATACGCGGTTCCGTCTTTCCTCCCCAACGACAAGTGATATCTCCGAGAGCGAGAGACCTGTTCGGGATTTCGGTGGAATGTCAAATTCTTTCGGAAGATGAGCTGTACGCGGGGAAAATCTGCGCCGCCCTGGATCGCCAACACCCGCGGGACCTCTTTGATATCATGATGCTGCTGAGATATGGGAAATTCGGCGCGGCCATGCGGAAGGCGTTTATCGTGTACCTCATCAGCCATGACCGGCCCATGGCAGAGATCCTCAACCCCCGCTTCGGCGATATCAGGGCGGCTTTTGAAACCGAATTTCAAGGCATGACTGTGGAAGAGGTCACCTGTGAGGACCTCGAAAAGATCAGGGAAGAGCTCGTTGCCATCATAGCACGAGATCTGACCATCGAAGAAAAACAATTCATCGTATCCGTCAAGGAAGGCACGCCCCGGTGGGATCTGATCGGGATCGAGGGGATCGAGAACCTGCCGGCCGTTAAGTGGAAACTTCTCAATATCGCGCGAATGACCCCGTCAAAACATCGCCGGGCTGTCCGCATATTGAGAGATTATCTGGGAGTGTAGAGGACTGATTCCGTCTGGCGCATCCCCGGTCACGACAGGATGTGTACTCCAGGTAGCGCGACCGGAGTTGTCTGCCGGCAAGGGCCTGCTTGACAGGCGGGAGTTTGAGGATCGCGCCCAGGATGGCAGCCATGGCAGTCTCCTCACGTTTTCACCACCATAGCAGGGTAAAAGCGCAAAGTACATATTAGAGGAATGGAGGGGCACTCCCCGTATGTATGATGGTCCCTCCTGTGCTCGTGTTACCTGACCAGTTTCTGGCCGAGATCTTCCGCTTTTTGCATCAGGGCTGCATCGGCCTCGATTTCACCGGGATCGAGGGCGCTGCCGTAGACCATCCCCACAAGCCGGGAGCCGGTAAATCGAAAGGCATCCTGAAAGGCGCGCAGGGCGTTCACGCATCCCGACACGAAGGGGTCCCGGTCTCCGTAGCTCATGGCGACGGCTATGCGCTTGCTGCGGAACGGATCCCGTCCGTAGGCGACCAGTCCGAAGAGACGGTCCATGAAGAGTTTCATCTGGGCGGACATGGTGAACCAGTACACCGGACAGGCCAGGACCCAGGCGTGGGCCTCGATCAGCTTCGGGTAGATCGACTGCATATCATCGTCGATGGCGCACCCTTTGCTGTCCTTCTTCTGGCAGGTGTAGCACGCCTGGCAGGGAGAAATATCGAGGCCGTGAAGATGGATGGATTCGACCTCGGCCCCCGCCGATTCAGCCCCGCGGATGATGCTCCTCGCCAGGGCGGTACTGTTTCCTTTCTTGCGCGGGCTCCCCAGTACTGCGAGAACCTTTGTCCGTTCGGATCTCTCTTCCATGTCCGCCTCCTTGCCTTATAAATAGATTCGGCTTAAGTATAAGGTATTACAGTTTTATTGCAAGGGATAAACGATGTCAGGCAGGGACAGCGCCCATTTTTTAGAAAAATGGGCGCTGTCCCTAATTAAATACGCTCAAGTTTTTCCCTCTCTGTGCCGATAACCCATATAGAGTAAAGGGCAAACCTTCCGAAAGGCAGGGACGCAAAGCCACCGACCTACGTCTCCAGATGGGGATAGGGCAGCGGGGTTACACTTCGCAGGTCCGCCTTTCGAACCCTTCGAAGGCGGATTCTGTTTTTTAAGGGGAGGATATATGCAGATAACGGGTTCCTATAACAACTATCTGAACATGACCAGTCTTCTCGCGCCGCTGGGTGTGAGCACCTCCGGCGACCTGGTCATGCAGGTCTTTTCATCGGCCCTGAAGAACCTCCAGGACAAACTGGGCGATCAGATATTCAGCGAAAATTCACAGGCGGCCCTCACGCAACTGTACGGCGACCTGTCGTCTCTCTCCGCGAAGGCGAAGAAGCTGACCCTCGACGACTACAGCTCCGTCTTCCACGACCGGACGGCCGCTTCCTCGGATGCCGGCGTCCTGACGGCTACGGCGGTGAACGCCTTCTCCGCGGACTCGGGGGCGACCAGGGCGACGTACGGCATTTCCGTCTCGCAGGTGGCGCAGGCCCAGAAGAACACCGGGCTGGATCTGGAACAGTACGCCTCCGGCGCCGTCGGCACGGGGACCAATACCTTCACGGTTACGATCGGCGGGCAGGATCACGAGCTGGGCGTGGCGGTGGAGGAGGGGGACACCAATGAAGAGGTCCTCCAGAAGATCGCCCTCGCCATCAACGAGGCGGATATCGGTGTCAGCGCCGAGGTCGTCGACGGCGGGGAAGAGGGGACCAGGAAGCTGACCGTCGCCTCCAGGGACACCGGGGCGGCGAGCGCCTTTGCCATCGCCGATGTGTCAGGTAACGCGGTCGCGGCGACGGGCGCTGCCGGCGTGTCAGCCGCGGCCCAGAATGCCGCGTACAGCGTCGGCGGCGTCAATGCGACATCGAGCTCCAACACGATCTATCTCGACGAAGGGCTGGTGGCGGTCACCCTGAGGGGGACGGGCGATGCGGTCCTGACGGTCGCCCCCGACGCGGGGAAGATCGAGGACGCCGTCACCGGTCTCGTGTCGGGATTGAATTCGTTCATCGGCCACCTGGAGGAGAACAGCGATTACATCAAGGACGAGGTCCTCGCCGCGATCAATTCGTTCATCGCGGGCAACAAGTCCGGCCTGGCATCGATCGGGATCACGCAGAATGAGGACGGAACGCTCGCGGTCGATGAGGAGCTGCTTTCCGAGGCCGCCGACGAGGATACGGACAAAATCAAGAGCGTGTTCGGCGGCCGCGACGGGCTGGCCGTCCGGGTGAACAGCTACGCCTCGCAGGTGGCGACCGATTCGCCGCTCAACTACGCCAAGGAGGCCGAGGATATCAGCACGGAGTTCACCGATTACATCTACGGCACCTCGGCGGGGATGCTGCAGCAGATGCTGACGGGCTCCCTGCTGGATGTCTTTGCGTAGAGAGTAAGAAGTGAAAAGTGAAAGGTAAAAAGTAAGAAGCAGGGTAAGGAGAGGGCATATGCCGAGTGTTCCCGCCGCACAGATAGCCGTATCGGCCATCGCGGCCCTGGACAGGAAACTGGACGTCACGGCCAACAATATCGCGAACGCCAACACGGACGAGTTCAAGAAGAGCCGGGTCCTCTTTCAGACGAAGGACGTCCCCGGCGTGTCGGTAACGATCAGCGAGGTGGACACCCCCGGCACGATGCAGCCGAGCGGCCTGGAGTCGTCCAACGTGGACATCGCGGAGGAGTTCGCCTCCCTCATTGTCACCGAGCACTCCCAGACCGCCAACGTGAAGGTGATCGAAACCTACGAGGAGATGCAGAAGTCCCTCATCGATATCCTCGCGTAACCGAAAAGCGGGCCAGGTCTCAACAACTTTTGACAATCTCGATCAACGCGAACGCTCATTGTTCAGGCCTGGCCCCACCATTTCACGCCCCGCCGCCGCAACCGTCCACGATCAGTTTGGTCTCCTTCCGTCATTTCGATTTTCCCTTGTCACTTCGCCCCTTTGCTGTCATTTTGCCTTATTTCTGTCATTTCGTCTTATTTCTGTCATTTCGTCTTATTTCTGTCATTTCGCCCTTTTCCTGTCATTTCGAGCGCAGCGAGAAATCTTTCCGCCCGCGGCAGCGCCCCTCACGAAGCCGCGGTCTCCCTCGAAAAGACGATCTTCCCTCCGACGATCGTCGTGCACGCCTTCGCGTCGCGGATCTCGTCGGTGGGCACGGTGAGGAAGTCGCGGTCCCAGACGACCATGTCGGCGAGCTTCCCCTCCTCCAGCGATCCGAGGTCGCGCTCCTGGAACGCGGCGTAGGCGCTCCCCATCGTCTGGAGGCGGAGCGCCTCCCCGATGGAAATCGATTCATCGGACGTAAAGACTCTCCCGCCCCTGCTCACCCGGGCGACTGCCTGCCAGAGGGCATACTGCGGCTGCCAGAGCGGAAAGGCGGGCGGATCGGCCCCCATCGCCACCGGTATCCGATGGTCCAGGAAGGAGCGGAGCGGGACGAACTCGTGGACCTTCGGCCCCTGCCCGAAGCGATCCCCCCAGGCGTAGAGAAACTGGGGGTGGGTCGACACGACGATCCCCGCCCTGCTGATACGGCGCATCGACGCCTCGCCGGGCCACAGGGCATGTTCGATGCGGTGGCGCGGGTCGGGACGGTCGTGCCCCCTCTGGGCGGCCTCGAATACGTCGAGCATGGTCTCCACCGCGAGGTTTCCGACGGCGTGGACGCTGACCTGCTGCCCGGCCTGGTGGCCGGCGTCGACCATCTTGCGCAGCTCCGCCGGTGAATGGAGCATCAGGGCGTTGGGGTTCCGGGACCAGCCCGCCGTCGGCCCCGAGCCGTCGATCGCGATCTTGAGGCCCCCCCACACCCGCTCGAAGGATGCCGGGTCCGCGCGCTTCATCTCGCCCACCCCGTAAAAAGGCGAGGCGAGATTGGGCTTGTCGGCGGTGAAGAGCTCCCGGACGGCGTCGAGGGTGTCGGCGAGGGTCGGCAGGTACGGCCATATCTTCAGGCGCAGCGGCAACCGTCCGGACGCGGCGAGGTCGAAGTAGGGACGGGCCGATTCGACGCTCGACATTCCGGTCACCATGAAGAAGTTGTCGTGGATACAGGTGACGCCGTCCCGGGCGTACAGCGCCGCCGCGTGGCAGATGGCCTCTTCCATCTGCTCCGGCGTGGGGGGCGGAACGGCCCTCCTGACCAGGTAGAGCGCGGGGTAGTGGACGAGGAGTCCGGTCGGTTCCCCCCGCGGCCCCTTCTCCACGAGGCTGCCGGGGGGGCTCTCCGTCGCCTGGTTCACCCCGCCCAGTTCCAGCGCGGCCGAGTTGGCGAATCCCCACTGCCCGGTGGTGTGGACGACCAGGACGGGGTGGCGCGTCGTGACCGCGTCGAGATCGCGGCGGTCCATGAAGGCCAGGTCATCGCTCTCCACGCCCCACGCATTGATGAATCTCCCCTCCGGCGTCTTTTCGGCGCGGGCGGCGATCAGTTCGAGGATCTCTTCCTTCGACCGCACACCCTGCAGCTTAACCCAGTACAGCTCCCTGCTCCCGAAGGGCGGGAGGTGGGCGTGCGAGTCGATGAGGCCGGGGGTGACGGCCCTGCCCTGCAGGTCGATCAGCGTGGAATCACGCCCGGCGAAGGACCTGATGCGCTGCGTCGGGCCGACCGCGATGATCCGCTGCCCCCGGACGGCGATCGCCTCGGCCACGGAATCCGATCCGTCCACGGTAATGATTTTCCCGTTGAAGAGGACCAGGGACGCCTCGGGCTGGGCCGCCACGACGGAGAGCGGCCTGAGCAGAGGCGCGGCTCCCGCGGCGCCGAGCAGCTTCAGAAAGGTCCTGCGGCTGATCGTTTTCATGACTCTTCCCTCCCCCGGAGTTTTTCACGATTATACCGCTCTTCCGGGGTAAGGAAAACCGAATTGTGACGATACCCCGTTACGCTTTCTTCGTGCTCTTCAAGTATTCCAGGACCCTGAAGGCGTGGCAGCTCCGCGCGATGACGGGACCGCCCCCCATCTCCGCCGCCACCTCGATCGTCTCCACGATCTGCGCCTCGGCGGCGCCGCTCTGCAGGGCCTCCCGGAGGTGCCAGGCGATGCACGGCTCGCAGTGGTGGAAGGAGGCGATCCCCAGCGCGATCAGCTCCTTGTGCATCCTCGAAAGGCTCCCCTCCTCCATGGCCTCGCGGTTGAATTGCAGAAACGTCCCGTAGGGCCGGGAGTCCCGCGTGGTGAACGATTCGTTGACGTACATGAAGTCCTCATACATCCTCTCGATCTTTTCGATATCGGCCTTCTCCAGCATCTGTGGTTCCTCCTTCGTGTGATATTGCCGGTATTAGACCACGACCGGCGGGAAAGACCAGACACAGGGCGTCGCTTCCGCCGGGGGCACAAGTATCGGGTTCACCCGACTGTACCCATCGAATATCGAACAAACTGTATTTGCCGGAAACAGTGCATGAAGGTACAATAGCTGCCATGGAAACGGGAGCGCCCATCGAAACAGGAAAACAGCCGCTGTACGAGAAGGTCGCGGCCGGGGTGCGGGAGATGATCGAACGGGGGACGTACCGGCCCGGGGAGCGGATCCCCTCGATCAGGAAGCTGAGCCGGCAGCTCCGCGTCAGCATCAACACCGTCATGGAGGCCTACGCGACCCTGGAAAACGCGGGGATCATCGAGGCCCGCCCCCAGTCGGGGTACTACGTCTGTCCCCGCCCCGCGGCCCCAACACGGCGGGAACCTGAAAAGGTCATCGAGGACCTCGCCCCCAGCAACGTGACCCTCTCCGCCGTCCCGCTCCGGATCATGCGCAACACCTACAACCTCTCCCTCGTCCCGCTCGGCGGAGGCATGCCGAATGCAGACCTCCTGCCGGCGGACAAGCTGAGCCGGATGCTCGCCGCGGAATCGCGCCGTTTCCGCATCCAGAGCGTCTCATACGCGCCCCCCCGGGGGACGAAACGGCTGCGGATGCAGATCGCCAGGCGATCGCTTACCGCCGGGTGCCGCCTCTCCCCCGACGATATCGTCGTCACCTCGGGGTGCATCGAGGCAATCGGACTGGCCCTCCAGGCCGTGTGC
>ENA-ORXD01001184-ORXD01001184.1-sediment-metagenome-genome-assembly--contig:-NODE-1184-length-23608-cov-4.788109_pt1 | contig 23608 bp, 18 predicted proteins | sample MGYA00237862_ERZ511471 | MGnify/ENA metagenome assembly ERZ511471
GCCGGGTCGCAGCCGAGCTGGCGCAGGATGCCGCGAATGATGGCAACGGCGGCGAAGATGCCGAGGATAACGGCAACAAGACCGATAATGGTGATGAAGGTGATGGCCCGCTCGTTATTGGCCTGCACCTGAGGTCCAAGGGCATCCTGGTCCTTCATGTAGGAGAGCTTGACAGCTTCAACATGCTCGGCAACCTGCCGGCCCAAAACGTCCAGGGTCTTGCTGATTTCGTTGTTACGCGCAAAAATGACCGTCACCACTTTGCCGAAAGCGGCTGAATATGTCGTGTGGCCGTCCATGACTTCAGCCAGCAGGCGACGCCGTTCCGGGTTAATCAGCTCCTGATGCAGCACATTGAGTTGCTCAAGACAGGCCGCCATTTCCTTCTGAACCCGATCAACCGCCTCCTGGCTGTTGTCGTCCAGGAACTTGACCACGTAGAGGCGGGCGAGGAGGAGATTGCGCATGGCCAGGCTGGCATTGTAGGCGGCGGCCATGTCGCCATCGTGCTCGGCGCTGGTCAGGATTCCAGTGAGAGCCTTTTCCATCGCCGGACCGATGACGTTGAGGGAATTGTTCACTAAATCATTGCGCGCATCACGAAACTTGACGATCTTCTGGAAACTTTCATCATACTTGGTCAATCCTTCGGCGGCCTTGGCGATCAACGCAGCGCGCTCCGGATTTTTGATCGATTCCTTGGCTTCGGTCATGAACCCCTCGGTGGCGGCATAACGCTCTTCAACCGCTTTTTGCTCCTCCTCGCTGCCAGTGCGGATGAAACGGGTGGCAGACAAGCGAGTGGAAAGAAGATTGGCCTGAATGCGACCGTTGAGATTGGTGTTGCGTGCCATGCGGCGATAGGTCGAAAAGTCAGTGGACGCCTGGTCGATGGCGCTATACGCTACAAAGCCGATCACCACCAGCAGAACCAAAACCAGACTGAAGCCTAAAGTCAGTTTCTTTGCGAGACTCATTCCTTTAAACATGTAACCCCTCCGTAATGTTTAAATTTGTTAGAACTATGCTGCGACTGAATCCGTTTTAGAGTCCTTGAGGACCGATAGCTCCTCCAGCGAAAAAACCTTGTCGAAATCGAGCAGGATGATGAATTTTTCATCAGCCTTCCCCATCCCCTTGATGAATTCGGTGTTGAGCCTGGTGCCGATTTTCGGGGCGGGCTCGATATCGCCGGCGCCGAGGTCCATCACCTCGCGAACCGAATCGGCCAGGGCACCCAGCAAGGTCTTCTCGCCCTTCAGCTCAACTTCGACGATAATGACGCAGGTATTGACGGTGCGCTGGGTCATGGGCAAGCCGAATTTCAATCGCATGTCCACGACCGGCACCACCGACCCCCGCAGGTTGATCACTCCACGCATGAAATCTGGGGTCTGCGGTACTTTGGTCAGGGTGGTGTAGTCCATCACTTCACGCACCTTGCCGATCTCCAAACCGAAGACTTCCTGATCCAGGGTGAATGTCAGATACTGATTGGCGTTGGTCTCTTCGCTCATACCCTCCTCCTATCATTCATTCGTTGTTTCAGAAAAGGTTCGGCTCCGGTCAGTTGCCGAGCCCTTTCCAGAAAATGTTCCGAGCGGCAAACCGCCACGGGGAAACCGTAAGTCGCATTCTGAAAAAGATAGATCTGCTGCGAGGTCAGGCCCCGATCCACGACCAAAACCGGCAAGGCTTCAGCCAGCGGTTGCAGGCGCTGCATCAGTTCCACCAGTTGCTCCACTGCAAACGGCCGATCAATGACGATAAACCCCATGCTTTCACCTAAAATCTGGCGACTGGCTACCCAGTTCAAAGCCTCGTCCACCGACCCCACCAGGACCGGCCGGAACCCTTGCAGGCGCAGCAAAAAAATCAACATCTCGCTGGCTCCGGCGGGATCTTGGAACACCAGAACGGTCTCCCCACTCGTTTCAGACGAATATCTCTGTGACATAGCTCCTCCTCGGCAATACCTTAGAGCAATGCCCGTACCAAACCATTAAAAAGACATAACTCTTTGTTTTTACGTCAATTATTAAAAGTATATTCAGTATGAATGGCGCAACCGAAGTTGCAGGAGAACGGAACAATAAGGAAAATTCAATGACAGATTAATAAGTTACCCAAGAGGCAACCAGGGTTGCGGGGAAATTCGGTTGCAAAAAGAAAAAGGCCGGTCTAAACCGGCCTTTGGGGATGGAAATGGGAAAGAAAATTCAACTGCCCACCTTTTTCAGGCGTTTGCTCAATGCCTGTCGGGTGATCCCCAGCAAGCGGGCGGCAACGGTCTGGTTATTGTTGGCGCGACGCATCGATTCGTCGACCAAAAGCTGACCGACCTCTTCCAACGTTGGCAGCTGTTCAGGGAAGACAACGGTATTGGCCTGGTTGTCAGAAGCCCTCTGAAAGGCTGGCACATGACCATTGCGGTGAGCATCGATGATCGTTTTGAAAACTGCACTGGAAAGAATTCCGCCAGCATGGGAACTCACGGCGTTGAACACCATGGCTTTGAATTCGCGGATATTGCCGGGGAAGGCATAAGTCTGCAACAGATCAATCAGCCCTTGAGGAGCAGTCGGCACCTCCTTCCCCAAAGCAGCCGCTGCATCCTCGAGAAAATGATTGAATAACAACGGGATATCCTCCCGCCGGGCGCGCAGGGCAGGGATATGCACATGGTGGGTGCAGAGCCGGTAATAAAGGTCAGAACGAAATTCGCCGGACGCCTGCTTGGCGGCAAGATCGACATTGGTGGCGAAAATAAACCGAGCACGCACTTTCTTCGGATGGTCACTCCCTAAGGGGAAATATTCACCTTCCTGCAGGATGCGCAGCAATTTGGCCTGAGACGCCTTACTCAAATCGCCGATCTCATCAAGGAACAGGGTCCCCCCCGCCGCTTTCTCGATCATCCCCTGCCGCAGATGATCCGCGCCGGTAAAAGCGCCGCGAGCATGGCCGAACAGCGTATCGGAAAAAACATTGTCATCGAGGCTGGCGACATTCACCGCCAGAAGGTCGCCAGTGACCCCGCTCAGCACATGGGCGGCGTGTGCCACCAGTTCTTTGCCGACGCCACTCTCTCCGGTGATCAACAGCGGTTCACGGCTGGCGGCAATCGCCTCAAGGTATTGAAAAATCCCCCGCATACGGCGACTGCGCGTAACAATGCCGTCAAACACCTCCGGGCGCTGTAGGTCGTCATGCAGCAGGCGTTCCCTGAGATTGCGGTTTTCCTGCTGAAGCGCCCCGTGTTCGAGGGCACGCCGGATGCCGGTCTGCAACCGTTCCATCTCCCCGGTCTTGACAAAATAATCGAAAGCGCCCAGTTGCATGCAGCGAACCGCGGTTTCCAACTGGTTCATGCCGCTGAGGACGATGATTGGCAATCCAGGCCAGCCGGCGACAATACGCGGGATCAATTCCTCGCCGGACAGGTAAGGCATGGTCAGATCGAGGATAACCAGGCTGAACGTCTGCTTTGTCAACAGTTCCTGAACGTCGCGACTGTCGAAACACTGTACGAGGTTGTTGATCCCGGCCCCCTTGAGGGTCATACTGAGGCTGCGTAACCAGGCTTTTTCATCATCAACAAGCAGAATAGGTGCAGATGGATAGAGGTCAGAATTACTCATTGTCCGGCTCCTGGGGCACAGGGAGAATAACGGTCGCGGTCGTCCCCTGGCCAGGCGTAGAGGAAAACTGCAGGTGACCGCCATGTTCTTTGATGATGCGCGCCGATACTGACAGGCCTAAGCCCGTCCCCCCCTGTTCGCGCTTGGTTGTGAAAAACGGATTGGTGAGTTTCTTTAAGTGAGCAGGGTCGATCCCTGCCCCTTCATCCCTCACCTCAACAATGTTGGCCCGCTCCTTGGCATCGAAACGTGTCGCGATGAAAAGTCCCTGTCCTTTTTCCGTCAAGGCATGGCAGGCATTCATTATCAGGTTGACCACCACCTGCTCGATTTTTTGAATTTGACCGGCCACCGGAGGCAGGGTCTCATCCAAGGATGTTTCCACGTGGTCAGTGGTGCGACGGATCACATTGCCGCACAGGCGCAGTGCCGTCTGAACCGCGACATTGAGATCAAATTTCTCGTCAAACTCTTGCGGTTCCTGTCGCACGAAATCCTTGAGGTCGTCGACGATCCGCTTGATCCGGTTGGCTCCATCGAGCATCTCGTCCAGCATTTGCGGAATCTCTTCCCGCAATTCGGCATAATGCCAATCCCCTAAGGGGAAGTTGCCATGTTCCCGATAATATTCATCCAGGATCGGCAGGGCGCCGGCAAAGGTTTTTTCCAGGATGGGGGTGTTGAGCAGGACCACGCCGTTGGGGTTATTGATCTCGTGAGCGACCCCGGCGGCCAGTTCACCAAGGGCAGCCAGTCTGCTGGAACGCGCAGATTCGTCGCGCAGCTTCATCCGTTCGGTGATGTCGCTGGCGTAATTGATAACCCCGGTCACCTTCCCCGCTCTGTCCTTCTGCGGAAAGGACTTGACTCCCCAGACTCGGCCGTCAAAGGTGGTCACCTTGGCATCCTGAGTTTCGCCGGTTTCAAAGCTACGCTGCATAGGACAGCTTTCGCATGGCTCCGCACGATCTTGCCAAAGCTCGAAACAATGACGTCCCGTCAAGTCCTCCTGTTCCATGTGCAGCAAACGGGCAGTCCCCTGATTGGCCCAGATAATTCGATAGTCAGGGCCGACCAGACTCAGGGAGTCGGGAATGCCATCCAAGACGGTCTGGAATTGTTGCGACAAGCCGCGATAACGCTTTTCGGACTGGCTCAGGGTCTGCTCAAAATTGCGCCGTTCCAGCTCAGAGGCCACCCGCATGGCAAAAATTTTGAGGACCGATTCAACATAGGGAGGGTCTTTCATTGGATGGGTATCGGACACGGCCAGATACCCGAGTAACTGGCCGGAAGAACTACACAATGGCACCGCGGCAAAACTTTCAATCCCCAGCTCACCGGCCAGGACATCATTCGGAAAGCGCAGACGGACATTGTCGGAACAAACAATGCACCTGTTTCGCTGCCGAACCTCCTGAAATGGCGTCCCGGTTATATCTTTTTCAATGGAAGGGACGATCACTCCATGCCTGGAGAAGGCAATGGTGCGCAGCCGATCCGGATTATTCTCAAGCTGTTCGGAAACTGACGCGTAAGCAACTTTCAAGGCTGAAGCCAAGTGGGACACAACCTGGGGGAAAAATTCCTCGCCGCTCGGCACCGAAAGCCCTTCCACCATTTGGGAAAGCCGATCCTTGATCAATTTCTGTTCCGAGCGGTCCATCAGAATGCCGTTGGTCCGCAGAAATTCGCCGTTTTTGTCCCGAATGACCCGCGAATGCCCCACGACCGGCAGGAGACTGCCGTCTTTTTTCACGATCTCTATTTCTTTGCCGTAAATCGCCCCCATGGCGGTCCAAACCGGCCATTCAGAGTAAAACGAGGCCTGATGATGCGGAGGAAGAAACTCGGCCAGCGATTTGCCGATGACTTCATTTCTTGAGTAACCGAACATGTCGAGCCAGGCCTGATTCACTTCAATAATGTGGCCTTCGGCATCGAAGGAGTCGTAAGCCAGCGGGGCGGTTTCGAAAAACCGTCGATAGTAATCCTCGCTCTCCTGCAACGCCTTTTCGGCCTGTTTCTGCTCGCTGATGTCCTGCACGAAGGCCAGGACCGATTCGACCCGGCCACTTGCCTCCCGCAAGGCACTCACGGAAAGGATGGTCGGGACAATCTCGCCGTTCTTACGGATATAGCGTTTCTCCAACTGATAGCCTTCTTTTTCCCCCTTCAGAAGCGGGTCAAAGAATTCCAGGTTCTTGTCCAAGTCATCCGGGTGGGTGATCTCCGCCCAGGTTTTGGTAAACAATTCTTCGCGGGAATAGCCGAAGATTTCGCACAGTCGCTCGTTGACCTCGATCCAGCCTTTATCGACGGAAGTCACCGCCATTCCGATCAACCCCTGTTCAAAATACTTGCGGAAGCGGGCCTCACTCCTGGCCAGCTGGCTCTCCACAGCCATCCGCTGGATGACCGCCGCCGCCCGGGCAGCGACGAGGGTCAGCACTTCCTCCCCTTTGTAGGGCATGACCATGGGCCGACGGGAGGTCACGGCCAGGACACCGAGATACTCCCCTTCACTATCCACCAGGCGCGCGCCGGCATAGGACTCCGCACCGAATTCGACAAGATCCTGGTTCCCTGGGAAAAATTCCTGCAAATTTTCAGGACAGAAGTAGAACCCATGTTCCAAAGCCTCCTCACAGGGGCTATTGTCCATTGGGTAAACGGCTCCTTCTTTGGCACTGCCATCAAGTTGCATCGCCAGGGAACGCAGGGTGCCATCCGGACAAAGCTTTCCAAGCAGAACCATGTCAGCCTTGAACCATTTCGTGAGTTCAGCCACGATACGGTCAAGGCAATTCTGGCCGAAAGATCCGACCAAACTGTTGACCATGGCCTGAAAAGCCTGCTCGGTCTCCTGCCGTTCGGTACGGTCGCGCAGAATCAGCAGATAGGCGCTGCTATTGTCAGTATCCTCGACAAGGGAACGAAGTTGCAGTTCAACTTCAATCTGTCGACCATCAGATTTGGGCAGGGTCAAATTCTGTTCCAGCGGTTCGACCAGAGCGGACTGTAGCATGAGTGAACTGTCTCGACCGCAGGGCAGGTAATCAGAGATATGATCGCCGACGAGGCTTATTTCGTCTTTATCGAAGAGACGCCCAAATGCCGAATTCGCCTGTTGGATCAATCCGTCGCCGGACACCAACGCAACCCCATCTGGCATGGAATCAACCATCTGGCGCAGCTTGATTTCGCTTTGAGTGAGAGCGTCCTGACGCAGCTTGATTTCCTTGGCCATAGAGGAAAAAGCCCCTGTCACTTCGGAGATCTCATCATCGCCGCCGAGAGAAAGGTTTTCGTCGAAGCGTCCCCGACTTAACGAACCGATGGCTTTGCGCAAACCGCTTACTGGCAAGAGAATTGAACGCTGCAACAGCAGAGACAGAACACCGGCCGCCAGCAGAAACCCGAGCAGATGCAGCCACATATTGGACAACAGATTACCGTGGACCTGGGCCTTGACCAAACGGGCCGGTATCTTGATACTGAGGATGCCGCGCAGGTCACCGACCTGGTAATCATAACCGGCGTCGTAAGATGAGCGAATTGTTGGCGGAGCATCAGCGCTCTTGCCATGGCACTTCAGGCAGTAGGCCTCCACCCAGATCGGGGTGGAAAAATGATAAAAAGGATCTGTGGAGTCCTGGATATACACGAGATGGTCGGCCTCCTGGGGATGGCTCCGGAAAAAATTCATCGCCTGAATTTCGACCGCATCGGCACGATTGGCCGGATTGCGGGCCTGATCCGAGACATTGTTGAAGAACAATCCATCTTTTTCCCAGGAACTGAAGTCTGCCGAAATTCGAGACAAGGCGTGAGCAGGGAGGAAACCGATGGTCTGGGGGGTCAAGGGAAGGCCACTATCGAGGAACTGCTGATGGTAAACCCGGCGGGTCGCCATAAGGACGCTGCGAATGGTGTAGGCTTCGTCTCGAACGACACTCATGACATGAGCACGGGTGCGCTGATAGTCGATGAGTTCCACGAGGGCGAAAGACCCCAGAAAGGTGAGTAAAAGCGCAAGGATAAGTTTATTCTGAAGACGCAAAAATCCCTCCATCAAGCCAAACCAGGACAACTAGCAATTAACTTGCCTGAATAAAGCATAATTCTAACAAATTAATCTGTGCCTGCTCGATAAAAACTAATTTGGGGATTTTTTACTAATAAAAATAGAGGATTACTTGGAGGTCGAATTTTTCGATGCCCTGCAAAAATAAAAAAAGTTACGAAACAGAGTTCCCGCCGCCTTTTCAATCTCGGTCCGAAACCTGGTGAAATCACTTAAACAATTAGGCTTTTGCCCGGATTGAGCCACCCAATTTGCGACAATTTCACTGGTTACTTCCGGATGAAACTGCAGGCCATAAGCCCGTCCCTTGCGAAAGGCCTGTCCGGGACACTCCTCGGTCTCAACCAGTCGGAGGGCTGTTTCAGGGACATCGAAGGAATCGTTATGCCACTCGAAAGAGAGGAATTCGCTCCCTAAACCCGCCAGCAACGGGTCTTGGCGCCCAGCTTCGGTGACGTGCAAGGGACAAACGCCATGCTCACCTCTCCTCTGGCTGAAAACCGGCGCGCCAAGGGCTTCAGCCAAAAGTTGACCGCCCAGACAGATCCCCAACAGAGGAACATTCTGCTGCAGGGCTTTTTTCAGAAAGAGTTTCACGTCCGCAAGGTAAGGATACTCAGCAACGTCGTGGACTCCCATATAGCCGCCGAGCACGATGATGCCGCAATAATCGGCAGGCTCAGGGAGGCCGGAGTTGCGGAAAGGGGTCAGCAGATCTATTTTCAATCCGCTTTCGGCCGCCAAACTGCCGGCCAAGCCAGCAGGAACCCTGGCGTCTAATTGCATGATTGCCAGCATGGCAAACACCTTTCGTGAAGGAAGATCAGTAGAGACGACGGAAGGCCGACGCTTTGATAATGGCGTAGATTTCGCCGCCGGTGCGAATTCCCAGATCCTGCACAGCCTCGCCCACCACCTGTGACACCAGCTTTTGCCCATTACAGTCCAGCTCGACCCCAATACGGTTGCCGACCTCAAAGATGGAACTCACCCGACAATGGAACAGGTTCCGAGCACTGCTGGCTTCGGGATGACGCTTGAACAGCGTGATGTCCTTGGAGGAAATCTCGAACAAATTCTCGTCTTTTTGTCCTGGTTCGGTCAAAATCAGACGGTTATCTCCCCAGGCGTAGGCCCACAGATCGCCATCAGGCTGAGGTCTGAGCAATTTCAAAAGATTGATGTAACCGACCTGGCTGGTCCCCAAGCGCTGCCGGGCTAATTCCTCGGCTGAAGTCCGGCCCTTAAGTCGCCCCTTCTCAAACACCAGCACCTCTTCGGCGAGCAGCCGCATCTCATTCAGAGAGTGGGAAACGAACAGGAACGGGATATTGAATTCGGAAAAGACCTTTTGCAGATAAGGAATGATCTGATATTTCAACCCGTCATCCAGACCGGTCAAGGGCTCGTCCAAAAGGATCAACCGGGGGCAGGACAACAGTGCCCGTCCCAGCGCAACCCGCTGCCGTTCGCCACCGGACAGGGTGTTGACCCCCCGCTTCAGCAACGGCTGGATATCCAGCACCCGGCATAACCCTTCGGGATCGATCCGCCGCTCCGCCGGAGGGGTGCGCCGATATCCGTAAAACAGATTGCGCTGCACATTCAAATGCGGAAACAGGTGGGCGTGTTGAAAAACCACCGCAATGCGCCGCTGCTCAGGCGCCAGGCAGATGCGCTTTTCTGAATCGAAAAGCACCTCGCCATCCAGACGGATGGTCCCCTTATCCGGCGCAACCAGCCCTGCCAGCATCTGTACCAATGTCGACTTGCCGCTGCCGGATTTACCAAACACACCGATACGATCGCCGAGCACAGCGAAATCGGCAACATAGTGAAAATTCGGAAAGCGTTTTTCCAGCGAAACTTCCAGGATCATCGCTGTGTCTCCCGCTTGAACCGTCCGGCCAGATACTCGTTGAACAGCAGTACGATCAACGAAACAATGATAGACACGACACACAAAGACAGGGCCATGCGGTCGCCGCCTGGCGTATTGGTGTAATCGTAGATGGCCAATGGGATCGTCTGGGTTATGCCGGGGATATTTCCGGCAATAATGATAGTGGCGCCGAATTCGCCCAAGCTACGGGCAAACATAAGAGTTGCTCCGGCCAGGATCGAACGGCTTGACAGCGGAAGAACCACGCTCAGCAGCGAATCGAGGCGACGCGCCCCTAGAGTACGTGACGCCTGGATCAAGCGCTCGTCAATCCCTTCCATGCCGATGCGAATCGAGCGCACCAGCAGCGGAAAACCGACAACCATGGAGGCGATAACCGCGGCCTTCCAGGTAAAGATGACGCGAACCCCCAGCTGGGAAAGGAGACCTCCCAACCAGCCCCGCTCTCCAAGAAGCAACAGCAGCAGATAGCCGACAACCACCGGCGGCAAAACCAGCGGCAGGTTGATAATGCCGTCGAACAACGCCTTGGCCCGCCAGCGCGTGAATACCAGCAGATAGGCAGCCACCACGCCGAACGGCAAGGAAAGCAGGGTTGCGACGGTGGCAACTTTAGCGGACAGCCAGATCGCCTGCAGGTCTGAGGGATTTAAATCAAACATGCCTTATCCAAAGAGGAATAAACCAAGTCCAGTCCTTCGGAAGGTCCTCATCCGGTAAACGTAATAAAAAAGGTACGGAAGAAAAAACAGTACGAAAATAGCATATTTGGGGATGCCCGCCAATCATCTTTTGGCAAACACTGTATCACGGTTGCTGCTCTGTTCAGGCCACTGCCAGCAGGATCTGCGATTCTTTGATCAGCGCGCAGGCTTCATCTCCCAACCGTAATCCAAGAGCGTCACGGCCATCGCGCCTCATCGTGGCCGTCACGGTGCTGTCGCCTGGCAAAGTCAGGGTCACTTCGCAATCACCCTCTTCCTGGCTGATACGGCAGATCCGACCGAATAACAGGTTGCCGGAACTTGAAGAATGGATGTGCAAAGCATTTCCCATGCTAACCGAAGATGCCTTGACAATGGCCAGGACCTGTCCACCTTCGACCAAACCAAGTTGCTCCAGGCTCTGGTTGGTAATGATCGCTCTGACTCTGTCGCCCCCCTTGAGAACGACGCCGACCCTGGCATTGACCGGTCCCCGCTCGACTTTCTCAATCGTTCCAGACCAAATATTACGGGCGCTGAGTTTCATTTCCATCCTCCTCAACACCCGATAATTCTTCAAAGCGGAGTCACCATCCTCAGACAAGAAGGCCAGGAATCGATCATACTCACGGGCAATCATCAACCCCTGCTGCAAAAACCGCTCGCCGGCAGGCGTAAGCATAGTCCCGCCGCCACCACGCCCTCCAGTGGCCCGCGCCACTAGCGGACGATCAGCCAAGTTGTTGAGGGTGTCGATCTCCTCCCAGGCCGTCTTGTAACTCAAGCCAAGGGCTTGGGCGGCTTTATTGATGGACCCCTGTTCAGCAACCTTGGCCAGCAGACGCAAAGCGCGGCCGCAACCCGTTGCAGGAAAAAGAATTGCCGGCAGGCTCAGTGCTTGCTGTCTCTCTTCAGACAACACCGAATCTGTTGTCATGGGAACCTCACCGCTATTTCATTTTGGAATAACGTTCGAGAAAAAAAGGGCGACAGGGAGCGCTTCACCGTTTGGCAGGCGGCAAAGCGCTCCCTCAGAGATTAGTTAGCAGTCAGTTTGGTCAAATCCAAATCTTGGCCGATGAGACCGGCAGCGTCAGCGCGGCACTGTTTGCAGTGACGAGCCTGGGACAGAATCAGGTCAGCCTGATTGCGCACCATGTCCATCACCAACTCACTGGGCGGCTCCATGCCGGCAAAAATCCCCAGAGGGATCAACGGCAGGATGTTCATCATGGTGGCCCCAAGCTCACGGGCCTTAACGGCCAAATCAAGGGTTTCATGATCGTTGATGCCCGGGATATAGACGTGATTGACCTTGACCAGCATCCCTTTAGCAGCGGCGAGACGAACCCCTTCCAACTGATTGGCAAGGAGCATTTCGGCAGCCAGGGCGCCATCCAATCGCTTGCCTTCGTAGCGGACCCACTCATAAACCTTAGCGCCGGTTTCGGGAGTCAAGGCATTGATCGTCACCGTAACGCTGTGTACACCCAGCTCATCGAGGGTATCGATGTATTGGGGGAGGAGCAGACCGTTGGTCGACAAGCAAAGGGTCATATCAGGGTATGCATCCTTGACCAGGCGGAAGGTTTCAAAGGTTTTCGGATTAGCCAGGGGGTCACCAGGACCGGCGATGCCGACCACTTTGAGCTTTTCCCCGACCTTGGGGTGGCGCAGTACCAGGCGAACCCTCTCAAGGCCCTCCTCGGGGGTCAGAACCCGACTGGTGACGCCGGGACGGCTTTCGTTGGCGCAGTCGAAACGGCGCTCACAAAATCCGCACTTGATATTACAGCCGGGAGCGACCGGTAGATGGATGCGGCCGGCTTTACTATGATCTCCGCCGAAGCAGGGATGGTCAGCTTTACGTTTCATCATCTGGCAAGGTGTGCCCATGGTTTATCTCCTCTCACGTACAACGGCGCTTGCGGATTACTCCGTCAAGCGCCGTTGCTGAATTGAAAAGCCCTGCCATTTTTTTAGGGGCAGGGCTTCTTTGCCGTGTCGGGAAACATCGTTGTCTCCGGTATCGGTTTTTACCTCTGCATTTGGTGTGCCAAACCCAAAACCCGGAAAAAATCTGGGCAGAAGGACTCCCTCAAAATCCTTCTGCCCATGCCATAGGCAATTACAGGGATGAATGGGCTTAATTCTTAGGCAACCGGAGGGGGCGTCCAGCCGCCGGCGAAAGGCCGCACAGCAGGAGGTTCACTTGTGAGGACAAGAGTGCCCGCTGCCGCAGCAGGGAGTGCTGCATACGCTGTCATGGGCAGCCTGAAGAGCTGGCAGAATCGGGCCGTCGGCTTCGACAACTGCAAACCCTGCATTAATCAATGCGTTCTTGGGCATAGGGCCGATCATGGAAACCACCACGGCCTTGCACCCTTCCAGCGACTCGGTGATTTCTTTGAAGCGCACGTCGTGCTGGGCGTGAGTCGGATCGGAGCTGCAGTAAGGTTCGACGAAGACCTCATTCACCACCTTGCTGTCAGCACCGGCAAAGTCATAAATGACGAACCGCTGCGCCAAGCCGAAGTGAAGATCGACATTGATTCCGTTACTTGTAGCGACCGCGATCAACATATGTCGGGTCCAGATTCTATCAAACAGTCAGAGGCTTGAAGGTGAAACACTTCTTCGGGCAGGTTTTGCCGCAGGCCACACAGCCGATGCATCTGCCGGGATTCTCCACGTACATGAACATACGGGCCGAATCATCTTCGTCGATTTCTTTGAAATTCAATACGTTGCGGGAGCAGGCCTTGAAGCAGCGGCCACAGCCGAGGCATTTTTCCTCGTCGATCTCCTCAACGAAATGAGGAGTCCAGTCACTCAGATCCTTGGTTTTTCCAGTCAAATACGCCATGGGTTTTCTCCTTCATGCAATTTTAGATGCTGCGCAAGCAACTCTGCAGCGCTGGTAATGGTTGCGGCTCAGGCTTGTTCCTGAAATCCGGGCCGTTCATTCTTGAGCATGGCCTTGCGCAGGAATGGCGGTGGGTTGCCTCGCAGCACCTCCTGCAGTTTTTCCACCACCTGGGTGATCGGTTCCTGTTCCTTGCTCTTGATGGGATGAATGTGGTTAGCCACCAATTTGGCGGCAGCCGGGCCACCGATCTGAGCGACGTAAACAATGGCACAATCGGTCAGAGCTGTGGCGCGAGCAGCAATCTTGTCTTCTTCATCCGGGCCATGGGCCTTGATCTGCACCAAACCGGCAAAATTCGCATCGTCCGGACCGACTTCCCACAGGACAAATTCCTCGGCCTGGCCGAAATGTTCATCGATATGGATTTTATCGCTGCTGGCAAATGCCACTTTCATGGTCAAGCCTCTCTTTCTCGTTGTCCCGATGACACAAAGTCGTCGCGTATGGATCATGACCGCTCCCCGGTTGGGAGGACGCAGGGGCGGTAACCGCCCCTGCGGATCCTGATTTGTTCTGGCAGACTGTTGAAAAACGCTCTTGCTCCGGCGGAGCAAAAATGTCCAGATGCAAGGTGCCGGAAATCCTTCGGAATAAGGCGTATCTCGAATACGTCGTTGACGAAGGTTGATGGCAACGCCGCAAATAGGCTTTTTTCATCTGCCGGTTAGCGCATCATTTCAAACCACTTGTCTTCGCAGGTCTCATCCTTGATATCCAGGAACTTGTTGGCGATCATGGTCAGGATGTTGATGGCCCCGTTATAGCCGACAACCGGAGTCCGATGCAGGTTGACGCGGTCGATGATCGGGAAACCGATGCGGAACAGAGGAATCTTGGCGTCGCGGGCGGCCCATTTGCCGTGGGTGTCGCCGATCATGCCGTCCACAGGGTCGGTCATCAGCAGACTGCGCATGTGCCACAGGTCTCTGTTGATGTAGATTTTCCCTTGGGCGCCGAAAGGCGAAGTCGCCAGCAGCGCAGCCATGTCCTTCTCGAACTTCTTGGTCGCCCGGGAGCAGAGGATGTGGTAGGGAATCGCACCCATTTCGAGCAGGAAGGACACGATGCCGAACAGGTAATCCGGGTCTCCGAAGACGGCGAACTTCTTGCCGTGCAGGTACTGATGGGCATCGGTCATGGCGTCGACGGCCCGGCCGCGTTCGGCCTTGAGCTCTTCGGGAATCGGCTTGTCGAACAGTTCCGACAGCTTCATCAAAAAGGCGTCGGTCTTCTTGATCCCCATCGGCATGGGCAGAACCTCGTTGACCCCGGCGTATTCTGTCTTGATCCACTTCATGGTGTTGGCGGTGGCGTATTTCTGCAGAGAAATGGTCGCCTTGCCATTGATCGACTCAGCTGCATCCTCCAGCTTGGTGCCGCCCGGATAGGGACGGTAGGTGCCGTCGCAGACCGTATCGAAGACTTCGCTGATGTCCGCCAGGACGGTATAGGGAATGCCGAAGGCTTCCAGAATCCGCTTGTATTCGCGGATGTTGCCGGTGTTGCCATCAAAACCGGGGATCAGGTTAAGCTTGCCGGTACATTTCCCTTCGATCTTCTGCCCCTCGGTCAGGTACTGGAGGATGCTGTTGAGCATCGCATCGTAGCCGTGGATGTGGGTGCCGTTGAAGCTCGGGGTGTTGGCGTAAGGGACCGGAAAGTCCTCGGGGATGTGCCCTTTGAGCTTGGCGTTTTTGATAAATGCGGTCAGGTCGTCGCCAATGACTTCCGGCATACAGGTGGTGTAAACCGCCATCATTTTCGGTTTGTACAGGGCATAGGCGTTTTCCAGACCTTCAAACAGGTTGTTCTGACCGCCGAACACCGCGCCGTCCTCAGTCATGGAACTGCAGACCGCTGCTGACGGCTCGCGGAAATGGCGGTTGAAGGTGCTGCGGAAATAGGAGGCACAACCCTGGGAGCCATGCACGAAGGGAAGAGTCCCCTCGAAGCCGTGAGCCACCATCTGCGCACCGAGCGGCTGGCAGGCATGGGCGGGATTGATCACCAGGGCGGTGCGGGCAAAGTTCTTTTCCTTATAATCTTCAGTGTTGATCCACTCTTTGACCCGCTCGATCTCCTCAGGAGAGTGCGTGGTCACCTTTTTAACTGCTACAGCGCTTTCGCTCATGGCGCGAACTCCTTATTGTTTGCCACAGAGACACTGAGACACAGAGCCAACCTGAAAATGGCTGTTTGTTTTCAGGAGAATGCTAGAACCTAAATTGGCTATGGGCTTCTCCGTGCCTCTGCGCCTCTGTGGCGAATTTCGGTCTTAAAAGGGCGATTTGACCAGTCCCCAGGTGGGGCTGTTGATCGCCATGTCGATATCCCGGGCGAAGATCTTAAACCCTTCGTAGCCGTGGTAGGGACCGGAATAGTCCCAGCTGTGCATCTGGCGGAAAGGAATCCCCGCCTTCTGGAACACGTATTTTTCCTTGATGCCGCTGCCGATCAGGTCGGGTTTCATCTCTTCGACGAATTTCTCCAGTTCGAATTCCGTCACGTCGTCATAAATGATGGTCCCTTTGGCCATTTCCGGGGCGGTACGGTCATAGTCGTCCTGATGGGCGAACTCGTAACCGGTGCCGGTGATCTGAATGCCCAGATCCTCATAGGCCCCGACGGTGTGGCGGGGACGCAGTCCACCGACGAACAGCATGGCGGTTTTGCCATTGAGACGGGGTTTGTACTCTTCGACAACCGCTTCCATCATCGGCTTGTACTTGGCGATGACCTTTTCGACGTTGGCCTTGATGGTGTCGTCGAAGCGCTCGGCGATGGCACGCAGGCTCTCCTCGATTTTGGTCGGACCGAAGAAGTTGTACTCCAACCAGGGGATACCCCATTTTTCTTCCATGACCTTGCACATATAGTTCATGGAGCGATAGCAGTGGATCAGGTTGAGCTTGACCTGATGAGTGGCGGCGATTTTTTCCACTTCGCCGTCGCCGGTCCAGACCGACTTGACGTTGAGGCCGATTTCTTCAAGAATCGGCTTGGCCGCCCAGACGTCACCGCCGATGTTGTAGTCACCGATCAGGGCAACGTCATAAGGACCGATCGGCTCGGCGAATTCACGTTTGCCGATGATGTGGTCGCGGATCGAGTCATTGGAAATGTGATGCCCCAAGGACTGGCTGACGCCGCGGAAACCTTCGCAGTTACAGGGAACAACCATTTTGTCGAGCTCGGCTTCCATCTTTTTGGTGACGGCGTTGATGTCGTCGCCGATCAGGCCGACCGGGCATTCGGACAGAACCGAAAGGCCTTTGTTCAAAGGGAACAGCTCGTCTGCTTCACGCAGCAGGGTTTCCAGTTTCTTGTCGCCGCCGTAAACGATGTCGCGTTCCTGGAAGTCGGAGGTGAAGTCAAGGGGGAAAGTGGTGACGCCGGGGATGCCGTCCATCAGGTTACGCCGGGTGCCCCAGCTGTAAACGCCGCAGCCGATCGGGCCGTGGGAAACGTGCACCATGTCACGGATCGGGCCCCAGACCACCCCTTTGGCGCCGGCATAGGCGCAACCACGCTGGCTCATGACGCCGGGGACGATTTTTTTATTCGATTTGACGGCACAGCTCGAAACCGAAGGTTCGTTGGCGCCAATGTGGGGAGCACGCTTTTTCCTGGCCTTGGCCGGCATTGCAGCCAAAGTTTCTTCAATCAGTTTTTCGGTCTTCTCAATGGTAATACCCTTGATGGGTTTTCTAATCGCCATGGATTTTTACTCCTGTAAAATCGGTGAAGTGTAAGCTCACCCGGTTGTTCTTGAAGCCTTGGAGCGCCATCCGCAAAACTCCCCTCAGGTCAGATCCAGTGCTGTGATGCACTCAGCCTGCCCTCGTGTGCGCCAGGGCGCAGGAATAGTGTAGGGCGAGAGAAGCCGGATTCGCGGCACGGAAGTCGTCGAGAACAAGCTGGGCTAAAGGGGGCGAAGACGGTTTCGCCCCACTTTTCGCAGCTCACTTATTAGGCGTTTTCAGCCTTGCCGACAACGGTTTCGTCTTCCGCTTCCATGATGCCGAATTCCATCAGCAGCTCTTCGAGCTCTTCCATTTCCAGCGGAGTAGGAACGACAAACATCTTGTTCTCGTCGATCTTACGGGCCAGTTCACGATATTCGTTGGCCTGTTTGTGTTCCGGGGAGTATTCGATAACGGTCATGCGGCGCAGCTCAGCACGCTGCACCTGATTGTCGCGGGGAACAAAGTGGATCATCTGGGTGCCGAGCTTGGAGGCCAATGCTTCGATCAGATCCGCTTCGCGGTCAGTGTTACGGCTGTTACAGATCAGGCCTGCCAGGCGCACGCTGCCGGAAGAGGCATATTTAACGATACCTTTGCAGATGTTGTTGGCGGCGTACATGGCCATCATCTCACCGGAAACGACGATGTAGATTTCCTGAGCCTTGTTTTCGCGAATCGGCATTGCGAAGCCGCCGCAGACAACGTCACCGAGAACGTCGTAGAAGACGAAATCGAGGTCAGGAGTATAAGCACCCTCTTCTTCCAGGAAGTTGATGGCAGTGATAACACCGCGGCCAGCGCAACCGACGCCAGGCTCGGGACCGCCGGACTCGACGCATTTGACATCGCCGAAACCCCACTTAAGTACGTCTTCCAACTCCAGGTCCTCAACGGTACCGAGTTCGCGGACTTTGTCCATAACGGTTTCCTGGGCCTTGGCATGCAGGATCAGGCGGGTCGAGTCGGCTTTGGGGTCACAGCCGATGATCATGACTTTTTTGCCCAGGCTGGCAAGACCGGCGACGGTGTTCTGGGTGGTGGTGGATTTACCGATGCCGCCTTTGCCGTAGATAGCGATCTGTCTCATTTTTTTTTCAGCCATGGTACTTCTCCTTTAATTCTTGGTTGTTGCGGCAGAGGCTTGTCCGCGGGACAGATCGCCATTGACCTTTACTGTGCGGGACGTCGACTCTGCCTTGATGAAAATAGTAAGGCCCCACCCGGTCAATCCGGATGGGGCCTCATTGCCCATGACGCCGCCATCATGGCGTCGTCGCGTTTCAACTCGTTAAATAGAAAAAGCCCACGGGAGCGCATCGCGTCCTATGGGCTTCATTGCCATAATCAGAAACACATCATCGTGCTTTTGTCGAAGACAGACTTCCTTATAGCAGGGGTTGTGCCAACTTTGAATAAAATCTTAAAACCATATCTTTTCAATATGTTGACGGCATCTGTTTAAAAAAGACATAGAAAATTTCGAATCCATTGCCTGTCTTTTGTGCAGAAGTGAACAGGAAGTCGGCAACTCTTTGCCTATTCGCCAAGCACCGGAAGCTCGATAGTAAAGGTTGTTCCTTTGCCTACCTCGCTCTGCAAATGAATCTGGCCGTTGTGCTGCTGGATGATTTCATAAGCGATGCTCATCCCCAGCCCGGTTCCCACGCCCACTTCCTTGGTCGTGAAAAACGGCTCGAAAATCCGCGACTGATTTTCCTGCGGAATGCCGCAGCCAGTGTCGGTGACAGAGACGAACAAGGTCGCGCCATCCTCACACCAGGTCTTGACCTGAATCTCCCCTTGTTCCTTGATAGCCTGGGCGGCATTGACCAGCAGATTCATGAAAACCTGATTGAGGCGTTGCGGATAACACCGGGTGCGGGGCAGAATTCCATAGTCACGCTGCAGGGTCGCTTTGTATTTGATTTCGTTCCAGACGATATTGATGGTGCTTTCCAGGCAGTCATTGATATCGGCGACCACAGCTTCAGCATCATCCATTCGGGCGAAACTTTTCAATCCCTGCACGATGCGCCGAACTCTGTCGGTCCCTTCCAGACTTTCCTTGATAAGGTCACGACTGTCTTCGAGGATAAAATCGAGCTTCAGCTTTTTCCGCAGTTGCTCCAATGCTGTACGATTTTCAATATCTGCCACTTTTTCGATCATGTCCTGTTGCGTCTTCAGGAAACTGGTGAATTTGTCCAAGTAATTGTTGAGGGTTCCAAGATTGCTATTGACGAATCCGATAGGATTATTGACCTCGTGAGCCACCCCGGCGGCCAGCTGCCCAAGCGAAGCCATCTTCTCCTGATGGAAAATGATGCTCTGACTGTTCTTGAGTTCGGCATAGGCTTTCTCCAATTCACCACGACTCTCTTCCAGTTGGACGTTCTTTTCCTCCAGTCGTTCAGTCAGTTGCCGGCTTCGCTCTAATAGGCCTTTGAGTTGCTCCTCAGCCTGCTTGCGGGCCGAGATATCTTTAGCCACCAGAATAAAGCGGGTCACACTACCGTGTGCGTCGGTCAAAGGCGCGCAGGATAACGCCACAGGAAAGGATCGCTCCGCACTGACCCAAAGCATTTCTCCCTGCCAGGCCCCCGTCCTGGACGTAAATAAATTCAAACAGTCGTCAGCGGCATTATCGGCACGTTTCAGAAAATCCATGACCGACCGCTGCAGAATCTCCGGTTCGGTCGTTTGCAGGAATCTGACGGCTGTAGGATTGGCCAAAATGACCTTTCCCTGCAGATCCGTGACCAGCAAAGCATCGTTCATGGAACGCAGAATATTATCCAGGTCGTTTTTTGAAACGGTTGTCTCGCGCAAGTTATGGATCATTTTATTGAAACTTGCCACCAGGGTACCGACTTCATCGTTGGATTCGATGGCGATCAATTCCTCCTCATCTCCATCGGAAATCCGTTTTGCCATGGTCGTCACCTGTTTCAAGGGACGGATCAGGCGGGGGACCAGCAAAAAGATGGTCAACGAGGTCACCAGAAGCATCAACAGCATAAAAAAAGTCACGCTGTTGCGCAGATCGCTGACCGCCTTACGGGTTTGTTCAATAGACAACCCAACCCGGAAGCTCCCCCAGTGCCGCCCTTGCACCATTACCGGCGCAGAGACATCCCACATGGTCTCCCCAGTATCGCGCTGGTAAATCTGACGCAGCACTTTTTGCTCAGGAGTGGCTTCAAAACGAGCTGCCGCCAGACCGACGGGATCATTAAAAATCCGCTTTGTCCGATTGTTGTTGCGGTCGAACTCCGCGTCGCCTGTCAATTCTTTGGAATAGCGGGAATTGTGGACTGGCAGGTAGCCATTCCGATCGACTAGGGCAGCGAACACGACCATCGAATCTTGTTCGACGACCGCGTCTTCCAGGCTCAGAATCTTTCGATCCAGGATTTGATCATAAGCAGTATGGAATTTGGGAATGGAAGAGCCGGCCAGCGGGCCGCTGACGATGGGCTGATAATCGCTATCAAACAACTGATCGACGGTTAAAGCGCCCTCTTCCAGCAAATCTTCAAGCATATGCTCCATGCTCTTGGCACTGACCAGAACCAGGCTTCTCACTTTGGTAAAGACCATCTCTTCAAGAACCCGAGACCGGTCTTCCACCAGGGCATAATTGAATATCACCATGACAATGGCCAACACAGCCACGACCACCAAGTTGATTTTCACGGAAATCCTGTTAAAAATCCCTGTCATAAACGACCTCCACCTGCGTTCTCCCCGACAGGAGCCAGCATGACTTGCCAAGGAGATTAGCGGTGCAAGACATATTCCAGATTAACCATTAGCCTCCAAAACAAATAGATCATTCCAGCGAGCGGGAGGAGATTCTCCCAGAGTGAAACATCTTGGGGGCATCAGAGATGCGTGCTAAGATACAGCTTCATCTTAGCCGAAGGATTTGTCATGACACTGGAATGGACCAAAGATTTGGCGATCGGCAACCCGGTTATCGACCGACAACACCAGAGCCTGTTTGCTAAGTTCAACGATTTTCTGGAAGGTTGTAATCAAGGATTGGCCAAAGAACCCATTTTGGAGCTCTTCTCGTTCTTGGACCGCTACGTGGAGGAGCACTTTCGTGCCGAGGAAGGATTGATGCGCAATGCCGGCTACCCAGGCTTCAGCGAACATCGTGATGAGCATTTACAATTCCAGGCAAAGCTTAAGGAACTAGAGGAAGAATTGCGCATCACCGACATTACGCCGCAAATTCTGATCCGCACCAATAAGGCCCTGATCTTCTGGTTGACCACCCATATTCGCCAGGTCGACCCCCTGTTCGGCTCCTTTCTCAAGCGACAAAAGGAAAACCAGGGTCAATAATAATCCTGCAAGCCTTGAATCATACGTTCAAAGGGGAGCCAGGGTGGATTATCCACAGAAAACACTGGTTCCTCATCCCCTTGCACCACCTTTAAAAAACTGTCCCGCATCTGCGCCGCAATTTCGAGTGACGGTCCCTGTTGCCGTTTTTCAATGATAAGTTTCTGGCGCTGGCTAAGCTTCACTTCGACGTAATAATGACGATAGGTCAGGTGAGACATCTGCGACGCCTCACTGTAAGTGACGCTCAGGGTCCCGACATCGGCCGGAAGCAGAGGCAGAATTTCAGCAGCAACAAGGAGCTTCTCCTTTGACTTGTCGAGCTGCCAGCGGCCGGGTTCAACTCCCATTGCCGTCAAAGCATCCACACATTGCCCAATCTCTTCCAAGCTACCGGTCAGACACAGGCTGCGGAGAAAGGCGGCGGCTGTCATATCCTCATGGCTTTTACGCACCAACTCGGCATTGCGGCGCCGTGCTGCCCAGCGCTGATAACGATTTTTATAGACAAAGGAACAGTAATTGATCGGCAAGAGATCTCCTTGTTCCAAGGAATACTCCAGCAGACGCAAGGCAGTAAGCTCAGAGTCCAGCACCGTGACCTTTTCGCCATGCAAAAAGGTGTAGGGTCGGGCAGCCAGGTGGGCGAAATTATGTGGCGTGAGACGTAACTGGTGCAGGTTGAGAAACGCCACGCCAGCCTCGCGCAGTTGCGGCAGCAAGTGGCGCAAGCGCTGTTCATCTTCCGGGACAGATGGGATTTCCACGGTGACACACGGGATGTAGCGAGCGGCCAATCGCGCAGCATCGATGCGATAGCCGACAGCGCCAATATCGAACCGCATCTCGTCCAATCCGGCACTGCGTAATTTCTGTAGGACCTCCTCCGTCACCAGGCTGCCGTTACTGTACAGCCAGGTATGCACCCGGTCTCCGAACGTGCTTTTCACCGCTCGCAGAAAACCGAGGGTCCGATTCAGGGTGAGCAGGGGCTCCCCGCCGCTGAAACTGACGCCACGAAACCCGAACCGATCGATATAGGCAACGTAGTCGTCGGGATGACGAAAGGTAATGGTATTGGTGGCAGGTAGACCGATTTCGGTCTGGTCGGAGGGACAATAAAAACAACGGCAATTGCAGCGGCCGTTAATGAACAGGCAGGACCAGGTGCCGGCGACACAAGCGGCGCATCCTGGCGAGAGACTGCGACAGTCGAGCTTGGTTCCACCGCAACCTATAGATACCGTGGGGTGGATTGCCTGCAGCAGTTCTTCGCGCTGGCGCCGGGCAGCTTCAGCTGCCGACGGCGACAAAAATGACAGCTGTTCGTAGCCCGATTCATATTCGGCCTGATTTGCTCGAATCCACTGTTCCTGCCGCTGTTTGACGTCCATAGCCAGCGCCGTTCGTATGTATGTGATAAGAATGTGAGGCGATCATTTACTCCCTTCGTGGGACTTTTACAACAGCAATTTTCACAGTCCAAAAACCTCAATAAAAACGGGCCTCGGCGGTATGCCGAAGCCCGTAATGGAACGGTTAAGAATGTGATCTTTTAGTATTTACCGAAATCGTCGTCATCCAGACTGATCATCGGCTCATCATCTGAATTCTCGGCACTGCTCGGCTCAGCATCCCACCCCAGCCCTTGCACTGGCGCAGAGGAGGGAGAAGGCGTGTTCCACGAGGACGGCATCTGGCGAGGTGCAGCACTCCTCTTGCCACTGAGCTTGAAAAAGCCCAGCATGCTCTTGAGATGCGCCGACTGGCTCGACAATTCTTCGGCAGCGGCCGCGCTTTCTTCAGCATTGGCGGTATTGCTCTGGGTCACCTGGTCGATCTGCCCTAAGCCAACATTGATCTGGGCGATGCCATTGGCCTGTTCGTTACTCGCCGCAGCAATTTCAGCGACCAGGTCCGAAGCCTTGGTGATCCCGGCGACGATCTCCTCCAGGGAGGCTGCAGTTTCGTTGGCAATCTGAGTGCCGTAATTGGTCTTGTTCACCGACCCGGCGATAAGATCAGCGGTCTCTTGAGCGGCTTTGGCACTGCGCGCCGCCAGGTTGCGTACTTCCTCGGCCACCACCGCGAAGCCTTTACCGTGCTGACCGGCACGGGCTGCTTCAACGGCTGCGTTCAAGGCCAGCAGATTGGTCTGGAAGGCGATTTCATCGATCGTCCTGACGATCTTGGAGGTTTCCACACTGGAATGAGAGATCTCTTCCATGGAGCGCGTCAGATCCTC
>ENA-ORXD01001185-ORXD01001185.1-sediment-metagenome-genome-assembly--contig:-NODE-1185-length-23582-cov-3.353329_pt1 | contig 23582 bp, 23 predicted proteins | sample MGYA00237862_ERZ511471 | MGnify/ENA metagenome assembly ERZ511471
GATCACCGGGTGCGGGACGGTGATGGGGATGTTTGCGGAGATGCTGGCGGCCGGAACGGACGCGGTCAGTGGAGCCTTCTCCTACATGAGCAATAATTACGTCGAGATGCAGGTTCTCGACTGGTTCAAGGAACTCCTGGGGTATCCTCGTTCTGCCAGCGGTCTCCTCACGAGCGGCTGCTCGGCCTCAAACCTCATCGCCCTGGCCGTGGCCCGGAATACGATGGCAGGCTTCGACCTGCGGGGGAGGGGAATGGTGAACGCACCGCAGCAGATGACCCTCTATTGTTCGGATGAAGCTCATTCCTCGGTCCAGAAGGCGGTTGAACTGCTCGGGTTCGGAAACGATGCATTGCGCCGGGTGCCCGTGAACGATTCCCTGGAAATGGATCTGTTCGCCCTGAAAGCGGCTATCCGGGACGACCGGGAGAACGGGCTGCTCCCCATCTGCGTTGTCGGGGTCGCCGGGACCACCAATACCGGGGCCATCGATGATCTCAATGGCATGGCCGATATCTGCGCCAGGGAGCGGTGCTGGTTCCATCTCGATGGCGCGTTCGGAGCCTGGGCCGCCATCGCTCCCCGGTACAGACACCTCGTTGCCGGGATGGAACGGGCGGATTCGATCGCATTTGACTTGCACAAGTGGATGTACCTGGCTTACCCTGTCGGCTGCATCCTCATTAAAAACGCTGACCACCACCGCCATGCGTTCTCGCTGACCCCGACATACCTCGCCCACGGTGAAGGAGATCGCGGATTGACCGGCATCGACGTACCCTGGCTCTCTGACTACGGGTTTGAGCTCTCGCGTGGCTTTCATGCACTCAAGGCCTGGATGACCTTCAAGGAACACGGCACCGCGAAGTATGGGCGGCTCATTCAGCAGAATATCGACCAGGCGCAGTATCTGGGTCGCCTGGTAGAGGCCGCTCCGGATCTTGAGCTCGCGTTGCCGGTCTCCCTGAACGTTGTCGCGTTTCGATACATCAGGCCTGGCATGGACGAGGAGAGCCTCAACCATCTCAACAAACAGATCGAGGTGGAGCTCCAGGAACAGGGGACAGCTGTCGCCTCGATCATAAGTATCAGGGGCAGAAAGTACCTGCACGTCGCCATTACCAATCATCGCAGCCGGCAGGATGATTTTGATCTTCTCGTAGACGAAGTGATCCGGATCGGAAAGGAGCTGGCCTAATCGGGAAAGGAAGGGCCGATGACCGGGGAGTGAAAGAAATAGTTCCCGCTCACCCTGCTGTTTCCGGCTTTCACCCCGGTATATCCCGGGAGTGAAAAATACCATTCATCCGGCATTTCCTGGCATACATTAAATATTTCCTTGATGTAATCGTTTGTTGTTGTGGGAAGGCTATGTCAATCGGCAGAATTGAAAAGAATATCCAGAGGATAAAGAAAGAGTTTTCAGATATCTCGCCCGGAAGAGCACCCAGAATAGAACCCGTTCAGGAAAAGAAGGGCTCTTCCCCGATCATAATCGGGGCTGCGGTTGTCGTTATCATTATCGCGTTGCTGGTTCTCGCTATCTTCCTGTAATGACCCAATCAACCATCATCAGCGATCCTGCAGGAACAATCGACTGCGGGCTGACAACCAGTCGTTATCCGGAGAAGCCCACAGCAGGTCCGATTATCGATGGGATGATCAATCACCTTCGCCAGAAACAGGTCTCTTAAGGAGAAACACGATGACCCTCGAATCCTTCACCGGATATCATCGTTTGCTCGGAATCACTGCATCTTTCTCGGTCTTCCTCATCCTGGCAGCCTACGCGGTCACGCTGACCCTCGGGCTGCTCTCGCTCGCGTCGCCTGTGGAACCGATCGGTGATCCCTACTTCTCCATCATGGAGATCCTCATCATCGTGCTGGCACCGCTGCTGGTCACGGTTATGGTCGTCGTCCACGGATATGCTGCGCCCCGGGCAAAGGTATTCAGTCTCATGGCGCTGGCATTCATGATCGTCGCGGCATGCATCACGAGCAGCGTCCATTTCGTCATCCTGACGGTGAGCCGCCAGATGGCATCGGCGGGATTCCCCTGGGTATCGCTCTTCTTTTCGTTTGAGTGGCCATCGGTGACCTATGCGCTGGACATCCTTGCCTGGGACGTTTTCTTTGCTCTCGCCATGCTCTCCGCTGCCATGGTGTTCACGGGGGGCCGACTGGAAAAGACGGTCCGGGTCCTGATGGTTGTGAGCGGAATTCTGAGCCTCGCAGGGTTGATCGGCGTGCCGCTTGCCGATATGAGTGTCCGGAATATCGGGATCATCGGCTACGTCGGTGTCTCGCTTGTTGTATTTCCCCTGTTGGGACTCCTGTTCTGGCGCATGCAGGTATCCCCGGAGGAGAGCGGATAACAATCCCCTGCTGCATGGTAAATATGCATGCAGCTCCTTTCCCCTTCCATAACCCGGTGAGGGGATGATTGCCAGGATGGCTGCCAGCTCCCAGGGGACGGGGAACTGAAACGAGATGCCCATTAATATAGGACTTACGCGGTTGAGTTAACCAGGAAAAGTTGTAACACCTGACATCAGGATTTAGGAAAATAAATTACCTTAAAAATTAGGCTGGGCAACAAAGAGGGTAGTTGCAGATCGCTGAATTGCCCGTTTTGATTCATACCAGCTCGTACCCGTTTTCAATCGATGGGATTCCAATCGGAGAAATGCGAGTAGCGCAAGGAAAATATGGCCACGCTGGACCTCATCTTTCCGACCCTGACACCTCTCAATTCCGCAGCACTGTTTAATTCCCCGATGATATTCTTCGATATTCCATCCACAGTCCTTGAATGTTCTTCTATCGGATTCTGATGCATCCAGGATATCAGTGGCCCAATATTCGACATCGGAATCATCATGAACCACTTTGAAGATCTTGATGAATCCGTATTGACGCAAATGGACCACCCTCCCCTCAGGGGGAATCTCTACCTCGGATACCGGCCGGTTAGAGGTGTCATCCGGATTCACCAATCGATTAGACTTAAGGCGGGTAAACCAGTGCCACTCCATTGAGCGGATCAATTTGAGGTTCTCAATACTCGCATACCAGGAATCGAAGATGACGCACTCGGGATGAAACTGGCGATCGTTGGCTGCCTTTATCATATCCCGGAAGTGGTCGTTTTTATTTTTCCCATCTTTCTCCGGATGGTAGACCCTGAAGTCAACAGGAACGATCGCTGACCCGTCAGTCCATATCGTTGAAACAAGGTTGATTCCCTGAACAACCCGATGATGTTTTCCACTCCAATGGCGGGTTACCGGTTCGATCTGCCGTGAATATGGTTTGTCAAGGGTACTGTCATCGATGACTAAAACCCCTTCATTCTGCCGTATCAACTGCTTTGCTTCGTTATACAACGCCTCCGTGTGGTGAGGCTGTCTCTCTAACAAGCGCTTAACAGAGTCATGGGCAATGGGATCAGAAGTGGAGGGGAGACACTTTGATGCCTCAGTGCAGGAGCAAGTCTGGAAGGTTGCTATGAGAAAGTTGACAAAATCATTTCTCGTGCATTTCTGAGGGTTCAAGTGCCTTCAATCTCCATTCCGGGTTATCCATTCCAGAATGGGTTTTCTTAGCTCTTAGCTTTTTCGGTCGAGGCCAAGTGCGTAAGTCCTATAATAATAGCTGGCCCAGATCCCCCCGGAAGTGGAGAATCGAAAAATCTAACCTGGCTTTCTCCGTTTCTCCTGTGCAAAGGAGATGGTCGGGGTGATGAAGAAGACTATCGACACGACAATGTACCCGGCGACTGCGACTATCGGCAGGAATAATCCGCAGACCAGTGTTGCGATTAGGACATAAACCCCGACCTGCTGTCGTCCCTGGATAGCGACCAGCTCATGTTTCGCTGATTCATCGATGAGCATGCCAGGTGTCCTGACCGCCGATTTCATGATAGCGTTCAGGGTGACCGACGCTGCCAGGAGGTCAAGTCCGTAGACAGTGACCGGGGCGCTCAGCGCAGATCTCGTGATTCCATTGATTGCCGTCAATGCGGATACGAGGTCCGTGCCACCGAATCCGGGAATCGTCGGGGGGTGCGAGAGGTAGAACGCCATCAGCTTTGTCGTGAAGGGTATGAGCGACACGAAGAACAGCATCAGGAGCGTGAGGCGGTAGGACCGGGGAGATTCCTGTTTCATCAGGGCGGTGATGGACGAGTGCGATATCCAGACGCTTCCCACGAATGCAAAACTGATGATGTACGCAAGGAAGACCGACCACTGGCTCACGAGGGCATGCGTGAGACTCTCGGTGACAGCGGGGATGGAGAGGTCAAGAACAAGTAAGGTGATGACAATAGCGAGTACGCCATCGGCAAAGGCGTCCAGCCGACCTTTCGGCAGAAACTCCATTGCTACATCCTTGCTTCTAGGGAGTATTTATAGCATGTCAGTCTGATTGAGGATCTGCGTGGATACGGAGGTGGTGTATCGCCACCGGTGACCCGTCTGTATCCTGAACCGGGCCGGGCATGATGCCGATCCTCCGGAGTGGTCCTGAATGTGCCGTTCCCCCTCACCACCTTTATCCCCTCCCTCACACACCTTCCCCCCATCCTGTAGTGAATACACCGGGCGGATAACAGGTATTACTGAAATCACCCGCTCCCTGCCGGGCTGCGACAGGGTCACCGAAAAGAGCCAGGACCGGATCCCCCAGTTAGGAAATGCCTGGAGGTGGAGCCATTGAACGTTGAACTGCGAAGATCAATACCTTTTATATATCTGTCCGTATATGTTCGCACATCAGGGGGATTTTACCATGAGTTTAAAATTGACCATCACGGCATCTCTAATCTGTTTTGTACTTCTTCTCGGCATTCTGGTTCCCGCATCTGCATCGGATTTCGACGGTCTGGACACGCAGGGATTTTCCAGGCCGGTTGCACTATATTCGAATTTCACCGCGTATTCGCAGCAGAATCAACGATATGATTTCCCCGCATTCGCAGATGCACAGCAGGGCTCGAAACTGGATCGTATCGAGGAGCTGAAGAACAGGACCTCGATTCCATCTGTCCCGGCAACGGAACCGGGAACCCCCGTCCCGACCCCCTCATCGGCACCGTTCCTTGAACGGGACATCGTACAGAATAAATTACAGGAATTAGCCGCCCAGAAGGCAGAGATAGAAGCAAGGATGAATTCGCTGAAGAACTCAAACTTGATGAATTCTCAGCAGACACAGACCAGCAAACGAATTGTCATCCCGCTCTCAGGAAACGGGAATGCCGTGCTGCTGGCGAACAACCAGTTTGCCTTCGATCTCTACAGGAAACTGGCCAGTGACCCTCGACAGGCAGGTGCGAATATATTCTTCTCGCCATGGAGCATCTCGTCGGCATTCGCCCTCACCTACGAAGGGGCAAGGGGCAATACTGCCGATGAAATCCGTTCGGTGTTCCATTTTCCCGCCTCGACCGCCACGCTGAGGGAAGGGTATTCCGAGCTCTCGGCCCGCCTGAACTCGAAAAATTCGGGATATACCCTGTCTACCGCGAACGCACTCTGGGCCGAAAAGAGCCACCCGTTCCTCCCGGACTACATCAGCACTGCAGATCGTTACTATGAAGCAGAGACGACAAATCTCGACTTTATCAACCAGCCCGAAGCGTCCCGGATTACTATCAACCGATGGGTGGCGGACCAGACGAATAATCATATCAGGGACCTGCTCCCGGCCGGCTCGATACATTCCATGACCCGGCTCGTAATCACCAATGCCATCTACTTCAAGGGCACCTGGGTGAAGCAGTTTGATGCCGCCAAAACTGTTGAGAGAGATTTCCACGTAACTCCATCACAGGCCGTCAGGGTCCAGATGATGAGCAGGACCGATAAGGACGCTATGTACTGGTATACGGAGACCGACACCCTCCAGGTGCTCGGCATGCCCTATGCCCAGAGAAAGGGGAGCGAACTATCCATGCTCGTCCTCCTCCCGAAGGGGCATACCCTCGAGGCGGTAGGGCACTCACTTGATGCCCAGAGCGTTGCGGACCTGAATCAGGCACTCGAGTATAAACGGGTGCAGGTATACTTCCCCCGGTTCAGGATGGAGACGACATATGGGTTGAACGAGGTTCTCTCGGATATGGGGATGCCGGGTGCGTTCATCTCGGGACTGTCGGATCTCTCTGGAATGGATGGCACGAGGGACTTATTCATCGATTGGGTTTTCCACAAGGCGTATGTGGATGTGAACGAGGAAGGGACAGAAGCCGCAGCAGCGACCGCTGTGGGGGTGGCAATGTTGAGCATAGGAGAAATGGAACCAATACCGGTATTTTATGCGGACCATCCCTTCATATTCCTGATCCAGGAGAGCGATACCGGAAATATCCTCTTCATGGGACGCATGATGAACCCGGCTGGCCCATAATTTTTTTACAGCCGAAACCGGACGTATTCTCCCCTATTCTCTCTATTTCAAACTGCCTGTTGAACCTGGGGGTATACGTGGTAGGCCCCTGCTCCACACGTACCAGCATAAGAAAAGAGCCGCACTCCCACCTGGAGTAAGGGTATACCTTCCCCCCATCACCTTTATCCCCTTCCCCACACATCTCCCCACCATGAACATCCTCATCATCTACAAGTCCTACAGCAAGATGAACACCGAGAAGGTCGCCAGAGCGATGGCCGAGGCCACGAACGCCACGCTCAAAAAGGTGGAGGACACCACGCCAGACGACCTTTCCAGGTACGACCTGATCGGGATCGGCTCCGGCATCTACGCAGGCAAGTACCACAAATCCGTGTTCAAGCTCATCGAGAAGATCCCGAAGCTGGAAAAGGACGTGTTCCTCTTCCATACGGCTGGCGGGCCGGATGAGAAGTACGACCAGCCCATGAAGGAGCTCCTCGTCAGCAAAGGTGCCCGGGTTGTCGGCGAGTTCCGTTGTCCCGGAGCGGCAGGGCTCCTGGGGTTCACCTGGGCAAACAAGGGGCACCCGGACGAGCAGGATCTCGCGAATGCCCGGGCGTTTGCGATGGGACTGATGGCCGCATAATTTCTCTCACTACGAAACAGGTTACGGCATCGGACTGGTTCCCGGGCGTAGGAAGTATATAGGATCCAGTCCCCTACACCCCCCTTTTAAGCCATGTACGGCCTCCGATTCCCGGTTTTTCCTCTTCTCCACTCACTTCCATAGGAAATGGTGTTCACGCCTACGGAAAATATCTCTATAACATGGTATTTTGCAAAAACAACGGTTTAAATCAGAGGAAATAATTGCTCTTTACTGGCGTTCTGTCCGCTGTGAAAACAGGGGGATAGATTCGCCCATACCGGGTTATGGAAAGCCGCTGGAATGAATCCATGGAGGTCGCTAATCTAGCGTACCTGCCCGTTCAATTAGCATTGAGTTTATCCCATTTTTCCCGTATTTCGCTGATTCCGGGTTTAAAAACCGCAGAATAAGGCCTAATTTTCCGCTTTCCTCACTGGATCGACTCCAGTGTCTGCCTCACCTTAGTATAGAACTCATCCGAAAGGTACTCCTCGAGCCCGTGCGTGCGGTATATCCGGTCGGCGTAGTGGTAGTTCATCCGGTCGATCATGACGTAGTCCACCTTTCCGGAAAGAAGCCCGGCAAGCCCTTCTGCTCCCGGGAGCACCGGGGCGATCATCGCATAGGTCCTGATGCCGGCGCGGTGGAGTACGTCCAGTGCCTGTATCCGGTCAGGTATTGGCGGGGCTTGGGGTTCGAAGAGTTTCCTGATCTCGTCATCGGCCGTGGTGATGGAGAGGCCGACCTCGATATCCACCGCCTCCCTGATGATATCGATATCGCGCAGGACCAGGGGGGAGCGGGTCTGGATGATGACCGGCCAGTCGTTTTCCACGAGGATCGCGAGGCATTGCCTGGTCAGCCGGTATTTTTCCTCGAGGGGCTGGTACGGGTCGCACACACCGCTGATCCAGACCCTTCCCCTGCTCTTCTTCCTGATCTCGTTTCGCAGGAGCTCCGGGGCATTGACCTTTACATCGACGAAATCGCCCCAGGGCTCCCGGTGCCCGGTCACCCGCTTCATGAACCGGGCATAGCAGTAGGAGCAGCCGTGCTGGCACCCGGTGTAGGGGTTGACGACATACGGGTAGATCTTCGACCGGGAGAGGATGCTCTTTGCCCGGACTTCCTGCACGATCAGGGTCGTTTCGGTGGACATGGATCTCCAGAACCCATCCCGCGTACATCTTGATCCTCTCCCTGATGTAGTTTGGGTGCCCAATCGGCTGGTCCCACGTCCCGGTGGTATGTGAGGCAAGGGGGACCCGGTACGGTTCGCCGGTTATCCCCCTGACTCATGCCCGGATTGCCGGGGAGTTCCGGCCTGGGTTCACCCGGGCCTCCCGAACGCCGGGCTGGTGCAACCCGGGGCATGTCCGGTTATCAGAACCCGCCCGGGTCCACCGCGTCCCAACGGACCTGCGCCCTCCGGATCAGCAGCCATGTCGGGATGGCGAGGACGACGGCAGAGAGGGCGGCGTACGGGTGTGCGAAGGCGACCGCGGTGAAGACCGCCAGGGCTATGCCGACGAGAACAAGGTACACGGCGAGCACTTTCACGTCGTACACGAGCACGTTCGGGGAGAGGCCGCAAAGCCATGCCATGACGCCCGCGGCATAGAAGGAGACCGAGATCCCGAGCACCAGAGCAGGGAAGAGATACCAGCCCTCCCCGGAGAGGAGGGCAACGGCGGCGATGAAGGCGGCCGGTATCAGCTGCAGGATCGCGAAGCTCGCAAGCTTGCTCGCGATCAGGGTGCTGACGGCAACGGGCAGGCAGGCGTACGGGCCGAAGGTGTCAAACATCGTGACCCACGTGTACATCGTGGATGCGATGACCCCGGTCGTGACGGCGAAGAGGAAGAGGAGGCCGTGGGGCGGGAAGAAGGGGCCCAGCAGGGAGAGGAAGAACCAGATCACGGCGAGGGGGAGGAGGAACGAGAATATCGTCTGGCCGACCAGGCTCCCGCTCCGGTACAGGTCGAGGGTGTCCTTGGCAGCGAAGGCAGGGTTTGGGAAGAACGAGAGCCGCCGCATGAGCGGCGCAAACGAGTCCGGGAACGTCTTCGCCGAACCCACAGGTTCGGGGTCGAAGAGCAGGACCGCGACCCCGAAGAGGAGGGCGAGCACGGCCCCGGATGCGAGCAGGTTCGCCCACGTGAACGCGGTGGAGAGGAGGAGGGGCGGGAAGAGGAGCGCCGGGTTCTTCCCGGTGACGACCCAGAGGCCGGCCACGCCCGCACCAGCGGCCAGGAGGACGAGGAAGAGTGCCGGCCGTGACCGGGCATAGACGGCTGAAGCGAAGAAGACGCCGCAGAGGCCGAAGAGGAATGAGAGCGTCAGGGTGAGGAGCAGGAGCAGCGCATCAGCGAGCGGGACGCCGATGAACGGGGATGCCAGGATGTACCCGGATCCAAACGGCAGGACCCAGAGGAAGAAGTAGTACACCGTGTCCTTGACCACGAAGTTCGCGAAGATGAACTGCCCGGAGAGCGGGAGGCTCCGCGATGCGTAGGCGAGCAGGCGCGCCTGGCCGAACCGCCGGTTCATCACCTCTGCCCCGAGCAGCCCGAACCCGCCGACCATGACCCCGAGCATCAGGTAGGTCCCATGCACGATCAGCGTGAGGCTTCCTGCCGGGAGCGTACCCTGGACCAGGGGGATCAGGAACGACCCCATCCCCGCGATCCCGAAGATCATGACCGGGAAGAGGGCGAACGAGAGGCTGCCGAACATCGTGGAATGGACCCGCCATTCCTCTTTCACCATGTTCGTGAAGAGCTCAAACATGGCGATCCTTCCGGACGAGCGAGAGGAAGAACGAGGGCAGGTGGTCGCCGTTCGCGGTCAGTCCGGCGACCGGACCGGAATGGAGGAGCCTGCCCCGGTGCAGGATCGCGAAATCCGAGCAGATCTCCTCGGCCACCTCGAGGATGTGGGTCGAGAGGAAGACCGTCCTGCCGGACCTGACGTATTCTGCGAGATACTCCTTGACGACCTCCTGCATGATCGGGTCGAAGTTGATCAGGGGCTCATCGATCAGCGCGAGCGCCGGCTCGTGGAGGAAGGCCTGCGCAAACATCAGTTTCTGCCGGGTTCCCCGCGAGAGGTCCTTGCAGAGGACATGCCTCTTATCGGCGAAATCAAGGAAATCGAACCACCAGTCCGCCTTCGTCGCAATGTCGGGGATGGCCCGGACCGCGGCAACGAACTCGAGGTACTCCTGCGCCGTGAGGAAACTGGGCGGGGTCTCCTGTTCGGGGATGATCCCGACCAGCCTGCGGATACCTACCGGGTCGCTTTCCACGTCGACCCCGAGCACGGTCGCCGAACCGCTGCCCGGCCGGGTCTGCCCGGTCAGGATCTTTATCATCGTGGTCTTGCCCGAACCGTTTGGTCCGAGCAGCCCGAAGAGTGCCCCGCCCTCCACCTGGAGGCTCACCCGGTCCACGGCCCGTACATCGCCGTACGTCTTCGACAGGTCCCGTGTCTCGATCACCCGTGTCATGTCATCATTTCCGCGTGCAGGATATGCCCTGTATTCCCTGCTCTTATCATCTCATTATCCGTCATTTTCCTTGAGGCTTTCAGTCTGTCGGTTTATGGATGAGACTCACTCCGGGGTTTGTTCTGGTGTCCCGATCTTCCCCGCATGGGCCCCTGGTACAGGAACATTCTTCCGGACCGATGACGCATACCGCTGATGTATGACCAGGTATCGCTGCAATGTCTGCAGGATGTTTTCGTATGATTCGGAGCGGGGAGACCCGGGACCCGGAATCCCTGCCGGGACCCGTCCTGAGGATTTCCCTGATTCCTGGAAATGCCCGTTCTGCGGTTCAGCGAAGGTTCACCTGCAGCCGGTACATGAATAGGGCAGGGGATCCTCCATGAGGACAATTCCAAATTCTTTTTCCTCCAGTCAAGCATCGGTTATCTGGACCATAACCTCATGATCAGGGGACCCACGGTCATGCAGACGGGTAAGGCTGAAAAAGTTCATGCGCTTGCAGGGATGCCGCCCGGGAAGGGGCGGTGGATGCTCGTTGTCGCAGGCCTGGTCATCAACCTCTGCCTCGGAGCCGTGTACGCATGGAGCGTCTTCGTCAACCCCCTCGCCGATTATTTCTCCACCGCCCTTGGCCGGACCGTCACCGCGAACGAGGTGCTCCTCCCCTACTCGGTCATCCTCGCCGTCTTCTCGGTGACAATGGCCCTGACCGGGAAATACGTCGAGACCCACGGGCCGCGGAAGGTCACGATCGCCGGCTGCGTCCTGACCGGCCTCGGCTGGATACTCGCGTCGACGGCCCCGTCCATCCTCGGGCTCACCCTCATGTACGGGGTGATCGGGGGAATCGGCATCGGGATAGCGTACGGCGCGACGGTCGCGGTCGCGGCCCGGTGGTTTCCTGACCGGCGGGGGCTCGCGGTCGGCCTGACCGTATTCGGGGTCGGGTTCTCGGCGCTGATCACGGCAAACCTTGCCGGGTACCTCATCGCCGCATACGGCGTCATGAGCACCTTCCGGATCTTCGGGATCGGGATCATCCTCGTCACCGTGCCCCTCGCCCTCCCGCTCGCCTTCCCTCCCGCCGGGTGGAGACCCGCGGGCTGGATCCCGCCGGTGCCGGGAGAGCGTGGGCACATTTCGTGCGAGTGCGACCGGTCAGCGATGCTGAAGAGCCCGGGATTCTACGGCCTCTGGACCTGCTACTTCATCGCGTGTATCGCAGGCCTGATGGCCGTCTCCATCGCAAAGCCGGTCGGGACCGAGCTCGTGCAGGCCGGCCCCGGCCTTGCGACCGTCCTCGTCGGGTTCTTTGCGATCTTCAACGGGGGTGGACGGCTCGTGTTCGGGGACCTCACCGACCGGCTCAACCCGCGGAACACGGCCATGCTCACCTTCGTCCTGATCGCCCTTGCCGGCCTGGCCATGTGGCAGGTGCCGGTCCTCGGGGTGTATGTCGCATCCTTTGCCGTCCTCTGGGGCTGCCTCGGCGGCTGGCTCGCCATCGCGCCGACTGCAACGGCAAGCTACTTTGGTACCTGCGATTACCCGCGGTGTTACGGGCTGGTCTTCCTCGCGTTCGGTGCGGGCGCGATCGCCGGCCCCCAGCTTGCCGGCTTCGTCAGGACCACGACCGGGACCTACCTCGGGATCTTCCCCTGGGTGGTTTTCTTAGCAATCATCGGCTTTGTCATCGCGGCGGTCCTGATGAAACCGCCGGAAATCAGGTAATGGTGTTGAATCCGGGATCTGTGTTTTCGGCACCTGTTTCGGATTCCCATACTAATAATGCGAGCCGGATCATCGACAATCACGATGCATCGCGGATACAATCACAGAAAAACGGTGGGGAATGGTTACGGTTTTATCGCTGCCTTCACCTTGGCAAGGATATCAGGGGGCATCGGGTCCATCTTGTGGACCGTCTTTGCATGTTCGGCAATCTTCTTCATCAGCTCGGCTTCGGTCGGGGCAGAGGTCTCGAAGGGACAGTTCTTTGCAATACACGAAAATGAGGGCATACGTTCACCACCAGTGACATTACCCTGCACCTATTTAGAGCTTTTTCGGGAGACTGGACGTGCAGCTCTCAGGTCCGGGACTGCACAGCATTCCGGAAGCGAGAATCCCCGGAACGAGCCGGCACCCTGCGGTCCGGATGGTGGCGGGGATGATCGAACTCCGCGGGATTTCCGGTGCCCCGGGAGACATCGCGGAATCACGATGGTCAGGCGATGGCCCGGAATGAGTTCGCTCTTCCAGGGCCGGGGGCGCTGGAAAAGGTTACCGGGGGAAGGGAATGGCCGGGATATTGGGTTCCCACCATGCGTACCGGAGGTCCTGTTTCCGTGAATCATAGTACGCGATCCGAGGGCGGTTCCTGCTGTCCACGGCGATCGATGTCCCCCCTGCCGGTGTCCGGTCCACGACCTGGGTATACCAGGCCGAGCCATTCATCGATGCGTACATGAGCTGGTTGCCACAGGAGTAGCTGATGTGGGGTTCATTGTTGGCATCGATGACAAGTGAGGTATACTTCCCTGCGTTGGTCCGTGGATCGATGGTGGAGCTGTGCCAGCCGGTCTCGTTCCTGAACGCGTATTTGAGTCCTCCCCCGCTGGACACGTTCATGTAGCTGATATGCGGATTGCCGTCGCTGTCGTAGTCAAGGGAGCAGTATGCCCCGACAGACGTACCATGGGATCCATCCACGACTTCGAAATCAACATAGCGCCAGTTTTCATACTCGAGGGTGCCATTCCGCCAGTTATACCAGCACACTCCAAATGCGCCCCAGTTGTGGTACGCCGCGGAATGCCCGTCCCCGCGGTAGACGGGGATGGCAGGTCCTCCACGCACATAATTTTCACATTGGGGGTCTGATCCGAGACAATCAACGATGTCAACAATGCCAAGACCCGATGTCTGCATGGATTCGGTATAGGCAATATACGTGTGAACCCGCGCCCCATCCCGCCAGCGGATGAGGGACGTCGGCGGGTTCGCGTAACTGAAAATCCACGTCACATCTTCCAGCCGCGTAAGGTACGGCGCGAACCCGTCCCGGGTTGCCGGCCTGAACGCACCTTCCCCAAGGAAGAGCCGGTAGGAATCGTCGACACATGAGAATGCAAAGGTCCGGCCTGTCTCGTTCACCCAGAGGGAGACCCCTTTCCCGGTCCCGCTGCCCCGCGGGGTGAGGGAAGACCATGCAAAGAACGGGGACCCCCTGCCGATGCCCCGGGAATAGGGTTCCCAGGCCAGTTTGAGGCAGTCACAGGTATCAGAGTAGTACGCGATGTATGCGCGGTCATCGGCATCGATTCTGAGTGAACAGTACATGCCGAGATCATCGCGCTCTGCATCGATCGACCGGCTCCTCCAGAACCCTTCATCTGCCATGGCGGGCAGGATGACAACCCCGCAGAGGAGGAGCATTCCCAATATGAATGAGCTATCAAATCGCATACCATTCCCCAGTAATGTTGCTACAGAACTCTTGGCAGGTATATATATAGATTGCCTGCTCAGGATGGACCACGGGTTTCGCCGGGCGGTTATCCCCCGTTCCAGGGAAATGAAACGGGTGGGCCTCGCGGTTCACACCACCAGGTGCAGGTCTTCGATCGCCTTCGTGAGATCATCGTCCCAGACCCAGAGGCGGTAGCAGGGGGGTATGTCCCAGAAACCGAATGTTCCCGTGATCCGCGAATCGCGGATGTCGATGCAATGGCGCTGGAAGGCGGCGGCCATCCCCTTCTTTTCAGAATCCGCTTCGCCGAGCTTGATGCAGAGGCGATACTCATAGCCGAGGAGCACGAGGTCCCCGTGCATATCCCAGATCCCTTTCCGCTCGTTCCAGGCTGATTCCGCAGCAGTCACGGCCAGGACCCAGTCCTCCTTCCTCCTGGGCAGTGACGGGTAGACCGGGAAGAACGCAGCCCAGCCGGACGCGATCATGTTCAGGTTGAAAGTGTAACGTTCCGGGGACTCAGCGGGAGGGAGGGGATCGGCCGCCGTATTGGTGTACCAGGGTGCGAGGTAGGCAAGGAGCCTGCCGTAGCGATCCACGATCTCGCCGGAGGGGATGATCCCTGCCCTGCGCTTGCTCCCGTCCGGGCGGGTCAGCCGCTCTTCGAGCGTGGTGCTGAAGACCTGGGTGGCCGTGTTCCCGGCATCGATGTGGTGCCGCGCAGCGTCGGGAGTCAGCCGGGCGATGAGGTAGTCACGGAGGGGATCGGGGATTCCGGGGTAGAACCCGGACTCGAGCCGGGATCGGCACTTCTCGAGCTTCGGCTGGCTCTTCTCCGGTTTTCCCGCGTAGCCTGCTTTCTCGGGGGTATCGCAGGAGACCATCCGGATAGGCTGCTGGATGACCGGGGTGTCCCCGTCGGATACCTGCAAAAGGTTCCTCGGCTGGGCGCTATGGGAGGCAGGCTTGTAGGGATAGTTCTCGATCAGGTCGGGCATACATGCTCCAGTGCCGGGAGAGGAGAAAAAATTGGCGGGTCATCCCGGCTCATGACAGCCCAAAGAGGCCCGTCTCGACGTACGACTGCTTGACGATAGTCCACCAGTCGACCGCCAGACCTTTCAGGACATAGTCGTAGGGGAGCCACCCGTACCCTTTGTCTCCCCACGATGTGCCCCACGAGTTCCTGACCAGGAGCGCCCCGGTCGTCGCGAGCCCGCACTCGCTGTTCGTTATCGTGATGCTGTCGTCATAGCCGACCGCCACGACTGCATGACCGCCGAGAACGCTGTCTCTCTGACAGGGGAAGGGGATCATTCCCGTATCCCGTGCCTGGCCAAGGGAGCTGTAGACGGTGAACCCGAACATGGAGGGGAACTTCCCGGCGAGATGGACCTTGATCGCATCGAGGACCTGGGCATTCGGACTTCCCGGCATGTCCAGCTTGTAGTACAGGATCGGCTTATAGGATGCCCCGAACGCGTACAGGAATGCCGGTGGTTCGCGGTCGAACCCGTCCGGACCTGCACCGGGTTTGTCGGTATATGGCCAGTACTCCTCGGGCGGCACACCGAAGAGCACCATCGCGCCCATGGTGGTCCGGAGGTATGCCCCGGTATCACCTGTCCAGTGGAGGAGGTTTCTCGTTGTCTTGTACAGGAAGAGGCGCGAGGCATCGATGTGCTTGCCGAAAGCCTTGCGTTCGAAGTACTCGACCAGGCCCACGCCGGCATTGGCCGTGCAGGAGCCAAGATCCTTCTGGTTCTCCACCGGGGAGCAGTCATCGCGGAGGTCCACGGATGCCGGCAGTTTCGTCCTGGCACCCGGGGCCATCTTCATCTTATTCAGGAGCGGTACAATCTTCTCGTGCTGGGGTGAGTAGTCCCTGATATCCGGGTACTCATGCACCCAGCCGAAGGTATAGGGTCTGTCCGTTTCTGTCATGGTAACAATCCCTCCTCGGGATAACGGGTTCAGGGGGATTCGGGGGTTTTCACCCAACCGAAACCCGCATAGTATTTCTTGAACACCGTCGACGGTATCGCAAAAATCCCGTCGTTTTTTACATTCAGGTCAATAGGGCGCCACCACCCGCGTCCCCCATAATACGGCTGATCCCATGCGGTCCAGAATCCACCCAGGACATTGGCGGTCGGTTCATTCCAGCCCCACGGATTCCGGAGTATTATATACTCAGTATTCTGGGAGTACGCCCACCCGAGGATCGAATAGGCGTGGTTCGCGACGATCCCTGAATTGTTGTAGTTCACGTCCGGTGAAGGCGATGTCCCGTAGGTCCAGGCCACCATCGGGTTGAACGTTTTCATGCTGATGGAATTTGACCGGATGAGCTGCCAGATATCATGGGCGGAAAGACCTGACGTCCATTTATAGATTGGCACCAGGCCCGTCAGCTGCGCAAGTGCTCCGACAGGGTCACCATACGCCGTTTTCGTGATATCGGGGGTATCTCCGCTGTCCTTCGTTTTCCATTTCGCGTAGGCTTTCTCATAGACAGCCGGCCAGATCTCCCCCGGTTCGCTCGATCGGGCATAGATGTAGCCATTTCCCGGGGACTGGAGCGGGAGGTTCTCTGTCACTTCAATTTTTTCAGTCTTACCTGCGGAATAGAACTCGATCATATCCACGAACTGCATCTGGCCGACACCGGTTGCGCGATTCTTGTGTGCTATCACGTACGGGCGTGCCCAGGCGGACGATGAGAGTGCGGCGATGAAGTAGCAGTTTGGCACAGCTCCCTGGACTGGATCGGTCAGTTCGGTCCCTTCCTCGAAAAAGTCCCCGGGATCCGCCCAGACGATCCCTTTCGTGCCGGCAACGGCCTGGTACGCTTTTCCGGCAGTCTTCCCGGTATCCACCCGTTTCAGTGTTTTTGTCTTCGCGTCAAGCTCGAGCCCGGCGTACAGGGGTGACCTGTTCACCGGATCGAACAGTTTTTCGTAGGGCATCCCCAGCGTCTCCGAGAGGAACTTTTGGGGATCGGCGATCTTTTTCCAGCTGATCCTCTTTCCGAGCATGACTTCTGCCAGTGCCCAGGGATTGATCACGCCGACATTCTCAACGGTTTTCTCTTTCATAGTAACTCACCATGTTTTCTCATCCGACCCTGATCTCCTGCCGGACATCGGTCTGATATCCCTCAAGACTCTTTGGAATCACATCGGAAGGCCTGAGAGAAGATTCAGGGACTTTCTGTTTCACAAAGACAATGATGACCTCTTTTCCCGCTCTCTCCCCGATCCCGGTACCGGTGACATTGGGCAATCCGAGGAGACGCGTCTCATGCAGCCGTAATGCTGTCTCAATCTCCATAGGTCAGTCCATCAGCACGGTCGCCAGGGTCTGGCCATGGTCTGCTCCCCGCTCCACCGCGATGGCAAAGATGTACACCCCGGCTTTCCAGGTCTCGGCCTTGATCGGGAGTACATTGATGTGGTAGAATCCAGGGAGCCTCCCCGGGTAGACATTCACGATGTTCACGAGCGCCCCGCCCGGCCCGACGATCATCGGGTCGACCCTGAAGTTGTTGGCCCCAAGGCCCGGTACAGGGCTGCCGTTTCCATCGGTGACCGATGCAACGATATAGTTCGGCTGCCGGTTTCCCGGAGCAGCGATGGTATCCTCGGAAAATGCCGTGACAATGAGCCGTGCCATGTGCCTCACCCCACCTTTGCTTTCCGCCTGGTCGCCTGCGTCTCGAGCTGGGCGACCTGGGTAAAGTGACCCTTCTTCAGGCAGGCCCGGACCTTCTTCAGGATATCCTTCCGGGGAAGGGTACTGTTCTCCTGCATCGCCTTGGAAAAGCAGTACGTGAACGCACCGTGCCAGGAACCATCGATCAGGGCATCTGCGCTCGTCTGGTCGGACCGGCAGCCCGCCCACAGGATGTGGTGGACGATCCCTTTCTCCAGGAGTGCATCAGGCAGCCCGCGGTACCCGGTATCGCGGAGCTGCTCGAAGGCCTCCCACGACGGTGGCGGCATATACCTCGGCCGCCGGTCGAGCAGGAAGTCGGGCGCTTTCAGTCCGGTCCCGCTGTGGCAGGTATCGAGGAAGACCTCGAGGAGCGTCTCCTTGGGGAGCTCTACGAAGAGGTCGTGCAGTTCATCATCCGTGATGATATGGTCAGGCGACCACCGGCTCCCCCTTGTCGCAAGGTCATACGGGCAGAATGCTTCATCAGCCCGGTCTGGTTCATCCCCGCTGAGATCGGGGACCTGCGTCCCGTGCCCGGAATGGCTGTACACCAGGTAGGAATACTTCCCGGATTTTGCCCCGTTAACCATCTCCGTGAGATGTTTCATGATGCCGGCCTTCGTGGCCTGGGCATCCTTGAGCGTTACGATATCCGTATCGGCAAATCCCAGGTAGTTCTTCAGGATGCCGGTCATGTCATCGACATCGTTGACACAGCCCTGGAGCGAACTCCCGGGATAGTTCTTGTAGACATTGATGCCTACGCAGAGTGCTTTTCTCGTACTCATGGGGGACCCCCCTATCATGGTCCTGATACGGCCGTGAGGGTTCGATCCTCCGCAGGCTACGGATAGTGAGCGGTTCTGTCAGCAGCCTCACCCCAGCGGCCGTTTTTTCCGGATGGCGCCAAAGCTCGAGCCATCACGCATGGTTGTGGTGTTTCGAAGGCAGGCACAAGAATAAGGCTTAAATGTCTGAAATGCCACTATTTTTATGCCTACGGGCAAGTAGGATGCCCGGTAGTTCCGCTCAACGATCTCCCGGTCACCTACTCACCGAATACTCGCCAGATTTGATGATATTTATTATTGAAGATAATTTTCATCACTGTGATGAAGTCAGGCGAGCTCGGCGTTTACCGCATTTTCTGCTGTTTTTTGTTGATTTAGCGACTGGATCGTGGTCTCTATCAGGACTCTGCACGGGCGACACCGGCTGGAAGCAGGAGAAGACCCCGGCAATGGGCAGGAAGCCCTCCCCGGGCCGGCACAGGGCCGATGATCAGCAAGGCGCTCCCGGTGCTGGAGCCGGTATCGAAAAGGACTGCAGGCCAGTCTTCACCATGTCTCTCAATCGTCATCCAGGTAACGTCATCGGACGTGATGGGACACCTCCCATAAACGCTTGCAGGTAACCGGCACACAGGTCGTATGCCGCAACGACCTGTACCTGCTCAATTTTCGGCACCCCGCAGGTGACAATGCGGATATTCCGGGTATCAGGGCTCACCTTCGTGGCATCAGAATCCCGGTAGGGATAGATGGCGATGATCTCATCCCCCCCGGTTATGATGACCTGGTTTTTCCCGAGCACCACGGGTTTCTCCATGCCTATGCCGAGAAAGAGTTCCCCATCCCGGGCAAACCGCATCGCCAGGTCGCCTGCCAGGGTATCTGCGTCGAATGCAGCGATGGGTATCCCGGAGCGGAGTGATGCCAGGTTGTAGGCATCCACAGCAGTATTGATCTTCGGGAGTTTTCCCCCCGACAGTACCCTCCGTACCAGCGCTTCCGAGGCCGGGCGTGTCTTTGTGGGATCGACGCCCACGCTCCAGAAGAAGTCCCGGTATGCCCGGAATACTGGTTCATCCTTTACCTGTTCCAGGGTATACCGGGTTGTGATCTCCCGGATGATCGCCAGTTTCAGCGTTTCGAGCCCGGGATTTTCCCCGGTAATCCGGACGGACCGCACCTCGCCTTCAGCCACGCAGATCCCCGGGAATGCCCGGATGACTTCAGGGGTTAACCTCATTGAGTTACTATCAGGAATAATTCGTACATGAACATGCCGGTAGAGGTGGCGGTGAGCGATACATGGCTGAGGATGGGCTGCAGGGTTGTGTATCTGCAAATCCGCCACAGGTTCATGCTGACCATGCACGGATTGCACCCCGCCAGCCGGGGGAATGTGGAGGACGGTGTAACTCAGCATCCCCCATGATTCATCGTCCGGCATCAGCCGCTGGCACTACTCCTGGTTTTCCGGGATCCCGCCCGAAATTCAATCGAGTCGAGAGAAAAAAAGGGTTTTTCTTAGTGCTGGCCCGGCGTCAGGACCATGAAATGCTTTCTGCATCGTGCACAGGTGCCATCCCTGCTGTCTTTGTAGTAGGACTTCGGCATGTTATACATAATCGCATTCTCATTATGGCACTCCGGGCAGGTGAACCGGATCACATACCCGGATCGTGTCCCAATGACTGAGGGTTTTACGGAATTTTTCATCATGGTTTACATCGTTCTGGAATTTTTGGGGATACCAGAACCCCATCAGATTTTTCACACCCCCTGTCATGGAGGGGTGTATCGTTTCGTGAATTCCGGGATTCATCCTTTTCTCTAAAAGCCAGAAAGGCATCCTGCGTTCCCGGATTTTGTATACTAGATAATTATTGGCGCTCTGAGGTGATAGAGGAATGCATGGATCCGGGCCGGATATGCCCTGGCATCGCATCCACCCGAAAAGAGAGCAGGATTCAGGTAAAAATCCCCACCTCTCATCGGATGTAGGGAATGACCCCAACGCGTACCTCCCGGCCATTCCAGGTGATCATGATGATCAGCACGCCGTACGGGTGCAGGAGCGCGGAGTCCTGCCTTCAGGGGAGCGCCGTCAGGTTCATTTCCCAACGTTAAAGTCTTCTCTGACACATTCCCCTTTATTGCATGGAGGGGCAATGTTCGATTCACTCGACCTTTCAAAGAAGATGGAAGATAAAGCATTCGAGAAGGAAATAGCTCCCCTCCAGCTCGAGCTCGGGGTCCTCACGAGGGCATTATGGGAACACCGGGTCCCGATCATCATCGTGGTCGAAGGCTGGAATGCATCCGGTATCACGGATCTCATCAGCCGGCTGATCCAGTTCCTCGATCCCCGTGGTTTCTCCCTCTACTCGATCGGTTCGCCTAACGATGAGGAGCGGGCACGCCCCCTGCTCTGGCGGTTCTTTACCCGGACACCGCGCAAGGGCAGGATTGCGATATTCGCCCGGAGCTGGTATTCCCGGTCCCTTGCCGAACAGGTAGCAGGGATCGACTGGAAATCAGGGATGCGGTCCTCGATTGCCACCATCAAAAAGTTCGAGCGGCAGCTTGCTGATGACGGTACGATCATTCTCAAGTTTTTTCTCCATATCAGCAAGGAGGAGCAGAAACGGCGGCTCGATGAGCGGGAACGGGATGCCCTCACCTCGTGGATGATCACCCAGGGTGACTGGGACTTTCACCACCACTATGACAGCTATATCCCCATCATCGAACAGTTCATCCAGGAGACGGATAAAGCATATGCGCCGTGGACCATCGTAGAAGCAACGGACAGCAACTATACGGCGCACCGCGTATACTCGACCGTGATCAAGCGGCTGCGGAAGAATCTCGCCAGTATTGAGTCCAGAGGGAAGAACAACCGGTGGCGGAACGGAACGAATCACGGGAAACAGGACGTACTGAAAGCCGCAAAGACGGAGGTGAAACGGAGTTCAATGCCCCCGGTCACGTATGCAAAACCGGAATACGAGGAGCACCTCATCACCTGCCAGCAGAAGATCCGCGAGGTCCAGTACCTGCTCTACAAGCGGAAGATCCCGCTCATGATCGTGTACGAGGGCTGGGACGCTGCCGGGAAGGGGGGCAACATCATGCGCCTCGTGGCGTCCATGAATCCCCGGGGCTACAATGTCGTCCCGGTCTCCCGCCCGGACCAGACCGAACTGGACCATCACTACCTCTGGCGGTTCTACCAGCGGTTCCCGCGGGGAGGGCATATCACCCTCTTTGACCGGAGCTGGTACGGCAGGGTGCTCGTGGAGCGGGTCGAAGGGTACTGTTCTGCGGAAGAATGGAAACGGGCGTACCGGGAGATCAACGAGATGGAGCAGGAATATGTCGGTAGCGGAGGAGGGCTCGTGAAGTTCTGGCTCGAGATCAGCCGCGATGAACAGCTCAGCCGGTTCCTCGCCCGCCAGGACGACCCGCGGAAAGAGTGGAAGATAACCGACGAGGACTGGCGAAACCGCGAGAAATGGAACCTGTACGAGGAGGCGGTGGAAGAGATGCTCGCGCGGACGAGCACGCGCATCGCACCCTGGACGGTTGTCGAATCAGATGACAAGTACTATGCCCGGATCAAGACGCTGCAGACCGTTATCCGGTACGGGGAGGAACTTCTCCGCTGACAGCTCCCGGGATACACCCTGCCTGAAGGGAATAACCGGCCCGATCTGCTAAGGCTGCCGTATATCCGGGTATGCAGGTGTGTGCCTGAGTGATCCACAGGGTCCCGATGAGAAAAAGGAGGAATAATTTCAGGATTTTCCGAAATATGCCTTTACATGGGGCTGGAACAGGTAGTACAGGATGACTGCCGAGACGATGATGCCAAGGATGGCACCGGTCCCGGAGGTCACCAGGCTCACCAGCCCCATCAGGAGGCTGATGATCGTGATGAGAACCCCGATGGTCCAGACCCATGACCAGGCCTTGAAGCATCCTATCCCGAGGATGATCTCGATGATCCCGATAACGATGAAGCCAAACCCGATCGCCAGCCCGATTGCCCCGCCGACCGGACCGCCAAGTGCAGCACCGAATACCGCGATGCCGAGCCCGCCCATGAGGGAGAGCAGTCCTCCGAAGATCCAGAGAATCCCGATGATAGTGACGCCAAGTGGTCTCTCTGCCATGGGATACTGATCAGCACGACAGTATAAAAAAGATTCTTGTCCGGCACCGTCCGTCCGGTGGACGATTCATCGGCCCGGTCACCAGCCCCCGGGGGGTACCTGGCTGCGACCCGGTGCACATGAACAACCTGCAGGAAGGTATCGGACCGACCCACGACACGCTGCGATTTCATCCTGCCGGGCGGGTAATTCGCCGATCCCGGTATCTATCCTGCCGGTAGACACCCGACCCGGTCCTGATCGTAAATATTGCTGCTGCAGTGCTTCTGCCTTCTCAGCCATGCATCAGGAGAGCGACTGGCCTGCCTCCCTGAGCTTCTCCCGCAGGTGCCGTCGCTGGAGGGCGACCGCGGCCTGGGCGATGAATGCCTCGATCACATCGCGGTGCCGGAGCATTACTCCCTGCTTCAGGAAGATTGCCACATCCCCGAACAATCCCCCGCGGCAGGAACACCCGATCGCAAATGCTGTCCCAAACGAGTACTCTTCTGCGAACCTGCGGAGAACCTCCGGGGGGACCTGGAAGAAGAAGGCGGAAGAGAGGCTGGGAACTTCCTGCAGGGTCTTCATTATCAGATTCTCCCGGGCAACAGGCTCCTGTTCGAACGGGAACTGCATGCTGGCATGCTCCGGCCCGAATATCCTGGTCAGCATGGCGAGGTCCTCCGGGCTGCCCGCAACACCACGGACCGTTATGACCGTCCCGTCGGGGTCGAGCGAAGCGACGGAAACGATGCTCCCGGGTTCGAGCCCCTGCACCTGTTCGGCAATATACTGGTGGATGTCCACCTCATCATGCATATCTGCAAGGGCCGTGGACGTCCGGACAAGGAACTCGAGGTTCCACAGGTATTCGCGCTCTGCGGTCA
>ENA-ORXD01001186-ORXD01001186.1-sediment-metagenome-genome-assembly--contig:-NODE-1186-length-23568-cov-8.476821_pt1 | contig 23568 bp, 24 predicted proteins | sample MGYA00237862_ERZ511471 | MGnify/ENA metagenome assembly ERZ511471
GGATACTGTACCGGCAGGCCGCCGGGGGCCAGTACCGGAGCGTGGGGCACCTCAGGGCCCACCTGGCCAACATCACCGGGAGGGTGCAGTGAGATGGCGACCGGCCCACGCTATTTCGTTCCCTTCCGCAGGAGAAAAGAGGGAAAGACCAGTTACTATGCGAGGATGAAGATGGTTGTCTCCGACCGGCCCCGAATGGTCGTGCGCCGGACCAACCGTCACATCATCATCCAGATGGTCACCGCCGCCGTTGAGGGGGACCGGACCCTGGTGACGGCCCATTCGGGCGAACTGGAAAAATTCGGGTACAGGGGTTCGATGTCAAACACTCCCGCCGCATATCTTACGGGAATGCTGTTTGCGGTCAAGGCCCTGAACGCAAACCAGCAGGTCGCCATCCTCGACATCGGCCTTAACAGGGCGTCCAGGGGGGCAAGGGTATTCGCCGCACTCAAGGGCGCGGTGACAGCAGGTCTGGACATCCCCCACGGGGAGAAGATCCTTCCGGACGACGACCGGGTGAAAGGCGCGCATATCGCGGCTTATGCTCCCGAACGAGCCGGGGATCTGGTTCAGAACGTGGAACAGACTATGGACGCCATCATGAAGGAGCTGGAGTAATATGCATTATGAGAAAGAGGAATGGGTTCCCCTGACCGGCCTCGGCAGGATGGTGGCCACCGGGCAGATAACCGGCATCGATCAGGTGCTGGAGAGCGGGCGCCCCATCAAGGAACCCGAGATTGTGGACGCGTTCCTTCCCGACCTCGAGGACGAGGTCATCGATATTTCCATGGTCCAGAGAATGACCGACTCAGGTCGGCGTGTTAAGTTCAGGGCCGTGGTCATCGTCGGAAACCACAATGGTTACATCGGTTTCGGGCAGGGCAAGGACGCACAGGTAGGAAACGCAATCCGAAAGGCAATTGATGATGCAAAGACCAATGTCATCAAGGTACGCCGTGGATGCGGAAGCTGGGAATGCGGGTGCGAGACCAAGCACTCGATCCCGATGCAGGTTAAGGGCAAGGCCGGGTCTGTCCGTGTCACCCTGATGCCGGCACCGCAGGGCATCGGTCTCGTCACCGGTGAGGTCGGCAAGAAGGTGCTCGACCTTGCCGGCGTCAAGGATGCCTGGGCGTTCTCGAGTGGGAACACCAGGACGACGATCAACTATGCCAAGGCTACCTTCTATGCGCTGAAGGCGACGAACATGATCCGGACCGGGGGAGCAAAGTAAATGTTTGCAGTAGTGCAGGTTCGCGGTGTCGTCAATACCCGCACCGACATCAAAGACACGCTGAAGATGCTCCGCCTCCACCATATCAACCACTGTGTGATGGTTCCGGACACCCCGGCATACCTCGGTATGATCCGGAAGGTCAAGGACTATGTCGCCTATGGTGAGGTGGACGAGAAAGCCGTGGCAACGGTCCTCTCGACCCGCGGTCGTCTGACCGGAAATCTGAAGCTCACTGACGAGTACATCCGCGAACACTCCTCGTTCTCAGGTATCGAGGAGTTTGCGGGAGCACTCTGCCGCGGCGAGGCAATGATGCAGGACATTCCTGATCTGAAGCCGGTTCTCCGTCTTCACCCGCCGAGAAAGGGTTTCCGGACGATCAAGCGTACCTTCCAGCAGGGCGGGGCGCTTGGAAATTACGGTGAGGAGATCAATGACCTCCTCATCAGGATGAGGTGAATGGAATGCCCACGAATACACGCTCAAAATACCGCGGAACACGGACCTGCGGCGGCGGCACGCATAAGAACCGCCGCGGTGCCGGTAACCGGGGTGGGAGAGGCCGGGCAGGACACCGTGACCACCGGTGGAGCAAATTCCTCCTTGCAGGAGCGGTTCACAACGGTAAGAACGGTTTCGTCAACCCCACTCAGGAGAAGGTTTCGGTACTTGACGTCGGTGAAATCGACCAGATCGCCGAGTTCCTTGTCCAGGCCGGATTTGCCGAGAACCAGGAAGGCGTCATCGCCATCGATCTCGCCGACCTGGGCATCGAGAAGGTGCTCGGCAGCGGAAAGGTCACCCATGCCCTGAGGCTGACCGCAGTATCGTATTCAGCGCAGGCGAAAGACAAAATTGAGGCGGCAGGCGGTCAGGCATTGACCGTCTGATCGTCTCATTTTTTTAGGTGGAACCATGGGGAATCTGCTGGATAGAATGGAGCCTTTGCTTGCGGCGATGCCTGCGGTGAAGTCTCCGGAGGGTCATGTCCACTTCAAGAATAAGCTGATGTGGACCGCTGCGATCTTATTGCTGTACTTTTTCCTGACAAACATACCTGTCTTCGGCCTTGATACCAGTTCGCAGGACGTATTCCTGTACTACCGTGCACTTCTTGCCGGTGCGAACGGATCTATTGTCCACCTTGGTATCGGACCGATCGTCACGGCGTCCATTGTTTTGCAGCTCCTGAAAGGCGCTGATCTGATCCAGATCGACACCAGCGACACCCGCGGCCAGGTTCTGTACATGGGGCTCCAGAAGCTTCTCATCTTCGTCATGATCGTCCTCGAAGCGGCGCCAAACCTTTTCGGCGGATTCCTGGTCCCTGATGCTGCGATAGCCTCCGCGTTCTTCGGAGGGAATACCTTTGCACTTTCAATCCTGATCTTCCTGCAGATCTGTCTCGGCGGCGTTCTGATCTTCCTCATGGATGAGGTGGTCACCAAGTGGGGTGTCGGCTCAGGCGTCGGCCTCTTCATCGTCGCGGGGATATCCCAGAGCCTGATCAACGGTTTCTTCAACTGGACGGCAGTGTCTGATCCCTATCCGGTGGGCTTTTTCCCGAGACTGTTTGCCATCGGCATAGGGGGCGGGAACTATCTCCAGTACTTCGGAACCGATCTGCTCGCCTTTGTGACGACGATCGCAATATTCCTGATCGTCGTGTATGCAGAGTCGACGCGGATCGAGATACCGCTCGCCCATGCCCGCGTCCGCGGTGCACGGGCGCGTTTCCCCGTGAAGCTCATCTATGCAAGCGTCCTGCCGATGATCCTGGTCCGCGTCCTGCAGGCAAATGTCCAGATGATCGGCATGTTCCTCTCGAATGTCGGTATTACGATCTTCGGCAGGTTCGACGGACAGACGCCCGTTGGCGGGCTGATGTGGTATCTTGCCCCGGTGAACGGCCCTTCCGACTGGATGTGGTGGGTTTCCGACCTCGGTCACGCTCCTTGGGAGATCATCCTCCGTCTCGGCATCGATATGGTGTTCATGGTCGTCGGCGGCGCGATCTTTGCGCTCTTCTGGATCAAGACCGCAGGTCTCGACTCGAAGGACGTTGCCCGCCAGATCCAGCTCTCCGGCATGCAGATCCCGGGTTACCGCCGGAACACACAGGTGCTGATCAAGTACCTCGACCGCTATATCCCCCGCGTCACGGTGATCGGTGGTGTCTTTATCGGGCTCCTGAGTGTGTTTGCAAACCTCTTTGGTGTGATAGGTTCAGTTAGTGGTACAGGATTGCTGCTTACGGTCAGTATCACGTACCGCCTCTACGAAGAGGTGGCAAGCGAACAGATCATGGAAATGTATCCGTTCATGCGGCAGTTCTTTGGGAGAGAATGAATGGCAAAGAGAGTGATCATTACCGGAGTCCCCGGCGTCGGGAAGACCACGGTCATTGAAGAATCCTTAAAGCGCCTTGCAGAGGAGAATGTCCCCTACAAGGCGGTCAATTTTGGCACCTGCATGTTCGATACCGCAAAGACCGAAGGCTTTGTCGAGGACCGGGACCAGATGCGGACACTTGACCGTGACGTCCAGAAAAAACTGCAGAAGCTTGCCGCCCAGCGGATCGGGTCGATGGAAGGAAATATCATCATCGATACCCATGCGTCGGTGAAGACGCCGGCAGGCTATCTGCCCGGACTTCCCGAGTGGGTGCTCGCCGAACTCCATCCCGATTCCGTCGTGCTCGTCGAGACCGACGAGGACCAGATCCTGATGCGACGGATGGGTGACGAAAGCCGCCGGCGCGATGCCGAAGGGTGCCGCAGCATTGCCGAGCATCAGGCGTTCAACCGCGCCTTTGCCGCGTCATATGCGATGGTGACCGGGTGCACCGTTCAGATTGTCCGGAATGAGAACTTCCTGCTCGATCACGCGATCGATGCACTGGTTGCCGTGCTGAGGTGACCATGTCGCTCAAAGATCATGGCGGCACGATCGCAATCGTCTTCACCATGCTGATGATGATATCGTACGGCATCCCTTCGATCAGGGAGGGTGTCGGTGGAGCGATGAATCTCATCTTCGGCCCTATGATCGATGAGTGGAAAATCCCGTTTTTTGTGCTGATTATGATCCTGTCGGCGATCACGGGCCTGTACTCTTCGCTGATTCAGAAGTACACCATCGATTATGAGAAGATGCAGCGCGTCCAGGCGAAGATGAAGGAGTTCCAGAAGGAATTCCGTGAGGCGCAGCTCGGCGGCGACGAGAAGAAGATCAAAAAGCTCGAGGCGAAGCGGGATCGGATGATGCAGGACCAGATGGATCTTTCCAAGCAGCAGTTCCAGCCGATGGCCTATATCCTCCTCGTGTCGGTGCCGATCTTCTTCTGGCTTCTCTATCGCCTGCCCACGGTGACCCAGACGATGACCATGCCTTTTGCGGGCATACTCAGTTTCCAGGATGTGATCCTTGGTTTCTTCCCGGTCTGGATCCTGTGGTATATGTGCTGCTCCCTGGCGATCAGTCAGGTGATCCGGAAGTCTCTCAATATCGGGGGACTGTAAGATGCGGATCACCATCAGCGGGCCGCCCGGGAGCGGCACCACGTCGCTTGCCCGGTATCTTGCCGAAAAGCACGGTTACCGGGTGATTTCGGCCGGGGAGATGTTCCGGGCGCTTGCACAGGAGCGCGGCGTGTCGCTTGCCACTTTTGGCGCCCTTGCCGAGTCCGACCCCTCGGTGGACAGGCTCATCGACGCGCGCCAGAAGGAAACTGCCGAGTCTGCGAACGATATCATTGCCGAGGGAAGGCTTTCAGGCTGGATGGTGGATAACGCCGACATGAAGATCTGGCTGAAGGCTTCTCTTGGGTGCCGGATAGGACGCATCTCCTTGCGGGACGGCGAGGGTGAGGCGGCTGCCCGTCTTCATACTGAGGAGAGGCAGGCGTCCGAGCGGACCCGTTACAGGACGTATTACGGGATCGATATCGACGATCTCTTGGTCTATGATCTGGTGCTCAGCTCCGAACGATGGAATGTCGAGGCCCTCGGGGCAATCGTGGACGCGGCGATCGCCGCTTCCTTCCGCTGATCTGATTTTCTTTTTTTTGGCCCGATCGTGCGTGGATGCGTGGGCCTGTTCTGTTGTTTCACGGTAATTCGGTGGTAGCCCGGGGTTGGCGGGCGGTGTCGCCCGTCTTCCGGGTTTCTGAAAAGAGAGTGAGGGGCCTGCTGGCGCAGATTTAATCGAAGCTGGTTTTTGGCAGTTGCGATCCTGTGCCTCCCGTTACCGCACCGTGGGGATGCCGGCGGTGTACCTGATCTGCTCGCGCAGGAGCGGGTGGATTTGCGGAGCCCGGGCAAGATCGCGCAGTGCGATGGCCGCCTCTTCGTTGCCGCTGCGGGCCATTTCGACGAGGACGTCCACGGCGTCACGCTGAATTTCGTTTATCATCGGTTCGTTGCAGTCTTTTACTGAGAGGTAGAGGTGGAGTACTGTTTCGTCCTTGAAATAATGCATTCGTTCACCCATTAATATTAACTATTTTTAAAAATTAAATCATTTTTGTTAATTTAATCTCTTTGATGTGGGTGCCTGAGCGCGGGATACGATGGCGAAAAAATAGAGTTGGAAGAAGTGATGAACTGTTCTCCCGCCTGCCGGGAGCGCCGCCCCCCCTCAGCAGGCTCGGCGGGCTTCAGCGTTGTTCTCTGTCTGTACTTCCCCCTGCATCGCCCTGTTCGTCACCCGAAGAGGCGACGATCGCGCAGACTCTGCCAACCTGCCCGTCGGTGAGCCTGACCTTGATCCCGTGCGGGTGGTGGGGAGAATTCGTAAGGATCGCGGCGACAACGCCACGCGTCCTCTTTCCTGTCCTCTGATCGGCTTTCAGGACGATATCTACAGTCAGACCTGGTTTGATCTCGCGTCTCCACTCTCCGCTCATCCCTATTCTGTCGTCGTCTGAGAGGATAGAAGGTGCGCTTCGCGCGAACATTGAACAATACTTTTAATGTTGTCGGCAGAATAGGTACTGAGAGTGGATTTTCAATGGGTGCAACGAAAGAAGGTTTTTACAATACGGTTGAGCGCGACCTGAAGAAGGCCTACAGGAATGAAGAAGGCTGGAAGATGGAGCGCCGCCCCCGTATCGATGGCGCAGACCCCGACTATCTTCTGATCAGGAAAAAGCCCGGCATGGTGGAGCGCATCCTGGTCAATGTGAAGATCGCCGCAGAGGTTTCGGCCACCGACTTCGAAGCCCTCACCGCATCGGTCAGGAGCCTTTCCGCGCGGAATATACCGGTGAAAAAGGCACTTCTCGTCGTCCCGAGGGACGTGAAGGTGCCGGCAGATGTGAAGGGTGTGGAACTCTTCTACCTCGACTCCTATGCCGTCAAGGGCGGCGAGGTGATCTGGGGACGCAGCAGCCTGCGCGCAGAGGACGGGACCCCGATCTTTGCGTAAGGCCTCACAATCCTTATTTTCAATCTTCTGATAAAAAAAGAAGGTTTTTTGGTGCCAGAAATTGAGCCTGAAGATCGTGAGCCGCTACAGCGCGCCCCGCAACTCCGGCTATGTATTTTCTTGATGCCGCATATATTAAATCTGTCTGTTTAACTATGGGACAATGTTAACCTTCAGCGTCGGTCCACGATTCGCTTCGGTCGCCCTTTGATCGCGGCGAGTTCCAGGCCGCCGGGAGGGGTGAAGTTGAAGATCACCGACAACCGCCCTTCTTCATAGATCTCTGAGAGTTCGGGTTTTTCGCGGAACAGGGCGTTGAGAAACAATCGTTTGACTGCCGCCTGATCTGCGGTCGCCGGGTCGATGCACTCCATGCTCACCCGCAGTATCGTCTCTTCCTCGTCGCCGTAGACGAACGCCTCATATTCGCCGGTGATGCTCCCCATGTTCCCGGGCTGGAAGACAGCGCGTTCGATGTCGACCCGGTTGATGGCGCAGCCTTGGACGACGACCGTCTCCGCGTCCCGCCATGGCGGTTCGATTTTCATGTGCGTCCGGCCGCATGCGCACCGGTCTCTGGTGACGACGCGGCTGTTGTCTTCGGTGTCGTAATTGATCAGGAGGGTTCCGGCCTTTTCGCCTACCGGGAGGAGCGTGGTGAGCACGAGTCTCCCTTCCTCCCCGTCGCCGACGAAGCGCTCCATCGCCGGGTCGTAGAGGTCGATGTGGACCAGATCTTCAGGGCAGTGCAGGCCGGCTTTAACATTGCACTCGCCGCACATCGTCCCTTCTGTCGAGCCGTAGGTGTTGTAGACCGGGCATCCCCAGACCTGTTCCAGGTGGGTGCGCGCCTCTTCGGCAAAGCTCTCCCCGCCGACGACGAGGCGGCGCACCCCGGACTCCTTGGGAGCGATCCCCTCGTCGGAGAGCCTGCGTGCCAGCCTGAGGAGTTTGAAGACGCTGCCGACGATCGCCGTCGGGCGGTAATTTTTGATCACGCGCACCGGGAAGGTGCATTTTCCTTCGGGGATGACCGCTAGCCCCATGGCGTGCGCGGCGAGAGTCATGGTGTTCGCCCCGACGTTCATCCCGTATGAAGCGCAGACAACGATGCGGTCGCCCGGAGCGAGTCCTTCCATCGCAAAGGCGCGGGAGTATTTCTCGGCGTAACGGAGCCAGTCGTCCCAGGTTAAAAAGAAGGACTTCGGAATGCCGCTTGTCCCGCTCGTCTCGTGGATGGTGTAGACTTCCTTCCAGTCGACGGAGAGAAACTCGAATTCAGGTGTGTTCGGGGGCTGGTGCTCTCTGATCGTCCCGCCGCTGACGACCGGGAGTTCGAGGAGGTCTTCGTGGCAGGTGACCGAGGCGGGATCGATCCTATGGGCGGCGAACCATTTCCGGTAGAAAGGGGAGTGCTCGTGCGCGTATCTGACGGTGTACCTCACCCGCTCGTCGACCAGTGCGTCGAGATCGCCCCGATCCATTGTTTCGATCTCTTCGTTCCAGCAGCCGCCCTCTTTCATGGTTGATGGGTGAACCCCTGATGCCGTGAAGGTTGTGGGCGAGCGAAGCCTCAATCTCTGCCGGGCACAGAACAATGGTTATGCGACAGGAGGAGCGGTGTGTCAGGGTGAAGATATGCGGGCTGACGCGGCCTGAGGACGCCGCGGCGGCCGAACGTTCAGGGGCGGACGCCGTGGGTGTGGTGATGTGTTCGGACTCGCCGCGTTCGGTCACGGCCGGTGCGGCGCGTGCGATCTTCTCGGCCGTCGGGCCGTTTACGGCGACGGTGGTCGTGACCCACACGGTTTTTCCGGAAGAACTCGCCGGGATCCTTGCCCTGCATCCGACGGCCGTCCAGATCTCCCATCCTCATGAAGTGCCGGAAGATGCGGGGGTCATGGTGATCAGGGTGGTGGGCCGGGGTCGGCCGATGCCTGTGGGGAGGGCCGATGCGTATATTGTTGACGAGAGCTGCGGGACCGGCCGCACATTCGATCCGGCCTTCGCCCGGACGTTTGCCGGGCAGAGCAGGCCTCCGGTGATCCTTGCCGGCGGCCTGACCCCGGAGAATGTGGGACCGGCGATCGCCGCAGTCCGGCCCTATGCAGTGGACGTCTGCTCGGGGGTGGAGACGGTGCCGGGCGTCAAGGACCACGACCTGATCGGGCGTTTTATTGCGGCTGCGAAGGGAGCACGTTATAGCGAAGGATCTGTCTCATCGCGTAACCCTGACGTTTAAATGCGGCGTTGAGGAACTCGGCTTTCGCCGGCGTGATCCTGATGACGTTCAGGTCGGTGTTCAGGGCCCTGAGGCGTTCAGGGTCGATGCCGCAGAGTTCGAGCGCCTCTGCATGCCCTGTGTCCCCCGGCCTGAGGACCTCGGCCGTGCCCGCGATCTGGAGCCCTGCAATATCGTCCATGGAAGTATAATCGTCGTAGACGGCGAGGGCGGCCGCCGGGTTTCTGAGGAGGTGCGCGAACTTTTCTCCCCCCTCGCTGTAGATGCAGATCTTCCCGTTGTCGAAGAGGTAATCGACCGTCGTCGCCCTGACCTGGTCATCGTGACCGGTCGCAAGCACGCAGGTGTGGTGAGCCCGCAGGTAATCTTCGATCGCTTTTTTTATCTCGCTCCCGTCCATCTGCCCGCTGCACCCCATCTTCTCGCGCAGGGCCAGGGCGAAGGCGGTCACCGTTCCTATATCGGTCAGATCCCGGTCTTCAAGGGTGAAATCCGTTTTTTTTGCGTAGAGCGAGAGAGCGGTCAGGTCGTCCCGGTCGAGACGCAGCACCTCCATGCGACCGCCGAATGCAACCGCCGGGGCATCGCCGCCCACCATGCTCCTCAACTCCTTCAGGTATTCGTGCCCCTTATGCAGGTTTAAGCAGGTGCAGAAGAACGCAACCGGTTTTTTTCGCAGCCATATGGCGTTGGTCTCGACGAAACGCCTGATCGAGGGGGCCACATTGCCGTTGTAGATGGGCGTGCCGATCACGAAGAGGTCGAAGGACCGAAGGTCGCCGGAGAACTCTTCGGGCCTGCAGGTCCGCGCCGGTCCCAGAACGAGGGCGATCGCCCTGGCGATCCCTGCCGTCGAGCCGTATTTGCTCTCATAGATGACGCATGTCCGCTGCATGTGCCCTCTTCTGCCCCCGCGTTCCCATAATACTTTGGAGGATCGGGCAGGGGGTATCTTCGAGCCGAAAAAAAGGGTGGAAAAAAGTTCTGGAGTATGTGATGGCGGCCCGGCGGCTTTACCTTCCGCCGACGCCTCCGCCGCCGAACCCTCCGCCGCCGCCAAAGCCTCCGCCACCACCGAACCCTCCGCCGCCGCCTGACGAGGGCGGGGAGAAAGCCACGATCGGGACGAAGCCGAGGTGCATGGTCGAATAGAGCGGCATCCCTGCCTCTCCGAAGTTGATGTTCAGATCCTTCATCGCCTCCTCGACCCGATCGCCGACGCCGAGAGCGGTGCCGTAGACGAGCCACTCGCCCCACATGGAGATATCTGCAGGGGCGTACTTCCGGATCTGCGCCAGGTCTGAGAGGAAGTGAGTGAAGGCGTCCCACTCCAGTTTCTCCCTGTAGTGGTCGTCCTTCCAGTGGCCGAAGAGCGTGGAGGGGAAGGCGATGGCCACGAACGCCTCGATGACCGCGATTATCGAGAGGGCGATTGCCGGCAATGCCGTGGAGCCGGTCGCAGGCGCCATGACGATGACCAGGACACTCAGGGCGAGGAGGATGGCGCCCGAGAAGAGGAGCGGCGCGACGAGCGTGCGGCCGTCCACGGCATATTTCCGGGAAAGTGAGGCGTCCACGCTGCTCTGGAGAGCTTTCAGCCCGCCCTGGAACCGCATGATCGCCGTTTCCGCCGCTTTATCGTGCGCCGCCCTGGCCGAGAGGGCCTCGACGGTGGCGGTATCGAATGTTTTGCCTTCGGTGAGGTTGGAAAGGTACGTGAGCACGCGCTGCTCGTAGGCGTCGTCCGACGTCTGCCTGTTGACAGTGATCAGCACGCCCTTTCCTTCGGGCTTTTCCTTCACGGTCAGGGCGCCCTTCCGGTGGAGGTCGAGCACGGTGGCGTAAAATCCGTTCTCGTCGAAGTCGATCACGTCGCCCTTGAAGAGGAGGTTCACCTGCCAGGGCCTGAGTGTGTTGTTCGGCGTGACGCTGAGGTACTCAGGCACGGTGAACGCCTTCTCCCGTCCCCAGCGCACGTAGACGAGGAGGAATACGAAGGGGAGCAGGAGGACGAGGGCGGCCGCGAGGACGTAGAGGGCGAAGGCTGCCGAGTAGGGGAGGTTGTACCAGAACGCTGCCGATTCTGTCTGTCCCCTGATATCGTCCACCTGGGAGGGCACGCCGTTTAAGCGGTCCTTTGCCCCTGCGTCGAGGAGGAGTTCGACCGCAACGGGATCGTTTTCGGCGGCGCTCCCGGTGATCGTCACCGTGGTTCCGTCCTCTGCGACGGTCAGGCCGGGCGGGTAGGCATAGACCTTCTCGATGCCGGTCCAGGCAGGAAGGGTGATCGAGAGGTGGCGGTACGGGATGTGCTCCCTCACCAGTTTGAGGTTGAGGTGGGTGTTCTCGCTGTCGTACTCGATCGGGGGGACGACGGCGAAGCGGTACTCGACGGTGTATGTCCCCTCGTCGAAGTATGCAGGGTTATAGATCCCGAGTTCGTTTGCATAGGCGCTCCCCCTGATGAACTCCTTCTCGCTCTCGGTTGCATCCGGGACGACGACGATCCCGCCCGAATAGTCTTTTGCGTAACCGATGACGCCTTCGGGAACGTCCATGCCGAGATACCGTATGTGCGGGCTCGCCGTATCCACAAAGGTCAGGGTGTCGTCGAAGTAACGGAAGAGCATCCGATACTCGCCCGAAACCTGTACGTCATAGGTGTAGCGCTCGACGAGGGTGCCGTTCTCATAGAACACGGCCTGATAGTCGTCGACGACGAGGTCGCCCTCGAAGAGGGGCGGAAGCACCACCGCGGCGCCGACTGCGAGGACGCCGAGAAAAAAGGTGATGAGGACGAGAGTGGCAATCTGCCGGTTTTCGCTCAGCAGGACCACCTCAGAACGCTATCTTCGGCGCACGCTCGATTTCTTCCTCAAACTCCAGGTATTCGAGTTTGTTCATGTGAATGAGTGAGGCGACGATGTTTGAGGGGATGGTCTCGGTCATGGTGTTGAGCTGCTGGGCGATGTTGTTGTAGGTATAGCGCTGGCGTGCGATTTCGTCCTCGATGCTCTTGATAGAGGACATCAGCTCCGTTACGGTCGCCTGCGTCTTCAGGTCCGGGTATGCCTCGGCGACGGCGAAAAGCCTGCCGATAAGCGAGCGCGACTGTCGCTCGACCTCGTTGAGGTCGCCGGGATCGGCCTTCCCAAGGCCGGCACGCATCGCCGTCACCTGGGTGAGCGTCTCCTTCTCGAAGGAGGCGTAACTTTTCACGGCGCCGAGGAGCTGCTCGATCTGGTCGAGGCGTTTCTTCATGGCGACCTTAATCTGCCCGAGCGTTGCCTCGCCCGAGTTCTTCAGGTTCATGAACCGGTTGTAGATGCTCACGAACCATCCGATAAGAGCGATGATGACGATGACGACGACAGCGATCAGAATAATTGTGATCAGGTCCATTTCTTCACCTATGACTGATTCCGTTCCTGCGAATAAGAATATATGGATTATTCTGAATATCCGGGTAGGAACCGATAGGCTGTTTACGTAAGGGTTTTTGAATGTTCGATGCTGTTTCTCTTGCCAGGTGTCCGTCGTATGATGAAGATGAGGTTCAAAAGGCCCTTTCTTCGGTGCTGGCCCCCCTCGGCGGCATGGGGACCTTCGTCGCCCCGGGAATGCGCGTTCTCCTTAAGCCGAATCTCCTCTCGGCCCGGTCCCCCGAGCAGGCAGTGACGACGCACCCGGCAGTGGTGCGCGCCGTTGTCGAGGCGGTGCAGGCCTGCGGCGGGGTTCCGGTGATCGGCGACTCGCCCGGGGGGCAAAACACCCCCTCGTCATATGACGCCCTCCTCAAAACGACCGGGATCATGGACGTGATCGAGGCTACCGGCTGTGAATATGTGTTCTTCGACGAAGACGCCGTTACCGTCCCCTCGCCGGACGGCGTCGTGTTCCGCCGGTTCACGATCGCAAGGGCGGTAGCAGACGCCGATGCCGTGATCTGCCTGCCCAAACTGAAGACCCACCAGCTCACCGCTTATTCCGGAGCGGTCAAAATACTCTACGGCTATATTCCGGGGATCACGAAGGCGGCCTACCATCTCCATGCGGGCCGAGACCGGGAGGTCTTTGCCGACCTTCTCCTCGACCTCCATGCCGCTCTTCCGCCGTCGCTCTCGATCATGGACGCCGTCGTCGGCATGGAAGGAAAGGGCCCGCAGAGCGGTGACCCGAGAGATGTCGGATTGATCGTTGCATCCGCGAGCTGCACTGCCCTCGACTATGTGGCGGCCTCGGTCGTTGGCCTCGACCCCCTCTCGGTCCCGACCATCGCGCGAGCCGCCGGGCGCGGGAAAGGGCCGATGAGCCCTGCCGAGATCCCGCTCCACGGCCCTCCCCTCGATGAGGTGAGGGTGGCAGACTTTGTCCCTGCACCGGCGTCGCCACCGTTCCTGCCGTCGTTCGTCACGCAGTTCGATGGAAGGCTCGTCGCCGCGCGTCCGGTCATCGATCTGAAGCGGTGCGTTGGCTGCGGCTTTTGTGCCGAAATATGTCCGCCGCATGCGATCGCCCTCGCGCGAGGAGAGACTCCGCAGATCGACGAACAGGCGTGCATCAGGTGCTTTTGCTGTCAGGAACTCTGCCCGGAGGGGGCCGTGGAGATCGTCCGGCCATTCATCAGGTGAATGCGGCGGCTGCCGGGATCTATCCCTGCCGCCTCCTGTTCAAAAGCGCTATAATCACTCCTATTGCAGCAGCCTGGATGGGCGCCGCCGACTGTGCCGGCGTCGGTTGCCCGCCGTCTCCGTTCTCCGGAGGAGAGGTGGTCGGCGTTGCAGCCGTCGTTTCAGGGCTGGCCGTTGCCCAGGAAGCAGGACGGTACAGGGCCACCGTGCTGCCCGACCCGGCCACCGTCGCGGACGTCCTGCCTGCGACCGCAAGGGATGTGACCTCGCCTGCAGGTATGGCACAGATTTCGCTGCCGTTCTGCGAGAAGAATCGGATCCCTTCTCCCCCGAAAGCGATAAGAGATCCGTTTGCATCGATCCCGATGCCCGGCCTCCGCTCCCCGCTGACCTGTTTCCAGAGGAGTCTGCCGTTCCCGTTGAGAAGTTCTGCAACACCGTGGTCTGCACCGACGGCGACATATCCGCCGTCGTCGGTTACCGATGTGAAGAGCGTGCCGCTCCCGGTGCCGTAACTCCAGAGCAGCCTTCCGTCACCGGTGTAATACCTGATCATGCCGTCTTTCTCTCCGGTGACGATCTGACCACCGTTCCGTGAAAGCGCCATGCAGATGACGTCCTCAGTGGTATGGGCGACTGTTGCCTGTTCGAAGAGGCCGGTATCGTTTTTCCTGAAGATCATCAGGCTGGTGTTGTCAAATCCCCCGGCAATGCAGGAGCCGTCCCGGGAGACGGCGGTGCCGAAGGCGAAAAAACCGATCTCGTGCCTGAATGCCGGCGTGCCGTTGCGGTCATAGGCCCACAGGTCCTCTCCGCCGGTCACGATGAGCGAACCGTCGCCGGAGATGTCGACCGTCTGCGCATGGCGGCCAGGCACCTCCCAGCGACGCGTGCCGTCGGCATCAACGCAGAAGAGCGCGGCTTCGGTGAGCACGGCGATCGTCCCGCCGTCATCAGATATGGCGAGATCGAGGACGGCGTCGGGCATCGTGATCTCCCATGCGCGGTCGAAGGAGAGGGCGGCCGCAGTCCCCGCAATGCTCAGGGCGAGGATGAGCGTGATGGCGATGCTCGCCCTCATCCCGCCCTCCTGAAGAGGATCACACCGGCTGCGGCGAGTGAGATCGATGCGGCGAACGCACCGAAACCGGGCGACTGCGGCGCGGTGGTGGCCGCTGCCGATTCGCCGTCGAAGAGGTCGGGGTGGATGTCGGCGGCGACCTCCTCAAGGGCATCGACCAGGCGCGGCCCGCCCCGGTCGATGAGGTCGGAGTCGATGATGTAGACGCGGTTGTTTTTGATTGCTTTCATGTTTTTAAACCTCGGCTCGTCCATGAAATAGCGGTAGATGAGATCGGTGCCTCCCTCGCCCATGCCGGTCCCTGAGTTGACGATGATCACGTCCGGGTCGGTGGTGATGAACCGCTCCATGGTGACGATCTGCCAGCCCTCCACATCGGGAAAAGCGTTGGCGCCGCCGGCGAGTTTGATCATCTCGTTCTGGAAGGTGTTGTTCCCGCTGACCCAGATCGGGTCGTACCAGACGGCGTGGACGACTGTGGGGGTGTCGGTTGCACTCTTTATTTTTTCACTCACCGTGTCGATGCGCGCCTCCATCGATGCCACCAGTTCGGCGGCCCGGTCCTCCATTCCCGTCGCCTTCCCGACGAGTTCGATGTCGTGGAGCGTTCCTTCGACCGAGTCCGGATTCAGGGAGATCACGGTCAGGCCGAGACTTCTGAGATGGTTAACGACTTCTTCGGTGTTTCCGAAGGATGCCACCACCAGATCCGGCGTCGCCGCCACCACGCGCTCGATGTTCACGGTGGAATACCCGCCGACCTTCGGCTTCTCCGTTGCCTCAGCCGGATAGTTGCAGTAATCGGTCACGCCGACCACCCGGTCGCCGAGGCCGAGGGCGAAGAGGATCTCGGTGTTGGACGGGGCGAGGGAGACGATGCGCGTCGGCATCGCATCGATGCTGACCTCTTCGCCGTAGTCGTCGGTGACGGTCACGGGCTGCCGCTCTGCAGGAGCGGCGGTGGGTGTTGCGGTCTGCGTGACCGTCGTTGTTCCGGGCACCGTTTCCGTGGACGTTTTCGGTGCCGAGAGGTCGTGCGTCGTCTGGCCCGGCATGACCGGGTAGGGCTTCCCGAGCAGAGCCGGGATCGCCCGCGCCGTCATGCCGCAGGGGTTGTCGGCGGTGTAGGTCGTCCACAGGAACGAACCGTCGGGCTGCTGGAGGTCTGCAAGTGTCGAGACCACATCGTTGCCGTTCTTCGACCAGGCCGAGGGATCTTCCCCGGCAGCGGCGATCGCCTGGACCACCCATGCCGCCGAGGCGGCGTTCGACGAGGACGAACCGCCGTAGTTGAAGCCCCCGTCGTTCATCTGGTGCGCCCTGAGGTAATCGAGTGCGCGTGCCACCGACGGGTCGCTCGCCTTTTCGCCGGCGGCGAGAAGGGCCATGATCACGGCGGCGGTGTCGTCGGAATCACTCTCGGCGCCCGGCATCCATCCATAGCCGCCGTCGTCGTTCTGCTGGCTCTTCAGCCATGCGGCAGGCAGCGAAGCGTCTTCACCGGCTGAGACGAGTCCCAATACTCCCCAGTAGGTGGTATAGACGAAGTCGCCGAACTGACCGTCGGCCTTCATGCGCTCTTTGAGTTCGGTGAGATAATCGTGGCCGCCGAAGGTGTGCGGGTTCTCCCCGGCCGCTGCGATCAGGGTGTTCATCTTGCCGAGTTCGGCCGTGCCTTCGGGGTTTACGGCTTCATCGTCTGTTTTCCAGTAATCGATCGCCGATGTGCCGTTCACCATCCAGTCGTGCGGGTCCTCGCCGGTGGCGACGATCGCCATCACCGCGAACCATGAGGTGCCTGGATTCGTGCTCCTGCCGGCCTCGGCGAAACCTCCGTCGTCGTGCTGGCAGAACCTGATATAGTCAAGACCGTTTTGCACGGCCGCGTCGTCTGTCCCGCAGGGATAGGCCGCCGCCGCGGCGATACAGGCGGCGATGCAGAGAAGAAAAATAAGCGGGGCAATCGGTTTCAGAATTCACTCCCCCTTTCTTCTGGTCAGGTGGACCGCGCCACCGATAAGGGCACCGGCGATCGCCGCCGTCCACCCGAGGGGTGCCTGCGCCGTGGTCGCGCTGGCGGAGCCCCCTGCCGATGCGGTCGTCGGCATGGGCGTTGTGCTCGTCGTCTGGACGGCCTCGCCGAGGCTGACAATGGCGAACGTCGAGAGACCGTTCGGCGATGCGCCCTCGAAGACAAGGTTCCCGTTCTCGTCGATCCCAGTCATGTCGGTGTCGAGGATCTCGACGGTCCAGTCGTCGGCGAAATGAACGATGCGGATTGCGCCGGCACCGCCATGCGCTTCCACCCATGCCGGACTGATATGCATGCTGACGGCGGCGTTCTCGATGTCCTCACCGTTTGCAAGGCCGGTCATATCGACGTTCATCACGTAGGCGATGCCGGTGACGGTGGTGCCGTCCGCGGTGCGGACTGCAGAGAGTGCGGCCTTTTCTTTTTCCGAAGGGCTGGCGGTATAGTTGACCGTGATGTCGCCGAGAGCCGGAAGATCGTTCAGCGAGAGGATCAGCATTCCCCCGACATCGCCGGTCCCGGCTATCGTTCCGGTTTTCGGCGTCAGCTCGGCCGTGATGCTCTTAATAAATCCGGTGGCGACGTCGTCTCTCTCGGTGATGTCCCCGGTCAGGATGGTCAGGATCAGGCCGGGCCGCTCGATGATGATGCGGTCGCCCTTCACGGTGACCCGCTCTCCCTCGTGTGCAGCGTTCAGATTAACCGAGATGCTGGTCTTTCCACCCACCGCCGCGGTGGTGATGCCTTCGGGCAGTCCGACGGCGATCGTCGCATCTGTCGCCGGGCCGAAGGCTGCATCGGTGCTGCCTGACGCCTCTGCATCGCTGCCGCCGCTGCCGCTTCCGAAGACAACCTTCAGCCATATGGCGTCGTCCGAGGACTCCGGCGTGGAGGACATGCTCTCGCTCCAGTAGAAGACGACCCGATCGCCGTTCTGCACCGTCTTTACATTTGCCCCGACGGACGGGGAGGCACTGTTGACCTGGTACATCCAGCCGCTTGTGCCTTCTCCGACCCTGCCGTTGACCGATTTGATATAAAGGGTGCCGTACTGGTCGTACCAGTCGTCGTTGATCACATAGGACGCGCCGGAGGCGTCGAGCGCCCCCAGAGCGGTACGGCGATTGACGGTATAGGACTTCCCGCTCTCTGCGGTAGCGGTGAAGTTGCCGGCCGTGAGGACGACGTTCTGGTAGGTGTCTTCATCCCCACTGTTGCTGCCGCCACTGCTGCCTGTTGAGACGGTGACGGTTTCGGCCACCGTTGCATCTCCTGCGGTCGCCGCAATCGAGAGCGAACCGGTGGTGTGCGGGACATACCTGACGGTCGTGCCCTGCGCGAAGACAGGTGTGCCGTCGTTCTCCTGGAAGACAAAGAACGCTTCCTCGTCGCAGGTGACAATCACCGTGGAGCCCGCCGTGTTTCCTGAGACGTCCATGCTCAGCGCCGCGGCCGGCATGGTGCAGGCGGCCGCAAGCAGCAGGCAGAGCAGTGTCAGGAGACGATGCATTCCGAACCTCCGCTGTGGGAGATCAGGCCGGCCGGGTAGTCTTCGAGGCGGTAGATCCCGGAGTACAGCGTGTAGGTGCCCGCACTCAGCTGGGCGGGGACCGAGACCAGCACCGGCACGGTGACGGTCTCGCCACTGTTCAGGCGAACGGTGCCGGTGCCGGCGACGCCCTCGCCGCTGGTGTCGGTGCCGCTCACGACGACGACATACCACCCGCTTTCCTCTGCGGTGGCATCCACCTCTGCGAGGACAGAACCGCCGCGCTGCCCGTCGGCGAGCGAGGGCGCATCAACCGCCGCTTCGGCGACGTCGACGTCGATCGATACTACATAGGTCGCCTGATCGATGAGGGGCGCCCATGTGACCGGGTCGGTCGGGCAGTAGTAGAAGGTGAGTTCGTCACCGTCTGCGAGTTCGTTGGCGCCGAGCCCTGCGGGTGCCGCCGCCCCGTTGACGAAGATGCTCCATGAACGTGCGTTCTCCTGTGTCCAGTCCTCGTTTGCGATGCCGTCGATGTCTTCCAGCATGAAGGAGCCGTAAGCGGCGTACCAGGAGTCTGATGCGTTGAAGGTGAACCCGCCGTCCGTCGCCGCCATGTCGAGGGCCCCGAGGTCGGTGGTGCGGTTGATGGTGTAGGATACCGATGCGTTGTTCGAGGGCGTGAAGGCGAACGTTTCACCGTCCGCGATCGAGACGGTGCCATCCCAGATCATGTCGGGGCCCGGGTTCTCGGTTCCAAAGGCATAGAAACGATTGTTTTCCGCGCCGATGTAGAGCACGCCGTCCGATACCGCTGGTGATGACATATAGAACGATGCCCATGCGCCGCCGCCCGGCGAAGGCAGGACATACGACCAGGCCCCGGTGCCGGTGGCCGTATCCACCGCGTACACGGTGCCGGTCTCCTCGTTCGTTGCGAAGTACGTCATGTCACCGGCGATCACCGGGGAGACGCTCACCTGTGCACTCGCAAATGTCCAGAGCGCGGCGCCGGAAGAGGAGTTGTAGGCGCGGATGCCGCTGGAAGTGCCGGCGATGACGGTGTCGCCCGAAACGGTCGGCGTCGAGAACGTCCCGGTGACGGAGGCATTCCATACCTCTGCACCGGTGGCCGCATCGAGGGCGTAAAGGTGGTCTGTCGTTGTCACATAGACCTTCCCGTCGCCGACGACCGGTGTCGATTTCACGGCGGCCGGGAAGGTGGCGTTCCATACCCCGGCGTGAGTTGTGGTGTTGATGCAGAAGAGACTGCTCCCGTTTCCGGCGACGAAGATCTCTCCGCCGGCGGCCGCGGGAGAGGTGAAGTAGCCGACGGCTCCGCCGGTGGGGAAGGACCATGATTCTATGCCTTCGGGCGTGAAGGCGTGCAGCATGCCGTCGGAGGCTGAGAGGGCGTACACCGTTCCATCATAGACAAGGGGTGAGGACGATAGCCCGAAATAGCCGGTGGTGTCGATCTGATCGCTCGACCAGAGGGAGGCGCCGGTGGTGGCATCGACGGCGTAGAGTTTCCCATCGGTCCCGCCGACGTAGACCTTGCCGTCAGCGACGGCGGCGCCGGAGACCGAACCGACGGCAGCGCCGCCGAGCTCGTTCGTCCAGAGTTCCTCTCCGCTTGAGGCGTTGCAGCAGACGAGCCCGGCGGGATCGTTGTCGGTGAAGTTCATGTCGGACCACGTCGGAATGTAGACCAGCCCGTTGTAAACCGCCGGTGATCCGTCAGAGAATTCGTCGGTCTCTGCCGACCAGAGGAGCGTGTCGTTCAGAGGTCCTGGTGTCGATACCACACCGGTCCGCGCCGCGTCGGCGTGGAACATCGGGTAGTCGGCCGCAGCGGGGGCGGCGATGCAGATCAGAAGGATGCAGAACATCCATGTCCTGGTGAAATGGTGCATGTAATATCAGTCTCCTTTCGTTATGGTGTAGAAACTTGATCAAATTGTCTGATCATAAGATCAAATAAATTGATCATTCCGTAACGGAGGCCCTGACTTGAACAGGTGGTTTAAGATGTTCCTTCTTCGCCCCTCCCATCTCTGAAGTACACGATTTTTCTTTTGCTCTGTGACTGCCGTCCGATATCCTTTCACTTTGAGAAAGTTTATTTGTATTAAGATAAAATATTTTGATAATCATATGCACGCACGAACATGGATGACGCCGGTTTTTCTTGGCTTTTTTCTCCTCCTGAGCATCGTGCTCTCAACGGCCATCGGGGCGAGCGGTCTTTCTCTTCTGGACCTCGACCCTGATACGATCCGCATGCTCCTTTTCGATGTTCGCTTGCCGCGGGTGCTCGCCGCCCTGCTGGTGGGTGCCGGCCTCGCCGTCGCCGGCGCGGCAATGCAGGGGCTCTTCAAGAACGCCATGGCCGACCCCTACATCATCGGCACCTCCTCGGGCGGGGCGCTCGGTGCCGCCCTCTCGATCGTCTTTTTCATGGGGTTCGGCCTCCCGGTCTTCGCCTTCGTCGGCGCCACCGCCTCCACCGTGCTCGTGTACTTCATCTCCCGGCGCAACGGGCGGGTGGCGGTCGAGACCCTGCTGCTCTCAGGCATCGCCGTCTCGATGTTCCTCTCGGCCCTTCTCTCCTTCATCATGTACATGGCCGGCAACAGCCTCCACCAGATCATGTTCTGGCTGATGGGCGGGTTCTGGAACGTCTCATGGAACGATGTCTGGGTCGGCACCCTCGTCCTGCCCGCATGCCTGGTCCTCTTCCTCTGTGCGCGCGACCTCAACGTGATCTCCATCGGTGAGGAGGACGCCGTTCATCTCGGCGTGGACGTGGAAAAACTCAAACTCGGCCTCCTTCTCATGTCCTCCTTCATTACCGGCATCGCCGTCTCGGTGGCCGGATCGATCGGGTTTATCGGTCTGATCGTTCCGCATCTGATGCGCATCCTCGTCGGGCCCGACCACCGCGTCCTGATCCCCTCGGCGATGATGGCCGGCGCCGCCCTGCTCATGTGGGCCGACACCCTTGTCCGCATCCTTCCGACCGAGATCCCGGTGGGCATCGTCACATCGTTCTTCGGCGCACCGTTCTTCATCTATCTTCTCAGGAGCAGGACCCGAACATGACAGGAATCATGGTCAGAACAGAGGACCTGGGCGTCTCCTACGGCGACACCCGCGTGCTTGAGGCGATCTCCCTTGCGGTGAAGGAAGGCTCGTTCATCGGCATCCTCGGCCCGAACGGCTGCGGAAAGACCACGCTCCTGCGTGCGCTCTCGCGAATCATCGATCCCGGGGCCGGGACGGTAACGATCGACGGCAGGGAGATCTCCGGCTACTCGATCAGGGAACTTGCCACCGTCGTCGGTGCCGTTCCGCAGGAGACTGCCGTCACCTTCGACTTCACCGTCGAGGAGATCGTGCAGATGGGCCGCCACCCCTACCTCGGGCGCCTCTCCTCGATGAACGAGGAGGACTATGCCATCTGCCGGCATGCGATGGACCTCACCAACACCGCATACCTTGCCGACCGCCTGATCACCGAGATCAGCGGCGGCGAGCGGCAGCGGGTGCTGATCGCCCGCGCCCTTGCCCAGACGCCGCGGGTGCTCCTCCTCGACGAACCGACCTCCCACCTGGACATCAGCCACCAGATCGAGATCCTCTCGATCATCAGGGGGCTCATACCGCAGGTGACGGTGATCGGCGTCTTCCACGACATCAATCTCGCCGCGTACTTCTGCGACACCGTCATCCTGATGGAGCAGGCGCATATCGCCGCCGTCGGGACACCTGCGGCGGTGATCACCGACCTGAACATCAGGGCGGTCTTCGGCGTGGACATGATCGTCCGCACCCATCCCCTCACCGGACGCCCCTATGCGGTGCCGCGCTATGACCCTGGCCCGCCCCCGACCGTCGAGCACCCACTCCGCGTGCACGTGGTCTGCGGCGGTGGCACCGGTGTGGAAACACTCTATGCTCTCCACTCTGCCGGCCACAAGGTGACGGCCGGCGCGCTCTCGGCGAACGATTCAGACTGCACGACGGCGGACGGCCTCGGGATCAGGGTCATAAGGGAGCCTCCTTTCGCCCCGATCTCCTTGCGTTCCCTGGAAGAGTACTCAGCCGTCCTTCGGACGTCCGATGCGGTTGTCGTGACCGGGATGCCGGTCGGCCCCGGCAATGTCGGCAATCTGCAGGAACTCAGAAATCATGCCGGCCTTACGATCTTTCTGCTCTCTGCCGGTGGAGCCGATGCGGCGGATCAGGACTACACCGGCGGCGAAGCGACGTCAATTCTTGAAACATTGCTGCACGAGGGTGCAGTGCAGGTGGGAAACGTTTCCGAACTTCTGGAACGTCTGGCGGCGCTCAGGGCCGATCGCACATGAGGCAGGTCGGCGTCTCCACCTACTGCCTGATGGATCGCCCACTCCGGGATGCGCTGGAACGACTCTCGCAGGAGACCGGGCTCATTGAGGTTCTCTCCGACTCCCTGCACTCGCTCTTCGAGTATGCGGATGTCTGCACCTCCTTCGATCTCCGCTACACCGTCCATGCCCCCACCACAGACCTCAATATTGCCATTGAAAACGAACGGATGCGGCTGGCCTCGATCCGGGTGATCGAGGACCTTGCCGGCGCATGCGACCGGATAGGGGCCTCGGTGCTCGTGGTGCATCCCGGCGTCTGCATGGACCCCCACCTGATGGCGGCGTCGGAGCGGGCGCTTTACCGTTCACTGAAAGATCTCTCCCGCATCCAGACGGGGTGCGCCGTCACCCTTGCCGTCGAGAATATGGGCTCGTGGCCGTGCTGTCACTTCAGGGATCCGGGGCTGCTGCCGGTGCTCGACGACCTCGGCCTGGGTTTTGTCCTGGACGTCGGTCATGCACATCTCAACGGCAATCTTGAGGCATTCCTTCAGGCGGGATCGCCCGTCCACCTCCATCTCCACGACAACCACGGCGCGCTGGACGAGCACGCCGCCTGCGGCACCGGCGCCATCGACTTCTCCGCCGTGCTCGCCTCGGTGCCATCCCGTGCAACGGCGGTGATCGAGGTGCAGGAAACCCGGGCGGTTCAGCCGAGTCTGATATATCTGAACGGCGTGTGAGCGAGGGGGGGCCGGCGCGGCAGGGATGGAATGCGCTCTCGTCGTTTTTTTTTGTATGATTTTCCGGGAGCGTCTCACGCGAAAAGACGCGAAGGTATCGAGGGTTTTTCAGGTCTTCACATGAGTGTGTCGGTGCACTGGTAGTTCACCCGGAGAAAAGCACCGTCTCGGCCGGTCGTAATAGGATGAAACCCGGTGCGAACCGGTTTGGATATGCACCGTTGCCGGGAAACGTTGTTTCCTGGCTTTCCGGCGCAGAAAAAAAGTTGTTGGATTTAGACGAGCATGTTCAGCGGGTGCTTGCCCTCTGCAACCGTGCCGCCGA
>ENA-ORXD01001187-ORXD01001187.1-sediment-metagenome-genome-assembly--contig:-NODE-1187-length-23538-cov-16.174673_pt1 | contig 23538 bp, 18 predicted proteins | sample MGYA00237862_ERZ511471 | MGnify/ENA metagenome assembly ERZ511471
ATTTATATGATCAGCACGTCTCTGAAGGGTCCTTTGTTTGTATTTGAGCTTCCTCCCCAAATTATCCCAAAACAACCGACCATCCAAAACTTTATTAACGCCTGGACCTCAAACAGGTTTGGAGATTACTTTTTTAACAGCCTGAAGGTAACGCTTATCACCACCATTCTCGTGGTCTGGTTTGCCTCAATGATGGCGTATGCCTTCGCACGGTTTAATTTCTTTCTAAAAAAACCATTGTTCTACCTCGTCATGTTCTTTATGATGATGCCGGCGATGACTCTCATCGTCCCACAATTCATCCTCGCCATTAAATTAAAAGTGATTGATCACCTTAGTGGTTTAGTTCTGCTTTATATTGCTCAAAACATCCCTCTGGCAACTTTTCTGCTGAGAGGATTTATTGAACAGGTACCGGTTGAAATCGAGGAAGCTGCAAAGATCGACGGTGCCTCCGCCTGGGATATTTATTGGCGGATTATTTTGCCCTTAAGCTTGCCAGCCCTGGCAACATCAGCCATTTTTGTGTCACTCGGCGCCTGGGACGAATATGTATGGGCAATGACCATATTGAATAATCCTGAAGTGAGAACCCTCCCGGTAGCTATCGCTGCTTTTCAAGGGACGCACAACTCAGACTGGGGGCTAATATTTGCGGCCTCACTTACTGCGATCACCCCGATCATTCTCCTCTTCATTGTATTTCAAAAATTCTTTGTAAAAGGCATATCTGCAGGCGCAGTTAAAGGATAAGCATGAGAACTCTATACAAAAACAGCATTGACCTCTTATTGACCTATCAACAACCTGAAGGTGGTTTTTTAGCTTGCCCAAACTTTTCTAACTATCAATATGTCTGGTTTAGAGATGGTTCATTTTGTGCGTACGCACTCGATCTTTGTGGGGAAACACAGCATGCAGACCGATTTCATCAATGGGTAATGATGGTATTACGCCGTTATCAAAAGAAAATGCAAAACTGCATCCAACAATCTACAAATGGAATACTCTTACCAGCCGATGAATGTCTTCATAGCCGTTTCACTGCTGAAGGACTTGAAATACCCGGCCATTGGGGTCACCATCAATTAGATGGGTTGGGTACCTGGGTCTGGGCTTATGAACAGCATCTCCAAACAACGCAGCAATCTGTCCCGCAAGAGAACATCTTCCTCCTTCAACTGGTTCGAGATTATCTCGCCGCATTATGGCGTTTTCCTTGTTCTGATTGTTGGGAAGAAAATGAAAATCAAATTTCCACCCACACCCTGGGCGCTGTTTTCGCCGGCATGAATGCCATTGCGAATTTACTGGATGATGCAAAAGCGAAAGCATGCGCAGAAGACATCCAGAAATTCTTACTCGAGCAAGCAGTTGTGGATGGTCACCTGACCAAAACACTTCACGCGGGAGCAGCAGTAGATGCGAACTTATTGTTTCTGGCAACCCCGTATGAAGTCATCTCAGTAGATGATGTGCGATTTCAGGCAACATTATCTCTTGTGAAAAAAGATTTGACCAGTAAGGAAGGTGGCGTAAAGCGTTATTTATCGGATACATATTACGGCGGCGGCGAGTGGCTTTTACTTTCTGCATGTTTGGGCTGGGTAGCTTGTTCCGCTGGAGATATTCCTTTCGCAAATCATCTATTAACCTGGATTGAATCGCAGGCAACAGTGGACCTTGAATTACCGGAACAGGTTGCGAAGAACTTAAATTACCCCGCTTATTTGCAAGTTTGGACAGATCGCTGGGGGTCTGTGGCGACTCCTCTATTATGGTCACATGCCCAATATTTAATTCTTTATCATGCAATCCAAAATTCGAAAGAGCAAAACCATGATCAGACAGGTATTCTATGAGTGAATATCCTTTACCCAATTGGATCTCAGACGCAATTTTCTACCAGATCTTTCCTGAACGATTTTGTAACGGAGATCTCACGAATGACCCTCCTCATACCACCTCATGGGATGATTTACCAACGCGTGATAACTTCTTTGGAGGAGATCTTCAAGGTATTCTCAATCGGCTGGACTATCTCCAAGACCTTGGCATCAACGCAATCTATTTAAATCCCATTTTCAAGGCCAGAACGAACCATAAATACGATACCGAAGACTATTTTCAGGTAGATCCAGCTTTTGGCACAAACGATCAATTAAGACAGCTGGTGAAGGAGATTCACCGCCGAAATATGCATATCATACTGGACGGTGTTTTTAATCACTGTGGATTCGAATTTCCAGGTTTTCAAGATTTAATCAACCACGGCAAAAACTCAAGCTTTCGCGATTGGTTTCAAGTTCGATCTTTTCCGATTTGCACTGAGCCAGTTTCCTATATGACATGTGGTGGCGCGGAATATTTGCCAAAGTTTAACCACGCGCACCGCCCCGTTCAAGAATTCATTCTTCGGGTTGGTCGCTATTGGATAGAAGCGTTTGATATCGATGGCTGGCGTCTTGATGTGCCCTTCAAAATTCCTTTCGAATTTTGGAAAGAATTTCGATATGAAATCCGAAAAGCAAATCCCCAGGCATATTTGTTGGGGGAAGTCTGGCGAGATGCTAGGCCATGGATCAAGGGAGATATTTTTGATGGGATCACGAATTATCGCTTGCGTGACCTTCTGCTTGACTACTGTTTGGCGCACATTTTAGACGGAGAAGATTTCAGCTTTGAAACGAGGTTATTGGCAGAATCGCATGGGAAGTCTATCGCTGGAATGGCAAATTTACTGGACAGCCATGATACTCCACGTATCTTAACTTCACTTCGGGGTGACATCAACGCATTAGCCATCGCCCTTACCTACGTTATGACAACACCTGGGGTTCCCATGATTTTTTATGGCGATGAAGTGGGTATGATCGGTGAGGCTGATCCGGATTGCCGGCGCCCCATGCAGTGGAGACAGGAAATGTGGGACCTTAGAATATTCAATTTGTATCGAAGATTGATCCAGTTGAGAAAAGATCACCCAGCCCTGAGACACGGAAACCGCACCGATGTTTTCTCCTTCAATGGCGTGTTTGCTTATAAAATGTCTTACAACGATGATGAAGTCATGATTATTCTAAATCCAAGGGAAGAGATTTCTGGGGTGAGTCTCAAGATCAATTCACCATCGGGAGTCTGGAGAGATAGCCAATCGGGAAAAGATTATCCAGCCATTGAAGGGATCCTCGAGATTGCGAAAATTCCTGCGAATTCAGCTATCATTTTATTGCCTGCCCCTTAGGACTCTTAACACAAATAAAATTTAATTACTCCGATAGACGAAAATCTTGAAGATTTTTTCTGTCGGAGCAATTATTTTTAGATGGTTTTGAGAATTCTTAACTGACCTAATTCCCGCAGTTCAATTTTCCTTCCCTTGGTAAACTCGTTCAACCCGGCTGTTGATTTGGCAGGTTACTTCATATGTGATGGTCCCCAATTTCTGCGCCCACTCATCACAAGTGATCTCCTCATTACCACTTTTTCCCATCAACACAACCTCATCCCCTACTTTCACATCGGTTTCTGGACCCAGGTTAACCATGCTCTGATCCATACACACCCGCCCAACTACCGGATAAGTGCGTCCATTAATCAGCACCCTTCCTTTGTTGGAAAACAGTCGGTTAAAGCCATCGGCGTAACCCGCTGGAATGGTTGCAATCCAGGTATCTTCAGATGCGATCCAGGTACGCCCGTACCCAATACTGGTTCCTGCAGGCACCTTCTTCAAGAAGGAAACACGCGTTAGAAAACTCAATCCAGGCTTCAAGGGAATGCTGCGTGGTGTTCCCGCATCTGGGTAGTAGCCGTAAATCATAATTCCGGGACGAACTAAATCAAACCAGGCCTGTTCGTGCCCCAACACCGCGCCCGAATTTGATGCGTGTACCAGCTCAACTTTGCGACCCAACGCAGTGTGAATCGCGTCTACAGCCGCCTTGAAGCGCTCGATCTGCCCGATGGTATAAATTGGGTCAGCTTCATCACTGACCGGGAAGTGGGTAAAAACCCCTTGCAAATGCAGGTTGGGGCAATGTTCTTCGATATACTGAGCTAAAGCAGGCGCATCGTCGGGAATCACGCCAATCCGTCCCATGCCCGTATCTATTTTCAAATGTACCGTAGCGGTTACTCCTGCGGCTCTGCTCACATTTTGTAAATCATCCACGTTTTCCCGATTGGCAACTGTTAATGTGATCTGGTTGCGTACTGCAGCGTCCATTTCTTCTGGGAATGCCGGGCTAAGCTTTAAAATGGGCAGGGAAATCCTCGCATTGCGTAGCTCAATTCCCTCAGGAACGGTGGCAACTCCTAACCAGTCCACACCAATGCCTTCGGCCAGGCGCGAGACTTCAATTGCTCCGTGTCCATAAGCGTTTGCTTTAACAGCGATCAATATTTTACGCTCGTTTCCAACCGCTCGGCGAATGCCCTCTATATTGAAACGAATATGATCTAGATGAATCAGGGCGTGTGTTTGATAGAGCATAGATTATCCCTTGATTACAACTTTCTGAACGTATGGGGAGGTGGTGGCTGCCAATAAGGCCCCATAACTGGGATAGAAAACCACTTCATCGCCGACCATCAACGCATTGTGAGCGTCTTCCACATCCAAAACCAGGTGATCACTACTACCTCCCAGTACGATAACACCTGGATCTTCGGGTTCGATGCCGTCTACCACTACATCCTGTCGACCAATGTTACAAATGGCTCGCTTGCGGATACCACGGTCAACAAAATCGGTGAAGCCACCAAAAGCGTCCTGACCACGATTGCCTATCGGAACTGATGGCTTATATTCTACCTCAACAATTTCTGCCACAATACGCATGGTATCCTGCCGGGTTCCCGGCCATGGGGTTCGGTCATGTACGTTTCGTCCCAATGTGATGGTCTCACCAATGCGGAAGTGATTGATCTCCTTAGGCATTCCACCGCTCACCAAAAGCGGCAAGCTGGAACTATTGCCACCTGAAATCACATCCAACGGCAAACCAGTTGCTTTTCGGCAGCGGTCGCGGATTTCAACCAACATGTGCATGTTCTCTGTCGTAGGCATGACACCGCCATAACAAGCCAGGTTTGCACCCAACCCGATGATTTCAATATTTGGCAGGTCGGCTGTGCTTTTCACAACTTCAATCGCGGCGTCTGGCCACACTCCCTCACGCAAATCGCCTACATCTATCATCACGATGATCTTATGCGTGATATTAAACATTTGCGCTGCTTCCGATAGTTTAACTATCGTATGAATAGACGAATTGAGAGAGATATCCGCACAGCGTACCACATCCACCGCGCGGCTGGGCGCGGGAATGCGCAGCAACATCAGCGGCATATCCAACCCCACATTCGACACCGATTGCAAGTTCAAAATGCGGGAATCCGCAATCATATCCGCGCCACCTGCTTGCAGCGCTTCAAGAATCGCGGGGTGAGCGCTCATCACTTTGGTTACACAGGCTACCTGTGCACCGTGATCATGAAATAGCTTAATGATCGTACTCGCGTTTTGGGCAATACGATCAGGATAAATTTCAAGTCGAGGAGTGCGAATATACATGGAATTTAACCCCTGTTATCTTCAAAAGCAGAATTTGAATTCAATCAGATATCCCATACTAACTACCGCCTGTTTCAAACTTCGTTGGCATAATGTTCGTGTTGCTCATATCCTCAACCCAGCGGCGAAAGGTGATTTTGACATCTTCCGGGTAGGCTTGAGCCAGCGTTCCCAACGCAGAAAAACGGTAATCTTCATCCATTAAAATCCGCGCTTCAGGCGAAGGCAATAAGTATTTTCCCGCGCCAGTACAGATACCGTGTAAAATTGCCTCTCCGCCTTCCACTCGCGTCAGTGCTCCTCCAGTGCCCACAACCCATTTCACTGCCGTCAGATCTTTTCCTTTCACCACCTGTTTCTTTCCAGTGGGAGTGTACAGATCCGTGACCATACCCGCGTGACGTTTGATACCTGCGTTCACCGCCCGCGCGCACAACCAACGCGTCAATTCCTTTTGACGCTCGGTTTGTGGCATGGCTGCCAGGTCATCCGCGCGCGATTGCCATTCAGGGTCACCTTCCATTTCAAGGATATTATGGGCGTTGATAAATACACCGAGGTCACCTTCAACTGTTCTTTTTGCCCGTGGTTCAGGTTCCAATGCGCGTGATGCCCACTCCAGGCTGCCATCTGTGACACTATGGACATCTGTGGTTGCGCCTCCCACATCAAACACCAGGCAATCACCCATCTCTTCAGCAAACAACTCCGCCCCTAGCAGAACAGCCCCAGGTGTTGGAAGGATACCCCAATGTGTCAATTCAGCAAACTTCGCCATGCCCGGCGCATGGATAATGTGGCGATTAAACACTTCGTGGATCACCCTTCGTAATGGTTGAATATTGAGCACATCCACATCCGGAAACACATTATCTGCTAGTAAGGTTTCAACCCCTGCCTGCTCAAATATTTTTTGAACAGGCTTGCGAATGGCTGAGTTTCCTGCGTACAATACGGGTACTGGCAATTTCAGGCTTGCCAGTTTTTCGGCATTGCTCAAGACGATATCTTTTTCGCCATAATCCACTCCCCCTGCCAACAAGATGATATTGGGATGGATTTCACGAATTTCATCAAGATCATAATCGGCTAAAGGACCAGCTGTGACCATTTTGACAATGCCACCTGCGCCCAGCGCCGCTTCCCGGGCTGCGCGCGCGGTCATACTGTATGTCAACCCATGCACTGTCATGCGCAAACCGCCAGCCGCCGAACTATTCACAAAGGTCTCTGGTTCGCCAAGGATCAAGCCAGATTGAGCTTCAAGGTCGGCTATCGCCTCATTTACCCCAATTCCTACATCGCCTCGGCTCACACTGGTCGGGGCGAAACCCTGTGTCAGATGTTCAAACCCACCTTCTGCAAGACGGCGGAAACAATTTACCTTCGTGATGGTTGAACCGACTTCAATTGTCAATATATGATCGGTTAAAGACACTTTGTCTCCTTAAACCTTCACCGGCAGAGTGGACAAAGAGCTTCCTCACCACTCTACCGGATATTACCAACAGGGTTATACCGCACCACGCGCTTTTAATTTCTTAACAATCGCATCAACTACTTGAATCCCTTTTGTTCCACGCCCAAAAGTCGCGTCCAATCCAGTCTCAGCAGCCATATCACGTGTCACTTGTGTGCCACCCGCGATCAGAATGATCTTATCGCGAATGCCCTTTTCCTGACATAGTTCCGCCAGTTTGCGCATTTGGGTACGGTGAATATCATTATGACTGATGATGGTTGAAATTAAAATGGCGTGCGAACCAGTCTCAATAGCAGCGTCTACTAATTTTCCAAGAGGTACTGAAGTGCCCAGATAATGGTATTTTGCGCCGTATTTCTCAATACCGCCGTGCTTAATATCCAGAATTTCACGCAGACCCACGCTGTGTTCATCTTCGCCTACGGTACCAGCCACAACTTTTAACCCTACACTTTTGATCGCCGCGCGAATTTCTTCTTCCGGTAGCATGATCTCTTTAGGTGGGATCTTTAAATCCGCTTTCTTGATATCAAACTGAACTTTGCCTTTAACTTCCACAAAGCAGCCTTCAGCCGCTTGCAGTACCATCAGGTTTACCACTTGCGGGTCTTCCAGCCCCATTTTTCGCGCGATTTCCACCGCGGCTTCCCGGGCTACTTCTTCTGTTTCAGGAACGACAAATTGGGTCAAAACCACACCATCACCCGCCCATTCAGCTTCTGGCCGGATCAAGCCACCTTTGCGATATGGTAGCGTCTTCTCCAAACGGGCGTTGACTGAATCAGCGGGGTCAAGTTCGTCTATAAAGACAATCTTCTCAGGTTTGCACAAAGTGCAGCCATCGATTAAATCGCAAGGTTTCTGTAACCCGGACGGTAGATGATTTTGACCAAAATGATCGCAAACCGGCGCCATATAATCCGGGTCGCGTTCAATGATCGTGTCTGCGCCCACGCCACCTTTGCCATCCCGAGCAATACCATCGCCATTTCGATCCGGATATTTGGCTGAATCGACGAAAAAGCCTTTTTCGACAGCGGCGAAATAACCGCCAGCCTCGATGACTTCTTCCAGGAAGCAAATGGCGCGTTCTTTCAGGTCGCGCACCATTTCACCCAACGGTCCTTGTTTGTTGAGGTTCAATAATTCTTTAATCCCGTCCAGCGCCGCCCAGGTCTGTTTGACTGTTTGCACACCGCGGATATTGTTGTAATGCCAGGGAACGTTGCGCCCTTCATCGGGGGTAATGGTGCTCTGAATATCAGCGCTGGTCAGCATCGAGATCAGTGTATCAATGGTGTGAGTGCGGATCGCCTCTTCAATATCCGCTTCAATATAGCGCGTGTTTTGCTGTGCGCGCATTTTGTAATCAGAGAAAAAGTCACGTAACGCAACGGCGTAAGGCAAGTCGTACCATAGTTTGGGAGCAGGCGGTGAATTCGGCGGAACTGTTGAAAGACCTATCAGTTCTTTCTTCATTCCAACCGCAACAGAAAAAGCGCAATTTAAACCATGTTGTACCATCAACTCCGGCATCACCAGCCAGCCCGCTTTGGCAGTTGCATTTGCATTATGCGCGCCGTCAATCTGGAAGATATCAGCGCCAGCCATGACCTTTTTGGCTTCGGCGGCATCCACAAATGAGCGGTACATATTTACATTGCGGTAAAGTACATTGTATTGCGGATCCTGGTGCGCACCGTTGATGCCTTCTTCGGCAAAAAGCACTGCCACTTCAGGACCTGCTACGCCAGAGACATAGCTATGAAAATTGATCGGCCGACCAACTTCATCTTCAATCATATCGCAAGCCTTGCGGCTGGCGCGAATTTGTTTGCGGGTAATCGGCACACCACCCACGCCTTCGGGAGTACCCTCCATCAACCCATCGATATGACTCTGCCCGGTGGTTCGAATCACCATCAGGTGATCCGCGCCGTGCCAGGCGGCCATGCGCATGCGGCGGATGTCATCTTCAAAACGCCCAGAAGCGATTTCAGTAGTCACTACACAGGCAGGCTGTGGGTCGATAAAATCAAAATATTTCGAGGCTGGCAGACCAATGCTGTTCTTCAGAGGCACAGACATATCCTGATAATGGAAAGGTCCCATATCCACGCCATCGGTGGGCGTTTCCCGCCATGTCCAGCCTTTGCGACGCGGATGGTACGATTCCAGGTTTTGCATGATTTCTTCGATATCCAGTTTTTTATTGGGGTTAAGCTGCTTCGTCATGGCCGTCTCCTAGAATAGTCCATTCAAAACGTCTTTATTTTCAAGAATAGCAGCAGCGGCCGCGCGCACATCCGTGCCATTTTTTTGGGCCAGCTTTAAGACCACATGCCCGGCGCCCTTGCCCAGCAACCCCGCCTCATAAATTCTATCCACCACGCCATGGGATGAAATGCTATCAATACCCATACGCAGTAAAACCGAACGCTCAATGGAAGGTGAGGTATGCGTTTTCGCCAGATCGACAATCGGTGCTACAGCCTGATCACACAATTGCCAGAAAAGAGTTTTTAATTCCTCGTCACTCATGTTTTTTAGTTCTTCCCGCCGTTTTTCAAACCGTTCAATTCTAGAGTCAGTCATTTTTTTCCTCTCGCTACATAAATCCAGTGAGATAATCGGATAAACAATCCTTGACCTAACTAACCAGGTTTTCTTTCACCCAATCCACGTTTTTCTTGATATCCGCTGCCAGGAAAGCATAATCATTTTCACTCCACTGTTCCACGGGTAATGCTTTCGCAGCGTTTTTAAGATACGAGCGGCGTAACCGGTCCATATCCTGAACTTTCCCCCGTACCTGGTCGAGTCTTTCCGGAATGATGATCGATTTACCTGGCACACTTTCGGTGGGGTCTCCGCGCCGCACTTCGATACCGTTTTCCCGCGCGAAAGAAAGCTGGCGATTATGATGCTTGCCCGCACCGGTGTATTCAGTCTCTTGCACGACCACTATTTGATCTCGATCCATCTGGCGAGCCAGAGTCATGGCGGCAGTCAGGCTGGTGTTACCTGCTGGACCGCGTTCCAACCCTTCCAGCTTGGTTAACATTTCGGTCACATAGAATACTTCGCCTTGGGTCACAAGCTGATATTCATCCATATAGCGTAGGGAACGCGCCGCGTTGCGCGGCACATCCACCCGGTCGGGCCAGGTAGCGAAGGGTACGCCAAAACCAGTATGCCCGGTAGTAAACGATTTTCGGTTGAAATCCCGGTCTGACGCCATATGCAGCCCACCCAAATCCACCGAACAAGCCACCACACGCGTATTGTTCGCGCCTGCGGCCAGTAAACCGCGCGCTGTACCGGTCAAGTTTCCTCCACCCGCGTGAGTGATCACAACCGCATCCGGATCTTTTCCGCAGCGCGCCCGAATTTGTTCGGCGATTTCGATGCCCAGCGTTTCCACACCACGGATTCCAAACGGTGTGTACAGGCTGGCATTAAAAAAGCCTGTCTCTTCAAGTGTTCGCAGCAACATATAAAACAATTCCGGGCCTACTGAAAGCCGCAGCACTTCCGCACCGTAGGCTTCACAAGCGCGGCTTTTTTCAATAATTTCAGGTTGACCAACACCGCGGCTATCAAAAACTTCCTGTACAATAATACATTTCAACCCGCGTTGGGCTGCCTGAGAAGCAACCGCCGCACCATAATTACCGCTGGTGGCAGCAATCATGCCTTTATACCCTTTTTTCATCGCTTCAAAAGCGCTGATTGAAGCGCGCCTTGCTTTGAAACTACCCGAAGCGTTAGCGGATTCATCCTTCAAGAAAATTCGCGCACCTTTTCCTGGTCCAGCGATTTTTCGTACAGCTGCGGTCAGGTTATGCAATTCAAACAATGGGGTATTTCCTACCTTGGTTTCAGCTTGAATACGAGCGATCTCGGTATGGCTGTAACCGGTTTGGTCCATCATCCGCTCATATTCAAATGCGATCGGGCTGGTTATATACTCATCAAAGTCGATTCCCAGCGATGCTTTCATGATTTCATTTTTACGGGCTGTAACCGCGGCGTAAGACATATCTCGGTTCATTGTTCTGCCTCCGTTCCAATGGTCAACAGTTCTGGCACTACAGTGCCAAAGCTATGGTTATAACTGGGCAAAACGGTTTTTAATGTGCCGGTCAATTCACGCCCGATAATCGTGCGGATAGTAACTATCTGGCCTACTTCAGATTCGGTTTGCAGAAAACCCGAAACATTCAGAAGAAAAGGAGTTTGCTTGGTATCTTCGGGCAAAGTTGGAGCCCGTTCTTCGGGTTTCAAAATAATTTGCTCGATCTCCACCCAGGTGCCAAATTGAATTTTGCTCATAAATCCTCTTATCCACAACAGATCAACCAGGTATTTTTTCCGTCAATTTACTGTCGAGCTGATTTGCACTCGGCTAAATCCTATTCGCGCAAAAATGGAATGGCATAGTTGCTCCGTTTCCCGGTGCCATTCCATGAAAAGGTAATCTAAATCCTTTGGCAAACCGGTTACGCAACCCGGCGGGAGTAGGCGCTCTCACCCATCAACGCAGCCGGGGTTGGCAGGTCAATCATTCGCTTTAGACCCGGCGTGGCAGCCACCACATGCGGAATCATATTAACAGCCACACCCATCGTAGCAATTCCACCCGCAATTTCAGGTTTTATTGCCATATGAATCTCTGGTTTGCCATATATATTGATGTAATCACCGGTATCTTGGTTTTCTAGATGTGGGTGAATTTGCTGTGGGTGAACCAGTTTAATAACTTCCTTATCTCCGCGGTAGCCGATGCCAATATGACGGCATCCCGCCACCATTCCAGGTTCAACCTTTACATGCGGTGTTTCGCGGTATACATTACTGATGATGGGTTCACGAGTTTGCTCGATGCGATCTACTCCTAATCCGAGCGCCTCGCTAATCATGTGGATCGATTCTGGAAAACCAACATGACCCACAATCGAACCATCCGCAACGCCAGCGGCGAAAGCTTCTGGTGTGGTGCCCACACCTTGGGTACGCATCACCGTTGGGCCATACGGGCTCAGGTCATTGACCCGAGACGCCTCAATCCGGTCAACCGAATGGCAACCGCCAGAAAGCATCACAACGAGTAAGTCCAGCACAAAACCAGGATTCACCCCGGTTCCCAGCACCGAAACGCCATGTTTTTTGGCTAACTCATCAATTTCTCGGGCGAGCTTTGGACTCTGAGCTTCAGGATCTGACATTTCTTCGGCGATAGAAATGCAATTAATGCCTGCTGTGATGATTTTTCGTAAATCAGGCATTTGCTCTTTGGTCCACGAAGTTGTGGCAATGACTACAAGATCGATATTTTCTTTATTTAAAACATCTTCGGGTTTGTTAGTAACAATGACACCTAGCGACTTCCCTACGTTGAGCACTTCCCCCAGATCTTTACCAACGTAATCAGGTCGGCCATCTACGGCAGCCACAATCTTAAGTCCAGACTTCTCAAGCATTAGTCGAGCCATTCCGCCGCCCATGGCGCCCAGACCCCACTGAAGGATACGAATTGGTTCCATAAAAACAGTCTCCTTATCGTGTTTAACCCTTCAGACCACCAATCCCCATGGATGGCAGGAAACCTGGTTACTAAATTGTATTTCGATTTTAGCATAACCAAAATTGCTAACGAATTACAGTCATCTTAAGATCAGCATACAAAGGTCATGTATCCACTCAATTATTCCCCAAAAGGGATAATCCATTTGAGATTTAACATAATTCAACACTAAGAATACCGGGTAGAACAATATGATTTCCAGACATCTTATAAAACCACGTCTTATAAATGAGTGTTCTTTGACCAAAAAATATGAATTTAAAACACTCTTTTTTGCCACTTATTTCAGGGCAAATCGGATTCAGAAAAATTTCGTTATTGACAAAAATATAATAATTTGCAATACTCATATCTGAGATATGATTTTTCAATATCTAAGATATGAGATATGATTTTCTTTTGGGAATAAAAAAATATGAACGCAGATAAGAATCCGAGCAAATATTTAGCACCCCAATTGGTACGCGATTGGGTAGAAGATAGGCTGCGCGAGGCTATCTTGAATGACGAATTCAAGCCTGGAGAGTGGCTGCGGCAGCGCCGGGTTGCTGACCAATTAGGTGTTAGTGAGATTCCTGTCCGCGAAGCGTTGAAGAAACTGGCGGCTGAAGGCCTGGTTGAGTATATGCCTTATCGCGGTATGCGAGTTCGCGAATACACAGCTGATGATGTCAACGACATCTATAGTATTCGGGCTTTTATGGAAGGTATGGCGGCTTATAATGCTGCCAAGAACATCACCACAGAAGAATTGGATGAGCTCAAGTCACTCGCCACCCAAATGGAAAAGCTGTTGTCCAATGAAGATCTACCAGAACACCGCGAATTGAACCATCGTTTTCACGAAGTGGTATTTATCGCCTCTCGCCGTTCCTATCTCATTCATGCGCTTAAACAACTCTGGATGGTTTTTCCTTCAATGCTCTGGGGAAATTTTTCTGCCACATCCAGTGAGCGCTTCTTCGAACAAGATACATACGACATAGGAGAACACCGCGCGCTTATTCGAGCTTTAGAGGAAAGAGACTCTGAGCAAGCTGAACAGATAATCCGGCAACACATTGAAGGCTCAGGAAATCGCCTGTTTGCAGCCTTAAAAAACCACGAAACTTCTGCACCTTAAGAGTGAAAATTTATCACCCGTCGAAGCAAACATCTTCAAAATAATTATAGGTAAAAAATTAGATGGCCTTGGTGAGCAAGGATTCATCCATATCAGTATTTAATCTTTATCGAAGAGTTAAATAATCTATAACTTGAAGGTGGTGTCAGCATGATTAGATATGTGGCTAGAAGATTATTGCTGCTAATTCCGATATTGTTCGGCGTCGCATTCCTCATCTTCTTTATCATGGAGCTTTCTCCAGGTGATCCAGCAACCAAAATCTTAGGAATTGAAGCCCCGCCTGAAGCCAAGGAACAATTACGTGAACAATTAGGGCTGAATGATCCTTTTTTTGTGCGGTTTTTCAACTACACAAAAAATATCGCGTTTCATTTGGATTTTGGCGTATCTTGGAGAACGAAAAACCCAGTATTTCAAGACATTTTACCTAGAATACCGGTCAGCTTGACTCTTGCTTCATTGGGGATCTTATTTGCAACCCTTTTTGGAATTCCCCTTGGTGTCATTTCTGCTGTAAAGCAGAATACCATTGGCGACAATGCACTAAGAGTGGTAGCTACAGTCCTGGTGGCAGTTCCAACATTCCTTTTAGCAATGTTGTTGATACTCATATTTTCTTCAAAACTAGGGTGGCTACCTGCAAGTGGAGCAGCTACATTGGAGAGCTACATTTTGCCTGTAATTACCTGCGGCGGGCCTTATGGATGTGCAATACTGCGGATAACTCGCTCTACGATGTTGGAAGAAATCAGACAAGATTATGTTCGGACGGCCAGGGCGAAAGGTGTCCCTGATAATGTCGTGACATTTAAACATGCGTTGCAAAACGCGTTGTTACCAGTTGTTACCACTATCGGTCAAAATTTTGGGGCAATTCTCGGTGGATCTGTGGTAGCTGAAAGCGTTTTTTCGTTACCTGGGATTGGTTCTTTGGTTATTTTGGGAATTAGATCCAAAGATACTCCAACGGTAATTGCCAGTGTGCTTCTGATTTCGATCTTCTTTGCAATCATCATGCTCATTGTTGATTTGCTTTACGCATTTATTGATCCCCGAATCAAAGCAAAATACGCGAAAGCAAACGCATAGGAGGAACAGATGATGAAAACATCCTTACCCTGGAAGAAAACAACGATAGAAGATACGGTTGCAAAGGAAAGTCAAGGCATTAGCCGTTCAAAAGAGATTTGGATGAGGCTGATGCGGGACAAAAGTTCCATGATCAGCCTAGGATTTATAGTAATTCTGATTTTGGTAGCGATATTTGCAAATTTCTTGATCGATGAAAAATTAGTTACGGAACAGAATGTTGCAGAGCGCATTCAGGGACCATCAATAAAACATTGGTTTGGAACTGATCTCTATGGGCGAGATATCTTTGCGCGAGTGATCTATGGTTCACGGGTTTCATTGAGTATAGGAATACTAACAGTAATTATCTCTACTACGATTGGTGGGCTTTTGGGCTCTATTGCAGCCTATTATGGTGGTGTAACCGACAGCATCATCATGCGAATTACCGATGTATTTCTTGCAATTCCAGAACAATTGCTTGCTATGACCGTTGTAGCAGCCATGGGGGCTACGCCACTCAGTGTAATTGCAGCGTTAAGTGTAGCTGTCATCCCTAACAGAACAAGACTTGTCAGATCAGCTGTATTGGGAATTGTGGACACACAATATGTTGAAGCTGCACGAGCCATTGGCATGAAAAATTTTGGAATCATTTTTAATGAAATCATCCCTAATTCACTTGGCCCGATTATTGTCGTTTCAACGCAGGGAATTGCAAGCATTATGTTAACTGCTTCCAGCCTAAGTTATCTTGGCGTTGGAATCCAGCCTCCAACTCCTGAATGGGGTGCGATTATTTTCGAAGCAAGAGAATTCCTTCGGATTGCTCCTTATATGCTATTGCTTCCGGGATTCGTGATCGTGTTAACCGCACTTGCCTTCAATCTGGTTGGCGATGGGCTCAGAGATGCATTAGACCCCAGGCTCAAGGATTAAGAAGCATCTTAAAGACTGCCGATAATAAGGGAATATGGAGATAGTGAAATGAGTGATGAATTGCTGAACGTTGAAAATCTAGAAGTAATCTATAAAACAACTCAAGAGACAGTACAAGCAGTCAACAAGATTAGCTTCACCTTAAAACGGGGTGAAACCCTTGGCTTGGTTGGTGAGACCGGGGCAGGAAAAACAACGACTGCTTTAGCAATCATGCAACTTTTATCAAAGACAGGGAAGATTCTTTCAACCAACATCTCTTTTAATGGGAGAAATCTTCTGGAATTATCCGATGAAGAGATGCGTTTACAAATCCGCGGTGAAAGCATAGCAATGATTTTTCAGGATCCAATGACCGCTTTGAATCCGGTTATGACAGTTGGCGACCAAATTGCTGAAGCCATTCGATACCATTCAACAGATATTAATGAAGAAGAAATCCAGAAACGAGTGGATGAGGTCCTTGAAATGGTTGGAATCCAGGCATCAAGGAAATTCGAATATCCGCATCAATTTTCTGGTGGCATGAAACAACGCGTTGTAATTGCAATTGCACTTTCCTGCGAACCCGATCTCCTTATTGCCGATGAACCAACCACAGCCCTGGATGTAACCATCCAAGCTCAAGTCCTGGCAATGATGGGAGAGCTTCGTGACCGATTGGGGACCGCGATGATCATGATTACCCATGATCTTGGTGTAGTGGCTCAAATTTGCGATAAAGTGGCAGTAATGTACGCCGGTGAACTGATCGAACAAGGTACCCTAGAAGATTTATATGTAAGCAAAGATCATCATCCTTATACTATCGGCCTTTTTGGCGCTCTCCCAAACTTGAAAGAGGAAACAGATCGTCTGGCACCTATATCTGGACTGATGCCAGATCCGTCAAAACTACCAAAAGGTTGCAACTTCCAGGAAAGATGTCCCCATAGTATGGATATCTGTAAAGAGAAAGATCCAGATGTATTTATAAACAATACACACATGATCAAATGCTTTTTGTTTGCTCACAAGGAATCGTAGAGGAAAGATCATGGGGAATAAATTTGATCAAAATGTTCCAATTCTCGAATTGAAACATCTTAAAAAATATTTTCGCGTTGGTAAAGACCATAATTTACATGCTGTTGATGATATTAATGCCCGAATTGAAAGAGGAGCGACTCTTGGAGTTGTTGGTGAGTCGGGATGTGGCAAGACTACTTTAGGGCGCGCAATCCTGAAATTGGTTGAACCGACTGATGGTCAAATCCTATTTGAGGGAGTTGATATTGTACCGCTGAACCAAAACCAAATGCGACCCATTCGGCAATCTATGCAAATTATATTTCAAGATCCATATTCGAGTCTAAATCCACGAAAATCTGTCTTTGAAACAATCGCCACCCCACTCATCGTTAATAAGATTTACAAAGATAAAAAGGAAGTGGAAAAACGCGTAAGGTCAATCATGGATACTTGCGGATTGGCTAAAAGATTGGAAAATTCTTATCCACATGAACTAGATGGTGGACGCCGCCAACGCATCGGAATTGCGCGAGCTTTGGTTCTCGAACCAAAAATCATTATCTGCGATGAGCCGGTTTCTGCTCTGGATGTTTCAATTCAAGCCCAGATATTGAACCTCCTTATGGACTTGCAGGATGAAATGGGATTGACATACATCTTTATCACCCATGATCTGTCAGTTGTGAAACACATTTCCGACGAAATTATGGTGATGTATTTAGGAAAATGTGTTGAAAAAGCTCCCTCGAAAGAAATGTTTCTAAGCCCGATACATCCATATACAAAAGCATTGTTAGCCGCGATTCCCATTCCAGATATTTCATCTCGTTCGACCAAGATGGAAATTGTTCGGGGAGAATTATCAAGCCCTATTGATCCTGAACCTGGATGCCGCTTTGCGCCAAGGTGTCCTTATGTCCAATCTTCTTGCATGGGGCAAGATATGGAATTAAATGAGGTTCTTCCAAATCACTTTGTTGCCTGTCCGGTTATGGAAAAAATGCTGCCAAATTAAAGCTGGTCGCAACAAGAACGCAATTAGAACCACTGATTCTGTTTATAAAAGGAGAATATATGAAATAAAAACCACCCAACGAATTGCTCGTGAATTACAGGAGTATTGCACTATTGATTCAGTATATGCTTTAGGAGAAATGAGAAATGAGAAACCCCAAAATGACAAAGCTTGTTAACCTATTCCTTTGCATCTTTGTAATTGCTACTTCTCTCTTGACGGGCTGTACAACGAAAGAAACCAACGTTGCTAATCCAGCTGATAAAACTGTTGTTGTCTATGTTGCTGATATCTTTAATACATTAAATCCATATGATACTGGCGCTTTCTCGGACTCATATGTATTTAATCAGGTCTATGAATCGCTTGCCAAGGCAGATGATCAAGGTAATGCCGTCCCTTGCTTAGCCAAATCCTGGGAAATCAGCGAAGACGCTTTGACATACACCATGAAACTCGTGGATGATGCATATTTCCATAATGGCGAAAAGTTTAAGGCCTCTGATGTTGTTTTTACCTATAACTATGCGAAAGACTTCCCGGCGAAAAAAGCATACTATTCCATGGTGGAAAAGGTAGAAGCGATTGACGATTACACAGTGAGAATCACGCTAAACAAGCCCTATCCTCTATTTCTCTCCTATACTCAGCAGGTACCTATTGTAAATGAGAAATTTGTCAATGATAATAACGGAGACATTTCTAAGGTAGCTTCGGGTACAGGTCCATACAAACTGGTTTCTTACGATCCTGCCGTTAAGGTAATGCTGACTGCAAACGAAGACTATCGTCTTGGACCCGCCGCAATCAAGAATGTAGAGTTACGTTATGTGAGCGATGCATCTTCTGGTGTAGTGGCGTTGGAAGCAGGCGAAATTCACTTTATGTCTGTCCCACCTGTATTGGCTGGTCCATTAGTAAAGAATGAAAAGTTCACAAATCAAAAGACTTTACCCCTTTACACAGCAGTCATTGCGATGAATACAAAAGTGAAGCCTTTTGATGACAAATTGGTACGTCAAGCATTTACGTATGCCACCGACAGACAAAGCATCATCGACATTGCCTACGAGGGCTTTGGAACGGTCGCAAAATTACAGGCGTATTCTAACTCATTCGGTGTAGACCTTTCCATCATTCCGGATTTCTCTTACAACCCAGAAAAAGCGAAAGAGCTTCTTGCAGAGGCTGGCTATCCAAATGGCATGAACCTCACTGAGGAATTTGGAATCAAGATGCTGACCATTCCGGGTACATTCCATGAAAAAGTCGGCCAGGTATTCCAGAAGAACCTAGCAGATATTGGGGTTATTGTAGAACTCCAAAACACTCAAACGCCAGATGAGGACGTTGAAAGCGGAAACTTTGCGATCATGAATCAGGGCGCTACATACCGAACTGACTTCTCCTACAATGAATGCAATTACGGTACAGTTGGTATTGGCGGTAACAATTACTCACAATACAGCGATCCATACATTGATGAAATGTTTGCAAAAGCTAACGTTGAAACAGATCCTGAAAAGCGGAAAGCTATATACAATGAGCTCATCCCCTATATTGCTGATCTTGCGCTTGGAATTCCCGTATTCCATAAACAAGAAATTTATGTATGGTCAAGTGATCTGAACGCAAAAGCTCATGACTCAGGAATGTTCCCATTCTTCGTCTATGAGTGGAGTTGGAAAGAGTAAACTGAGTAGGTGATGGAGAAACGCTAACTAACTGGCGTTTCTCCATCCAATTGAACTGTTTAAGGTTCCAACATGAACTGTGACTTGAGACTAGAGAATGAAGGAAAGCTGTTTTTTCTTCCGTTTAAAACCTCTGATACCATACTCTAGTAAATTACAAGAGAGGAAAAATGAAAATTGCAGTTTTAGGATCAGGTAATGGTGGATGCGCGACTGCAGCGGATTGGTCATTACATGGACATGAAGTCAGAATGTTCGACTTTGAGGGATTTACACATATCTTAAACGCGGTTGAAGCGCAGGGAGGTATTTACGCAGAAGGCAATTTTAATGGATTTGCCGAAATTAAATATGCCGGCACAGATATTATGAGAGCCATTGAAGGCGCAGATCTAATCATTGCGGTGGGGCCATCCTATAGCAGCGAGCCATTTGCCAATGCAGTGAAAGATATTATCACTGACGACCAAATCTACATTCTTAGTCCTGGTTCAAACGGTGGTGCTCTTGTTACCAAGAAAATATTTGAAAAAGCTGATAATGCAAAGAATGTCGTTATAGCTGAAACATCAACTTTACCCTACGCTTCTAGAAATACAGAACCAGGTCATGTTAAGATTTTCCTCAAATTAATCGGTGGGTTGTTCTTGGCGGCAATACCTCATCATGAGACTGATCGAGTACTGAAGTTATTTCAGCATGTTTATCCTGGCACAGAAGCGGCCAAAAACCTTTTCCAAACCATGTTGCAGAATGGGAATCCCGTAATTCATCCCTCGGTAACATTGCTGAATGCGGCATTAATTGAACGCTCTCACGGTGATTTTCTGTTTTATGAAGAAGGCGTTACACCAGCAGTAGGCAGAATGATGGAAGCGATCGACAAGGAGCGAGTTGAACTCGGTGAAAAGCTGGGAGTTAATATTATTCCAGATCCTGAATTAGGTGTGATGCAAGGATATATGGAAGAAGCAACTTATAGCACAGGATATTCCAAGGCACCGGGATTCAAAGGAATAAAAGCACAAAGCCAGCTCGACCATCGCTATCTTAATGAAGATGCTGGATATGGACTCGTTTTCTTGCAGGAATTGGCTAAAAGCATCGGCATGGAAACTCCGCATATAAACTCAATCCTCGATATAGCGTCAATCGTCACCCAGAGGGATTATCGAAAAGAATCAGTACGCACACTAGAAGGTATTGGTTATACCATTGAAGAAGTAAAAAGCTTATAATCTGGGTGAAAAGGGAACTCTTGATCAGAGAATACCTGGCTATACCTAAATTTTTCTCTGAACTGCCCGACTATTGAACTTTTATCAAGGTTTTCCGCAGGCGAAAAAGAGTGACATTTTCTCAGGAACCAAATAAATAGCTGGAGCAATGGGAAGTTCAAATTACCGCTTCATTGGAATCCTTGCTCCAGCTATACTATTTTTTTCTATCCTCTCATTCAAAAACCTGTTGTTATCCTATTCAACAACTTCCAAATGAGCAGATCTCACCGGACAAACCGTCTGGTTCCAAAAATTTGTACTAAGGTTTCTGCAAAATTACAGTCAATTGATTGACAACTCCATCTCGAGTAAATATATGGGAACTTAACTCCATGTCAAGCTTGTTTGCGCTAATTAATTTTTGACTTCTATCATTGAAAAGTACTTCAATCTGATCTACAGCTCCAAGCTTCACAATAACAGGCACCTGGCAGATAGTGAAAGCAAGAGATCCTACCGGTAGATCAATCTGCTTCTCCATTCCTTGGATATCAATGTATTTAAAATTCCCAGATTCTGAAACCAATTCCTTTTCATCCACCAGGAACGGTTTAAAAATCAAACAGCCGTCTTTGATCGCCAACCCAACTTCAGCCCACCTGGTCAATAATTCTTCTTTAACCACACCGGTCATTCCAGGTTGTCGAGCACCTTGACCTTTGGGTGTATGAGAATACGGATCGGTGGGAAAAGCACCAAAATCAGCGGGGGATTTGTTGAATCCCAATCCCGACCGAATATCATAATATTTTTCGCGTAAATGGGAAGCCAATGGTGAATCTTGAAATCTCACCGTAGTCTCTTGAGCGGCTAATAACAGCTTGGAAACCATGTGCCAGTATACGCTACCCAATCCTTCATACGCGAAAAATGTTCCAGAGCGTCCCGTAAACTCACTATGTCGGAATATGTGTTCAAACAAATCAGCAATCTGCTTTCCCTCTTTAGAGACCAAATCAGTGTATTGGGGTTGGCTGGCTAATTCCTGCAATGCCTTCTGAATATCTTTCCCATTGCGGATATTCCCACTGAAATGATAGTCTCCCTCTACATCTCGGATTAATAATGTCTTGTCTTGCGCTTGAGATAATGCTTCTGGCAAGCGCAAACCTTTTAATTGTTCTTCAGCAAGCCGGTTTTTTTCAAGAACGCTGGGCAAGATTCTGTCGGGATATAAAATATAGGTGTGTCTCTCAGGACTAAATAATCGACCGTTCCTCAGACCGTCTAACAACTCCAATGATTCTTCAGCCGAAAGCAGACCGGATGAAAGGATAGAGACCTGTCCTTCCAACATTTCATACATTCTTCCGATCATGGCAGTATCATTCTCAAAATGTAAAATATTATATGCGTGATACAAACCATCTTCGCGCTTGTTTGCCCGTAGGGATTGTTCAATATAGGACTGAGTCAAATCCAGAAACTGGATCAGTTCCACTTTTGAAATAGATTGAAATTCACCAGAGAACCCATTTTCATACAAGTTCCAGCGGAAATCGCTTCCGGCTTTTCCCAATTCATCCAGCATAGCCCTTCGTTGATTATCATTGAACGAATTTTTTACAATGAATTGGAAATGCGCAAATGTGTCCGAAATTTCCGAGAGCAACTGCTTCAATTCGGTACTGATATTCAATGAATTGTCAGTGGAAGCAGCAAACAATTGCCGGCAAAAAGCAATGTATCGGCGCAAGTATCCTAACGTGACAACCGACAACCCCTTGCCGACCAGGGCATTATTTGCATCATTCCATTCAGGTCGCTGAGTGTTCATCCAAATACCGCCCTCAGGAACAAAATTAACCAACTTTGCCAACAGCAAATTGATCAATTTCTCAGCCAAAGAGCAATAGATGATATTTCCTTTTGAATCGTGGATTAATTTTCCATCGGAACCCTCAGTGCTTACCTGATTTTCTAGTTTCTTCTCCAATTGGTGATCAAAATCAATTGTATTGTGAGGATCTCTCACCAAATCCTCATAAGGCTTTATCCGGTAAGGGATGTTCGAGTAACAATAGATCCTTCGATCCAACTCTTTGCTTAATTTCTTGGGGTGGAAGTCTTCACTCAACTCCATTAATTTCAGTAAATAGATTATTTGGTGATCGTTCCAATATCCGATATTTGACCAGGGATTATCTGGTTCGACAACTTCCCAGTCCACACCCGCCCGCATAATCCGATAGGGGTTATAGCCATCTGCGGTTGTCGCGCAAAGGAATGTAGAGATCATTCCTTCAATATAATCGGGGTATGAATATGCCAACGCTTCCCAATTTTGGAAAATATCGCGCCAATTGCCTGCATAATCCAGCTTCTTTGAGCCGTCTTCCTTTTTAATGTTGATTTCAAATCGGTTCCAGGGACGACTTGGATCACCATGCCGGCGACTGAAGGTAAGCGGCAAATAATTCTGACACAATCGAACAAGATCAGGTGAATTACTTTCCTTTGCTTTTTGATATAGATCCAGGATGTTTATCCGATCAGGCAAATCGATGAAAAAATTCTTTCCGGTCTGAACTGTTTTCTTCGAGTGCGTTGCCACAAAATCAAGCAAATCATTCTTATCCACCCTGTACTGATCGGAAAAAATACCACCACGCATTACATTAAATAGGGTGTTAGCAAAATGATGTGAGGTACTAAGGAGGTTTTCAGATAACTGTAACCCGTCCGAACTGGCTACAATTTCCGTAATTTGAGCCGTGTTATCAATAGTATCTTCTTCAATCTCATTGTATAGAA
>ENA-ORXD01001188-ORXD01001188.1-sediment-metagenome-genome-assembly--contig:-NODE-1188-length-23534-cov-4.319905_pt1 | contig 23534 bp, 19 predicted proteins | sample MGYA00237862_ERZ511471 | MGnify/ENA metagenome assembly ERZ511471
CTTCGGAGCGGTGTTGCGGGCGTTTCGCTTCGAAGGGAACCGTGGGCGAAAAGGCGCTTATTCGCCTCCCAAACCGTCCCGCGCCCCTTGGGGCCGCCATTCCGGCCGGGTCCCCTTCTTTGTGACCAGGGCTGACGCCGAAGAGAGATTGTTTAGCAATTGTTTGATGTAGCCCGGCCCTTCAGGGCCGGCGGCGTGAAAGAGGCCCGAACGGCGGAGGAAGGGTGACCTGCCCTGTGGACTTTTTCGGGTCCGTCATTCACAGGTCGAATTCTGCGACAAGGACGGTGTGATCCGAGGGCTTTTCCGCCCGCCGGGGGTCGAGATCGATGCGCGCCCCGGTGGATTTCGCCGCCAGGGGCGCCGTGGCGAGGATGTGGTCCACCCGCCAGCCGAGTCCCCGGTCCACGGACCCGCGGACGCGGTAATCGAAGAACGTGTACTCGTTCGCCTTTCCGGGATGATGCTTCCGGAACACGTCGATGAGGCCCCAGGCGCACAGGCCGTCGAAGGCCTCCCAGACCTCGGGGGTGAAGTCCACGTGGCCGCGCAGGCGCTTCGGGTCGTGAACGTCGATTTCCTCCCGGGCCACGTTCAGATCGCCGCAGCACACGAGGGGTTTCCCGGGGTCGCCGTGCCGGTCGAGCAAGGACCGGAGACGGTCGAACCACGCGATCTTGTAGGCGAAGTCGGGATGTTCCCGGTCCTTCCCCTGGGGAACGTAGCAGTTGACGACCGTCATGTCCGGAAAAACCGCCCGGACCAGGCGGTCTTCATCGGACGGGCCGGCATCGTCGATGCCGAAGGAGACCTCCGAGGGAGGGACGAGGGACGCGACGGCCACCCCGTTGTAGCTCTTTCCTCCCCGGTACACGATGTGGTATCCGATCCCGCGGAACGCCTCCGCGGGAAAGAGGGCGTCCTGCACCTTCGTTTCCTGCATGCAAAGAATGTCCGGCCTTTCCTTTTCCAGCCACGGAAGGACGACGTGCATCCTGGAGCGTATGGAATTGACGTTGTACGTACCGATCCTGAAACGTCCCACGGGAACCTCCTTTGTCCTTCTTCACGACCCGCCGTGCAGGAAGATGGGTTTGCGGCAGGCCCCGGAAAAAATCCGTGAAAGGATACCATGAATTTCGCTTGACAGGTATCCCCCTTTTTCTTAAGGTTCCGTGAAATACAGGGGGCAAAAGATCCGGGAACAAGCGAATGGGAACGCTTGACCCGCCGTCGCGGCGGGACCGGGGGTCTTTTCGCCCGGATCGGGGGAACGGGAAATGACCGGCGACGAAGAAAACGGGAGAAAACGCAGGAAAAGAAGGACCGCCGTGGCGGCCTTTGTGATCTTCTGTGCCCTGGCGGTCGCCGTGATCCTTTTCTACAGGGCCTACGGCCGGACCCACATCTCCACCGACGACGCATTCGTCGACGGCAGGATCCACATCGTGTCCTCCAAGGTTCCCGGGACGGTTCAGGAGATTTTCGTGGAGGACAACCAGCTTGTCCGATCCGGCGACCTGCTTCTCGAAATCGATGACAGGGACTACGAGGTGCGCGTCCGGGCGGCCCGTTCCGAGGTGGACGCCGAAAAGGCCCGGCTGGTGGAGATCGGCACGAGGATCGACGTCGTGAAGAACCAGCTTGTCGAGATCGGGTTTCGCGTGGAGGCGGCAAAGGCCCAGCTCAGCCTTCAGGAGGCGAATTTCCGCCAGGCCGCGGCGGACCTGAAACGGGCGGAAGCCCTGTTTTCCAGGAGCATCCTGCCGGAGGATTCCTATGATAAGGCGAAAACGGCGCATGCCGTCGCCGCCGCCCGGGTGGAGGAGGCGAAAAAACAGCTCGACCAGGGGGAGGCGGCGCTCCTGACCCAGAAATCGCTCATTCTCCAGACCGAGTCGTCGTACCGGGCCCAGGAATCGACGGTGCACCAGAAGGAGGAGGACCTGAAGGCGGAGGAGCTGAAAAAGAGCTACACGAAAATTTACTCCCCCTCCGAGGGATACGTCACGAAACGCTCGGTGGAACGGGGAACCCGGGTCAAGGAGGGGCAGGCCCTCCTGGCGGTGGTCTCCCTGGAGGACATCTGGGTGACGGCCAACTACAAGGAAACCCAGCTGGCGGACGTGAGGCCGGGACAGCGGGTCAGGTTCCGCGTGGATACCTATCCCGGGAAGACCTTCGAGGGGACGGTGGACAGCATCATGGCCGGCACGGGATCCGTCTTTTCCCTCTTTCCCCCGGAAAACGCCACGGGTAACTACGTCAAGATCGTCCAGCGGATCCCCGTGAAGATCCGGATCGACCGGGAAAACGGCGCCTCCGACGTGCTGCGGGTGGGAATGTCGGTGGTCCCCACCATTCTCGTCGACAGCGAAAAGCGGACGGGGGGATGAACGAAGCCCCGAACAAATGGATGATCGCCCTCACCGTGATGCTTCCCACGCTCATGGTGATCGTCGACAGCTCCGTCGTCAACGTGGCCCTTTCCCACATCCGGGGAAGCCTTTCCGCCGGCATCGACGAGTCCACCTGGTCGATCACGTCCTACCTCGCCGCCAACGCCGTCGTCATCCCCCTGACGGGGTGGCTGAGCCGTCTCGTGGGCAGGAAGCGGTACCTGATCCTGTCCATCGTTCTGTTCACGATGAGTTCCCTTTTCTGCGGAATGGCCTGGAACATCGAAAGCCTGGTGTTCTTCCGGGTTCTCCAGGGGCTGGCGGGCGGGAGCCTTCAGCCCATTTCCCAGTCGGTGCTCCTCGAGTCCTTCCCCCGCTCCCAGCACGGGATCGCCATGGCGATCTTCGGGGGCGGGGTCATGTTCGGCCCCATCATCGGGCCCCTCCTCGGCGGGTGGATCACGGACAACTGGAGCTGGCACTGGATCTTCTTCATCAACGTTCCCATCGGGATCGTGTGCGTCCTGCTCACCCTGATGTTCGTTTTCGACCCGCCGTACATGAAACGGATGAAGATGAAGATCGACTACCCGGGGCTCATCACGCTCGCCTTCTGGGTGGGGGCTCTCCAGATGATCCTCGACCGCGGCCAGGGAAAGGACTGGTTCTCCTCGGGATTCATCGTCACCCTCGCCGTGGTTTCGTTCGTGGCGTTCGGTCTCTTCCTCATCCTGGAATATTACGGGGAGACCCCGGTCGTCGACCTCCACGTCCTGAAGAACCCCTCCTTCGCCATCGGAACGGCGGTCATGTTCTTCGTGATGATGAATCTTTTCGGGAGCATCGTCCTGCTTCCCGTCTACGTCCAGAACCTCATGGGATACACGGCGTTCCTGGCGGGCCTTGTCCTTGCGCCGGGAGGGATTTCCAGCCTCATCGCCATGCCCGTTGCCGGGATTCTCGTCTCCCGGATGAACCCGAAACTGATCGCGGCGACGGGGATCCTTCTCGTCTCCTATTCCACGTATCTCATGTCCCGGTTCACCCTGGACGCGGATTTTTACTCCATCCTCTGGCCCCGGGTGGTCATGGGCGTCGGTATGGGGTTCACCTTCATTCCCCTCACGACCCTCACCCTCTCCCACCTTCCCAGGGAAATGATGACCAACGCCACGTCGATCTATAACCTGGTCCGGAACATCGGCGGGAGTTTCGGTGTCGCCATCGCCGCCACGATCCTGACCCGGAGGGCCCAGTTTCACCAGGCCCGGATGACGGAGCACCTGACTCCTTTCGATTTTTCTTACCTCAGCGAGGAAGAGGAGATTTCACGGATTCTGGACGTCCAGGGAGCGGGTTCCTGGTTTTCCGGAGACGGAGGGGGGGGAGTCATTTACGAGCAACTCCTGCGGCAGTCCTCCATGTTTTCCTTCAACGACGTGTTCTTTTCCCTTTCCGTGGCCCTCGTTCTCATGGTGCCCCTCGTTTTCCTGATGAAGCACGGGGACCACGGGGACGAACCGGCGATCCCGCCGGCGGAGTAAGGAAGGGAACGGGACCTTCCCGTCTACTGGAAAAGGTCTTTCCCGTTTCGCTCGAGAACGCGGGCACAGGCCTCGACGATGTCCCTGTCGTAAAGGATTCCCTTTTTCCCCTCCACTTCCTCGAGGGCCTTTTCCAGACCCATGGCGGGCCGGTAGGGGCGGTGGGAGGCCATGGCGTCGATCACGTCGGCCACGGCGATGATGCGCGCCTCGATGCGGATGGCGTCCCCCGTGAGACCCTGAGGGTACCCCGAGCCGTCCATTCTTTCATGGTGCTGGCGGACGATCTCCGCTATGGGCCAGGGGAATTCGATGTCCTTGAGAATGTCGAAGCCCGCTTCCGGGTGGATCCGGATCAGGTCGTGCTCGATCCGGGAGAGCTTTCCCGGCTTGGTGAGGATTTCCGAGGGGACGTTGATCTTCCCGATGTCGTGGACCAGCCCCGCGAGCCGGATCCCGTCCATCATCTCGTCGTCGATTCCCATTTCGATTCCGATCATGCAGGCGAGCTGGGTCACCCGCTTCTGATGGCCCGCCGTGTAGGGGTCCCGCATTTCGAGGGCCCTCGAAAGGACGCTGATGGCGTCTTCCAGGCTTCTCTTGAGGAGACAGAAACTCTGCCGGAGTTCCTCTTCCATCTTGGCCCTCCGGGCGATGTTCTCCCGTTCCCTGAGGAGCCTTTTCAACCGGATGATCATTTCCTTGAGACTGACCGGCTTCTGCACGAAGTCGCTCGCTCCGTCGGCGATGACGTCCTCGAAAACGTAATCCTCGACGAATCCGGTCATGACGATGACGTCCGCGGAGAACTTCTCCCGGATCGCCCGGGTCAGTTCGATCCCGTTCATCCCCGGCATTGCGATGTCGGTGATCACCACGTCCACGGGCTCCCGCTTGAGGATTTCCAGGGCCTCCTGCCCGTCCCCGGCGGTCTGGCAGGCGTATCCCGCATTCTGGACGGCCCGGTTGACCAGGTTCCGTATGGGCTGTTCATCGTCGACAACGAGTACCCTTGTTTCCCGGGAAATCGGCTTTTCCATGGTTCCGCCTTTCTATAACGATCGACCGTTGATGGCCGGGACCGCAAAAGACATCGCTTCCCGTCTTCCGCCATTCCTTTCCCCGGCTTTGATAGCTTTTTTACATATTCAAAAAAAACACCCATTCTGTCAAGGTTTATAACACAGAAGTTAAAGAAACCGTTCCATGTCTGGTTTCCCCCCGGCGGCGGGCTTGACTCTTTCCCGGGGATCGCCTAAGGTACGCTCCTGTTTCGTTAAAGAGAAAGAAAGGAACCGTTGCGGCCGGACGTGAAAAAAGACACCCTCTCATCCGATGCCATCCTGCTCGTCGCGGCCCTCATCTGGGGGTTCGCCTTTGTGGCCCAGCGGGTGGGAATGGCATACATCGGGCCTTTCCTGTTCAACGGCGTCCGTTTCGCCCTGGGATGCCTGGTGCTCCTGCCCTTCCTCCGCAGCCGCGGGAATACGGCGGGGGATCCCGGTTCCCGGAACGGGAAAGGGATCGTCGGGGGAAGTCTCCTGGCGGGGCTCCTCCTTTTCGGCGGCGCCTCCCTCCAGCAGGTAGGGATCGTTTATACGACCGCAGGGAAGGCGGGTTTCATCACCGGGCTTTACGTGGTCATGGTTCCGTTCCTGGGACTCTTCTGGGGCCAGCGGACCCATGCCGGGACCTGGGCGGGCGCCCTTCTTGCGGCGGCGGGGCTGTATTTTCTCAGTATCACGGAAGGACTGGTCATGGCCCGGGGGGACTTTCTCGTTTTCCTCGGGGCCCTCTTCTTTGCCGGCCATGTCCTCGTCATCGGGTGGCTCTCCCCAAGGATGGATTCGATCCGTCTCGCCGTGATCCAGTTCGCCGCCTGCTCCGTCCTCAGCCTTGCGGTGGCGGCGTTCACCGAGCCCATTGTCCTGGAAAACCTCCGGGGAGCGGTTCCGGCGATCCTATACGGGGGGGTCCTGTCCGTCGGGGTCGCCTACACGCTCCAGGTGGTGGGGCAAAGGAAGGCTCCTCCCGCCCATGCGGCCATTCTTCTCAGCCTGGAGTCGGCCTTCGCCGCCCTGGGAGGGTGGCTGCTCCTGGACGAGATCCTTTCGCTCCGCCAGTTCGCCGGATGCGCCCTCATGCTTGTGGGAATGCTCCTCTCCCAGTTGTGGACCCACACGGCCAAATCCGGACGGGAGTCCTTTCCTTCTTCCGGCCTTGTTGAATGACGCCTTTCCGGACGACGTCTCACTGAACGATTGAAATCTTCGCCGATCTCGGATACGCTGAAAGCATCGCCGGGTGTCCAGGCGCATCCGGCGCCCGGGAATCTCCCCGGGACGGTTCCATCGCCCTTCCCGTTCCTGCCCTTTCTTCCGTGCGGCTTCGCGCTTCCTTTTTCCCGCTGGTTCCTTCCGTCAGGGAGTCCCGGTTCCGCCGGATTCGGAGTCCATCATCTTTCTGTCCCTGCTTGTTCGAAACGTTCATGCTTCGGGAAGGGGGTCCTCATGTCGCACGTCGTCGGGTCATCGGAAGAAAGGGAAGGGAAGAGGGAGAAAAGGACGGAGCTTTCCGGGCGGAAGCGGCCGGCGGCGGCCGGTCCCATGGCGGGCGAGGAGGACCTCCGGACGATCCTGGAGGGATCCCCCATCCCCCGTTTCGTCATCGATCGGAACCATCACGTCGTCCACTGGAACAGGGCCCTGGAGGAGATGAGCGGCATCCCCGCCGGCGAGGTGATGGGAACGCGGAACCACTGGCGGGCCTTCTACGACCGGAAACGGCCCTGCATGGCCGATCTGCTGGTGGAGCAGCAATACCAGGAGGTCGAGCGGTGGTACGGGGGAAAATGCCGATCCTCCCGCCTGATTCCGGAGGCGTTCGAGGCGGTCGATTTCTTCCCGACCCTGGGAAAGAGAGGCAAATGGCTTCGATTTACGGCTGCCACCCTGAGGAACCGGGAGCGGGAAGTGGTCGGGGCCATGGAGACCCTCGAGGACATCACGGAACAGCGGCTTGCGGAGACGGCCCTCAAGGGGAGCGAACAACGTCTCAAGTCCGTTCTGGAGGGGTCCTCCATCCCGACCTTCGTCATCGGACTGGACCACAACGTGATCTATTGGAACCGCGCCCTGGAGGAGATGAGCGGCATCCGGGCCGGTGACATCGCCGGCACGAACCAGCACTGGAGGGCGTTCTACAGGAACGAACGGCCCTGTATGGCCGACCTTCTGGTGGACAACGTCCTCGAGGAAATCCCCCGGTGGTACGTGGGAAAATATGAAAAGTCGTCCCTTGTCGCGGACGCCTTCGAGGCCGTGGATTTCTTCCCCGATCTCGGGGAAGGGGGAAAATGGCTCCGCTTCACCGCCGCGGCCCTCCGGGACGCAGGGGGCGTCCTTTTCGGGGCCATGGAGACCCTGGAGGACATCACCGGGCGGAAGCGGGCCGAGGAGGCTCTCATCGAAGGCGAGCGGCGCCTGGAGGCCATCGTCGAGGGCTCTCCCATTCCGACCTTCATCATCGGCCGGGACCACCGGGTGATCCACTGGAACCGGGCCCTCGAGGTACTGAGCGGAATCGTGGCGAAGGATGCCGTTGGAACCAGAAAACACTGGGAGGCGTTCTACAACCGGGAGCGGCCCTGCATGGCCGACCTCCTGGTGGATGACCTCCTCGATGAGATTCCGCCGTGGTACACCGGGAAGTACCGGAAATCCGGCATGATTCTCGACGCCTACGAGGCGGTGGATTTCTTCCCCGACCTGGGCGGGGAGGGAAAGTGGCTCCGGTTCACCGCCGCCCCCCTTCGGGACTCGAAGGGAACGATCTTCGGCGCCATCGAGACCCTGGAAGACATCACCGAGAGGAAACAGGCGAGCGAGGCGCTCCAGCAGAGCGAACAGCGGCTCAAATCCATCCTGGAGGGCTCTCCGATCCCGACCTTCATCATCGGGAGGGACCACCGCGTTCTATACTGGAACCGGGCCATGGAAAATCTGACGGCCGTGAAATCGGCCGACGCCATAGGGTCGAGGAAGCACTGGGAGGTTTTTTACGGGGGGGAACGGCCCTCCATGGCCGACCTTCTGGTGGACGAACTTCTCGATGAAATCCCTCCCTGGTACGTGGAAAAGTACCGTTCCTCCGAACTGATGGAAAACGCCTACGAAACGACGGAATATCTTTCGGGCCTCGGGGAGGGGGGGAAATGGCTCCGTTTCACCTCGGCGACGCTCCGGGACGCCCGGGGAACCCTCTTCGGCGCCATCGAGACGGTGGAGGACATCACCGCCCTGAAGCTCGTCGAGGTGGCCCTGAAGGAAAAGGAAAAAAGATACCAGGAGCTGAGCATCACCGACGGGCTTACCGGCCTCCACAACCTGAGGCATTTCTATGCCCAGATCAAGGGGGAGATCGAGCGGTCCAACCGATACAAGCACCCGCTCTCCCTTCTTCTTCTCGACATCGACGATTTCAAGGCATTCAACGACACGTTCGGCCACCTGGAAGGGGACAAGGTGCTCACCCGCATGGGGCAGGTCATCCGGAGATGCCTCCGGAAAATCGACTCGGGATACCGGTACGGGGGGGAGGAATTCACCGTGATTCTTCCGGAAACACGGGGCCAGCCGGCGACGGCCCTGGCCGAGAGGATCCGGAGGGAATTCTCCCAGGAGGCGTTCGTTCCGGAACCGGGGCGGAAGGTGGCGAAGACGGTGAGCCTGGGCGTGACCGAGTACATTCCCGGAGAGGAGCTCTCCAGTTTCCTGAAACGGGCGGACGACAGCATGTACCGGGCCAAGAAGGCGGGAAAGAACCGGGTTCACTTCAACCGGATGGAGGCGTCCACCTTCCTCCATCCCGCCTATGACGAGAAAGGGGAGGCGTAAGGGAAGCCCCGGGCGCCTCGGCCGGGGAGTTTCCAACTTTGTCCCTTGATAAAAGCGTTCAGTGGAAATCGATCGTTCAGGGCATTGCCGGAACCGGGCGTCCCGCGGAGGTCCCTATATGAGGGAACGGGACCTCCGCAGGACATGCCGGACGCTCCTTTGCCGTTTCGCTAATCAAGATTGGGATATTCCTTCGGATTGAACCCGAAGCTGAATGGGGCTTCCATCGACCGCCATTTCGCGAAATCCTTCTTGAATTTCATCTGGGATTTGATCGATTTCTTGAAGAGGGGATTGTTCTTGGCCGTTTCCTCGGTGTGCCTGTTGATCAGGGTCTGGATCTTGTCCATAACCGCATCATCGTATCTTGTGATCTGAATCCCCTTGTCTATGAACTTCTGGGTGTATTCGATGGTGTCATAATACTGTTCGGCGAAGAATTTGACGCAGGCAGCCTTGGCCGCCAGCCGCAGATCCTTTTGAAGGTCTTCATCCAGGGAGTCCCAGACTTTCTTGTTGATCATGACGCCCATGACGGACGAAGGCTGATGCCATCCGGGAACCGTCCAATATTTTGTCACCTCTCCGAATCCCATTCCCCAGTCGCACGACGGACTGCAGAATTCGGCGGCGTCGATGACGCCTTTTTGCAGGGCCTGATAAATTTCCTGACCCGCTATGGCGACCTGTGCCGCTCCAAGGTCTTTCAGGAGTTTTCCCTGGGCCTGACCGGACATCCTTATTTTCTTTCCTTTGATGTCTTCCAGCGAAGCGATCGGTTTATTGCCCCGAAGTCCGCACTCCATGGGGGTGATCCCCGTGACGAGGTACATCATTCCGAATTTTCCGTATGCCTCTTCATAGATTTTCTGGCCCTCGCCGCCATAAATCCACACGAAATAATCCATGGGCGTCATTCCCATGGGGTAGGATCCGAGCGTATCGAATACGGCATCTTTTCCCGCCCAGTAGTTCGGCCAGTCCCCCGCCGCCTGAACCGTCCCTTTGCTCACGGCGTCGAAGACTTCGTAGGAAGGCATCAACGTTCCACCCGTGAAAAATTTAATTTCCAGGCGGCCCTTGCAAATCTGGTTGGCGGCTTCGACAAAGGCATAGTCCGCGCGGATCAGATCGATTGCAGGCGGCCATGTGGAAGTCATTCTCCATTTCAGGATCTTCTCTCCCCCGATTGCAGGGGATGTTGCAAAGGCCACACTGAACGTCAATGCAACTGCCAATGCGGTAAAGAATAATTTTCTTTTCATGAAGAAACACCTCCTGATTTATTTTGTGGGGATCGTGGCTGGATTCACCGGCTATATTGTGCAAATAGCAGACCAGGTGTTTTCGGAATGGATCGGACCCCGGGAAGCGGAGAGGGCCGTGTCCGGTTTTATTCGGTTTTTCCGTGCCGCCGACCGGTTTTTTTGAACGTTCTTTCCGCTTGGCTTGACAAAAAATGAAAAGAATACCATACGGTGAGTACATCCAATGTGCCTACATGTAGACCCGTTGATACACCTACAACCGGAAGTGACTGAAAATCCGGGATAGAGAGTGGAAATGAGTGCAAGAAAAGAAGCGAAATCCGAAAAGCAGCGGCTTCGGGAACAGGTTGCGTTGAGCAAGCTCATTTTCAACAACATTCGCAACGGAGTCATCGTCACGGATCCCGAAGGCTACATTATCCATTTCAATGAGCCGTACGGCAGATTTCTGGGGCTCGATCCCGAGGAACAGATCGGAAGACATTGTACCGAGGTCGTCGAAAATACGCGCATGCACATCGTGGCCAAGACCGGCATACCGGAAGTCAACCAATCGCATACGGTCCATGGGCAGAATATGATCGTACAACGCATACCGATCAAGAAGGAAGGCAAGGTCATTGCCGTGTTCGGTCAGGTCATGTTCAAGAATGAGAAAGACCTGGCGAGGCTTGCGGAAAAGCTTTCCCTTCTCAGATCGAAGGTGAAAGTCTATGAGGAGGAGCTTCTCAGCCTGCGATCGACGCGCTTTACCTTCGAAAGCATCGTTTGCGTCAGCGAAACCATGAGATCTCTGAAAAGCGAGGCGCTCAAAGCGGCCGCCCTTTCGCTGCCCGTGTTGATCACCGGTGAAAGCGGAACGGGAAAGGAGATGTTTGCCCAGGCCATTCACCATGCCAGCCCCCGCAAAATATATCCCTTCATACGGGTGAACTGCTCGGCCATCCCTGCAAATCTGCTCGAGTCGGAGTTCTTCGGATATGTGAAAGGAGCCTTCACCGGGGCAAGCGCAAGCGGCAAGCCCGGCAAGTTCGAGCTTGCCCACCACGGGTCCATGTTTCTTGATGAAGTCGGTGAAATGCCCCTGGAAATGCAGCCGAAACTTCTGCGCGTACTGGAGGAAAAGGAATTTGAACGGATCGGTGACTCCCGGACGATCCGGTCCGATTTCCGCCTGATTGCGGCCACGAACAGAAATATCGAGAAAATGCTGCCCGAAAAACAATTCCGTATGGATCTTTTCTATCGATTGAACGTCATTCCGATCAACATACCCCCCCTCCGCGAGAGAAGGGAGGATATCATGCCCCTGGCACACCACCTGCTGAATCAGCTGTCAAGAGAGGCGGACCTTCCTGAAATCCTCATCGACGAAAAAGCCGAAGAAGCCTTGAAAAACCACGATTGGCCGGGCAATGTGAGGGAACTGCGAAACGTGCTCGAGAGGACACTCATTCAACTGAACGAAAACAGGATCAGCCTGCAGCATCTCCCGTTCTACCTGCAATATGGAAAGCAGTCGCATCCCCTGAGGAAAGGCATGGCTTCCCCGGCGTTGAGTCAATTGTCGTACAGGGACATGCGCAGAAGAACGGAAGAGGAATCCATCCGCAATATCCTGGCAATGACCGATTACAACAAGGCCAGGGCCGCTCATATCCTCGGCATCCATCGGACCCACCTGTATAAGAAAATGAAAAAATATGATATTCCGCTCGATGGCAACGCGAAGAAATCGAAGATGTAGTCATTTGGATACACATCGCCTTTTTTTCTCTCCCGCAACCGGCTGCTGAAAATATTCCGGCCGTGCGCAGCTTCTTCTTTCCCTTCGGGGCTTCCCGCCCGATCCCGATGAATCCGCGAAAAATCTGAAACGCATCGATGCGCTTACCGGACACGGCCTTTCCTTCCCAGTCATGTTCCGCGCGGCGCTCCACTTCCCCGTTTCTTGTCCGCCATTTTCGGCGGCCTTGCGCTTTACCGGCCTGTACGGTTTTCCGGGACATTGCGGCAACGGTGATGTTTTATGAGGCCGGGCCGTTTTTCGAACGCTTTCGGGATCGAAGGTCAGGGAAGAAAAGGTCGGATCGAATGGCATGTTTTTTGTAACGTTCATGACCGGGCAGCCGATGCTTTTTCAATGCGCGACCGGTGAATGCAACGCAAAAGAGAGGTTGAAAAATCTCATGCAAGGCAGAACGATTCATGAACTGAAATTGGGCGAGAAGGCTGAATTTACGAAAACCGTGTCCGAAACGGACATCTATCTTTTCGCGGGGGTGACCGGTGACTTCAACCCGGCCCATGTAAATGAGGAATATGCCAGAAAAACCCTCTTCGGGAGCAGGATCGCCCACGGCATGTTGACGGCGGGCTTCATCTCCTCGGTGATCGGCATGGGACTGCCGGGTCCGGGAACCATTTACCTCGATCAGACGCTCAAATTCCTGGCGCCTGTGAGGATAGGCGACACGGTGACCGCCCGGGCGGAAGTTGTGAAAATCATGTCCGAGGAAAACCGGATCAAGCTCAGGACCACCTGCGTCAACCAGCATGGAGCGACCGTATTGGAGGGTGAGGCCGTCGTCAGCCCGCGCAAATCATAGGGACGGCGGATGACGCGTCCCGTTTTTGCCTTGGCGGGCGGCGCCCGTCATACCGGCGTGAATTCAGTCAGGAGGTTTTCCATGACAGGGGAGGGGAAAACATCGAGAAATCCGGAGGGCAATCCGGTGCCTGCAGGTGCGCCGGCGGACCGGAACCGGGTTGTGACCGTGGATGAGGCGGTTCGGCTGATCAAGGACGGTGATACCATTGCGACGGGCGGTTTCGTCGGAATCGCGGTCATCGAGGAAATGGCCGTTGGGATCGAGGAACATTTCCTGCGGTATCGGAGGCCCAGGGATCTGACCCTGGTCTATGCCGCCGGCCAGGGAGACGGCAAGGACAGGGGGCTCAACCATTTCGCCCACGAGGGTCTGTTGAAGCGGGTCATCGGGGGCCACTGGGCACTTGCCCCCAAGCTCGGCAAAATGGCGATGGAGAACAGAATCATGGCCTACAACCTTCCGCAGGGCGTGATATCCCATATGTTCAGGGATATCGCCGCTCACAGGCCGCGAACCATCACGACCATAGGGCTGGGTACCTATGTCGATCCGCGATACGACGGCGGCAGAATCAATCATGCCACCAGGGAAGACATCGTGGAACTGGTCACCTTTGACGGCGCGGAATATCTCGCTTACAGGCTTTTTCCCATCAATGTGGCCCTTATCAGAGGTACGACCGCCGATACCGACGGGAATGTCACCATGGAAAGGGAAGCCCTGACCATCGAAAACCTTTCCATTGCCATGGCCGCAAAAAATTCCGGCGGCATTGTCATCGCCCAGGTGGAAAGGATCGCGGAAAGGGGCGCGTTGAATGCCAGGGATGTGAAAATCCCGGGGATCCTCGTCGACCGCGTGGTCGTCTCCAGACCTGAAAATCATTGGCAGACATTCGCCGAAACCTATAACCCCTCCTACAGCGGCGAGGTGAAAATCCCTTTGCGATCCATGACTCCCATGATACTGGATGCCAGAAAGATCATTGCCAGAAGGGCCGCGTGCGAACTGGAAGCGAATGATATCGTGAATCTGGGGATCGGCATGCCGGAGGGCGTCGCAAGTGTCTCCAATGAGGAAAAGATTTCGAACCATTTCACGCTTACCGCCGAACCGGGCATCATCGGCGGAATTCCAGCGGGGGGATTGAGCTTCGGAGCTTCAACGAATCCGGACTGTATCATCGATCAGCCCTACCAGTTCGATTTTTATGACGGCGGCGGGTTGGACATCGCCTGCCTGGGAATGGCCGAGGCCGACGAGGCGGGCAATGTCAACGTGAGCAAGTTCGGACCGAAACTCGCCGGATGCGGCGGCTTTATCAACATCAGCCAGTGCGCGAAAAAGTGCATCTTCGTCGGGACCTTCACCGCCGGAGGACTGGAGGTCTCGGTCACAGACGGGAAGCTCCATATCGACCGGGAGGGGAAGTTCGGAAAGTTCGTGAGACAGGTGGAACACGTGACCTTCAGCGGAAAATATGCGGCCGGTAAAAATCAGTACGTTCGCTACGTGACGGAACGCTGCGTTTTCTCCCTGACCGGAAACGGTCTGGAACTTGTCGAAATCGCCCCCGGCGTCGACCTCGAAAAGGATATCCTGGCCTTGATGGCCTTCAAACCCGCCGTCAAAACCCCCCTCGGCCTGATGGATGAAAGGATATTCAAGCCGGAGCCCATGGGCCTGACAGACGATTTCCCGGCTGTTCCCCTGAGAAGTGTCTGATCCATGATTTCGAGGCGCAACGCAAGGTCGAATCCCATCCTTGCGAAGGCGGGGGGAAAGCGAAAACGGCGCTTGACTGTTTCAGGTCCGCGGAGTAAACGGACGCCGTTAAAATGACGATGAGGAGGGACGGAAGAGGGACCCCGGCGGTTGCTGCCGCTTCGCTCTCCATTCCGCCGGGCGCAGGTTCGGCGGTCACCGGATTATGAACGACAGGGGAAAAGAAGAATGTTGCGTGAATCCGTCGCACAGGAGTTGCGGCATATTGTAGGGGAAAGGAACTACCTCGACTCCCGGGAGGATCTCCTGAGTTATTCCTATGACTCCTCGGTGGAAGAGGCCGTTCCGGAGGCGGTCCTGTTGCCGTCGACGACGGAACAGATATCGGAGATCATGAAAACGGCGTGCCGGGAGGCGATCCCCGTAACTCCCCGCGGCGCGGGGACGAACCTCAGCGGGGGAACGATTCCCGTGAACGGGGGCATCGTTCTCGCCCTGACGCGGATGGACGGACTGGTCGAGCTGAACAGGGAAGACAGATATGCCGTCGTTCAAGCGGGATGCGTCAACCTGAAACTTCAGAATGAAGCGAAGAAAGCCGGTCTCTTCTATCCCCCGGATCCGGCCTCCTGGTCGGTCAGCACCCTGGGAGGCAACGTCGGCGAGAATGCCGGAGGCCCCCGCGGCGTAAAGTACGGTGTTACAAGGGATTGGATTTTGGGGCTCAAGGTTGTCCTGGCCGACGGAAGGATCATCACCGCCGGCGGCGTCACCACGAAAAACGTTACGGGAATCGATCTGATCTCCCTGTTCACCGGTTCCGAGGGCTGTCTGGGAATCGTGACGGAAGTGACGGTGAAGCTGCTGCCCCTTCCTTCCTGCCAACGGAGCATTCAGGCGTTTTATCCCCGGCTGGACGGGGCCAGCGCCACCGTTGCCCGTATCATCGGTTCGGGCATCGTTCCCGTGGCACTGGAGCTGATGGACCGGGTCGTCGTCAACCTGATCGAGGATTCCGCCCGGATCGGTCTTCCCCGGGATGTCGAGGGGACCCTTCTCATCATGGTGGATGGCGAGGAAGAAGTGTGCCAAAGGCAGGCGGAACTCATTGAAACGATCTGCAGGGAGGAAGGCGCCCTGGACGTTCAGGTGTCGCGGTCGTCCGCGGAGGAGGAAAAGCTGTGGGCGGGCCGTCGCAGCGCCTTCGGCGTCGTGTCACGCAGGAGACCCACGTGCGTGCTGGAAGACTGCACGGTTCCCGTAAGCAACCTGGTGGAGATGATCAGAGGGATCGTCGCAATCGGGAAGAAATACGACCTGCTCATCGGAGTCCTGGCCCATGCGGGTGACGGGAACACGCATCCCATGATTCTTACGGACAAACGGGACAAGGAGGAATGGAAACGCGTGGAGAAGGCCGTTGTCGAGATCTTTCAGCTTGCCGTGGCGCTTCGCGGTACCCTGTCAGGGGAACACGGCATCGGCCTGTCGAAGAAACCGTTCCTGCCTTTGGTCATGAACGATGACGCCAGAAAACTCATGGCGGAGATTAAATCGGTCCTCGATCCCGGGGGAATCCTGAACCCCGGGAAGTTTATCGGGCCGTAGGCGGCTCCCCGGCGGAACAGGACGGAGGATCCCCCAATGAAACACACAGCGCAGCTTCTCAGCGACGCGACGGTCGAACATATCCATCATTGTGCCAGATGCGGTTTGTGCCTGGATGCATGTCCGGTGTACCGCGAAATGCGCGTCGAGTCGCACAGCCCCCGGGGAAAGGTTCAACTGGCACGGCACATCATCAACGGAAATCTCGAGATCACCGATCGGATGAAGGACATTCTCTTTTCGTCCTGTCTTCTGTGCGGGTCCTGCGTAGCGGCATGCCCCAGCGGGGTGCGTCAGAGCGCGCTGTTCTCGGGGCTTCGCTGGCGGGCCGCCCAGCGTTGCGGGCTCGGCTTTGCGAAGAAGCTCTTCTTTCAGGTCCTCGCCAGGGAACGGTTGATGCATCACACGACGCGGCTCGGCAGGCGGGTCCGGGAACTGCTGCATCTCACCGGTATGGAAGAAAAGATGAAAGCGGGCAACCTTCCGGTGGGTCATGTTCCTCCGATGAATGCAAAGCCGTTCAACAGGGAGCACGGAGGCGTGATCGCACCGTCCGGCGGGATCAACGCCCGCGTTCTCTATTTCCACGGCTGCGCCACCAACTACGTCTTCGGGGATATCGGCGTTGCGGTGACATCCGTTCTCCGGCGCATGGGGGTCCGCGTCGAGATTCCGAAGCATCAGCCCTGCTGCGGTCTTCCCATTTTTCTTTCCGGCGACCGGGAAACGTCCCTTGCGTGCATCCGGGAGGTGATGGAACAGTTCGTCCGGGATGATGCGGATGCCGTCGTGGTGGACTGCGCGACCTGCGGTTCCGCCCTGAAGAATGAATATCCGCACATTCTCAGGGAACTTCGAGATCTCGGGGAGAACGTCGACGACGGTCTTGTGAGGGCGGCGGAACGCCTTTCCTCGCTGACGATGGACATCTCCGAATTCATCGATGCCCACAGGGATTGGATGCCGGCGTTTTCGCCGGCGCATGGGAAAAAGGTCAGAGTGACCTACCATGATCCATGCCATCTGTTGCGGGGGCAGGGGGTGGGCGTTCAACCGCGGCGTCTTCTCGCGATGCTTCCCGCCGTCGACTTCGCGGAAATGGACGAAGCCGGCCGGTGCTGCGGCGGCGGCGGTGAGTTCCAGCTGGAGTACGGAGACGTCTCGGCCTTGATCACCGGTCGAAAAATAGAGAATATCCGCCGGTCTGAAGCGGACATCGTCGCAACGGGGTGTCCCGGGTGCAACATCACCATCGGGGCCCATCTGAAAAAGACCGGCGGCGTTCGCGTCCTCCATCCCGTGCAGTTGATTCACATGGCGCTCGAGGGCGCAGCGGACTTCAACGAATCAAAATAATCCGCGGGCCCGATCAGGGCCGGTTCCGGGGTTCATTCCGTGCACCGCCCCGGAAAGAAATCCTCGCCTTCCCGAAAACAGTCTGGTACACTTCACACGTTTGCCTGAGAGGACCGGACGACGGTTTCGCTTCCGGTCATGACGGGGCCAAGGGGAGGGAGGGAACAGGATGTTGAGAAGAACCGTGCGGGGGCCGATCGTTGCGGCGGCCCTTTTTTTTGTATGTCTTGCCATGGCCGTCTTTCCGCAGGCGTCCGCCGCCGCTCCCCCCGGTGAGAGGAGCGTGTTCAGCGAAATCCAGTCGTTCCTTCATGATCTTGCCTACAGCTTCAAAAGGATATTCGTCCGGGGCGGGGAATCTCTCCCCTATGTCGTCCTGGAAGGCCACGATTCCGTCGTCTGGGCCGTCGCCTTCGATCCCGGCGGGAATCTCCTCGCGTCGGGGGGGGCGGACAACAAAATTATCCTGTGGGACGTCCCTTCGGGGGCGAAGAGGAAAGTCCTGGAAGGCCACGACAATACCATCACCTGTCTTGCCTTCGGCCCCGACGGAAAAACCCTGGTCTCCAGCGGGTACGACAGGACGGTGATCCTGTGGGACGTGGAGACGGGAATGGCCGTCCGGAGGTTCGAAGGCCACGGGGACTGCGTCCGTGCCGTGGCCTTTCATCCGTCCGGAGCCCTCATCGCCTCGGCGGGGATGGACCGGAACATCATCCTGTGGAACCGGGAGGAAGGATCGATCCGGAAGCGGTTCGAAGCGAAGGACCAGGTTTATTCCCTTGCCTTCCACCCCGGTGGAAAAATTCTGGCGTCGGGGGGAATGGATCTTAACGTCACCCTTTGGGACCTGGACACCCTGGAGCCGAAGGACGTCCTGAAGGGACACTCGGGGTGGGTCATGTCCCTGTCGTACAGTTCCGACGGGGTTCTTCTCGCCTCCGGGGGGATGGGGCATCAGATCCTCCTGTGGGACGTCCCCTCGGGAAAACGCCTTCACACCCTGGAAGGTCACGACGGCGCCGTCACTTCCGTCTCCTTCGGCCCCTCCTACCGCCTGGCCTCCGCCGGGGACGACCAGCACCTGATCCTGTGGGACGCCGTCGAGGGCGTTTTTCTGAAAACGTACGCCACCGCCTACGACTACATCCTGTCCGTGTCCTTTCACCCCTCGGGGAAATGGGTGGCCACGGGAAACGAGGACCGGGCGGTGCTTCTCTTTGACGTGACAAAGTGATATCATCGGAGCAAAGGAACCCTCCGCGGCCGGGGCGGTCCTGTCCCGTTCCGGAGGCGGAGCCGATGCCCATGTGGAGAAAAACCCGATTCCTCCTCTTCGTTTTCGCCTGGTGCGCCCTGGGGTGCCTGGCCTCGTGCACCGGGAAAGCCCCTCCCGCCGATCCCAGTGAGGCGGTGACGGGGTATCTGGAGGCGCTTCTTTCCGGATCGACGGAGGATCTCCGATCCTATCTCCCCGCCGGCATGCCGGCCCCGCCGCCGGAACAGGAAACCTTCGAGACAAGGTTTCTCCGGGGGTACCTCGCCCGTCTCGCGTCCTTTCAGGTGGAGGACGTCTCCCTTTCGGGAGACCGGGCCAAGGCCCGGGTGGCCGTCACGGAGCCGGATTTCGCGGCCATCCTCCGGGAGATCGAAGGGGCCCTCTCTCCGGAACGTTTTCCGGAGAATGACCTGGAAGTCCTTCCCTTCGTCAGCGGGGTGCTCGGGTCCTTCGCCGCGAAATACCGGAACGAAGGCGTTCCCGGGAGAACGTACCGGACATGGCTGTACCTCCGCCGGGAAGGGGACGTCTGGAAAATCGTCCCCGACGGGACCGGGGAAGAAAGGCATGAATAAGGACTTCGATATCCTCATCCTCGGGGGAACCGTCTTCGACGGTTCCGGGAATCCCGGCGTGCGGGCCGATGTCGCCGTCATCGGCGACAAGATCGCCCTCGTCGAGGCCTCCCTGGAAGGCCGGTCCGCCGAAAAGGTGATCGATGCCAGGAATCTTGCCGTGGCGCCGGGATTCATCGATCCCCACAGCCACACGGACGTGGAACTCCTCGTGAATCCCCGGGCGGAAAGCAAGGTCCGGCAGGGCGTGACGACGGAAGTCGCCGGCAACTGCGGTTTCACCACCTTTCCCCTGAACCCCCTCAACTTCGAAAAAACCAGCGTTTACCTGAAGGAAAAATACAACCTGGACCTGAACTGGTCGGACGTGGAGACGTTTTTCCTCCGGCTCAGGGAAAGGGGCATGGCCGTCAATTACGCGACCCTCGTCGGCCACGGGAACGTCCGGGGGGTGGTGCTCGGGATGGACGACCGCTCCGCCACTGGGGACGAGATCGAGAGGATGCGGGTCATCGTCCGCAAGCACATGGAGGCCGGCGTTTTCGGCCTGTCCAGCGGCCTCATCTATACGCCCGGGTGTTACGCCGACCGGGAGGAAATCGTCGCGATCTGCAGGGAGGTGGCCCAGTTCAACGGGATCTACGCCACCCACATGCGGAACGAGAGCGACTCCCTGATCGAGGCGGTGGAGGAATCGATCCACGTGGCCGAGGAATCGAAAGTGAGCCTCCAGATCTCCCACATCAAGCTTGCCTATCCCCGGAACTGGCCCAAGGTCCACCAGGTGCTGTCCAGGGTTTCCCAGGTGGCCCAGGGGGGGGTCAAGATCATGGCGGACCGGTACCCCTACATCGCCACGTCCACGTTTCTGAGCGTTCTCATGCCGCCGTGGCTCCGCAAGGGATCGACGGAGGAATACCTGTGCAGGCTGAAGGATCCCCAGTACGACGCCATGATCCAGGAACACGTGAGGGACCAGGAAATCCGGATCGGGTCCTGGGACACGATCCGGATTTCCTCGGTCGTCACCGAGGAGAACCGGAGATTCATCGGAAAGACCATCGAGGAGGCCGCGAAGGCGCTGGGAAAGGCCCCTTATGAATTCATCCGGGACCTTCTCGTTTCGGAGAAGGACCAGGTGGAGATGATCAATTTTTCCCTCAACGAGGACAATTTCCGGCAAATCATCGTCCATCCCCTTGTGGTGATCGGGTCGGACGGGTGGGCGCTCGCCCCGTACGGGCCCCTGGGGCGGTCGAAGCCCCATCCCCGGTCGTACGGCACGTTCCCGAGAATCCTGGGACGGTACGTCCGGGAGGAAAACATCCTGACCCTGGGCGAGGCGATCCGGAAGATGACCTCCCAGACGGCCTCGAAATTCGGCATCCCCCTCCGGGGATGGCTCCGGGCGGGCTTTTTCGCGGATCTCGTCGTTTTCGATCCCGGGACGGTGTCCGATCAGGCGACCTGGGACGATCCGCACCGCTACCCGGCGGGCATCCCCCACGTCATCGTGAACGGGAAGGCCGTCATCGAGGACGGGAACCACACGGGACAACTGCCCGGGAAGATTCTCCTGAAGGAAAAACCGGTCCGTCTCGTTTACTGAGGCCTTTCGCTTCCTTCTTTCTTCATGAATGCCGCATTGGGATTGATCTTCTCATCGACGGCGCAGGACGGGCAGTAGTAGAGGGGGATGACGGTGCCGCAGCCCGACCCGGCCAGTTCGAAGTGGTGGCATTTCTCGCAGACGTCCCCGCCGCATCCGGAGCAGGTGAAAAGGACGGCCGTCCCGCCGCAGAAGGGGCATTTCCTTTTTTCCGCCGCCATGGTGCCTTCCTCCTGTCACGTCTGACAATATCCATCGCCCCGCCGGGGGATTCTTTTCCCCGGCATCCGTCCGCTACGGTCCATCGGGCTTTTTCCGTGTCAGATCGATTTCCATCCGGTCGCAGATGTCCAGGATGGAGGCGTGGTAGTAGAAGGGATAGCCGAGGCCGCTGAACAGTTTCTTCATGTTCTCGTTTCTCGAATCGAAAATGATCTCCACCCGGGTGTAGCCCTTTGCCTTCGCGATTCCGACCACCCGGGAGACCATGGCTTTTCCGAGACCCTGTCCATGATAGTCGTCGCGGACGGCGATGGTCAGCTCGGCCCTTCCTTCCCCATGGTCGAAGTAGCGGCAGACGGCGATGAGGGATTCCCTGCCCTTCTCCTCGATGGAGGCGGCCAGGGCGAAATCCTTTCCGTAATCGATGTGGACCAGGTGGTAGAGCATCTCGGGAGGGAGCCGCTCCAGGTGGGTCAGGAACCGGAAGAAAACCGATTCCGGGGAGAGCTTGCTGAAGATGTCCAGAATGAGGGGACCGTCGCTGGTGCGGATGGGGCGGAGAAGCACGGGAGTCCCGTTTTTCAGATGAATCCGCTCGTCGTATTCGGAAGGGGGGGGCTGCATGACAGGCCCTCGCGCGGAAGAGGTTTCACGTTCCTTATGGAAAAAAGACACCCCACAGAGCGGCGTACACGATGGCGGGGATCATGTTCCCCACGGGGATCTTCTTGATTTCCATGAGGTTGATCCCGATGCCGACGATGAGGATCCCCCCGGCGGAGGTGATGGTCGTGAGAACGGACGGTTCCTGGAGGAAAAGGAGCTTCGACGCGAGGAGGGTGATGGATCCCTGGACGATGAAGACGGGGAGGGCGGAAAGGGCCACGCCGGAGCCCAGGCTCGAGGCCAGGGCGAGGGAAGCCACGCCGTCGAGCATGGCTTTGATATAGAGAACCCGGGCGTCGCCCATGGTCCCGTCCTGGATGGATCCGATGACGACCATGGCCCCGGTGATGTACAGGACGGACGCGGTGACGAATCCTTCGGTGAAGGTCCCGGACCGGGAATGGAAAAGGTTGCGGAAACGTTCTCCCAGCGCGGCCATGCCGTCCTCGATCCGGAGGAGTTCCCCCGTGACGGCCCCGAGAAGGACGCACCCGATGGCGGGGATGAGTTCCGAAGCGCTCAGGGCCATCTGGATGCCCACGGCCAGGACCGCCAGTCCCAGGGCCTGCATGATCGTGGTTTTCAACCGGATGGTGATGCGTCTTCCCGCGGCGAGCCCCAGGGCGCTTCCCGCAAGGATCGCCGCGCTGTTGACGATGGTTCCCGTCATGAAAGGGACTCCGCCGGAATGCCTGCCCTTCCCGTCCTCCCGGCGGGATCGGAGATTTCCTCCCTTCCGGGGTACCGCGAAATCCCCAGTTCCCCGTAAACGGCGAGGTGGTCCGAGACGGGATCCGTCAGGATGGCATGGTTCTCGAAGGAAAAGCAGGGGGATGCAAAAATCCAGTCGAGCCGCCTCATGGACTTCGGGAAGGTCCGGATTGTCCAGTCCCACGGCCGGAAGGTCATCAGTCCCGTCCGTCCGGCGAAATCCCGGAGCGTTTCCTCCCGTTCCAGCCATTCGCAGTTGAAATCCCCCATGACGATGAACGGTCCCTTCCCGGCGAGGAGCTTGCCCGCCAGGGCGTCCGTCTGTCTTTTCCTCGTCCCGGGCCGGGCGAAGTCGAGGTGGACGGAAAGAACGTCCACTTCCCTTTCCGGAATGCCCGGAAGGATGACCGTCGCCAGGACCACCCCCTTGGGGAAGGTGGGGGGGGAGGGGGCGAAGGTGACCGAACGGGACGTTTTCAGGGGGAGACGGGAAATAATCGCCGTCCCGTAGGAGGTTCTCTTCCTCTTCACGTGTTCCCCCAGGACGGCGTAAGGGTATCCCGCCTTTTCTGCAAGGTACCTTACGTGGTCGAAACTTCCGCTCCAGAGGGAAGGGCCGTCCGCCTCCTGCAGGGCGACGATATGGGGACGGACGTCCCGAAGAAGGGCCGCCACGTCGTCCAGGTTCCCCCGGATCGTGTCCTTCCGCTGGAGGACCTGGTGCTTTCCGTCCTTTCTTCCGTGGGCGAGATTCAGGGTCAGAACCCGCAATGGGAAAAGGGGGCTGCTTTCCGCCGCATCGGCGGACGGGCGGTCTCCAGTGAAACGGATTTCCAGTTCCTCTTCCTTCTCCAGCCCATGGGACTGGTGGACGTACCACCGGGCGACCGCGCCGATCCCCGTGAAGGCAAGGGCGTAGAACAGGCGCCTGGCGTGATGCAGTTTCGAGAGTCGTATGGCCATATGGATGGGTTTCCTTTATCTTGATGAAATCGTAAAAAGACCAAATCAACACTTTTTCGAACGGCAAAGTAAAAAGCTCCATAGGCAAGGCGCCCGAATCCC
>ENA-ORXD01001189-ORXD01001189.1-sediment-metagenome-genome-assembly--contig:-NODE-1189-length-23521-cov-4.125533_pt1 | contig 23521 bp, 19 predicted proteins | sample MGYA00237862_ERZ511471 | MGnify/ENA metagenome assembly ERZ511471
GAATGCCGTAGCAAAACATATTGGTACAGATCACACGGAAGTCTATGTCACACCGAAAGAATGTATTTCCGTCATTCCAAAGCTTCCGACATTATATGACGAGCCTTTTGCAGATTCTTCACAGATACCAACTTACCGGGTATGCACGCGTGCCCGGCAAAGTGTGACTGTAAGCCTTTCTGGTGATGGTGGCGATGAGATTTTCTTAGGATACAATCGTCATGTGCAACTGGCCCGCTTGCAGAAGCTTATAAAAAATATTCCACCGTTGGCAAGCCACATGGTTTCGCGCCTCTTGAATGTTGTGCCAGCCTCATGGATGGAAAAGATTTTGCGTAAGAAAAAAATTGGCATTCTTGCAGACCAAGTACAAAAAATTGCGCAAATTATATCCTCATTAAAAGCAGATATCCCTGTTCCAATAACTGCAAAAATCAGGCTCGGCTGGAACGAAAACCAAAAGAACTATCTTGAAATCGGGAAAATCATTCAAGAATCCGGTGCCAGTCTCATAGCAGTTCACGCTCGAACGAAAGAACAAGCCTATCAGGGAGAAGCGGATTGGGATGCAATCGCCGAGCTTAAAAATGCTTTATCCATCCCTGTTATCGGCAATGGTGATGTCAAATCTGTCAATGACATTGAGAAAATGTTGCGTCATACACATTGTGACGCTGTAATGATTGGCAGAGCTTCAATTGGTAACCCATGGATTTTTCAAAAAACGCACAAGACTAAAATTGCCAATGATGAAATCCATAAAGTTGTTGTCGCACACCTGAATCTGTCTCTTCAGTTTTATGGTCAAGATGATGGTCTGATCCGGTTCAGAAAACACGCAAAGCGATATCTTAATAATCTGGCCATACCTGAAGAAACGCTTTTTAAATTGCTCACCTGCAAAACCCCTCCACAATTTTTATTAATCTTAGACCAGATATTCTGTTCGTTGTAATTAAATCTAAATGAACAAGAAATCGTACAACAACCCAACATCACTACCTGGATTGTTGTAAAATGTAAATAGATTTTGATCATTTTCAACTAAAAGGAGATGTGAAATGCTTGTTGGAAATCGAATGTCAAGTCCGGTGATTACGGTTCATCCCGACACCCCCATGGAAGATGCCTTGAGCTTGATGCACCGTGAACGCGTCAAAAGGCTTCCCGTAGTGGATTCGCACGGCAAATTAATTGGTATTGTATCCGAACGACAGCTTTTAAAAGAACACCCGTCTGAAGCCACTACATTAAGTGTCTGGGAAATGCGTGAAATGCTGCGCAAGGTAACCATTAAAAAACTCATGACCCAGAACGTCACTACCGTAACAGAAAACACCACAATCGAAGAAGCCGCAAAAATCATGGCCGAAGAAGGCATTTCAGGCCTCCCTGTAATGAGACAAAACAAATTGGTCGGTATGATCACCGAGAAAGATGTCTTTAAGATTTTCTTAGAACTGATGGGATCATACGAACACGGTATTAGACTTACAGTTCAGGTGCCTGAGAGACCTGGTGTGTTGGCAAACCTGTCAAAGAAAATATTCGATATCGGCGGAAACATCATCGCCCTTGGAAATTTTCTCACCGAAGACGCAGAAAGCAGAAGAATCACTTTTAAGGTATCAAATGTCGATCAAAAAACCCTTGAGGCTGCGATTCTTCCCTTGGTTGACAAAATCACTGATATTCGTGAAAGCCCCGCGGGATAAATAAATATTCACAACTGGTTACTGCTTATAGTCAGAAAAGGCCCATATTCGATATGCTTCGAATATGGGCCTTTTCAAAAAAGAATCCGTCATCTGGCGCTGCGCTTGAGATCCAGCGTTTCAACAGCATGCCGTAAATGCGGAATCACAATGCTTCCCCCAACCACCAAGGCGACATTAAAAGCCTCGTAAAGTTCTTCGTCTTTATACCCCGCATCAACGCACTGGATGACATGGTAATCAATGCAATCGTTGCATCGTAACACCAACGAAGCTACCAACCCCAGCAATTCCTTGGTTTTACCAGTAAGAACGCCATCCGCGTAAGCGCTTGTATCAAGATTGAAAAATCGTTTTATACCCAGGTTTTCAATCCCAAAAATTCGCGAATTCATTCGTTCACGATATTCAGAAAAATCATCCAAACGAGAAGGCACTTTCCCTCCTTTCACTGTAAAACGCGCACAGGATATCTCATAATCGCGCTTCTTCCAATTTCAAAGGCCTTAAGATTGATTGCGCTATATTTTTCTGGAATGCGCTTTTGAATCGCCTCGATCCAGGCTTCCGCATCACCTGAAATAAAAATAGATAAAGCACCAATCATAATGATGTTTGCGGTCCGGATATCCCCTAACTCCTCAGCCAGATGCGACGCCTGTATCCAGTAAATATTTTGGGTTTTCTCTCTCAACCCCATTTCTAATTGTTCGTTTGAAGGGTATACAGCGTTCCTGGCGCTCACAGTAATAGGCGGCATTTTTTGATCATTAACCAAAACAACACCATTGTTTTTGATCCCGGCCTTGTACCTACCGGCCTCTAATTTTTCAAAAGCAATTAGAAAATCAACTTCTCCTTGCGGCACAATAGGGGAATACACCTTTTTTCCCCACCTTAATTGAGAAATTACACTCCCTCCCCGTTGTGACATCCCATGGATTTCGGCTTTTTTAACATCATAACCCAAATTTAAACCTGACTCTGCCAGGATATTGCTTGCCATAATCGTACCCTGACCACCAACGCCAACCAGCAGGATATTTAGACCATCCTTAGCTATTTGTTCTCTGGTGAATTGCAACATTATAAGTGCTCCTCACTTTCCGCCAATACTTGTTCGCGGAATAAAATCGCATCCCTGGGGCATATTTGCGCGCAAATTTCGCACCCCGTACACAGCAAGGGATCTATCTCAGCCAATGGTCGATGAAATCTTTCATCCATCTGTTCAGACTTTTGAATGGCAGGACACCCAATTCTGAAACACAATGTGCAGCCATTACATTTATCGCTTTGGACTTTTAGTGGAAGCCATTTTTTTCGTGCGCCAGGCAATAAAACGCATTCTTCTTTTGTAATCAACACTGCTGGGCCTGTCTCTTTTAGCCATTCTTTCAAAGTTTGTTCGATTTTGGCCACATCATAAGCTTCAACAGTCATTACTTTATTGATTCCAATTGCTCTTACTAAATCTTCAAGATTTATCTGGCCTGTTTCCATGTTTTGCAATGTTTTGCCCGTACCAGGATTTTCTTGATGTCCCGTCATCCCAGTGACGCGGTTATCCATGATAATCGTTAAAACATTGCTTTTGTTGTATGCGACATTGATCAATGCAGGAATACCGGTGTGAAAAAATGTAGAATCGCCGATGACCGCAACGTGGCGTTCAGGATCTCCAGCCACTGTCGCACCGTGCGCCACCCCAATACTTGCCCCCATACATCCAACAGTGTGAATAGAACTTAAGGGGGGCGCCACCCCCAGCGTGTAACAACCAATATCACCATTGACAGGTACTTTGAGTTTTTGCAGGATGTAAAATGTGCTGCGGTGAGGACAACCAGGACATAATGCTGGCGGACGAGCTGGATATTCGTCTTCTAACACCGCGCCTGGCAGCGGTGCTCCATCCTCTTCCAACAGGCAATTCTTAATCCCGGCAGTTTTAACCACCAATGGGGTGAGTTCTCCAGCTAAGGGGAAGATAGACTTGGTGATGGGATAATTTGTCACAGTGCCGGATTTTCCTTGATCCACACCATGATACAACTCAATCCCCATTAATCGAATCTGCTCTTCCAAAAACGGGTCCAATTCTTCTAAAACAACAACTCGCCCAACCGCTTTTGAAAAGTTTCGGATCTTCTCCTGAGGCAATGGATATGTCATTCCTAATTTCAGAATACTGGCTTCTGGGAAAACTTCTTTGGCGTATTGATAAGATATTCCGGCTGTGATAATTCCAAGTTTTGTTGAACGTTCCTCAATGAAATTAATTTGAAGCCCTTCGGCGTAATCCGACAACTCTTTAATGCGATGTTCGATGACAGGGAGACGTTTACGCGCATTGGAAGGGATCATCACATACTTAGGTAGATTTCTGGGAAATTCACGCGCCCTTTTAAATTCAAAACGTTCCTCATCCAATGTAACCAGCGAACTTGTATGGCAGATCCTTGTAGTCAGTCGATACAATACCGGTGTGTCAAATTGTTCGCTGATGTCAAATCCTATCAGCGCAAAATCCTGGGCTTCCTGGCTATCCGAAGGTTCCAGGCATGGAATCCGCGCGAAACGTGCGTATTGTCGATTATCCTGTTCATTCTGCGATGAATGCATGGATGGATCGTCAGCCGAGATGATCAACAAACCTGCCTCAATGCCAGTCATTGCCACATAGAATAAGGAGTCTGCAGCGACATTAACCCCGACATGCTTCATAGCGGCAAAAGATCTGGCGCCCGCATAGGCAGCGCCAATCGCAACATCCAACGCCACCTTCTCGTTTGGAGCCCATTCAGCATAAACCCCTGGGAACTTTGCAAATGTCTCCATGATCTCAGTGCTTGGTGTGCCCGGATACGCCGAGCCGACCGTTGCACCAGCCTGCCAGATTCCTCTAGCAACTGCCTCATTTCCTGAAAGTAATCTTTTCATTAAGGTCATCCTGTCTGAAGAATAGCTCTTCCATCGAGCGCTAATGCTCCTTCACCCGCACTCCTTACAAGAAGTGGGTTGATTTCAATTTCCTGTATTTCGGGAAAATCACATGCCAGCCGGCTGACTCGTAAAATAGAATCGATAGCCGCTTCAATATCTGCTGGCGGCTGCCCTCTGAAACCTTGAAATATTTTTCCGGCTTTCGTTTCCATGATCATTTCACGCGCGTCTTGGGCAGACACAGGAGCTAATCGAAAGCCTACATCTTTGAAAAGCTCTACATAGATTCCCCCAAGGCCAAACATAAGTAAGGGCCCAAATGTAGGATCTCTTCGCATACCAACAATGATTTCGTAACCATTTGACGCCATCTCTTCGATAAAAACACCCTCTATTTTTGCGTCAGCCTTCCAGGATCTAACGCTTTTCAGGATGGATTGATACGCCTCGCGCGTTTCATCTTCGCCATAAACATTCAGCCGGATACCTCCCGATTCAGATTTGTGCAGGATATCATGGGACACAATTTTCATCGCGACTGGCCCGCCAAATTCATTTGAAATTCCAATGGCTTCTTCAAGCGTTTTCGCCAATTTCCCTTGCACCACATTAATGCCATAAGCTCGGAACAACTCCCTGGTTGTTATTTCACCCAACGCCATGGTCTTACTATGATTCAATATTTCTTTCACGACCTTTTTATCTACTTCGTGAAAAGATGTTGTTTCCTGTTCTTCCCTTTCCCTCCATCGCCGATATTTCATCAAACTATTTAGAACCGGACCCATTGATGAGGGGAAAGTAAACATAGGGATCTTATATTCATGGAGATAGTTACGCGCCTGACCAATGCTGACCTCACCCATAAGGCAAGCAATTATTGTCTTTTTAGTTTTCAAAGTGGCATTTCGAATGGCTTTTGCCACTTCTAGTGGATCAACAAGCGCTTGAGGCACCAATATCGAGAGGACAATATTTACTTCAGGGTCAGATAACAATGTCCCAATCGCATATTGATATTCTGCCGGTGAGGCGCCACCAAGCATATCAACTGGATTGGATACCTGAGCGCTCGGATTCAAAGCTTTCTTCAACCGTTCCTCAGTTATTGGTAGCAGTTTCGCCAACCGAAAGCCGTTTTCAGCCAGACTGTCAGAAGCAAGCGCGGCCGGTCCGCCTGAGTTGGTCACGATAGCCACACCTTCTCCGCCAGGTAATTCTTGAAAATCAAAAGCCATTGCGACATCAAATAATTCAGCGGCGTTTCGAACTTCAATGACTCCGGTTTGCTTGAATGCGGCCTGGTAAGCAGCGTATGAACCTGCTATAGAACCAGTGTGCGAAGAAACGGCTTTTGCGCCCGCCTGAGTTCGTCCTGCTTTCAGCAGTACTATCGGTTTTTCCTTACTTACCCTTCTTGCCACCTCAACAAATCGCTGTCCATCTTGGATTCCTTCCACGTATGCTGCAATAACCCTGGTGTTTGGATCTTGAGCGAGATATTCAATGACATCTGTTTCTGTTACATCCGCTTCGTTGCCCAGGCTGATAAAAAAAGAAAAACCTACCCCTCTATTCTGTATGTAATCTACCACCGCTCCACAAACAGCCCCTGATTGAGAGACAAATCCAATTCCACCAGCAACCGGCACGCCTTGAATAAAGGTAGTGTTTAATCCTGAGTAAAGATCCATTGTTCCAACACAGTTTGGACCTATCAATCTCATTTTGTGGCTATACGCAATATCCGCACATTCTTTTTCGAGCCGTGCTCCCTCTTCGCCCATTTCTCTGAAACCGCCAGAAATCACAACGCACGCTTTTATCCCTCGTTTCCCACAATCTTCCAGCAGTTGTGGCGTTGCTGGCGCCGGCACCACAATAACAGCCAGTTCAACCGGATCTGGAACATGAAAAATGTCTGGGTAACACGGCAAGCCTAATATTTGAGAAGATTTGGGATTGATGGGATAGATCTTGCCGCTATAGCCATATTGCATCAAATTTCGCAAAATGCCATGGCTCAATTTGTTTGGACTGGCAGAAGCGCCTATAACGGCTACCCCGCTGGGCTTAAAGAACGGTCGTAGTGAAATTGACACTGGCTCCTCCGAATTGAGAATTGAGTACCTGGACATTCCTATTAGTGCGCTGAACACAAAATACAGAGCCTAGAATACCATGTCCAGGCTCTGTTTGCAACTAAAACATCATCTCGTTTATTGCGTTAATAGTCTCACGTGGAGGACGAAGGTCGTTTTCTGTCAGGCGGTTTAATGGTTTGTCTGTCAGGTTGTAGTTATCAAACATGGATGGGTAGTCCGGATTCACATAAATCAAACCGGTAACCAGTAGCTGTTTTTCTTCAGCCTCTTCCAGCATCCGGAGAGCATGCCAGCGGTTTGTGGGATCATAATCATCTGAAAGCTTCTTTAAAAGAATGTGCGAGCCGTCGTGCAGCGTGATTCCGCGTATCGTTCCCTCCCTGAAATCATCGATCACAATTTCTTTTTTTGCTGGAATATAAGAAACATCATGGAGCGGCTGTTCATGAGTCTTTCCGTATCCATAGGAATGTAAATGGAGTTCTTTGTTGTGAAAAGTAACACAAGGACTGATGATATCCAAAACGGCTATGCCATTATGCATAAAAGCCGCTTTAATCAACTCAAGTACTTGTTTTGGATCACCCGCAAATGACCTAGCCACAAAGGAAGCATTTGCTACCAGCGCCTCCATACAGATATCAACAGGCAGGTAAGGGTTTCTACCCTGTTTCTTCAATTCCAGGCCTATCTCAGCAGTGGCAGAAAATTGTCCCTTGGTCAATCCATAAACCCCATTGTTTTCCACAATGTAAACCATCGGCAAATTCCGGCGCACCAAATGTTTAAACTGGCCCAGGCCAATACTGGCAGTGTCTCCATCACCACTAACGCCAATTCCAAACAGCGTTTTATCTGCGAATAAAGTACCCAGTGCTAATGAAGGCATCCTGCCATGGAGTCCATTAAATCCATAAGATCGACTCAGGAAATAGGTTGGGCTCTTGCTGGAGCAGCCAATCCCGCTGAATTTAACCAATTCTTCAGGAACGATATTCAATTCGTAACATGCGGTAATAATCTGATTGGAAATTGAATTATGCCCACAGCCAGGACACAATGTCGTAGGAGCACCTTTATAATCCTGTCTGGTTAGACCAACAGCATTTACAGAACTCTGCTCAATATTAGTTTTCTCAATCATTATTTCTCGCCCTCCTGGGATAGAATGCTCTCCCTGACCCATTTAGCTGTCAGAGGAAGCCCATCTATATGCGCCAGCTTTTTTAGATCAACTGCTTTTTCTGGATATTCGAGTGTTAGAAGTTGTTTAAGTTGGCCTAATTGGTTGAGTTCAACCACATAACAACGATCATGCCCAAAAACAAAACGCTCCACTTCATCAGAAAACGGTACTGATCTGATGCGCATATAATCCGTTGGAATTGATTCTCTCTTCATTTGGTGTCTCGCTTCGATTACGGCAAAATCTGCCGAACCACTTGCGATGATCCCTATTTTCGCTCCTTCCATCGTGTCAATCACTGGGCCAGGAATGAAATTCTTGGCTGTGTTGAATTTCTTTTCCAATCGCATCAAACCCTTTTCCCAAATTTCTCCTTCTTCGCTGTAGTTTGCATACTCATCATGGCCAGTTCCACGAGTAAAGTATGGGCTTTTGGGGTGTCGATTTCCCGGAACGGTGCGATACGGAATCCCATCTCCATCAAGGTCCACATAGCGCCCCCACTTTCCGCCATGCTTCTCTAACATCTTTTCCAGGTCATCCTCCCAAAGTATTTTTCCCCGATCCATGGGCTTATCAGGATATTCAAAAGGTTCAGACAACCATTGATTCATCCCCAGATCCAGGTCGCTTAAGACAATCACCGGCGTCTGAAATCTTTCCGCGATATCAAACGCTTGCCAGCCAAATTCAAAACACTCCTTAACAGAACCAGGAATAAGAATGATATGCTGGGTGTCTCCATGCCCCAAAAATTTAGAAAAAATGAGGTCGCCCTGCGCAGTGCGCGTTGGTAATCCTGTGCTCGGGCCAACTCTTTGAACATCCCAGATCACAACTGGTATTTCGGCATAATACGCCAGACCTAAATATTCTGCCATCAGGCTAAGTCCCGGCCCTGATGTTGAGGTCATTGACCTCAGCCCGGCCCAGCCGGCTCCAACTGCCATTCCAATCGAAGCCAATTCATCTTCTGATTGAACAACAGCGTATGTATTTTTACCAGTTTCAGAGTCCTGCCGCAGCATGGGCAAATACTCATTCATAGTTTCAACCAGGCTTGTCGCCGGGGTAATAGGGTACCATCCCACAAATTGAACACCCCCATAAATGGACCCCAATGCTGCCGCAGTATTTCCATCCGCCATGATGAAACCATCGGTGGCATTCATTGGTTCCACTTTATACCGGTCAGATTTCTTTAAATTTTCTGCCGCCCAGTTATAAGCCGTTTCAACCATATTGAAGTTAAGATCGACCGCGGATGCCTTGTCCTTGAATTGAAATGATAAAGCCGCTTTAATTTTTTCAAGACCAATTCCCAGCAACCACGAAAGCACGCCAACATACACCATATTTCCAATATACTCTCGGATCTTGGCGGACGCATTAGATTGCTTTACTAATTGCTTGACAGGCATGGGATACAGATGAATATCCTGGCGGGATAAAGGTAAGGAAATGTGATCGGCGTACAATAAAACACCACCAGGAATAACATACTCCATTTCTTTCAAGATAGTCGCTGGATTCATTGCGACGACAATATCATCCTGTTCCACCCTGGAAAGAAACCCTTCTTTGCTTAATCTCAGCGTGTACCAGGTAGGCATCCCCTTAATATTCGACGGAAAAATATTTTTACCGGAAACTGGAATGCCCATCTTAAAAAGCGCCCTCAGTAAAGTTGTGTTGGCAGTAGCACTCCCCGACCCGTTGACTGTGCTGAACGTGATAGTGAAATCATTTACTCTTTTTTCATTCTGGAAAGTAATGTCAATTTCCGCACCAGCTTCTTGAGACATATTCGCTCCTCTTTTTGTTGAAATCCAAGCCGATTTGCCAATTCTATATTATTCAAAAAGAGATTTTGGCGGAGATTTTGGGCGCTGACTCAACAAGTCCATATGTGCATTCAGCGCATTAAAACCTGCCGTAAAATCTCCCGCTCGAATCGCGTCGGCAATTTTTTGATGATACCGCCAAACCTGACTCAGATAATCAAAATCTGTATATACGTTAAGTTCAGCTTTCTCATACAATTCCCAATAGGTATCTAATAGACCGAGAACAAACGGGTTGGCAACTCGTTTGAAAATAGTCATATGAAATTCACGGTGCTCCTGATGTGGTATTTGCACCGGTTCGCAATTCAAAAGCGCTTGGGCCCGCGACACCAACCCTCCGAGATGCTCATAATCTTTTGATGTGAGCAAGCTAACTGCTTCATACCAATAGGATGATTCAATATGGCGTCTTAAATCAGAAAAATCCAGAAACAATTCTGGATTGACTTCTATCGCATATAAAAGAATGGGTATCAGCGTTTTTGAAAACTGGAATGGATTCACTTTAATGCCAGTTCTAGGCTTAACTTCAACCAGACCTAAAGTTCGGGCGACTTCTAGCTGTTCACGAACACTGGCAATACTCATCCCAAGTTTTTGACTGATTTCAACTAAAGAAGGCAGCTTCTCCAGCCCTGATTGACTGTTCCAGGCGAGAAATTTAAAAAACTCAGACAACTCTTCAGAATGCGAGTTTCGATACGCCATATTTGACCACAAAACCATAATTCATCTGATTAATCAGATGATTTGTAAGCTTAAATTGAGTATAGCATGTCCTCACTTCAGAGTCAACGGACGTTTGTCACTTTTTTATCCTTGAAGAAGTGTGGGGAGATGTTCCATTGACAGGGAGATTCTTGTTCCGTGCCAGGTTATTAATGTGCCGTCAACCAACAGCACTTTTATATTTTTTGCCAACCCTGATCCCGAAAACATTTTCTGAAACGTTACTATATGTCGGTGTGTAAAAGGATAAGGTTCTGTTGGCAAAATGATCATGTCTGGATTAGATAAAAGGATCTCCTCTTTTGTAACTCTCGGATAACGATCATCTCTCCCAGCTAGTGGAACGGGTTGCACAAGACCCATGTCCGCCTCTATCGGATATTTTCTTCTTCTTTCAGCAAAGCAATTCCGCCCACCGAACAAATGCAAGAGATCGTTTACGTAAACTTCTTTATTGAATGTCATCCACCACTCCAAACCATCCTTTCCTTTCCCCTGCCAAACCGGACAAAAATATCTGAAGGTTTCTATACTGTCAATGGATAGACGAAGCCAATCAAGAGACCTTTCCAGTAACTGAACAACCCGAATCGAATTCGAGTTATGAAATAATCTACCAATCTCGTATAAATCACTAATCGCTTCGGATACCGTTTTTGGAAAAAAAACAACAACCTGCATATTTCGCGAAATCAAAGTTTCAATCTCTTGTTTTTCGTTCTCTTCTTGGTTGGCAAAGATTAAATCCGGATATAGTTCACATACACTATTGATGTTTACACTTTTCGGTCCTCCAACCTTTTTAATACCGCGCACCTTATCAGTTGGAAATATGCAATAATCCGTAACCCCAACCACGCTTTCGCCCAATCCCATATCAAAAAGACTTTCGGTGATGGATGGCACTAACGAAACAACCCTCTTTGGAGCTCCAAAAGTTTTCATCAATGATCCTTTCAGATTAAAAATAAGGACATTAGCCGACATGCTAACATCCTTATTCCCTGATAAAAAGGAAATCTGTTAATTCTTTCGATCCTTTGGGGTTTGAACAGATTCATCTTTGGTTAAGATCTCACTGAAAGGGAACTCCTTTCGGCCAACTTCTGGGATTTCCACCAAAACAGTGTCTGTCAAAGGGTTTACATTAAGAACTTTCCCTTCTCCCGACGGTGTGGTTACGCGTTTATTCCTTTTTGGCAGTCTTTTTCTTGCCTCAGCATACAATTCGTTCTCATACTGAAGACAACAGCGCAGTCTTCCGCACATTCCCGTAATCTCAGAAGGAGTGAGCGAAACCCCCTGATTCTTTGCCATGCGGATTGAAATAGAACTGAATTCCATCAAAAATTTTGAACAGCATCGTTTTTCTAAGCCGCACGCCCCAATCCCCTCTATAATTTTAGCCACATCACGCGGGCCAATCTGTCGAAATTCCACTTGCGAAGGTGAATAAGATCTCTGAAGAATTCTTTTCAATGATTTCAAGTCTATTTTTTCTTCAGTTTCATTATTGTAAAGCAAAGTAAGGTGGGCGCCATCAAAACTGTACTCGGCAGCCACCACTTTCACGCCTGTTATTCCAAGCTCATTCACTTTCTGACGTGCTTTTTCTACTACTGCTTCTTCTTTCTTTTGCCAGCTCTGGCGCATTAAAAGATCCCGGGGGGTTGCCCGCCGATCTATTGATTTCCACCCACCCTCAACCTCTTGTTGTGGATCAGGAAGTATTTGGGCGACATCGCCCAACTGCCAGCCTCGGCTGGTCTCAACAACAACCGAATCACCTATTTTCAGATCAGGAGTCTCAGTAGCGTCAAAATGGTAAATTTTTCCGCCTTTTGTAAAACGAACACCCACTATCAACTTTTTAATTTCAGGCATAGGGTTAAAGTCAATCCACAAAATTTATTTTGGTTCCATGCAACGAAGAGTAATTTTCCACGCTCAGCCTTGCAGCAACACTCTCTGCTACTTCCCTGAGAGCTTTTGCTGATGGTGCATCGGGGTTTGAAACCACTATTGGCGTGCCCTGATCTCCTCCGGACCGCACAGAGGGATCCATTGGTATTGCGCCCATATAAGGCACCTGGGTTGCATCGGCAAGCATCTGGCCACCGCCAGACCCAAACACATCTACGCGGCTTCCATCAGGAAGCTCCAAATAACTCATGTTCTCCACCACACCCAGAATCGGAACATTTAATTTCCGGAACATTTCCAAACCGCGCCGTGCGTCTTCCAGAGAAACCTGTTGGGGCAGGGTTACAATTACACCTCCGCTCAATGGAATGGATTGGGTCAGGCTCAATTGTGCGTCCCCTGTTCCTGGCGGCAAGTCAATAATCAGATAATCCAGCTCTCCCCACTCCACATCGCGTAGAAATTGTTGAATCGCTGAATGCAGCATGGGACCACGCCAGATTAAAGGGTCATTTTTATTAACAAGAAATCCAATTGACATGAGTTTCACACCATAGGCTTCAGCCGGGATCAGTTTCTTCCCGGTATGTGCTGGCAGGCTCTTAACGCCCATCATTGTTGGCACATTAGGGCCATAAATATCTGCATCCAGTAAGCCCACGGATGCGCCGGACTGGGCAAGCGCTATGGCTACATTAACCGCAACTGTGCTTTTTCCTACTCCACCTTTTCCAGACGCAATTGCCACTGCATTCTTAATCTGAAGCTGAAACTGGTCCCTGTCTCGACCATCCGCCTTCACTTTCGCTCCCATGTCCACCTCCACTTCCTCCACACCCGGCACCTTAAGCACCGCTTCTCTTGCATCCTTCTCAATTTTATTCTTTAGTGGACAGGCAGGGGTTGTCAAAATAACTTTAAAATACACCTTATTTCCAGTGATTTTTATATCCCGAATCATGTTTAGCGAAACAAGATCCTTGTGCAGTTCAGGGTCTTGAACTGTCCGCAATGCATCTAAAATCATCTCTTGATCTATTATTTTTCCTGATGTCACAATTTACCTCTCAGAGTCACTCTGTTATGAATAATTTTTTTTAACAAAATCATCAACTTCTTTCTGGCATTGTTGATGTAATTCTACCAATTCACTGTCGTTTCCTTTGTACCTGCGAATGGTTCGCGTTGCGCATTGTGTGCATCCACGCATTGCTCTGAAAGAATCCGCGTTACATGTTCCACATCCGTCCAGCTTCACCATCATCAAAACAAACGCTAAACAGATGCTTAATTTTGCGTCTTCATCTATCACATTTTGTACAAGATTTGCCCATTCAGGCCCTCTGAGTTCTGATAGCTCCGGAATTACTCTGATGGGAAAAATTAACTCAGTGTCAGAATTATACATAGAATAAACTCAATCCTTATCTCATTACTCTCAATATATTCTATCACCCATCCATAACTCGTCAAGTAACACCTGTGACACGCTATTCCACAAAGCGAACACATCAAAAGAATTAGGTATTATTTACAAAAATGTATAAAATAAATTAAGACAATTAATAAATGGTTCAAAGCTAAGCATGAGGATAATGATGAGCAAGATTCAATATGTTGTAAAACGAAGTGGAGCAAAAGTCCCCTTTACTCCAGAGAGAATAACAAATGCCATTTATCGCGCGGCAGTTGCGGTTGGAGGCAGGGATCGATCTATCGCTGAAGGATTATGCAAGCAGGTAGTAAAAACACTTGAAGGAAACTCTGCCCCGGATTATACCCCAACCATAGAAGAGATTCAGGACATCGTTGAAAAAATTCTCATCGAAAACGGGCACGCCAAAGTAGCAAAGGCTTATATCTTATATCGCAACGAACAGGCAAAGCGACGCGTGGAACGAGCCGAGCGCGCTTCGGCCCCTTCAGAAAATATTCCATGGGCAAAAATTTGGCGTATTTTGGATTGGGCGGTCCGCCATAATTTAAACACCGTTGAAGGGCTGAACCAGAGAATCGCCAGGGGGGAAATTGTGGATATCATCGATGAATCAGAAAAAGCCTATAACGAAGACGTTGAAAATGCCGCCGAAATGGTTGCCTCAAAAAGAGCAAACCTGAAAATAGTCATCATATCTGGCCCCTCTTCTTCTGGCAAAACAACCACCACCATCAAGCTGGGGCAACGGCTTAAACGAATTGGAATGAGTCTGATTACCCTCAATGTTGACAACTACTTTTTTGATCTTGAAATGCACCCCAAAGATGAATTTGGCGATTACGACTTTGAGACACCTCAGGCATTAGACCTGGTATTGATCAATGATCACCTTCAACGACTTATCAACGGAGAAGAGGTAAAGATTCCTTTTTACGACTTTAAAACCGGAAGAAGATTTGCCGATCAAACACCAATGCGTATTGGTGAGAATGACATTATTTTAATCGACAGCCTGCATGGGCTGTACGGCGAAATGACAAAAGGAATATTGCCCGAGCAAATGTTTAAACTGTATTTAGAGCCATTAATGCAAATGCGTAATCTGAATGGTGAATATGTGCGCTGGACTGATATTCGTTTAATAAGGCGGATGCTGCGGGATGCTTCACATCGAGCTTATGACCCAACAAAAACCCTGGAACACTGGCATTATGTGCGCTCATCAGAACTCCGGAACATCATCCCTTACATTAACACCACAGACTACATCATTAATAGCGCCATGCCATATGAACTGCCAATATATACCGCTAAAATGATTGAACATTTCAAGAATTGGGTTGATAAATATCGCGACAATCCACTCCGGGAGGATGCCTTTACCAGAGCGGACAGGGTTTATAAACTCTTGTCTTCCATCACCCCCCTGAGCGATGAAACCATTGTTCCTGGCGATTCGGTGATCAGAGAGTTCATTGGAGGCAGTTGCCTGGAATACTGAGCGCTCCTCAAACGCCAAAAAGCAGGGCCCCCCAAAAGCCCTGCTTTTTTATTTCAAGCAGTCTTTTTGTGCTCTTGATCACCTGCAAATCAATACTGGACACTGTGCTTCCAACAAAATACGGTCTACCGTACTCCCCAGAACAACCTCAAACACCTGGCTGTATCCATAACTTCCTATAATAATCAGGTCACACTTTAAGTCGCTCACTTCAGACAGAATAGCATCTGCCGGATCACCTCTACCGACCACATAATCTGCTTTTACCTGGTGGTTTTCCAAATAGCTTTTTGCTTCTTTAAGTTTCCACCTCGACCGTTGTTCTTTTTCCTCTACATGCAGAATGGTTAATGACGTTCCCCAATTTATCGCAAGATAAGCGGCCGCATACAACGCCTCTTTAGATTTTGGACTGCCGTCATACCCAACCAGACAATTTTTCAATGCAACAACTGTATCACCGGGAACCGCCAGCAATGGTCTCCCAAGGTGGCTGATAATCGTGTGAAAACCAGAGCTTAATTTCGCCAGAATTTGAGTTTGGGGAGGATGCGCCAGGTTTAGCACAACCAGATCTACCCAATAACTTCTCTCTATGATCTTCTCTGCTATTTTGCCTTGTTCTATAGCCAGGGTACCCCGAACATGGTGCTGGCTGCACAGTTGATCAAACCTCTCCCTGATACAACCAATTGTATTGGTTGGGACATAGCCAGGTTCACCAACATGTAGTCCGAAGATTTCTCCATTTTCGAGTTCTGAGATCATGATTGCTTGTTCCAGTGTTCTCCAACTTGCGGGTGAGTCGTAAACAGCCACCAGAACGTTCTCAAACAATCTCCTTTGAGATGCTGCCATGCGTTTCTCATCATCTACTGACCTGCGAACGCCTTTAAAAACATCAGACAAAATAGACTTCATCCATGACAAAAGCCTTTTCAACTCTGATACAGCCCTCGTTTCAAATTGTCTTCTGAAAAACGAGACCAGAAATTTTTCTTTAATCTTCCATCCCAGTTCTTTTTCCAACTGATCTCGATATTTCATCATCCATAAATATAAATCCGCAGTCTTTCGGTTAGGAAAATCGCGTAAAATTCCCTGATCTTCAATCGCTTCTTCAACAGGCGAATAGACATGCCTGTACCAATGCTCCACTGCCTCCTGGTAAGGAACATGACGTTTTTGCTCTAAACCCATAAAGTAACGATGCACTTCAATGTGTTCTTCCAGTTTTTCATACTGTCCAGGCAAAGTTACTTCCAATTCAACATCAGGGAATATATTGTGGAAGTTTGTTTTGTCTAAAAAACTTGCGTATTCTGATTTAATAATAATATCAGCGAGGTCGTCATCTATACTTAACGGAACCAAAGTGTTAATCTCAACCACATAAGCCTGAATATATTCATGCCCCATCTCTCTGGCTACCGAAACACGATGATTACCATCTTTAACAAAATACACTTCACCAACCCGGTAGACTTCAATCGGAGGAACACCCTTTAAGCCCATCATAGCCGCTTTTACATTTACCCAGCGATCTTTATCATTTATTCGCTTTGGGAGAAAATCCCGCGTGAAGTCCAAATATCTTCCCACGCTGCCAACAATTGCATTAAGTGGAATATCCTGCAACCCCTTATCGGATTGACCTTTAGAATGCAACTTCCATAAAATCTCATCATAACGCAGCAAACCCGATTGTCGGCCCGCAAGAGTCGCCACAATTTCTTTCAGGCTTGCTTTACGATGCGCTTTATAAAAGTCTTCAACTGCAGAGAAATGATACATACTTCACCTAAGAAACAAAATCAGCTGTATTATCTCACAACTGTTGATTGCAACAAAAGCTCTTATAATCAAAAGATTAATAAATTTCTATTATTTCCTTTAAATTAAAATAATCTTCGTTTCATATAATTTGAGAATATAATAGGCATATCTCATAGGAGAACCGAAACATGAACACTTCATTTGGCGGCTATGGATTATATCTGCTCTTTTCACTTCCCGCGCTATTACTTGGTTTTTGGGCGCAGGCAAAAGTGAAATCAGCTTACAACAAATATTCCAGAATTAGAAATTACAACAATCTGTCTGGCGCAGAAGTTGCCAGAAGGATGCTCGACGCCAATAATCTCAACGAAGTCCGCGTTGAACAGGTGAATGGATTTTTAAGCGACCACTATGACCCCAGAAAGAAAGTTTTGCGACTTAGTCCCGCAGTTTATCAGGGCAATAGTCTGGCATCCGCCGGCATCGCCGCACACGAAGCTGGACATGCGTTGCAAGATAAAAAAGGGTACCTCCCGCTTCAATTCCGGTCCGCAATGGTGCCCACAGTCCAAATAGGGTCCCGGCTTGGCCCACTCATCTTTATGGCTGGTTTATTCCTGGATTATCTCTCAGGCTCATCAACTAATTTTGGATTCCAAATATCATTATTTGGATTGGTGCTTTTTGCTGCAACAGCCCTCTTTGCTTTTATCACATTGCCCGTAGAATTCAACGCTACACGCCGTGCGAAGCAATGGCTCTCAACAAGTGGTGTTGTTTACCAACAAGAAATGGCTGGCATTAATGGTGTCTTAGATGCAGCAGCTCTCACGTATGTCGCAGCCGCCATTCAAGCCTTATCCACACTTTTATATTATGCTTATCTGCTTTTGGGTAGGCGGAGAAGATAAGGCTCTCGAATTTACACAAGCTTAGACCTGGGAAACTAACATCTCAGGTCTAATTTCTAATTATACTTGTTATCAAAACGATGCTAAAAAATAAGACTCTACTCCATTCAGTTTTTTTAAGTCTATTGCTGACATTTTTCATTCTTTCCTCTTGTGTTCCTGCCGGGCGAGATCCACAATCACGTATTGATGAAGCAGCAGCAACCGGAGAAAATTTCCTCGAATGGAGCAGTCAACATCTACGTCTGATTGATGCTGTTGACATGAAAAACCCTGCCAATGACATCATTGCAATATATTCCAAAGAAGAGGCCAAACAATTCACCATCCGAGTTGACTACCTGAGCTTAGATGAGACCAGTCTTGACGGGCTCTTAGTTGCTCTGGATTTCACCCAGGGTGGGTCAAAGGAAATTTCTGACAACATCCAATCCGATATCGCTGGGGATATTCTTTTTTCAGGCAAATCAAATGAATTGACTTTTTTTGATCATGACGTGGTGCGAAAAGAGAAAATTAACACCACCCAAGTGGTTTCTGATCATGATCTGGATGCGATTTTTATTACTTTTCCTAAAACCCTTATTGACGACAAAGATCTCTCATCCCTCAGAATTCAGGTTCTTTCCGAAGGAACAAGCCCTTCAGATCGGGTATGGGACCAAACAAACAGTTTCGAGTTCCTTGGTGAACCCCCAAGACAACGCGCCCCACTTTTACTGATTTTTTGGAACAGTTTTGAAGCGCAAACGCCGGCTCAAGCACTGCGCTTATGGAATGGGGCACATACCGGGATTATCGGGCAAAGACATGGATTGTTCCACCTGTTAACGGCAGTGGAAGCCCATCGGGTACCGGTAATCATCTTAGATATTAAAAAGCCTGACCCTCTTGCGGCGTTATCTTTTATGGAACAGATTGATTGGATCAGAACACTGGAGCAAGAAGGGTTGATCGCTCTTCCCACAGCAGCATATGGTGATCCGGGCGCGAATGCTATCAGCATTGGCTATTCCCTGAAAAGCACAGGTTTATATAATCTAAAAAACACAACCTTGGCATTTGGCCCCTTTAGGGATCTGGGCTTTTTGGATGAACACAATACCATATTCGCGTTTCTAAGCGAACCCAACCACATTTACTCCAATTCCCGAAAAAGAATTATTCCCCTGCCTATGCCGTATTATCTTTCCTCAGACGCGTTCGACTCACAATTACAATACGAAATATTGGACGAGAATGGTTTAACCAATCAAGCAAAAACCAAATTGATTCAAAGCGCGTTATCAAATGACCCATCTCAAATCACTGTTGTTGGTGGAAATCTCAAAAACGGATTATGGGCAGCGCAGTATATTTCTGACGATGTGTTTAAGTACATTGCCAACCACCCGTGGATCATGCCATTAACCGAAGAAGATTTACTTTCCTGGAAAACACAAAAAATTGGTAACCTCTTTACCGGGAACTGCTCAGATATTTTATGCTCCCCGCAATTTCCAGATCTAAATCCTGTCCTCAACCCCGAAAATCCGGGGATTGTAGGTTACTCCTATGCCGAATTGAAAGAAATTGTCAAAGAATCCCTTTTATCCTTGTCGAATAACCCCATTACTGATTCGGCTTGGGAAATGTATCTGATGCTCACAACGCCTTCAACCTCCATAGATCGGCTTACTCTCCAGGCAAACTATTTGGGATCCACTGGGCACCTGATCGAAGCATCAAAATGGTATCAGAACACATCCGGCGTAAATACAACAACCCATTGTAAGGATATTGACTGGGACGGCGTGGATGAATGTATGATGTACAACCAAAACATTTTCACCACCTTTGAGCGGGACGGTGGCGTCTTATATTCTGCGTTCATAAAAACTGCTGAAGGAGTTTCTCAAATCTTTGGCCCATCTTCTCAATTCAGCGTTGGGACTGGCGATCAAAAGGATTGGGTGTTAAATAGGGGACTTGGAGCTGACCCTTTTCATTTTCCTGGAGCCTTTTTTGGGGAATCCGACAAATCCATATCATTTAATGTTGCAAACCTGCCGGACAGCCTGCTGTATTCAACACAAAGCATCCAAAAAACTTATCAGTTGCAAAACCAACAGTTGTCCATTCAACTCCACTCAAACAGCCCCCAAACATCATTTTTATCAATCCCCAATGATCCTCATTGGTACGAATATCCGGTTCAATCCAATCTTGTACTAGTCGACAACGGCCAGCAAAATTTCGAGTTTGTTGTTCTTGACAATAATCTTCACATAGCTACAGGTTTTGTTGAGAATTGTCTTGAGCTAACCACAACAAGTTATTCAAATTCATATCCATATCTGTCACAACCCGAAGACCCCAATCAAATCTTTACTGATGGTCACTATCTGCCCTTTCCTATCTCAATTCTCAAGATACAGGGAGAACACGACCTTAAAATCATCATAAATTTTCTTAACCCAAAATAAATCGGATGTTTTTTCGGAAATACCCAAACCATCTATGCACAGGTCACTATTTTGTGATAAATTTAACACACTACACAAAAAAATGAGGCCGCACAATGTACAATAAAAACATCCCTAAAATCGTTATTGCAAGGCTCCCAATTTATCTTGAAACGCTTGAGCTGATGCAGAAACAAGGAATCCGGAAGACCTCATCGAAGGAACTAGGAGATTGGTTGGGGATAACCGCAGCCCAGATCCGAAAAGATCTCTCGCAATTTGGTGAATTTGGAAAGCAAGGTACAGGTTACTCCACCGACACATTGATCGCTGAGCTAAAACGCATTCTTAATTTAAACCAGATCTGGGATGTGGCAGTAATTGGCTCGGGCAGATTGGGGTTGGCCATTGCGCAATACCCCCAATTCATACATCGTGGTTTTCGAATCGCGATGATCTTTGATAATGACCCAAAACTTATTGGAACTAAAATTGGTGATTTTATCATTCAAGATAGCGCGCATGTTGTCGAGATTATAAAGAAATCCGGAGTAAAAATTGCCATGCTAACCGTTCCGGCAAGCGCAGCGCAAAAGGTAGCCGAAGATTTAGTTAAAGCCGGGGTTCAAGCAATCCTTACTTATGCGCCAGTAACCTTAAACCTTCCATCCGATTCAGTTCAGGTTCTCCACATTGATCCGATCAAGCAGCTTCAACAAATGACCTTCTTCTTGGACTGAACCCTTCATCATCATACAATCAAAATCGACTTCCCATAAAGAAGTCGATTTTGATTCACCCAAGAAATACTTTATCCAATCAACCCGTAAGTAAACTTCTACGCAAAGACTCTCGCAATGTATTCGCGCGGGCTGCTCCCTCTGCCGTGCAGGTTACAGGGTTATCAACAAGATATGCTGGTATCCCCAATGATTTGGTAAGGTATTTATCAATCCCTCGAAGCATTGCCCCACCCCCACATAGCGCAGCTCCTCTGTCAATAATATCGGAGAGCAACTCTGGGGGTGTTTTCTCCAATACGCGTTTCGCTGTGTTAGCAATTTCATTCAATGGCTCTTGCAACGCCTCAACAATATCATCAGTTGTTAGATTTATGGGACGAGGAAGGCCAGTAACCTGATCCTGGCCCTGGACCTCCATCATATTTTGCTCGTTTTGTGGCAGCGCCGCGCCAATACGTATTTTTAGTTGTTCGGCAGTGGGCTGTCCGATAATCAATCCATATTTTTTCCGGACATAGGAAATTATCGCTTCGTCTAATTGTAATCCAGCAGTCCTGGATGTTTCGGCGGTGACAATTCCATTCATTGCCAAAACAGCAGCCTGAGTTGTTCCCCCTCCCAAACAGACAATCATATTCCCAGATGGTGTTCCTATAGGCAAATCAACTCCCAGAGCTGCTGCCAGTGGTTGTTGAATTAAATACACATCTCGACTACCCGCGCCTAAACCTGCTTCATGTACAGCCCGACTTTCAACACTTGTCACACCATAGGGCACTGTTATCATAAGTCTGGGTCTGAAAATTAACATCGGCCCACTGATTTTTCTGATCAAAAAGCTTAACAGCTTTTCAGTTACCTCGTACTCTGCGATAACGCCATGTTGAAGCGGCCGAAGCACCTCGATCGTGTCCGGAACGCGTCCATACATATCTTTCGCTGCTTGCCCCCATTCAACCAGCTTCTGCTCCTCAACAATGATCGCAACGATCGTCGGCTCCTGCATGAGTATCTGGCTGCCCTCGGCAACCACGGTATTTATTGTCCCTAGGTCAATTCCAAATTCTCGGGTAAAAACTGGCATTGCGTTTTCCTTTCCTGGCTACTTTGATGTTTTCTTACGCGCCCCAGATCTTTGCCTGTATCTCTTGGCTGCATAAAGACGTAGCTGTGAGCGTCTTAGCGCGGCAAGGATCGATCGATATTGATCAATATCTTCCTTTACCCCGGCTTCCAACAAACTCTCTGCCCGATTTTTTGCTTCTTGTGCTCGTTGAAAATCAATTTCCTCTACATTCTCTGCCGCATCAGCCAAAATAGTCACTTGATCAGGCTGAACCTCAACAACCCCACCAGAAACTGTAAACAAATTTTCTCTTTCATTTCGGCGTACCGAAATCACACCATACCCCAAAACAGATAATATTGGCGCGTGATTGGGTAATATGCCCATAGCACCATCAATTCCAGGGAGAACAACAATATCTGCTTCACCTTGAAAGACAATGCTGTCTTGAGAAATAATTTCACACTGTATAGGCATTCCGCTTCACTACTCCAACCTTGTCGTCATCATTTTTTTGGCTTTCTCAACTGCATCATCAATGGTCCCCACCATATAAAACGCCTGTTCAGGTAAGTGATCTTGTTTGCCATCCAAGATCTCCCTAAAACCTCTAACAGTCTCTCGAAGTGGGACATAACATCCAGCCAGACCAGTGTATCTCTCTGCTACAAACATGGGTTGAGAAAAGAATCGTTCCACTTTTCTTGCTCTTGAAACGATCAATTTATCCTCTTCACTAAGTTCATCGATACCTAGAATAGCTATTATATCCTGCATATCTTTATAACGCTCCAGGATCTTTTGAACTTCTCGAGCAGTGCGGTAATGTTCCTCGCCAACAATAAGTGGGTCCAAAATGCGGGAAGTTGAAGAAAGAGGATCAACTGCAGGATAAATTCCTTTTTCAACAATTGAACGTTCAAGCGCAATGGTGGCGTCCAGGTGGCTGAAGGTGGTAACCGGCGCCGGGTCCGAATAATCATCTGCGGGAACATAAACCGCCTGCATGGAGGTAATTGATCCGGTATGAGTGGACGTGATCCTTTCCTGCAACTCCCCCATCTCCGTTGCCAGGGTTGGTTGATATCCAACCGCTGAGGGCATTCGGCCCAACAGGGCAGATACCTCTGCACCAGCCATTGTGAACCGGAAAATGTTGTCAATAAACAAAAGAACATCCATCCCTTT